>ERZ795053.6264-NODE-6264-length-11910-cov-5.960354_pt1 | contig 11910 bp, 5 predicted proteins | sample MGYA00375137_ERZ795053 | MGnify/ENA primary metagenome ERZ795053 (study PRJEB30182, sample SAMN05720284) | activated sludge metagenome | isolation source: Anaerobic digester | place: Hong Kong | collected 2014-12-17 ... | reverse complement strand
TGAGAATGTACATAGGGTTGGTAAGTTTATTGAGATGCAGAAGTCCTTTCAGAAAGTCATTTTGGAATGCTTTGCTTTGAATCTATCTTGAATGCAGCATAAGGGGGGTCTATTATTAAAAGAGCATTGTTTGTAATTGCCTTGGTGGCTTCGGTGTTCCTGGTTTCGTGTATTTTTAGACAAGAAATCAAAGCAGAAATCGGCTGCGTGTCAGTTGTTAGCGATGGGAAACGAGCTTTCCTGTATTCCGCTGACAGCATCTCCGGCGCTGAGATATCATTTGATTCTTCTGTTGACGAGCAGGATCTTTCATTCCCGGAAAGTGTGTTGAAAATTATCAGGAAAACAGATAGAGGCTTATTCGTATCTATAGCTAGAATCAGTTCAGATTTTTCGGAAGGCGAGCTCTTGCTATCAGTCAAGACTCCGCTTGTGCCTGAAGAATTGATTCTCGTTGCGGATTCTGTTCTGATAGAAACGTCAGCCCATGAGGTGACATCTTCAGATCCAGTACCAGATGGAATAAGCGCGAAAAAGGCATTCTTTGACTGTTCATCTGAGGAAACAATCGAGATTCAAGCCAAAAATCTGACAGGTTTTTGTGGACTTGATTTTTCGATCTTCTATGATTTAGAAGCATTCACAATTGATCTGGACAAAGGAAATAATGGGGTGACACCGGTTAATACCATGCAGGACAACCTCATAATAGTAAATCACTATTCTGGTGAACTGTCTATCGCATCGGCATTTCCTGCCGAAAAAAGTATAACCGATGAGACTATCTATTTGATTCATGTTATTACAAGCGATACGGAGCAGAAATCGCTTGTCGAACTTGTCGGTGAGGTCATGGATGGGGAAGCCAATCCAGTACCGACGGGTTTTTTCGGGGCAGAGATTGAAATAGGCGGGCCAAGACTGCTTGGCGATTTTGATAGCAACGAGATAGTCGATATAATGGATTTTATAAACTTTGCTCGCAACTACGGCAGGTCTAAAGAAGATGATAGGTTTGAAGGCGCTTATGACATCGCACCTGCGGTCGATATGTATGGTGGGATTTGGGCGGGGATCTACGATAGATCGAATCCTGATGGAAATGTTGACATTACCGACTTCATAATCTTTGCCAGAAACTACGGAAAGAAGAAGCCTTACGATCCTCCTGCCACTCCAGTTAATGTCTATCCGGCAAATGAATCTTCTAATCAAGAGATAGACGTCCAGCTTGAATGGGCATGTGCAAGCGATGAAGAAAGTAGCCTAACTTATGATGTCTATTTCGGTTCCAATTTGCCCTTAAGTCTTCTGGCAGAAGACTATTCAGATACTGTTTTCCATCTTGAGAACCTTGGCAACAGCACGACCTATTACTGGAAGATAGTTGCTAAAGACCAGAGGGGTAATATTACAGAGGGAGACACGTGGAGTTTCAGCACAAAAGAGATGAAGGTGTTTTTCTATGAGGGTTTTGAAGAGGTTAACTTTCTCAGCAAAGGTTGGAAAGTTTCAGGGGACTCTTTGCCGTTCATTCAATCGGAAGAAGTCTTTGAAGGCAACTATTCATTGAGCTTCCTCCGTCTCCCTGAGGAGAATGATGAACTGCAGGAATTTTCAGGTTCGATAGAAATTGCTCTTTCGCTTCCTGAAGACGCATACATTTCCTTCTATAGAAAAGTAACTGGATTCTATGGTGATTTTCTGTCTTTTTCGATTGACGGAGTAGAAGTGGGCATGTGGTCTTCTATGTACGATTTCTGGGGAGTCTACGATGCTTATGGAGGTCTTGTTCCAGAACATTCAGATCTTGAATGGAGAGAAGTAATTCGGAGAGTTCCTTCGGGAACCCACATTTTCAAATGGAAATTTGAGGGCTATAGATGCACCCAAGTCAATGAGTCAGATTCGGCATGGATAGATGAGGTAAGAATTTTGAATTCGGCTTCTCTGGGAGAAGTAGTCGTTTTCCCCGATGAATTTGTCAATGACGCAATAAGAAATCAACTTGGCAAATTGCCTTCAGAAGTAATTCAGGAGAAAGAAGTACAGGATATTTCTACCTTGATAATTGACGCTTACCAGGCATCCAGTAGTTTTGTGGATATCAATCGTGAAATGTTCAAGTCATCTTGTCAGAACGAGAGTGATTTTGACATAGAAAGCTATAGCCACGTCGATTTGACTGGTATCGAGAAATGCAGAGATCTAGTAGCTTTGTATGTTGCAGGCACAGTTTCAGATCTGAATCCACTGAGAGGATGTGAAAAGACAAAAACAGTTTTGATTCGCAATTCAGAGAACGTAGACTTTTCTCCACTTGCAAATTTGGAAGGACTTTGGGGATTGTCTATAGAAGGAGGAACGCTTGATCTGTCAACAATTTCGGATATTGGAAATCTCGAACTTCTCTTGCTCTCAAATATAAATCCATTGTCTTCCGTTGATTACTTACGCAAACTTAATGGTATTCAATTTCTGTTAGTCTCAAACTGCGGGCTTGAAAATGCTGATTTTTTAGGAGAAATGCCGGAATTAAAGATTGCGGACATTTCTAATAACAGCATAAGTGAGATTCCTGATCTATCTGGAAATGAAACACTAATAGTTTTTGGAGCTAACAAAAACCAAATAAGCGACATTTCCTTTATATCGGGCAACGATAGTCTAATTTCATTGAGTGTTGCCGGAAATGAGCTGAAGGAAATCTCATCTGTTTCAGGTCTTCAGAGTTTGGAGAGTATTATCTTTTCAGAGAATCAGATATCTGATATTTCTCCAATAAGCGGTCTTGCAAGGTTAAAGAGCGTTGACCTAGCAAAAAATTTAATCTCTGATCTCCCATCCTTTGAAGGTCTACCTCTTTTGTCTTATCTCAATCTTTCTTACAACAGTATCTGTGACATCACTGTTTTAGCACAGACTCTGAATATGCAAAATGGTGGATCTGTGGATCTGTTATATAACATGCTCAACGTTACACCCGGCTCAGACGACATGCAAAACATTGCAACCTTGCAAGAGAGGGGAATACGTGTGAACTATTATCCCCAAGCGCAAGCTCCAGTTCCAAACAATCCATCACCATTTGATCAGGAAACAGGAGTAGCTACCGATGTCGTTCTATCATGGGAGTGCGGCGATAACTCAGATAATCTTCTTTATGACCTTTGTCTTACTACTTTTCCGTTCAGTCCATCAGCTGTGATTATTGTTCCGTTACCAGTTGCAGAGAACCTTTCAGATAAGTATTACGATCCGGGTGAACTTATGCCTTGGACTACTTATTATTGGAGTGTAGGTTCGAAGTTCGAAGGAGGTTCGGTCACGTGGGGTCCGCAGTGGTGCTTCACAACTACTGGCGAGTGACACTGACTTCGTAAGACTATTCCAGAATTCTTGATCGCTAGATGCCGCCTAAACGAGTAGTAATCAACTGATTCATATATATGAGGATCATTTCTCAGGAGATTAGATGATCATTGTTTGAAGAGCTTCAGAAATAATTTAAGAAGAATAAACGAAGCACTGTTTATTATAGATCGGAAGAGTTTCATACGAGTCGTGGCAAAGTCCAGGGGCAAACAATGCTCAAGTAGTATTCAGTAAGCCTATCACTAATCTGCTGGCAGAAATCAAACCTGATTATGTTAGCACAAAACCACAGACCAAAGTGATGAAACTAAAACCCTTCTGAGTTTTTTTGTTTTCTGCTAAGCATTATTTGATGGAATTATTTTGTGCTAAAAAATATCTGTCGACTGCTCTCTTGTGAATGTTACATATGGTAAAATAATTAGAAAATATGTTACTCGTAACCGGTACCTTACAATTCTTTCCATTCCTTTTATATCCATTTTTTCAATAGATTTGGTCATATTATTCAACAAATAAGAGCCTGAGGCGAGAGTCTTTGTAAATTCAAAAACCTGAATTGTAAAGACAGGGGGGTGTTCTTATGAAGAAGTCTCTTTTTCTTGTCGTTCTAACTGCCAGTATATTAGCGATTACTTCTGGGTGCTTTCTCTTTAGGACGAACTCCAGGGATTTCGACTGCGTTAATGTTTATCTTAGAAATGATGCTCTCATTTTCACTTTGAGAGCCCAGCTCATCGGTTTGCAGATTGAGATTAATGAGGTTTTGGCAGAAGAAACAGTGGATTTCAATGACGACATCATGGGGATCACTTTTCAGAAGAAGGATTCAACAATAATCGCAGTTACTGCAAAAGAAGGCTTGGAAGAAGGAGAGCTGCTTTTCACTGTAAATAATTCGGGAATCAGAAGCCTGAACTCGGTGGAAATCAAAGTAGAAAAAGTGAAGAGCTTGCCAGAAAATAGGTTGAAAGCAGGTAATGAACAATTACTGGAAGCGAGCTCTCTAGATGGAATATCAATAATTGGAAATGAGGTTACTCTGGATTCCACAGGCTCCTTGTTGGTTAACTGCAAAGGTTTGTCTGGAGTGGATGGGATACATCTTGAGATCATGTTTGACCCCTCTTTGCTTGAACTGAAGAAAGAAGATATTGAGATTCTATGTTCTCCTCTCTGCCTCAATATTGTAGATATTTCTGAAGAAGGAAAGGCAACTGCGGCTTTAGCCTTCTTTGAAACGAGGGATTTCGTAGATGACCCAGTCTTGAGACTGGGTTTCAAAGGTCTCAAAGAAGGTGTAGCAGAAGTGGCCTTTGGTCCCAACACAAAGATTGTATCAATTTCCTCCGAAATACCTTCTGAAATTCACAACGGAACCGTAAACATCACTTCTATTAAAGCAAAACTGCTGGGGGATTTCAACTCAAACGGAGAAGTTGACCTTACAGACTTCATAACATTTGCCAGGCATTACGGGATCGATCTGTCAGATGAAAGATACAGAGTTTTATACGATATTGCGCCAGCGACAAATAACTACGACGGAATCTGGAGCGGTATTTATGATACTTGTATTCCCGATGGAAAGATCGATTTGCTAGATTTCATAATATTCGCTAGAAACTATGGGAAATCAATCCTTTAGAGGTGACACGAATTCTTTCTGTTGAATAGGGAGGAGAGTTATGAAGAAGACTATTCTCACTTTGATCATATTAGTAGCAGGAATCTCTATGGTTCTTGGAAACAAACTAACGGTTAAGGTTACAAGTAGTGCTTCTATTAATGGAGACAAACCGGTTTCAGATGCAAGGGTGGTAATAAACAACGGTTCCTCTCAGTATTCCGCTTACACCGATACGAGTGGAGAGTGTGTTTTCTCTGATATTCAGACAGGGACTTATTCGGTAAGCATAACGCACTCCAGTCATTTTCCCTACTCGAGCAATAGTTTTGTGAATATCTACGAATATACCGCTACTACGAGAACACAGATGCTTCTATCCAACGAAATATGGGGATGGGTAGTAGATGAGGTTACTGGAGAGCCTATTGCTGATACAAATGTCAAGGTTACCAACGGAGGCATTCAGAAGACCTTCACAACGAGCTCTAGCGGGTATTTCTATCTTTATGGCTTTCCCGAAGAAGATGGAGTAACTACCATTGAATTTGTGCACCGCGACTACCTTGTGATGAGCAACTCGGCAGGTTCCTATGAAGATCTGGCCAGATTGTACAGGCCTTCATATGGAAGTAACCTGAACAGCGATGCAATGCTAACTCCAAAAGTTGTCGAACTTAGCGTTGTGAATGAAGAGATAACTGTTATGGAAATAGATACTGATATCTGCAGGTATTATACGGTACTGGTAGACAATGAAAATGTTGATGCTGAAATAATAATTAACCATGAGAATAAATACAAATTCCTTTTCACCATAAAGAACACAGGAAATGTACCAATTGAAGCTGGAAGTAAAATTACAATGACATTCATGGCTAACGGAAGTCAACAGTCGGTGTTTGAAGCACCTGAGAAGATAGACCCAGGTGTAGAGTTACAGATTGAGACAGAGCAACTCGGGTTTGATTTTGCGGGGGCAATATTTCCGAGTATTTGGATTGACTTCATAGCAGAATACTATGATGATCGCCCTGTGAAGGGAGAAAAACACTCCAATAGCTATCTAAGCATTCCAGTTACCAGCCCATATCTTTCATCCAAGTATATACTCACCGATAAGGCGTTCTACCTACCCGGTGAACCCGTGACACTGACTTGTCTTGTCACCAACGCAGCAGAAGAGGCCGGTGAAGTCAAATACGGAATAACAATTCGCGATCTCAATAAGACCCAAGATGATCCAGATGCCCTTGTCGAGAGCTTCGTCGGTTCCAAACAACTGGCTGGGAATGATTTCGAATATGTGAGCCACCAATGGGTTGTTCCTGAAGACGCCGAAAGCGGGACCTATATGGTTCTATTAATGACCTCGACTACTGTACAGGAAGGAATCGAAGAATTGGTGGAAGAAGTCAATGTTCTTACCAGCGCTTCGCTAAACTATTTCCGAGTCTCTGAAGCTCCTCCAGACGTTCAAAACACAGTATTGCAGTTTCGTTATCCCGAATGCAATTACGAGGTTGCTGCTGTAACGGTCTCCGGAAATCCATATTATGTGGCGAATTACTACATACGAGAAGAGCAGAACTATATAAATGTAGACGGCTATCAGTACATTCCGATCTTCTGGAAACCATTCTATACAATTGTCATGGATTCATCCGGTGAAATTCTTGGAATGCAAGACGTTGGGACGAGCGAAGCAGCATTCACTTCTAGCTACTACAGCGAGCTCTCTTTCGTGAGATCGGCAATGGAAGGTTTAAGCGAACAGGTGCTTGTAATGAAGACTAAAATCGACAGGCTGTCATCGGCAATCATAGAAGTTGTAAACAGTCAGCTGACGGATAAACAGAAACGCAAGCTTATTTGGGATGCTATTTCTTTGGGAGCGAATCTCGTTGAAATAGGTGCAACGGGCGTGAAATCCATAGATCTTATTGATGTTGTGAAAGATGTAATCAAGATAGGAGCTGCCAGTACAGCCTTTGGGAAAGATGTAGATAGCTTTCTTACTGGAGAATACCTCCAATCGTCAATTGATTTTCCCTTGAGTGGCAGAGACATTTCCTTTTCTAGCGAACCAGAAGAAGGCTTCTTCTTGCCGGATTCCTATCTTTCTTTGATTAGAAACAGAAATAACGAATACGAAGAATCAGCCGTCATCACAACAGGCGTGATTATTCTTGGTTGTGTTGTCATTGATCTAATCGCCAGCCGGTTTTCGGCCGATTTGGACAAAGAAATCTCAGTGCTGCAGAATATTAAGGATATGTTGCTCTGGCGGCTGAACAATGGCAGCCAGGTTCTTGACCTCGTTTCTCAGCAAAGTTGGTTGCAGGATATAATCGCGTTCATTGAATCCTGCCCTGACTATAGCAATCTCACAAAGGCAATTGGTTGGACGTTAGATGATCCAATGGGCCTTTCAGATGGAAAATCGGATGATCGCTTAAGCAAGATATTTATCAACCTTGTCCAGGCTGCTTACGAATATGAGAGCACGTATAAGTACTGGAAAGATATCGCCAATACGGAAGTGCCACAAAACTTCTCAAATGCTATAGAGGATTTCCGAAGTGTTTATGACCAGCTTGTCTCAAGACAGATAAACGCGACCTACAGAGTTGAAGATAATCTGGAAGTAGGAGAGTCAATAGTACAGGCAATAAGAGATGGAATATTCAGGGTGGGGGGATATTCGCTGCTCTTTGAGGACAACATTGATTTTATATACAGCAGCAATGGCAATCTTGAGCTTGAAGTACAGGTTCTTAAAGATGGCGCATTACTCACAGGAAGCGAAGTGGAAGTATGGTTAATGATTCCGGAAATCGATTATGAGAGTGAATTTGCCTACGATTTTTCAAGTGATTCTTTTTGTATAAGCCGAGCTATTAGTTCAATTCCTCTTTCCGCTAAAGAAGAGAACTACAGTATAGTTGTTGAAGTAAGAGACGATGGTGAGCTGCGCGTTTCTGGTGGCTTACTGATAAAAGTTATGGACACATCGCAGTATTTGCTTATTACCGACCTTATTGATACAACCGAAGAAGAGCGCTTCCTCTTCGATATGCTGAAGGGTTTTGGAGTTGTGAAGAAACTCTGCGCGAGAGATTTCAGATCAAGTGTAGAGGGCAACGTAGAGGAAGTTGTTGGATCGTTCCCGGTTGCAATAGTACACTGGACAGATTCTTCCTTCGGCTATAATCTTGGAAGCTCGAGTTTCCTTTCAAGTTTAAGGGCCTACATAGGAAGTGGAGGGCGTGTATTCTTGAGTGGGACTGCGGTGAAGTTGCTCGATCTAATGGGGATAACGGAGGACAGGATTGGGATAAGGGGTTCATTATATTATGACGATGATTATTACGTAATGATCAAAGATATCGATCACCCGGTTACAGAGAAGTATACAGTGAACCAGCGTATAGATTTGAGAAGCGATGGTACCATAGGCGAGGCAATTCTCGTAGAAAAGCTGGAAGATGGTATTAAATACCTTGGACAAAGTTACGGCGAGAGCGGGATTCCTGGCTGGGGATACTCAATGTTCGAAACGGGATACGGCGATGGGAGGGTATTTGCATTAGGCAATGCGAGCTACAACGAATATGCTACCCTCAACGAACCTTCACTCAGAACACTCGTATGGGATATCGTTGATTATCTTTCAACGGCACCAACAGCACCTGTAATGAGCAGTGAGATTCAGGAACAGGGCCAGGTTGGAAAAGAAGTGGTCTACACCTCCAGTTTTGAAATACGAGGTGATGAAGAGGTATATGGTGTAACTGCTAAACTGGTTCCGATGTTCCCGGATGAAACCGAAGTGATTTCGGTGAAGATGATCGATAGACACGGAAATGAGAGCTTCCCGATTGCTTCCAACACCTACAGTTTTGGCAATCTTCTTCCCGGAGACAGCTACACAATTGAATGGACAATGAAATTCAACAGACTTGGATATAATCTCGTAACCACTGAAGTTTACTACAGAGAAGAGCCGACTGAAGGTTTGAAGAAGATATCCAGATCCTCACATATAGACATAGTAGCGATACCTGAAATAGAGACAGACATATATATTCTCGGACACTTTCTCGAAGATATAGATGAATGTGAAATGTTGAGAGACTGGCTTGGGCAGGTTGGACACAGAGTAGAGATAGGTCAAGGACTTCCTCTTGAATTCACGCCGGAGATATATCCTGTTGCGATAGTTCATTTCACGAGTGGATCGATTGGAGAACTGGAATTCGGGGACTTAAGTGCGAAATTAAAGGCCTACATAGGAAGTGGAGGGCGTGTATTCTTGAGTGGGACTGCGGTGAAGTTGCTCGATCTAATGGGGATAACAGAGGACAGGATTGGGATAAGACCTTCAAACTACTATTATGTAAGAATCAAAGATATAGATCACCCGGTGACAGACAAGTATACTTTGGATCAGCCTATAGATTTGAGAAGCGGTGGTACCATACAAGAGGCAATTCTCGTAGAAAAGCTAGAAGATGGAATAAAGTACCTTGGAGAGAGCAGAAGCGGCTATTCGACTTATTATGGTTATAAATACTCAATGTTCGAAACGGGATACGGCGATGGGAGGGTATTTGCATTAGGCAATGCGAGCTACAACGAATATGCTACCCTCAACGAACCTTCACTCAGAACAATAGTATGGGATATCGTTGATTATCTTTCTTGTAGGGAGTTCATGATACCGGCTACTCCTGTAAATTTATCAGTAACTTCAGTATCGACAGATACCGCCGCTTTTTCCTGGGAAATAGATGAGTCCGATCTTAGAGGTTTTGAGATCTGGCGAAAGAGAGATGGTGAGGCCCCATTGCTATTGAGCAACGCTTTGCCTGCAGAATCAAGGAGTTTCGTTGATACCGGGCTCGTTCCTGGAACTAGCTACCATTACTCATTGTACGCCGTCAATCTCTACGGAAAGTCAAAGCCTGCAGAAATTGCTTTAAAGACCCTAACAATTCCAGTTTTGCAGATCAGTCTTAGTGATTATTTGATATCAGAATTTGCATTCCCGATTTTCATAGTAAACGGCAGTGGAGTTCGGACAATTAGAATCGTTATGTCACCTGGCGCTGACTGGATTATTTCGGATGCTATCGTTAGCAGTGGTTTCACTACGTTTGTCAGGGAGATCGTTGATGGGAAGTTGACGCTTGAAGTATTCTCTGAGAGTCTCTTGACAGATGATGCGACTGAGATCTGCGTTGTGAATGCAGAACCCTCTGGAGGAGCTGTATTTGAACCTTGTCCAGATCTTTCTTCGAGCAGGCTTTTCGATATCGAAGGCAAATCAATCAATCATTACACACAGATTGACTACGAAGTCGTACTTCGTCTTATAGGAGATTTCAACGACGATGGTTCGGTCGACATCAACGACTTAGCTTTATTTGTAGTTCAATATGGAAAGCAAGAAAGTGATCTCACTTTCGACAGAAGATACGACATAGGACCGAGAACAGGTTTTTCAACATCACCTGTATATTCCATGGGAGAACTAAGTACCGAAACACCTCGCTCGATAGATATATTCGATCTTGCAGTACTTGCGGCTATGTACAATAAAAGACTCAACAACGGAATACTGGAGGAAATTGAAACAAGCGAGCAAATTGATGGTTCAGGCCTGTTTAGGATAATTGGCAAGTGAAGTTATTTCTTTCACAGTTTCGATCATTGGTGGACAGTTTCTTTCTGGAGGGAGAAATGCAAGGCGATAGCGACATTTGCAAATGGGTGGAAGATCCGTGGAAGTCGAGAGCGAGTTTTTTCGAAAAAGGTTTTGGCTACTGTATCCATACCGATACTGAGGCCGTAAGCTGGTCGCTCACAGATTATGTATCTGATAATCGAATTGAAATAGGGATTCATACAAACGAGAATTACAGGCGCAGGGGCTTCGCGTCAATGGTAACAAATGCTGTTGTGAATGAAGCCATTAAACGTGGATTCGTATTCACCCCCCATGGAATTGGACAAGTAATTGAGGAATAGCAGACTAAGAAGGGGTAAATACGCTTCCATTCTTCGTTCGATAAGAACAACCGAGAAAGATCATTTGAGAAGTTTGCTGCGTTCACGAGAAAAGCGAGATTCTGAGCAGAATCATCTCAGAATGACTTGAAGAAGGGGAATAACCTGAAACAAGAGAAGACTTTTGTCCCCAGCGACTTGTACCAACTCCTTACTTCATCATCCCGCATAGCCTTCCCAATAAGCATGAACCCGCTGATTGCTGATGAAAACAACGTTGTCCGTCAACGGTCCACCGTCCACCGACCGAGCAGCAGCCGTCAAAGAGAAAAACATTGTTCTTTGTTCCAGAGCAAGGATCCTTTCTTCGTTATCAGTCAAGGTCAGATCAAAGAGATGCTTGTGACGGCGTAAGCTTCAATTCCAACCTGACTGGTTTCTTCTCTCTCTCTTCTCTCGTGAGCGTAGCGAACCTCTCCACACGCTCTTTCTCAATGGTCTTTGTTTGCCCAACGAAGTGCGACTGGCCTGCGTTAGCAGACTGGCTCCTGAAGATCCGCTGCACGCTTATGAGCATAAACCCGCTGATCGCTGCTAAACAGAGACATCATCTCTGCTCCCCCCGGTCATCCCGTAGTGGTTCTGTACGGGATCTGTACTGGGAGCCTCTGTACGCTTAAGAACGAAGACCTGCTGAACGCTGTGAAGAGCCGTCCTTTGCTTATGAAGAAGGAAGAGCTTCCTTAAACAGGGATCCCGGTCAAGTGCAAATGAACAGCTCTTAGTCCTTGTTCTATGCATGAGCACTGAAGGAATCAGCTATCTGCAAGCGAGAGCTTCTTCAAGAACTCCGAGGCGCAATCTTTGATCAGGGTTGCTCCCGTGGTATTTTGATG
>ERZ795053.6259-NODE-6259-length-11917-cov-3.760158_pt1 | contig 11917 bp, 4 predicted proteins | sample MGYA00375137_ERZ795053 | MGnify/ENA primary metagenome ERZ795053 (study PRJEB30182, sample SAMN05720284) | activated sludge metagenome | isolation source: Anaerobic digester | place: Hong Kong | collected 2014-12-17 ... | reverse complement strand
ACCTGCTGTTCGAGGCGGCCGTCGCGGGCGGCATTCCGGTCGTCCGTGTGCTGCGCGACAGCCTCGCCGGCACGGAAGTAAAACGCGTCGCTGGCATCCTCAACGGCACCTGCAACTACCTTACCTCCACCATGCTGGAGCAGGGCAGGGAATATGACGACGTCCTCGCCGAAGCCCAGCGGCTCGGCTATGCCGAGGCCGATCCGTCGCTGGATGTCTCCGGTATGGACGCCGCCCACAAGGCGGCGATCCTTTCGGCCATCGCGTTCTCCGCAGACCTGGACTTCTCCAAGGTGTCCGTTGCCGGCATCGACCAGATCAGCCTGCTGGACCTCCGCATGGCAGACCGGCTCGGCTTCCGCATCAAGCTTATCGCCGAGGGCGTGCTGACCGATGCGGGTGTCGTCTGCCGCGTCGAACCGCTGGCCCTGCCGGCGGCGCATCCGCTCGCCCGCGTCAATGGCAGCCTGAACACCGTCCGTATCGAGGGAGACCCTGTCGGCGCGATCACACTGACCGGGCCCGGCGCCGGGGCGGGGCCGACCGCCAGCGCCGTCATGGGCGATGTCGCCAAGCTGTTCCGCCCGGCTATCCGGTCTGCCTTCGGGCGCGCCAAGCACCACAAGGCCCGGCCGTTCGTGCAGGGTTCGGCAGACGAAATCGGCTCGTTCTTCCTGCGCGTGCGCCTCGCCGACCAGCCGGGCGCGCTGGCGGCGTTAACCGAAGCGCTTGCGCATGAAGGCGTCTCGGTCGACAAGCTGCTGCAGGATTCGGCGGACGAAAGCGGCGCCGCACCCGTGGCCATCGTCACGCATCGGTGCCCGCTCAGTCACATGCAAGCTGCGCTGTCGCGCATTGAAAAAATTTCAGTGCCGATTGACGCCCCGCGCCTGATCCGTATCGAAGCGGCAAGCTAATTGCTTCAGGGACGGGAAGAGAACAATGAAAATCCCGCGTTCGGAGACAAAAAACTAATGCAAAACAATGTTCTGACGCCAGGTCTGGCCGATGCGATGGTCCGCGTGGCCGAATCGGCCGCCATCGCTGCCTCAAAACTGGTCGGCCGCGGCGACGAGAAGAAGGCCGATGCGGCCGCCGTCGACGCCATGCGCACCGCCTTTAACCTGGTTAATTTCCGCGGCCGCGTCGTCATTGGCGAAGGCGAGCGCGACGAAGCACCGATGCTCTATATCGGCGAGGAAGTCGGTACCGGAACCGGCCCGGAAATCGATATCGCCCTCGACCCGCTGGAAGGCACCACGCTGACGGCCAAGGCCATGTCGAACGCGCTCGCGGTACTGGCGATTGCGCCGCGCGGCGGCCTGCTGCACGCGCCGGACACTTATATGGACAAGCTGGCCATCGGCCCCGGCTATCCGGAAGGCATTGTCAGCCTCGACGCCTCGCCGGCCGAGAATATTGCCGAACTCGCGAAATTCACGGGCCGGGACATTGCCGACATGACGGCCTGCGTCCTCGACCGCCCGCGCCATGAAGAGATCATCGAAAGCCTGCGTTCGGTCGGCGCCCGCGTTGCGCTGATCACCGATGGCGATGTCGCTGGCGTCATCGCGACCACCAATCCGCACACCGGGATCGACCTCTATGTCGGCTCTGGTGGCGCGCCGGAAGGCGTGCTGGCGGCTGCGGCCCTGAAATGTGTCGGCGGCCAGATGTTCGGGCGCCTCGTCTTCCGCAATGATGACGAGAAGAAGCGCGCCGAGCGCGTCGGCATCACCGATCTTGGCCGTACCTATTCGCTGAACGAACTTGCCTCCACCGAGACCGTGTTCTGCGCCACGGGCGTCACCCAGGGCAGCCTGCTGAACGGCGTCCAGTGCCGCGACGGCCGCGTGCACACGCATTCGCTGGTGATGACGTCCAGCGACGGAATGGTGCGCTACATCCGGTCCAACCGGAAGGCATAAGCGGGGGCCACGCCCCGCCGGGCCTGTGCTAGGCTTCCGGGAAACCTGATTCCCGGAGCCTCATGACCGCGACCGCCCGCAAATCCGAACACCGGCTGTTTTCGGTCGACCGGTCCGCCACGGGCCGCTTCTGGACGCTCACGCCAGCGGACGAGGCGCTGGTGCGCCGCCTGTCCCCTGCGGTTGGCGGATCGGACCTGATGGCCCGCTTGCTGGCCGGCCGGGGCGTCGATGCCGGCTCGGCCGCCACTTATCTCACGCCAACGCTGCGCGACACGTTTCCGGACCCGTCCAGCTTCGCCGACATGGACAAGGCGGCCGGCATTGTCCTCGATGCGATCCTCGACAAGAAGAAAATCACTGTCTTTGCCGATTATGATGTCGATGGCGGCACCAGTTCCGCCATCCTGACGCGCTATTTCCGCGCCTGGGGCGAAGAACTCGGCCTCTACGTGCCGGACCGCCTCGAAGAGGGCTACGGCCCCTCGCCGGAAGCCTTCCGGCATCTCAAGGACAAGGGCAACGACCTTGTCATCACCGTCGATTGCGGCGCCGCCGCCGTGAACGCGCTGGAAGAAGCCGAACGCATCGGCCTCGACGTCGTGGTGATCGACCATCACCTGATGTCTGGTCACCATCCGCCGGCAGCGGCCCTGGTGAACCCGAACCGGCCCGACGATGTTTCCGGCCAGGGACACCTCGCGGCGGCGGGAGTCGTCTTCGTCTTTGTCGCGGCTCTCAACCGGCTCGCCCGCGAGCGGGGTATCGGCCCGGCGGAGGGCCTGCCGGACATCATGCATCTCCTGGACCTCGCCGCGCTCGGCACGCTGTGCGACATGGCCCCGCTGCACGGTGTCAATCGCGCCTTCGTCCGGCAGGGCCTTGTCATGCTCTCGCGTGGCCAGAATGAAGGCCTGCGGGCGCTCGCAGATGTTTCCGGCATCAGCAAGGTCGACAGCGTCTACCATGCGACCTTCATGCTCGGTCCGCGCCTCAATGCTGGCGGCCGGGTGGGCGATCCGTGGCTGGCGGCGAAGCTGCTCGCCACCGACGACCGGGGCGAGGCGATTGCGCTGGCCGAACAGCTCCACGCCCTCAATGAGCAGCGCAAGGCTGTCGAAGCGGCGATCCTCGATCAGGCCACGGCACAGGCCGAACAGTCGCTGGCGAAGATGCCGGAGCGGGGTGTTCTGATTGCCGCCGGCGAAGGCTGGCATCCGGGCGTGATCGGCATTGTCGCCGGGCGCCTCAAGGAACGCTTCCACTTGCCCAGCATCGTGATCGGCTGGGGGCAGGGGCTCGGCCCGGTCGCCAAGGGCTCCGGCCGTTCGGTGACGGGTGTGAATATCGGCGACGCCATCGCCGCGGCCGCGCGCGAAGGCGTGATCCTGTCGGGCGGCGGCCACGCCATGGCGGGCGGCCTCAGCCTCGAGCCCGGCCAGATCGCGGACTTTGACGCGTGGATGGTCTCGCACATGGCACAGTTTACGGCCGAACGCGCCGCGGCGCTGGAACTGGCGATCGATGCAGTCGTGGCGCCGGGCGCAGTCACGCCCGAACTGGCGGACCAGATTGCCGCGCTCGGCCCTTATGGTGCCGGGGCGCCGGAGCCGGTTTTCGCCGTGCAGTCGGTCCATGTCAGCCATACGCGCCGGGTGGGCGCCAATCATCTGAAGATCACTGCGGAGGACGCGACCGGGCGGCTCGACTGTATCGCGTGGCGCGCAGCCGACGCACCGCTGGGCGAAGCTCTGGTGCCCGGCCGAAAGGTACATCTGGCTGGCCGACTCAAGGCGGAGGAATGGAATGGCCGGCGCCGGGTGCAGCTGGAAGTCATGGATGCCGCAGAGGCCTGAATGAAGTGCAGAAAGCCGGTGAGAGGTGGCTTGCCCAAGCCCCCATTGCCAGCTATATGCCCTGTTCTTCGAACCGGTGCGGTCCCTTCGTCTATCGGTTAGGACGCCAGGTTTTCAACCTGGAAAGAGGGGTTCGATTCCCCTAGGGACTGCCATCCGCTCCGCACCAGCGTTGTAATCACGTATTTTCTGGTGCACCGGCGCGCTGGCTTGAGCCGGACCGGCTCCAACACGCCATGATCGACGCTCAGGCAATTGCGGGCGTCCATTCGCCGGGCCGGATCAGTTCCGCCCGCGAGGCAAGCGTCAGGCTAGCGACGCGGCCAGCTTCAAACATTCCTGACCAGCCTGCGAGGCTGAAATCGATCAGGACGCCCACCAGCCGTCATGGTGAGTGATCAGATCGGGATCGTCTGCATTCCAGAAGGCCGGTTCGTCCGTCGCGAGTATGGCGGCCGGCATTGCACCGGCGAGGTGATGGGTCGCATGGTTCTCAAACAGCGGAACCGTTCCGCTCAGCCAGTCAAGCATCGGCAGGGCCGATCCATCCAGCGGACCGCCGCCCGAGCTTCCCGGCACTCCCTTCACGACAAGACTGTCGAAATCCGTGGTGCCGAAGGTGGTCTCGAAGTTCGCATCCGAATGGAAACCGGGTAGCGCAATTGTATCGGCATCTGCTGACACGCCCAGTTCCTGCACCGGTACCTTGAGAACCGGCTCAATCATCATGGACGACGCGACAGAAGCGCTTTCCACAAGAGCCTGCCCGGCAGGCGCGCCGGAAGAGTACACGATGGACGCCAGCACCTGCTCCGGCGTCAGGTCGCCAAGGACGATCTTCAGCTGGAAGTCCCCGGCATCGAAGCCTTCGATCAGCTTCATGATGGTTCCGCCGCTGATCAGGCGCACTTCCAGATCCCCGGGATTCAATCCGAGCTCCGACAGGTCGATAATGTCATCCGCAGACATGTCGAAGACGACATCGATCCGTCCGGTTACGGAAGTTCCTTCGTCAAAGATGAAGGCATCCGGCGCGCCTGTTCCGTGCAGGTAATCCAGCGAACTCGTGGCGTAGATCGGATTGTAGTCTCCAGCCGTGTCACCCAGGACATTGATGTAGACCGATGCCGTGTCGGTTTCGCCGCCGGTGTCGGAAATCATGTAGGTGAACGAGTCGGGGCCCGAATAGCCTGCATTCGGCGCGTATTCGAATTGTCCGTTCCCGAGATCTGTCAGGACTCCGAATTGCGGCGCGCCAACCGTAGACAGGCTGATCGCATCCCCGTCCGGATCGAAGTCATTGGTCAGTACGTTGAACTGGACGGGCGTACCGGCAGGCGTCACGACATTGTCGTCCTCCGCGACGGGGGGTTGATTGTCCCCGGCACTTCCGCCGCTGTAGATGATCGACGCCAGCACCTGCTCCGGCGTCAGGTCGCCAAGGACGATCTTCAGCTGGAAGTCCCCGGCGCCGAACCCTTCGATCAGCTTCAGGATCGTTCCGCCGCTGAGCAGGCGGACTTCAAGGTCTTCGGGGTTCAATCCGAGTGAGGTCAGGTCGATGACATCGGTCGAAGACATGCCCATGACTGTATCGACCGCACCGTTCACGGATGTTCCCGGACCGAATATGAAGGCGTCCGGCGCGCCCGTTCCTCGCAGGATTTCGACAAAACCGGTGGCCACGATCGGATTGTAGCCCGTGACCGGAGAGGCCACGACATCGACGTCGACGGTGGCGGAGTCGCTGCCGCCATTGCCGTCAGAGATCGTGTAGGTGAAACTGTCATCGCCGCTGAAGCCGGCATCCGGGGTGTAAGTCAGCGTGCCGTCGGCATTCAGCATGACCATGGCATTGCCCACGTCCACACTGTCGCCCGGCAGGACGTTGCTGCCGGCGATCTGCGTCACTGACAGCGGATCGTTCTCCGGATCGCTGTCATTGGCGAGGACGTCGATGGAAACGGCCGTGTCCTGATTGAGTGTTGCTGTGTCATCGACAGCGTCGGGCCCCTGGTTGGAGGTGTCGTCGACCCCGTTCACGGTGATGGAGACGGTCGCGGTGTCGGTTTCGCCATCCTGGTCCATGACCGTGTAGGTGAAGGTGTCGACCAGGCTGTCGCCCGTGTTCAGCGCCTGCAGCGTCGCCGATCCGGTCGGGTCGTAGACGAAGTCACCGTCTGATCCGACCGAGACGTTCCCGCCGAGCGAACTGGTCGCATCGTATGACACGACGGTCAGCACGTCACCGGCCGACGCGGGCACATCGTTGGCAAGCACGCCCGTCGCTGCCGGAACCGTCACCACACTGTCCTCATCGGTCGTGTAGCTGTCGTCCATCGCATCAGGCGGCGTCGGACTATTCGACATCGGCGCGATCTCGGCCGGGTTAATCTCGGAATCGGTCGAAACCTCGTAACCGAAGCTGGCGGCTGGTGTGATCAGGCCGAACTGGTCGTACGTGAAGTTGAGGCTGGTTCCAAAAGAGAAGCCGCCTGACGAGAAGGAGTCGCCGGTGATGAAAACATCACCGAGGCGAAGGTCGAAAACCTGATGACCCTCCGGGTCGACGCCCGCGATCCTGACGCCCGGAATGTTCTGCCCGTTTGCCATGGCCGCAAGAAGGTCGGGCGAAATCGTGCTCAGGGTCGCCGAGATTTCCGAGAACACAGGGTTGATCTGGACGCCGTCGGGAGTGACGGCAGTCGCGGCAGAGAGATTGAACGAGTCCAGCGTGAACCAGCCCTGATAGCCGCTCGCTGCCGAGTCGCCTTCAACCCCGTCAACCCACAGGAAGTATGACACGGCCGAGCGGGCCTCGGCGGGTGGCGGTGTGCCGCCGACCACGGGATTGATCTGGGTCGGATCAATTACGCCTGCCTGCTCGTCATACCCGAACGAGCTTCCCGGCGTGATCAGGCCAACCTGAGTATATCCGATCGCAAGGCTGCTTGATATCTGGCCGTTGTCGGCATTGTAGCTGTCTCCGGTGATATTGGCGTTGCCGAGGCGCAGGTCATAGATGATGTCGCCCGAGGCATTCACCCCTGCAATCCGGACCGATCCCACGCCATCGCCGGTGGCAAGCTCCGCCAGCAGGTCCGGCGAAATACCGCTCATCGACACGGAGACATCGGAAAAGTCCGGATCGGCGACGGGGACGCCGTTCAGGATGTGGACAGCGCCGCTGAACTGGACCGAATCTATCGCAAACCAGCCTTCAAACCCGGCATCCTGGGAGCCGCCATTGAAGCCATCGACCAGCAAGTAGAATTGCTCGACATTTCCCGGACCGATGTCGATTCCGCCGTCAGATGTCGGGGTCGCGATTGCGAGTGGATCGACCAGTTCCTGTGAACTGGTGTCATAACCAACATCTCCATTCGGCGTGATAAGTCCGATCTGGTCGTAGGCGAAGCTGATGCTGGACACCACGGCCCCGGCAGTGCCGCTGGTCGAAGTGCCCGAAACCAGGACGTCGGAAAGTCGCATTTCATAAACGACCGCTCCTTTTCCATCGACAGCCTGGATCATCACCGAGCTGAAGTCCGTTCCGGTTGCGAGGTCGCCGAACAGGGTTGGCGACACACCGTTCAGGGTTACGCTGACTTCGGAAAAATCCGCCCCGACGCTCTGCTCGGAGGCGCCCAGCTCGACGGAGCTGATTTCGAACCAGCCTTTGCCGGTGTCAGTATCCGTGCCGCCGTCCAGCCCGTCGATCATCATGAAGAATTGGACTGCGCCGCTCGGAATCAAGCTGGTGACGGGATCGGGAGGAGCGGTGAGACTTGTCGGGTCGATGCTGACCAGATTGTCCACGTCGTAGCCGAAGCTGCTCGGCGTGGTGATTAGTCCGATACTCGAAAAGTCGAACGAGACACTGGACGAAAAGCCGGTGTTGGCGCCCAGATTTTCACTCGTTACATGGGCGCCTTCGAGCAGGATATCATACACAATATCGCCGCTGCTGTTGACGCCGGCCAGCCTGACGGGGCCGACCTGGTTGCCACTTGCAAGGAAAGCCAGAAGGTTCGGCGCAACGCCGTCGAATGTAACGGTGACATCGCTGAAGGAAGGATCTGACCGCTGGTTTAAGGCAATGCCAATTCCGGCGCCAAACTGGATGCTGGACAGTTCAATCGAGATGTAGCTTTTGCCGGTTTCGCCGGTGACGCTACTGTCGATGATCAGGAAGTAATCGACGGCGGGCTCCGTCTCGAGTCCGCTCGTCGCAGACGGAACCGCAACCGACATGCTGTTGGCATCGATCGCAGTGTGGTGCTCGACATCGTATCCAAAGCTGTCGTCCGGCGTGATGATCCCGATCCGCAGGTAATTCAGGGACATGGATGCAGACGGTGTGCCGCCGCCGGTCGAATAGTTCTCGCCCGAAAAGGCAACGTCCTCAAGGCGCACATCGTAGACTGTGTCGCCGTTCGGATCGATGCCCTGGATATGGACGGCCCCGAGCCGGTCGCTGGCGACAAGTTCGGCCATGAGCTCGGGCGACATGCCCTGGAGGGTCACGACGAACTCGCTGAAGCTCGGTTCCGAGGTGGTGATGTCCCCGGTGCTGATGGTCGTGCCAAGACCGGCCGAAACCTCGATGGAGCCAAGTTCGAACGCCCCCAGGGCACCGGAAACGAGGGAGCCGCCATTGTATCCTTCGACCGTCATGAAATACCGGACGGCGCCGGATTCCTCGAGGCCATCGGTTCCGCCGACGACCGGGGTCGGAATCGTAGACGGATCAATTGCGGAATGGGTCGTCCGGTCATAGCCGAAGCTGCTGTCCGGTGTCGTCAGGCCAAAGCGCTCATAGGCGAAGCTGAGGCTGTTGCCCGGCGGGCCCGAAACCGCAGACAAGGATTCCCCGGAAATGACGGCGTCGCCGAGGATGAGGTCATAAATCACGTTGCCTGAATTATCGACCTGCTGAATCTGCACGGAGCCGAGGGTTGTTCCTGCTGCAAGGGCGGTCAGGATATCCGGCGCAACGCCTGCGAGTGTAACCGTCAGTTCCGAAAAGGTGGGATCTCCGGTCACGCCGTCAGCGACGGCGATGCCGGCGCCGAACTGGGCGGAGTCGATTTCGAACCAGCCGAGATGATCCGGATCGGTCGAGCCGCCATTCAGTCCATCGATCAGCAGAAACAGTTTCATTGTTACTCCCCCTCAACACAAACCGGTTTCTTATTATCGGAAGGTCGCGGACGACATTTCGCCTGACACGCGAATACTTCGGTCGGTTTGATCTGCACTAAGCAGAACCGGAACAAACGAGACGTGCAAAATTTGTGCGTTTACTTTAACTTTTTGTAAAGGAAATAGATTGCGCCAGGAACTTGCTGTTTTCGGAAGTAGACCGAAAGGATACTGTATCGAGAGGGCCAGCAACGTCGCCGGACGCTGGAAATACAACCTTTACGTGTCGAGTATTCGGGTTTGCATTGCGCAGGGGGCGGGCGACCATGGACTTCCAGGCTCATTACGAAGCACTCCCCTATGAGGCGATGCCTTTCCCGCAGACCCTGCCGTCCAACATGGCCGCCCTCGCGCGCCTTCATGGTTGCGCACCCCCTGATGTTGAGACAGCGCGGGTGCTGGAACTCGGCTGCGCCTCGGGGGGCAACCTCATTCCGTTGGCCGCGCGTTATCCGCGGGCAAGCTTTCACGGTTTCGATCTGTCGGAACGTCACGTCCGCGATGGTCGCTCGCTGACCGACGAACTTGGTATCAGCAATATCGAAATCCGCCAGGCTGACATCGCCGCGCTGGACCTCTCCGGGCAGCGGTATGATTACATCATCTGCCATGGCGTCTTCAGCTGGACGCCGCGGCCGGTTCAGGACGCCATCTTCCGGATCTGCCGCGAAGCGCTGAGCGAAGCAGGCATCGCCTATGTCAGCTACAATGTCCTGCCGGGCTGGCACATTCGGCTCGTCATCCGCGACATCTGCCGCGGGAACATGAATGCGCAGGATACGCCGCACCAACAGCTTGAACGCGCAAGAAGCGTATTGGCGGACTATGCGCAGCTGGCGGACCAGACCACAATTTTCGGCAAGGTGCTGGCCGAGGAAATCGCACGCAGCCAGCGGATGTCGGATACCCATTTCATGGGTGAGTTTCTCAGCGACCATAACGACCCCGTGACCTTCAGCGAGTTCGCGTCGCGGGCTTCGGCCGCGGGCCTGGACTATGTGTGCGATGCTGCGCCGGGAGAAGGACGCAGCAGCCGGGTCGTGTCAGGAGACGCTGCGAAGCTGCTTTCGGCATTGGCACGCCCCGACGCAATACGCCGTGAGCAGGCCGCCGATATGGCCACGGGCCGGGGCTTCCGACGCTCGATCCTGAGACGGCATGGGGCGCCCGATGGAAACATATTGCAGGAAGACGCGCTCGCCGGATTGCATTTCGCCTGTCCGCTGACACCGGGACCGATGACGAACGGTGTGGTCACATTCCGCCACGAAAGCGGAAGCCTGTCTACAAACGACCCCGCAATTATTGCGGCGCTGACGCAGCTTGCTGCGGTGTACCCGGAAACACGGACGTATGGAGAAGTGCTCCGCGATGCCGGCCAGCAATCCGGAGCAGATCCTGCGGGCATTGCGGCGCGCTTGCCACGTGCCTTGTTGCAGACCGTGATGGCCGGTCACCTGACCGCTTCGACCGATGCGTTGCGGCTTGGGCGTCCGGGCGGCGATTCCCCCCGGGTCTGGCATGTGGCACGTACGCAGCTTCGGCGAGACCAGGACTGGGTTTGCAGCCTTCGGCATGTTCCCGTCCGGATTGACTCATCTGCTCGACGACTTGCACTGCTCATGGACGGGACGAATACGGTCTCGGAAATCCGTATACAGATTGAAGAACTCATTGCCAGCGGCTTGCTTCACTTGCCGGGTTCGGACAAGTCAGGCGATCTGACGGCGCAGGCCGCACGAATCCTGGACCTCGCGCTGGTGGAGTTTCGCCGCAATGCCTTGCTGGTCAGCGACGCGTGAATTCGTCCGCATTGCCACTGGCGATTTCGTGGCAACCGTCTGCCAGATCGCATGCTGGAACGATGCAAGAATCGTCAAAGGCGGCAAATACATCGCGGATAGCGGCAGGGTCGAAGCTGTTGGTGGCAAACACCAGCGTTGCATCTGCACTCCTGTAGTTGCGCAATGCAGCGTAGAATGAGGCCCCGTTGCTCCCGCCATGCTCGATCGAGAGGCCGGGCTCGCGCTCGATGATACGCCAGCCGAATCCATAGGCTTCGTCCGCCTTGCCTGTGCGAACCTGCGCGGAAAACAAGGCGCCCGTACTGTCATCCGACAGCAGCTGCCCTGAACTGACGGCATCGAACCAGTGAAGGAAGGCCAGAGGTGTGCCGAGCAGCCCGCCATTGCCCAGCAGGTTGATATATGGCCCGTCCGGAGCCCAGTTGCCGCTTCGCTGGGCGGCGGTTGCGCTGCCGTCGGCAAGGTAGTTGGCGGCCAGCGGGCCGTGGGGCGCACGATAGCCGAGGTCCGGAATCTCGGCGGGATCCAGAAACCTGCTACGCCAGAAATGTTCGAGAGGTTCGCCGCTGCGTTGTTCCACGATCAGGGCGAGGAGGCTGTAGCCGGCGTTGGAGTACTCCCATTCCGTTCCTGGTTCGAAGTCGAGCGGGGCGGCGCGCAGCCAGGCAAGAAATTCCTCATTCGATACCGCCTCGCCGTCCTCCCATGGGCTCTCCGGAATGCCGGACGTATGGGTCAACAACTGCCGCAAGCTGATCGCAGATTTTTCGTGGTCGAGCCCCGAAACGAAAACGCCCAATGTATCGTCGAGCGCAAGCCGGCCGTCATCGACGAGTGCGAGGATCGATGCCGCTGTGAGCGATTTTGCCAGAGAGCCAAGGTCGAACAGGGTGGTTTTGTCGACCGGAGTTGAGTGCGCACGGTCCGCCATTCCGGTCGCCTGATCATATATGACGTGCCCGCACCGTTCGACGATGATCCTGCCCGAGAAGTCGGGGTGCGCGGCAAGGACTCTGCCGAAGACAGCGGCATAGTCGGGTTCGGGCATCGTGCAGGTGTGGGGTATGGGAACTCCGGCGTCCGGAATGTTCATGGTGGGCTGGGCGCAAGCCAGGACCGCGGC
>ERZ795053.6258-NODE-6258-length-11923-cov-4.343697_pt1 | contig 11923 bp, 9 predicted proteins | sample MGYA00375137_ERZ795053 | MGnify/ENA primary metagenome ERZ795053 (study PRJEB30182, sample SAMN05720284) | activated sludge metagenome | isolation source: Anaerobic digester | place: Hong Kong | collected 2014-12-17 ... | reverse complement strand
CCTTGGGCACGATGCAGCTTTTCTTTGGCTACGCGGAGAACTACACGCTGGCCTCGGTGGGCATCCTGCTCTTCCTCTGGCTGGCATTGGAGACGTTGCACGGCCGGCGCGCGCTGTGGCAGCCGGCGCTGGCGCTGGCGGTCACCAACGGATTGCATCCTTCTACGGTGGTGCTGGATCCGGCGCTGCTGTACGTGCTTTGGCTGTGGGTGCGGGCGGAGGAAGGGAAAAGAGGGAAAGAAGGGAAATCAGGGGAAACGGAAGTGTCCGGCGGGCGCGTCTGGGTGAGCGGACTGGCGCAGGTGTTCCTGCCGATGGCCGCTGTGGCGCTAGGCGTGGTCGCGCTGATGGAGTTGAGCGGGCACGGGCTGGCGACGCTGACGACAACTGACCGGCCCGGCGGCGGCGATGCCCGCTGGTTCGTGCCGCTGACCGAGGTCAGCACGCGCTGGGAACGCTACACCATGTTCTCGTGGGCCCATCTGCGCGACTGGCTCAACGAGCAGATGTTGACCGCACCGGTGACGCTGGGCGGTCTTGTCATCGCGGCTGTGGCTATGATGACTCGAAGACGACAGCAGCGGGCGGCAACGACAGAGCACCTGGGGACGAATTCCCAGGCTGGTACGGCGAAGCATGCTGAAGCAAGCTCAGGGAGCGCCGAGTTGGTGTTTCTGGCGCTGTGTACCGGGTTGTATTGGCTGTTCACGTTTGTGTGGAACCCGGACTATGGCGGCCAGCGGGACTGGGATTTGTTCAGCCTGGCGGCCATTCCCGCAACGCTGCTGCTGGCGCGCGTGCTGCCGCGCCTGTTGCGCGACCGGGGTCACTTGGCGCAGGCAGCGTTGATGTTGACTGCGGTCAGCGCTGTTCACTCAGCGGCGTGGATCTACCAGAACACGTTGCCGTGGGACTGGCCAAAGAATTAACTGCTGTGCAGCCATCGTCTGTGACAAGCGGTTTGAAAAGTCTCGCTGGAAGACTTCGGAAGTCGACAACTCCTTGTCTCGACGGCACTTCATCTGCCGGAATGCCCACTGGCCACAGGTTTGTCGACTTCCGAAGTCTGAGCGAACGCCTTGCAAGACAGTCTGTGAGAATCATGCAAGCGCCGCCGCATTTGCTGCATATCGCGTGGTCGGTGGTACAATCTCCTCGTTGATCTACCTGCCGCGATCCTACTAAACCACGAGCATTCACGATGACAGACATCTCAGCAATTCAAACTCTTCTGCGCTCGTCGCAACTGGACGGCTGGCTGCTTTTCGATTTCCGCGGCGCGAACCCCATCGCCGCGCGCATCGCCGCGCTACCTGGTGACAGCATGTTCAGCCGCCGTTGGGCCTATTGGATACCAGCGCAGGGCGAACCGGAATGGCTGATTCACGCTATTGAGCTGGCGCCTTTTCGAGATTTGTCCAAACAGCCGCGCTCTTACGTCCGCTGGCAAGATCTGGAGCACGAGTTGCGCGCTATGTTTGGCGGCGCGCGCCGCATTGCCATGGAATATTCACCGCAGTGCGCCATTCCCTACGTCAGCCGTGTCGACGCCGGCTCGCTGGAAATGATCCGCGGTCTGGGCGTCGAGATTGTCAGTTCGGCCGATCTTGTGCAGGCCATTGAAGCGCGGCTATCACCCGAACAACTTGAGGGGCATCGCCGGGCCGCGGCAGCCTTGCTGTACATCAAGGACGAGACCTTTGACTACGTGGCCTTTTCCTTGCGCGAGGGCGTGACCCTGTCCGAGTACAGCGTGCAACAGTGGATGATGCAGCGGATCACAGAAGCCGGCCTGACGGCAGCCCACGCCCCCATCGTCGCGGTCAACGCCCATTCCGCCGATCCGCACTATGCCCCCACACCAGAGAGGGACAGCCCCATCAAACCGGGCGATTTCCTGCTGCTGGATCTGTGGGCCAAAGGCCTTGAGCCGGACGCGGTCTACGCCGACATCACCTGGGTTGGGCTGTGCACCGATGCCGTGCCGCAACGTTATCAACGGGCCTGCGACATCGTGGCCGCCGGGCGGGACGCCGCGCTGGCCTACATCGAGCAGGAAATGGCGGCCGGGCGGCCGGTTCGGGGTTGCGACGCGGATGACGCCTGTCGCACCGTGATCGAAGCAGCCGGCTATGGCGCCTACATCCTGCACCGCACGGGCCATTCGCTGGGCACCGAAGGTCACGGCAACGGCGCCAACCTCGACAACCTGGAGACCAACGATACCCGTCGATTGATGCCGGGCACCGCGTTCACCATTGAGCCGGGGATCTACCTTCCCGGCGACTTCGGCGTGCGGCTGGAGATCGACGTCTACGTGAACGAAACTGGCATCGAAGTGACGACCCTGCCACTGCAACACGAGATTCTGGCATTGATGAAGTAGCTGCGGACCGTGACACTTGGTATTTTCCTGATTTCCTTCGTTTCCCTGTACCCCCATTGCCTGTAATGTCTCTGCCTCCCCCTTCCACTGCCGCCCTCTTCGTCACCTGCCTTGTGGACATATATCGTCCCGAAGCGGGCGAAGCCGCCGTCGCGTTGTTAGAGAAGCAGGGTTTACAGGTTGCCTTTCCTGCGGATCAGACCTGTTGCGGCGCAGCTGCCTGGCACGCCGGCTGGCGTGCGGAAGCAACCGCACTGGCGAGGCGCTGGATCGAGATCTTCGAGCCGTTCGAGCTTGTCATATCACCATCGCCGACCTGCGTGGCGGTCGTGCGCCTTGCCTACCCCGTGTTGCTGGCCCACGATCCCGAATGGCTGGAGCGAGCGAAGGCTGTGGCAGCGCGCACCTGGGAACTGACCGAATACCTGGTGGACGTTGCGAGTGTCACCGCGCTCGACGCACACTTCGACGGCAAGATCACCTATCAACCTGCCTGCCAGGGATTGCGCGCGCTGCGAACCGACGAACAGACCAGATCCCTGCTGGCCGAAATCGCCGACGCGAAGGTGCTTCCCCTGCCGGACGAGGAGTCATGCTGCGGCTTTGGCGGCCTTTTCAGCGTGCAGATGCCTGAGATCTCCGCGGCGATGGCTGAGCGTAAGGCCAAGGCCATCGAAGGAACCGGCGCTGACATCGTTGTTACCAGCGAGACGGGTTGCTGGATGCAACTGCAGGGAATCTTGAGCCGCCGCGGCAGCGCCTGTCAGGCCGTCCACCTGGCAGAGCTGCTGGCCGGGACGATCGCACAGACGGATTGACGTCTCCCTATCACTTAGTTTACTGATCAAACAAATCATAAGGGTAGCAAAAGAGAAATGACCGACTCGACTTCGCTTGTCGCCGGCTTCCGGTTTGCCGGCGTTTCCTGTGGCATCAAACCCAAGACCGCTGCCTACGGCGATCGCGCGCTGGATCTGGCGTTGATCGTCAGCGACCAGCCGTGCAATGCGGCCGGCGTCTTCACGCAGAATCAGTTCCCGGCGGCGCCGGTACTGTTCGACAAGAAAACTCTGGCGGCCAACGCTCGCAGCATCCGGGCCGTGGTCATCAACGCTGGCAATGCCAACGCCTGTACCGGCGAGCAAGGCTTGAAGGACGCGGCTGCCTCAGCACACCTGGTAGACACGGCGCTGGATCTTCCGGCCAATGCGACGCTGGTCCTCTCCACCGGCGTGATCGGGCTGCCGCTGCCGATGACCAGGATCGAGGCGGGGATTCGTGCGGCTGCCGTACTGGCTCGGTCGGAGACCGGCCAGAGCAGTGAAGGACTGGCGCTGGCTTCGCAGGCCATAATGACTACCGACACCAAACCGAAAACCGCCAGCCGGCAGGCAGGTCAGGCAACGTTGCTGGGTATCGCCAAGGGTGCGGCCATGATCCACCCCAATATGGCGACCCTGCTGGCCGTGGTGATAACCGACGCGGCGATCCAGCCGGATGCTCTGCAAGCCATGCTGCGCCGGGCTGCAGGCCGCAGCTTCAACGCGATCACTGTGGACGGCGACCAGAGCACCAACGACACGCTGCTGGTGCTGGCCAACGGGCTGGCCGGCCCGGTCGATGCGGCGGCCTTCGAGCAGGCGCTGACTGAGGTGTGTCAGAGCCTGGCACAACAGATGGTGCGCGACGCGGAAGGCGCCAGCAAGTTCGTGACCGTGCGCGTCACCGGCGCGGCGAACGAGGCGGCTGCCCGCGCAGTTGCCAAGACAGTCGCTGCTTCGGTGCTATTCAAGACGGCGGTCTACGGGGGCGATCCCAACTGGGGACGAGTACTGATGGCGGCCGGCAACAGCGGCGTGAGCATCGATCCCGTCCGCGTGGCGCTCTGGTTCGCCGGGGATGGCGGCCAGCCGCTACAGGTCGTGGCAAACGGCGCTCCCCTGACATACAGCGAGGCCGAAGCAGCAGCTATCTTTGCCTGCGCCGACCTCGATGTACGTCTCGATCTCGGCGCGGGCGGCGCCAAAGCTGCTGTCTGGACCAGCGACCTGACCCACGACTATGTAACGCTCAACGCGCACTACCGAACTTGAGCGGTAACCTCAGTCGGCGCTTTGGAAACCGGGTTTATCGATTGCGAAATGAGAACAGAAACCCGGTTGCTTGCGTTCCGTCCGAGTAGACGCCTTGAGGAATCAGGCTTGCGCTGAACTGCAGCGGGTTCGCTAGACTTGCTGGCCTGTCACCAGCGCCTGGGCCTGTTCCGGCCAGGTGCTGGCATCGATGGCCCCAAAACGAGGACCAGCGGCATCGAGAATCTCCTGTAGCCGCTCGGCCGGGGTGGACGCCATTTGCATGATGGTCTCGATGCTGGCATCCTTCAGAATGGCGCTTACTTTCGGGCCGATGCCGTCGATCTGGAGGAAATCGGTGTTGTCGAGCCACTCGGGGACGACAGGTGTTTCGGCGGCCACATCCGCGTGCCGGGCAGCCTCCCCGGCGTGATCTGGACGGACATGGGCTACCAGATCGCTGACCTCCTCAGCGACAGTTGCCGCGACCGCGACCGTCACCTCAGTCACAGCCATCCCCGTCTTGATAACCACCTTGACCACAGGTCGCAAACCTGGAATGCGCGGCGCTGCGGCCAACACACCCAATCCTATCAAAGATCCGATCAGTTCCATATGCCTGCTCCCATGGTGAGGACATGCTTGCCTGCGGGATTGAACAAGGTGCCCGCTAGAAGTCCATTTCCTAAGCGCTGTCCGCGGTGACAGTCCTGGCGTTGTTTATCGGCCGGGGAACGAGTCATCTCAGCGCAACACAGCTTTGACATCATTTGGCTGCGCCTTTCTGGGCATCCTCGCTGACGCCTTTCATCAGTTTGCGCAACTCCCAGTCCTCATCGGGTTCGCCCCGATCCTCGAAGTGGAATTCGGCATCAATCACGGGATGCCGAATCGGCTTGCACTTCCGCGGCGCGGTTTCGGTCAACAGGCAACTCAGGTCTGTCGCAGCGTCAGTGCGGCGGCTGATAGAAGGAATGCTCCCATCCGGCTGGCGGCAGAACCGTTCCAGAATCGTCTTGATGAGTGACGTGTGGTCGAACACAGTATGCGACACCGATTGCTCGCCTACCCAAGGAGAGACGACGATGGCGGGAACTCGCACGCCGTAGCGCGCCAAGTGGTCGAAGTCGTCTTCCGCCGGCGGCGGCGAAACATGATCGTAGAATCCACCGTGCTCATCGTAGTAGATCACCAGCATCGTTTTGTTCCAAAGAGGGCTCTCCAACAACGTGTTGTAGACCTCGGCGACCAGCTTCTGCGCCTTGCGAATATCGGACGGAGGATGGTCGTCGTTGGCTATATTCCGCATCAAATAGAAGTAGGGGTCGATCCAAGTAACACTTGGCAGCGTTCCCTCCCGTGCGTGCTTGCGAAAGTGACGAAAATTACGTCTCCGCTTTCCCAGAATGAGATGCCGGTGCTGCTTGAACAGCCATATCGACGCTGCATCGTGATAGTAAAACCGCCATGCATGTTTGGGCATGTAGTCAAAGACCGTTTTCATGTCTACCGGCGCCGGGTTGTCTACGTCGGGGTCGTGAACGTATCCAGCCGATGTACCTGCCATGGCATAATAGCGATTGGGGAATGTAGGCCCTAACAGCGAGCTGAACCAGCGATCGCATACGCAGAACTGCTGGGCCAACTGGTCGAATGCCGGCACGTGGTCTGGGGTATGGTATCCCATCACAAGGCCGGGATCCTCCAATGGAATACGCTTGTACAACTGGTGGTGGTGCTTGGCGAATTGCTCTACAAATCCACCGTTGTTGTGCGCTACTTGTTTGACTACGTATCTATGGTCGTGTGGTGGATCCCAGGGGAAGCTGAGATAGTCGTGCAGGGGCTGGGGCGTGTAGATGTCGCCATCGTATGCGTTGACCTGGTCGCCCGCGCCTGTGAGACCGTCGATGTCCGTGCGACCGCGCCCGCCGGCTGACTCGGGCAGCGACAGGTAGCCGAGCATGTGATCGAAAGAGCGGTTTTCAAGCATCAGGATAACAAAATGGTCGATCTCCTGGAGTCGCTCTATGTTGGCTGTCATATATCCTATCCTTTCTTTTCGGTTCCAGGCACCGACAATCTCCTGACTGGCTGCTACTTCTGAGGTAGCAGGTGATATACAGGAGTTCTGTAGCAGTGTAATTGTATAACAAATCGCGGTTCCACAAAAGAAATAGCGGCAGTTTGCCTGTGATATGCAGAGTCCAGATCAAGCAGAACTGACTTGGCGCTCATCGACCATCGCAAGCCAGATCCTCGCGCGCCGGCCCGGCCTGGATGCCATGCAACTGTAAAGGTTAGCCTGTCGCTGATCAAACGGGTATAATTCACACCGGCTGGCACACCAACACCAAGGGGCCGTTGTGTTGGCCAACCTCTTGGTCGGCACAGACCACTAGCAAGCGCTCATCTGGGCTCTGTCTGACCAATTAACAACTTCCACAGCAGATCGGAGAAAACAATGGACTATCGCAATCTGGGCCGCACCGGCCTCCAAGTCAGTGAACTTTGTCTCGGCACTATGCAGTGGGGCTGGACGGCCGACGAGCCAGCCTCTTTTGAGGTGATGGATGCCTTTGTGGAGGCCGGCGGCAACTTCATCGACACTGCCGACGTTTACTCCCGCTGGGTTGATGGCAACCCCGGCGGCGTGTCGGAGACAATCATCGGCCGCTGGATGAAGGCACGCGGCAACCGCCGCCAGATCGTGCTGGCCACCAAGGTTCGCGGCCGCATGTGGGACGGCCCCAACGGCGAGGGACTGAGCCGCGGCCACATCATGGCAGCCGTGGAGGACAGCCTGCGCCGGCTGGACACCGACTACATCGACCTCTACCAGACCCACTTCTATGACGCCGGCACGCCCATCGACGAGACCATGCGCGCGCTGGACGATCTGGTGCAGCAGGGCAAGGTGCGCTATGTGGGCTGCTCCAACTATCCGGCATGGCGGCTGGCCAAGGCATTGTGGGCCAGCGACAAGCAGGGTCTGGCGCGCTACGACTCGATCCAGCCGCACTACAGCCTGGTCCACAGGGCCGAGTTCGAACGCGATCTGAAGCCACTGTGTGAGGAGGAGGGGATCGGCGTGATCCCCTACAGCCCGCTGGCTGCCGGCTTCCTGACCGGCAAATATCACCGCGACCAGCCCTGGCCCGACAGTGCCCGCGCCGATGGCATCCGCAATCGCTACGACAACGACCGTAGCTGGGCCAGCCTGGCAGCGCTGGAGACCGTCGCCCAGGCACGCGGCAAGACATTCGCACAGGTCGCGCTGGCGTGGCAGCTCAGCCAGCCGGTCATCACGTCACCGATCATCGGGGCCAACTCGGTCGAGCAACTGAACGACATCCTCGGTGTGGTAGACTTTCGCCTGGACGCCAACGAGATGCAGGCGCTCAACGACGCCAGCGCCTGGGAATAATGACAAAGTTGCCAACTCTTCGGAAGAGTTGGCAACTTTCCCGGTGACACCATGCCCACACCATCCGACAAAACCCTGGCTATGCGGCTGCTGGAAGGCAAGAAAGTGGCGTATACAGCGCTGCGCTACGACCCCGATGTCTACGTGAGCGCAGTTGAGGTAGCGGAAGCTGTCGAGCTGCCGCCGGAGCAGGTCTTCAAAACCCTGGTCACGCAACCTGAAGTTGGCAAGCCTATTCTGGCCGTCATCCCCGCGGCTGCTGAGCTGGATCTGAAGGCGCTGGCCAAAGCAGTCGGTCTGAAGAAGATACGCATGGCGACCCAGGCTGACGCCGAGCGGTTGACCGGCCTGCAAAAGGGCGGCATCAGCGCGCTGGCGCTGGTCAACAAAGGCTTCAAGGTGTTTCTCGACAGCAGCGCGGCCGGGTTCGACCAGATCGCGATGAGCGCCGGCGAGCGCGGCGTGCAGGTACAGCTCGCGCCGCAGGACTTCGTGCGCGTGACCGGCGCCCGCACGGCAGCAATCAGCCAGGTCTAACACCATGACAAACGAAAACAACAAGACACTTTGGGGCGGACGCTTCGACGAGGCAGCAAACCCGCTGCTGCGCCAGTTCAACGACTCGCTGCCCTTTGACCGGCGCCTGTGGCTGGAGGATATCTTCGGCAGCATGGCATACGCCGAGGGACTGGCGCGCGCCGGAATTCTGACCATCGAGGAGAGCGACCTGCTGCTGGCCGGTCTGGAACAGGTCGCACAGGAGTGGCGCGACGGTATTGCTCAGATTGAGCCGGGCGACGAGGACATCCACACGGCGGTCGAACGGCGCCTGGGCGAGCTAATCGGTTCGGTGGCGGGCAAGCTGCATACCGGCCGCAGCCGCAACGACCAGATCGCCACCGATCAGCGCTGGTGGCTGCGCAACCAGATCGACGACCTGGATCGTCTGCTGGCAGAGCTGATTGACGCCGCCACAGAGCGCGCCGAGACGGAGATCGATGTGTTGATGCCGGGATACACCCACCTGCAACCGGCGCAGCCCATTCGTTGGTCGCAGTGGCTGCTCAGCCATACCTGGGCGTGGCAACGGGACCGCGAGCGTCTGGCAGACCTGGGTCGCCGTGCCAACCGTTCGCCGCTGGGCGCAGGCGCGCTGGCCGGCAATCCCTTCGCGGTGGACCGCCACGCGCTGGCCGCGGACCTGGGTTTCGACAAACCTATTCCAAACTCAATCGACGCGGTGCGCGACCGCGACTACGTGGTGGAGTTCCTCAGTTGGGCGGCGCTGCTGGGCGTACACCTCAGCCAACTGGCCGAGGATCTGATCCTGTGGAGCAGCCGCGAGTTTGGCTTTGTCAGCGTGGCCGAGCAGTTCAGCACGGGCAGCAGCATCATGCCACAGAAACGCAACCCCGACTCGCTGGAGTTGCTGCGCGGTAAGAGTGGACGACTTACCGGCAATCTGGTGGCGCTACTGACCACCCTGAAGGGGATGCCCGCAGCCTACAACAAGGACTTGCAGGAGGACAAGGAACCGTTGTTCGACAGCGTGGACACACTGCTGATCGCGCTGCCGGTGGCAACGGGTGTAGTGCAGACGCTATCCATCAATCCGCAACGGATGCAGGCTGCGTTGGGCGATGAACTTTTGGCGACCGATCTGGCGGAGCATCTGGTGCGCCGCGGTGTGCCGTTCCGGCAGAGCCACGAACTGGTGGGCCGGGCGGTGAAGCGAGCAGAGGCGTTGGACATTCCGCTGGGCAAGCTGCCGCTGGCTGAGTTTCAGGCAATCAGCCCTGAGTTTGGCGTGGACGTCGCGACCGTGTTCGATTTCGAGCAGTCGGTGGAAAGACGTGACGTATACGGCGGCACGTCGCGCAGAGCCGTTCAGGAGCAGATCAGCGAACTTCGCGCTTCTTTGTAGTGGAAATGACGGGGCTGGGTTCTTCGACCAGGAACTCAACCCGGCGCATCACACAAAAAGTCCCACCTGCCGCGGCAGGTGGGACTTTTTGTGTACTCGATGATCTTGCCTAGACCGCTTGTAGCGGCCGGTAAGCCAATGTTTGCCAGTTATACCCGTGGAGTCGGGAATCCATCACCCGCTGCGCTATGCCTCAGCAACCTCCCAGCGGTTGTAGGATTCGATCTCCCAGGCCTTGTTGCTGCGGAACTGGAAGACAAAACCGAGAACTGCCAGCACCACGAAAAGTATTACCAGCAGCACGGACTGGTCCAGTGCTGCTCGCAGGGGATTTTCCATCACCCGGGTAACCGGTACGAACATGGTCAGGATAGCGATGAAGATGGCGGCAGCTCCCAGGACCGCGGTGCCGATTTCGATCACCAGCTTTGCCAGCCGGAAGCGCAGCGTCAGCAGGATCATCACCGCGCCGGCGATGACTGCAATCACCCAGCCGATCAAACCAAAGTCCAGGCCCAGCGCGGACCAGATCGCCACAATGATACTATAGCCCAGTGAAAACGCGATGACACCTACCGCAAAGGCGAAGAAGAGATAGGACAGAACGGCGAAGAATGCGCCGGCGATGAAGCCAACGATCCAGCTCGTCACGGTGGCGAGAAACGCGTCGCCAAAGATAGATTGAACGGCCTGTGCCCCGAAAACGATGCCGAAGAAGAAGCCCCAGATGGGCAGCAGGATCAGGAACAGTCGATAGCCAAAAAAGGTCAGCATCAGCCCAAAGAGAATGCCGATGACGCCTGCGCAAGCGACTGCAAGAAACGAATCTGTAGTCATGAAAAGCCTCCAAAGAATGAGTGAAAGTGTGGAAGATACGACGAAAAGAAACCCCGTTCGCCAATTACCGGAACGAAGGTGTCACACTGCGTTATGTGGGGAAGCAATCACCTCCTCTGTGAAGAAGCGGCAAGCCCAGCAGATTGCGGGATAACGGAAACGAACAAATGAACATCTGACGCAAAGCTTACCTGAAACCGAGTAGCTGTCAGTGAAACGAGAACCGCCGGCTTTGCCCTGCGAGCAGAAACCCCCGGCGTGGTCGATCCGGTGGGACGGGTCTCTGGATTCGCGAAATTTGGTTCGATAGTCAGATTATACAGCGACATTTGCTCTTTGACAAGGGGCCGAAATGCCTCCGGAGAACAAATTCAGCACGGTTTTTCTTGTATCGATGCCTGCGATAAGTATAATCGTTGGGACATCTGTTGTTTTAGACGACATTTCAGCGATCAGTTTTTGCCCGTTGCGGGCCTGGATGGGTTATGACACACTGCATGAAACGAACGAGACTCTGGGTTGTGCTTGGATTGTGCCTGATGATTCTGGGCTCGGCGCTGCCGGGACGTGTCCTGGCTCAGGTGGAAGAACCGGCAAACGATGAGGCGCTGCTGCCATTTCAGTATGTCAGGATTTGGGACAAACCGGTTCCGGTATTTGCAACCCCTGGCGACCCTGCCAGCATGACTCCTGTGAAGACCCTGGTTCCCCCAGACTCGTGGGTCAGCATCGACAACGAGGTGGAATCCGACGGTCAGCTCTGGTATCGCATCGATGACGAGGAATACGTTCTGGCCAGCGATGTATTGTCGAGTCCGCCGTCGCTCTTTCAGGGATCAGTCATCGAAGAACAACCGCAACATCCCATCGGCTACGTCATCGCCCCGGAGCTGAACGTGCGGCCTCGCCCCGGCTCGGGTTCTGACAATGCCCCGGTGGCGCAGTTGCACCGCTACGACACTGTGGACATCCTCGAAACGGTCAAGGTCGATGACAGCCTGTGGCACAAGATCGCCGATGACCAGTACGTACACGGATCCTACGTGCGGGTTATCTACCCGGTCCAGCGGCCGGCTGAAGTGGGGGCCGATGAACGCTGGGTGGCGGTCGATCTGGCGCAGCAAGTGCTCTCAGCCTACGAAGGCGACCAGATGGTGTACGCAACGCTGGTTTCCACCGGCCGCCCGCCCTTCTTCACGCCGAAGGGGCTAAACCGGGTCTGGATCAAGCTACAGACCGCTGGCATGGAAGGCGGCAGCGACGAAAAGGGCGACTAC
>ERZ795053.6257-NODE-6257-length-11923-cov-18.082322_pt1 | contig 11923 bp, 7 predicted proteins | sample MGYA00375137_ERZ795053 | MGnify/ENA primary metagenome ERZ795053 (study PRJEB30182, sample SAMN05720284) | activated sludge metagenome | isolation source: Anaerobic digester | place: Hong Kong | collected 2014-12-17 ... | reverse complement strand
CATAGGCAGGACTGTAGTTCAGCCGATAGGATGGAGACAGAATGAATAGCACTTTCTTGCTAATGGGACGGCCAATTACTACGGCAGGTTCAATACACCACTGATAGACCCAGGAGTCATCTACCGGGATGGCTGCGTGAACAGAGTTGATGTCCACACTCAGGTACCATTTGTTGGTGATGTAGGTGACATCTTCGGCTGTCTGCGCCTTGATAAAACCCGAGGGTTTCATGAAGACACCGGAGATGCCGGCCGTGACAGAAGGGTGTCCAGCCCATACATCCTGCACAAAGGATGCCCCGATATTATAGCGGAAACGGAGGATACCCAGGTTGTTGGAATAGATGAAGCGACCTTCATAGGCAGCAGGCAGTTTCAGCTCTGCATAGTTGTTCTCCGTTACGCCGGCTGCAGCACCACCGGTCAGGAAGTAAGTGGCCTGCCCCAGGGTCATACCGGCCATTCCGATCAGGAATATCATCAGATACAAACGCATGCCGAAAGGTAACGTCATTTTGCGTGGTTGTGGTATGAATATTCCAGAACATGATTTGCGGTACCTCGTGCTCTTTGGTTTTGTTTCGAAGTAGGAAGAACCAATTACGATAGTTATCCGGATTGATCTTAAGTGTAGAGGTAGTTTGCAAAATGCTGGATAATCTGCCAATTAGATGGAGACTCCGGCTCGGGGGCCGGAGAGACATGAGGGGATTGAGTGTTTCCATTTTAGATACCCACATTACCAGATAGGAACTCTGTGAGGATAAAAGAAAAATGGGAAGCCCACAGGCCTCCCATTTTATGATTGGTTATTATAGAATTATGCCTGCTTCATCAGTTGCACTTCACAGTTGATGCGCACATCTTCTGCTACCAGTACGCCACCGGCTTCGAGGGCTGCATTCCAGTTGAGTCCCCACTCCTTGCGGTTGATCTTTCCGCTGATGGTGAAACCACCCTTGGTGTTGCCCCACGGGTCTTTACCAAAACCACCTACCTCTACATTCAGGGTCACCGGCTTCTCGATCCCGCGGATGTTCAGGTTACCGGTCATCCGGTAGCTCTCGTCATCTACTTTTTCGAAAGAGGTACTGGTAAAGGTCATTTCCGGGTGATTCTCACTGTCGAAGAAGTCTGCACTGCGCAGGTGGTTGTCGCGGTCTGCCACGCCGGTGTTGACACTTGAGGTCTTCGCAGTAAAGCTTACCTGTGAGTTTTCGAAGTTTTCTTCATCGATGTCGGCCGTAACACTGTAATCTTCAAACTTACCGGTTACGTTGGTCACCATCATGTGTTTTACCTTGAAGGTGATCTCAGAATGGGTCACATCAAGTGCCCATACTGCTTTCTGCATTGTTGATTGTTCGCTCATATTTTATTGATTTGGTTTTAATATGTAAAGGTCATGGGTACTTCCATCAGCAGGATCTCAGAGCCGTCTTCCAGCGATTCCAGTTCGATGTTGGTCACGTCGCTGATACCTGCGGCATCTCTGCGTCCGAGTTCCTTTCCATGAACACGGAAGCTACCTTCCAGCACAAAAGCATAGATTCCGTTGCCCGGCTTATTCAATGTATGGCCAAAGGCCTGATCCTTGTCGAAATGTCCAAGATGGAACCAGGCGTCCTGGTGGATCCAGACACCTTCATCGTTTGCGTTGGGCGACAGGATCTGTTGCAGCTTGTTGTGTCTTGCTGCCGGATCCAGGGTGATCTGGTCATACCGAGGTGCTACATTCCTTTTATTAGGAAACACCCAGATCTGCAGGAACTTCACTTCCTTGTCTGCATTCTTATTGTATTCGCTGTGCTGCACCCCGGTGCCGGCACTCATGACCTGAATATCGCCATGGCGTATCACCGTGGTATTACCCATGCTGTCGCGGTGTTCCAGATCGCCCGACAAGGGGATGCTGATGATCTCCATATTATCATGCGGGTGCGTACCGAATCCCATACCGGCAGCTACGGTATCATCATTCAGTACCCGCAGGGCACCAAAGTGTACCTTGTCAGGATCATAGTAACCTGCAAAACTGAAACTATGATAAGAATCCAGCCAGCCGTGTTGGGCATGTCCTCTCTCTCTGGCGGGATGCAGAATAATATGTCCGCTTGCTGTTTCCATAAAGTCAGTTTTCATGAAACGTTAGCACAATTACATAGTTCATGCATGAATACGATGTAAAGGTAGAATGGTGATGCAGCGGCTGCATTGAACTAGATTAAGAAAGGTGGATGGTATGAAGATGGAAGTTGAAAGTGGGGGTGCCGAAGCCTGTTTTTAAGAATAATCTCATATTCCTTAACTTGGTATTCTGAGGCCTATGAACCCAAAGTACCTATGGACCCTGATCCTGCTGCTGGCTACTGCATCTGTCAGTTCGCAAACATTCCAGTTGTTCGCCGAAGATTTCGACGATGACTATGCAGGCTCGTTTCTGCTTAACAGTGCCGGCCCGGGCGATTCCATCGGCAATAACCAGTGGATCATCAATGACAGTTACACCGGAGGATTTGGTTATCCCAATACTCCATCGCAGTTGATGGTGGAAAGCGGCACCATCGGCGGAGCCCCCTATTCCACCTATCTTCATGTGCATGATGTGGAAGCAGCACCTGCGGTGATCAATGCGAGCTATGACCCTGGAAGTGCATCCGACCATTTTGCAGAGATGGCCTATGGGTTCTGTACCCTTGGGTTGGTGGACATTGAGTTCACGTTCTTCTGGATCGGGGAAGGAAGTGCCACAGCTTATGGTCAGGTATATTATAGTGCTGATGGCGGCCCGTGGACAGAAGTGGGAGAGCCATTATACAACGAACAGTCACTCTGGAAATATGAGGTCATTACCTCAACTGATTTTGAAGATGTAGCCGATCTGCGTTTCGGATTCCGCTGGTTGAACAATGTATCCGGCGACGATCCCTCCGTTTCTTTTGCCATAGACGATATCATAGCAGTAGGTACCTATGATGCCCTGGCCAGTCCGGTGGATATCAATATCACTTTCCTGTTTCCTGATCCTGTTTGTGCCCTGAGTACCCTGGTATTCGGCTGGGAATTGTCTGCCCCCTTATGCGATGGCACCTATCAGGTACAGCTCAGCAATGCCAGCGGAAGTTTTGCTTCGCCCACAGATCTTGGAGTTTTTGATATTGCCTCGGCAGATACCAGTGGTGCAGTAGCTGTTGTCATACCCGGCACCACACCCGAAGGCGATTGTTACAAGGTACGCGTGGTGCGGCTGAGTCCATTACCCTATATTGTAGGAGAGGCATCGGTTTGCTTTGAAGTGCAGGACTGCCCCAATACCGTCACCACCTTGCCACCCGTGGTCACTTATGATACCAATGCAGTCTGCGTAAATTCTGTAATTGATGTTCCGTTCTTCAGCACAGGAGTGTATTTGCCGGGCAATGTGTATACCGCTCAGCTAAGTGATTCTACAGGCAGCTTTGACAGCCCTTATACCATAGGCACTTTTACCAGCAGCGCCACCTATGACCCGGCACTGGGTTCTATGCCGGGAATGGTTTCAGGAATAGTACCGGTAGTTCCACCAGGATGCAGCTATTTCATCAGGGTGGTGAGCAGCGCACCGGAAGTGACAGGATCGGTCTATGGGCCGTTGTGTATTCAGGAATGCGACATAGAAACAAATGATATCACAGATATTTATGTGTGTATATCAGAAGAGATCGGCGATACGCTCACCATCACTTATGATACCAATGTATTTGACAGCATAGCCACTTATTGCCCTGACAATACTTTCTGTGTGGAGATCCTGGACGCCATGTTCTTCAACCAGGCCAGTCTTTGTGATCTGGGTATCACTGTTGATACCGAATCAGGCACCATAGAACTGATGATACCCGGTTATACAGATCTGCTGGCCCTGGGGCTGGATGCGGGTGTCTGGTATATGCGGGTCATTGCCAGCTGTGCAGATCCTTCAGAGAACAGCCTGGGTACCCTGATCCATCTCACCATCGGGGCACCGGCAGATGACCCTCCGGTGCTGATACCTGAAGACACCCTCTTCTGCGAAGGTGCGGTCATTGCAGCCACGGTGGTGCCATACAATCCCAATTCTGTATATCAGTTTCAGTTTGGAGCAGGTACACCATTTACCTGGCCGTTCAACCCAATACTCATCAACTTTGCAGGGGTAACCGGCGATGTTTCGTTAAAAGTCCGCGAGATCAACTACGGCTGTCCGGGGCCCTGGAGCGACAGCATTGTATTTCATGTCATTGATGTGCCGGTGGTAGCCATCAGCGGGCCAGCCAAAGCCTGTACCGGCGACACCGTCACCTACAGTGTGCCGTATTTCTTAAGCACTTACTATGACTGGTCCATTACAGGAGGAACAGTTGTAGATACAGCAAACAATGAGATCTCTGTGGTCTGGGATGCGGAAGGTTATTATACCCTGACCATCTTTGCACTGAATGAATGCGGCAGTGGCACAGGCAACAAGACCATTCATATCATACCCACTATTCCGATAGGAGATGTACCTGATCAGCTGATCTGCGAAGGGCAGACCGTGAATCTCAATGCCAACGCTGCAGGCATTGAGGGCTATGCCTGGTATGAATACGGCGATACCACCCTGGTGTACGACGATTTCTATTTCAGTGTAACGCCTGATTCAACCATCACTTATTTACTGGTAGGTACAGACGAAGAAGGTTGCAACAGCTCTGATACCGTGATGATAGCAGTAGAGTATCCAACCAACGAATTTGATACGGCCATCTTCTGTATCGGTACACAGGCATTGCTTGATGCGGGTCACCCCGGTTCAAACTACAGCTGGAGCACCGGTGCTACTACCCAGCAGATCACAGCTGGCATGACCGGCATCTACAATGTGACCATAGATCCTGCAGATCAGGTCTGCAATATCTTCAAGGAGTTTCGGGTGGAAATGGTAACTGATACCTGCGATCCGATCGTGGAGATACCTAATGCATTCTCTCCCAATAATGACGGGGTCAATGATTTCTTCAGTTTATACGGAGCAGCGGTTACTGATCTTGACCTGCTTATCTACAACAGGTGGGGTGAATTGGTATATGAAACGCATGATATAGGTATAGTCAACAATATGCAGGCCGGATGGGACGGCACTTTCCGCGGCGAACCCCAGGAGATGGGAGCCTATGCCTATTTTCTGAAGGCAACGGGTGGCAGTGGTAACAGCGTAGTTCTGAAGGGCAGTGTAACTTTGATCAGATAGTTTGCTTTTATCATATTTGTGTTTATGTTTGTGGCATAACCCTCATTGCTATGAAAAAAAGTATCTTTTTTTATCTGCTGTTCATTTGCCCTCTTTTCGTTTTTGCACAGGATGATGATGCCGGTCAGGTCATCTATCTGGGAACTGGTACGGTGCTTTCCGGATTTGGTTACAGCTACTACACCCCATCCGTATTCTATGAAAGATCATTAGCCGGCAGGCAATCACTTTTTGCTGGAAGCCACCTGGCTCTCGGTTCCGGTAGCGGTATGCGCCTGCAGCTTGCTGTTCGGGGTTATTCAAATGAGAACACCTGGAGTTCGTTTTATGTATCGCCGGGATTTTCAGCTGGTGTACATATGATGGATATACGCTATCAGGCACCCTCTCAGGATGATGTACAGTGGGTGGATGTGTATGAACCATCTACTTTTGTGTTCCTGCCGTTTGCGTTTGCTTCCATGCTTATTGAAGATAATGAGATCTATGATCAGCAGCTGCGATATATGGCCGGTGTGCAACTGGCGGTTGGCTACAGGAAAGCCCTGGGAGCCAGACAACGCTGGATAGCTGATGCCCAGATACAGGCGGGATACTATGCACCTCTTAATGACCCGGAGCCAACGGTTACCTATATGGATCAGGTGCTTACCTTGTCGCCCAACGGAACTTCCAACCCATCATCATGGAGCAAAAGTTTTCTGGGTAAGCCATTGCGTGGGCAAGTGCTGGTTGGTTATCGCTTCTGATGAAACAATGACGGGCAAGTGGTGTAAATCACCTATTTTAGTAGGGGTAAATGTGCTTGCCAAAACCAACATTTTCGTCTTGTTTATTCCGGGCTCCACTTCTTGTTTTCCTGTGGTGGTCTGTGCCACTTGCTGCCCAGCAGATGCAGGTGAAAGAAAACGATTATGATCATTTTTTAACCCACAGATCTTACGGAATACCCGATCCGGAGCCTGTGCAGCACCCGGAAGCCGGCATGTTGCCCTGGAATGCGCCATGTACTGATTGCTATGAAGACCTGGATCGGCGCACACCTAATACCCGGACCTTCATCAGGCAGAACGGCAGCTGGATCAGAGAGCAGAGTTACGGTGCCATGCACTATACTGATGATGCCGGTTTTTTGCGAACAACAGACCCGCATCTGTATCCCTCGGAAATATCCGGTATCTACGAGGCACCTGCTCAGCTGTTGCCAACCTTTCTGAATACCATTGAAGGATATGCAGCCCTGCAACTGGCCAACGGTTACATCTGGCAGCATGACCAAAACCTGCGTTACAACGGAAATCTCCTGCAGTATGCAGATGTGCATGCAGGTATGGACGGAGCCTGGCTGCATGATGCCTGGCTCCTTACAGATTTGGAAATGGTGTTCGGCAAAGGAAGCATCAAAACGAATTATATCCTGAACAGTATAGACGCTGTGCAGGCAGATCTTCCTGTTCAGGAATTTTCAGAGACCTTTCAGCTGCCGGAAGGCATGCGCATTGTTCCTGAAACAGAAAACGGTTATTACACAAACGCCGGCTGGTGGATGGGCTCTGTGGCAGTGGAGCAATATGGCGTGAAGCTGGCAACCATCGGCGCACCCTGGGTCATTGATCAGCAGCGCAGCAAGTTTCACGATGAGGCGCAGTTGCAGGCCTCCGGATATCTGATCGAACAGGACGGAAATTCCTGGACCATACGGCTGCTGGTAAAGACCGACTGGTTGCTGGCACCTGAACGGCAGTACCCGGTCATCATTGATCCCTTGCTCACCGGTGAAGCTACCTACACAGCCAGTGATATAGGCTTTGAATTCAATGGGGTGTGCTGGGATGATGCCGATTATTGCGGGTACAGCATGGACATTACCGTACCCGGAACCACCACCTTGACCGCTGCGTATTTTGACGGTACATATTATTCGCAAAACTTCGGCTGCTTTTTCACCACAGATTGTCTGATGTCTGAAGCAGCATTCCGCATTCTCGGCCCCTGCGATGATTCGCCGTCACCCACGAGTTTCTGGACCTGCATTCCCCCGGTGGGCGATAGTTCAGGAACCTGCTGGGGTATTGATCTGGACATGTTCAATACCATCGCCTGCATCCCTCCGCAATGCGAAGACTACGTCTTTAATTTTGAGATGCGCACCTATCATTGTTCCTGTACCAAGCCCCCCTGCGACATCACCTGTCACTACATGCCATCAGACAGCTGGATCATCACCATCGAAGGACAGACGGTAGTGGAAACACCGGTGATCAGCAATACCCATCCGGATTTCATCATTTGTGCCGGCGATAGTATAGACCTGTTCACCGGCGGATACTGGGGCGTACCTCCCTATTACTACGAATGGTTGCCGGATGGTACCATATCAGATACCATCTGGGTAGCTCCTGATACCGATACCTGGTACACAGCCATCATTCATGACCTGTGTGAGGTACAGGATACCTTACAGCAGCTGGTCACGGTGCTGCCGGCTCCATCCCTTTCGCCCGGTCCGTTTGAAGGTTGTTATGAAGTAGAAGCCAATGCCGGAAGCGGTTATGCATCTTATGTGTGGAGTGACGGACAGACCGGACAGTTCGCCACCTTTGACAGCAGTGGCACCTATTATGTAACCGTGACCGATGGCAATGGTTGTGTGGGTATTTCCGATCCTGTAGAGGTGATCGTGCACACCTATCCAAACATCAATGCGATACCTGATACGGTTTTTGTCAGCGATGGTGAACTGGCAGAGATGAGTGTGACCACCACCAGCACCGGTGATGTCACATTCAACTGGATCCCTGCAGAAAATGTGACCTGCACAGATTGTGCTGATACCTACGGCATTGTCTATACTGCCCTGGGTTATTTCTATGTAACCGGAGAAGAATTCGGCTGTGTGTCGCCACCAGACACAGTGGTGGTCATCAATACCCAGACCGACCTCATCGTACCTAATGCCTTCACCCCAAATGCCGACGGGCTGAATGATGTGTTCAAACCCTATAGCGAACTCATCTATCCGAAATATGAACTATACATATATAACCGCTGGGGGGAAGAGATCTTTTTTTCAGATGATATGCTGTTTGGCTGGGACGGTACCAGAAATGCCATGGAACAGGAAGTGGGCACTTATATCTGGGTCATTACCTACCAGCGCTTCAATGACCAGGGGAAGGTCTATACCCTGAAAGGCACGGTCACCCTGCTGCGCTGAAGCCACTTTGTAACATTTTACTGTAAAAGCAAGGATGACAAAAGGTTATTTTAGTTGTCTAATCAGGTAAAACCTTATTTTTATAGACTCAATTACGAACAACCGTATGAAGAAACTGTACCTGCTTCTCGCCCTGGGCGCACCTCTAGCTGTCTGGGCTCAATGTAACACAGGCAATGCCACAGACTGTGATTGTCTGGATGGCAGCACTGACTGTGACCTGCTGCCTGATATGCGGGCATCCTACATACTTCTGGCCGATCCTGATTATCAACCGGAATATGTAGGTGAACTAGGAGTGTCTGTGTCCACCCCGAACACGGGCCACGGTCCGCTCAGGGTGTTTGCCACAGACTACTACATCTGCGATGGCGATACGGTGTATGAACCCGGCGGTCTGGATGTTTGCTCTGATGGAACAGCACCCAGACAGATCATCAAACAACGCATCTACCACAAGAACGGTACAGAAATGAGTTACTGGGAACGCAACGCCGGCACCATGACCTACCACCCCGGCCACGGTCATTTTCATGTGGACGACTGGGGAATCTATACCCTGCGGGAAGAAGTGCCCGGAGAAGATCCGCTTGACTGGCCCATCATCGGTTCCGGATCCAAACTGGGTTTCTGCCTGATGGATTACGGCAGCTGCGGCAGCGGATACTACTATGCCTACTGCGAGAATGACCTTGGCGAAGTACTCACCAGCGACGCACCCAACTATGGACTTGGCGGTGGCGGTTATTCCTGCGGTCTCACCAACCAGGGCATCAGCGCCGGCTACCTCGATATCTATCACTACTGGCTGGAAGGTATGAGCATCTTTCTGCCAGACAATATCTGTAACGGAGATTACAAGATCGTGGTGCAGGTGGATCCGTATAACTACTTTCTGGAAGAGAACGATGACAACAACGTTATGGTGGCTGACGTGACCCTGACCATGCAACCGGAAAGTGATGAAGGCATCGTGACCATTAATGGCAGCACTTTCATTTGCGAAGGTGAAACAGTAGAACTCAGTGCTCCCAATGTAGGTACCTCCTATATGTGGTCCAATGGTGCTACCACCAGTACCATCGAAGTGGCTGAGCCGGGCGAATATTATTGTACTGTAGAACGCAGCTGCGGAATGCTGTACACAGATACCATCTCAGTGACCATTGCAGATATTGCAGAACCGGTAGTAGATGATCCTGGTGTGACCTGCGAAGGAGCATCAGCAACCCTGAATGCATCCGGCGATGACGTGACCTGGTATGATGCCGATGGTTTTGTGCTTGGTTCCGGAAACACCTATAACACGCTGCCACTCTATGAAGACACGTACCTCTATGCAGCCAATACCGCCTACTATCCGGTTGACGGTTACGCAGAGCCGCATGAACATACCGGAGGGTCAGATTACAATGGCGATACCTACAACGGATATCTGATCTTTGATGCCAGCCAGGAATTCACCCTGAAAAGTGTAAAGGTTTATACTGATACTCCGGGCGAAAGAACACTTGAACTGCGCAGCGCTGCCGGAGCCATTCTGGAAACAGCAACGGTAGATGTTCCTGCTGGCGAAAGCCGGGTGGATCTGAACTGGGTCATCGAAACCGGCAACAACTACCAGCTGGGTACCAATGAAGCACAAAATCTGGATGCGCTGGGTTATCAGAGTCCACGGTTCAAGCGAAACTCAGGTGATGTATATTTCCCCTATAACGTTGGAGGTGTGGCCAGCATTCATACCAGCAGTGCAGCAGGATATTATTATTATTTCTATGACTGGGAATATGATGCAGGTAAAGTATGCACCAGCCTGCAAACAGAGGTATTTCTCAAAGTGGAAGTTTGTGATGGCATCTCAGAGATCGCAGGTATCAAAGACCTGGACATCTATCCCAACCCAAACAGTGGCAGCTTCAGCGTGAGTGCAGACTTTGCCAACACCACTGATCTCAGCATCCGTGTCAGCAACCTGACCGGACAGGTAGTGTTTGAAAACCATCCTGGTCAGGTGGTGGGTGCGGTCACCATTCCGGTAACTCTTACCAACCAGCCTGCGGGCGTGTACACCGTGTCGCTCATCAGCGAAGGCAAAGCGGTGAACCGACAGGTGGTAGTGGAATAACATATCAATAAAAACAAAAAGCCCGGTGTAAAGACTTACAACCGGGCTTTTTATTTGGTATTACGAATGCTTACAGGTTAGTCATTGTGGTACGGTGAAATTTCTGTGGCATGCCCGCCGGAAGCCTGCTCATACAGTTTCACATCTTCCTGTATGGCCAGCGATCGGGCAAGTTCATATGCTGCCTCCTGATCCATGGTATTGAGTATGATGACATCGCGATCGCCGGTGGTGATGATGTCCACCATATACCTTGCGCTCTTGCTTTTCACATTAAAGGTCAATGCTCCGAAAACAGCCCAGGATCTTTCTCCTGTTCTCGATACCAGAATAGCTTCTATAGGAGCCAGCTGTTTCCATTTTCCAATTCTCATGAACAGCACATCGACATAATCGCGGTAACGTCGTTGACTTAATTGTGTTTCTACACCAGACTTTAATGTCATCATCAACAGATCCAGAGAGACCAACACGATGGTCAGATAAGACAAGCCGGTATTCCAGGCAGCCCCGCCTGCAAACAACGCTACAACGACCTTTACATTATCCGGAATCAGCCTGGTCTTGCCTGCAACAAATCGCTCATAAGATGGTTGGTCCAGGATCATTTTTTCAAACCGATCTCTCTCAGTCTTTCATCCAGATAGCCTCCTGCAGAAATAGGCTCGTATTGCAGTGGATTCTCTTCATTGACGCAACTGTCCAGGCAGGTCAGATCCATCTCTGATCTCGGGTGCAGGAAGAAAGGAATGCTGAACCGGCTGGTATGCCACATCTCTCTGGGTGGATTCACCACACGATGGGTGGTACTGCGCAGCACGTTATTGGTGAGCCGCTGAAGCATATCGCCCACGTTCACCACGATCTCATCGGGCGCTGTTTTAACTGCCACCCAGTTGCCTTCTGTGCTCATGACCTCCAGACCATCTGCGCTGGCTCCTACCAGCAGGGTGATGAGGTTGATGTCTTCGTGTTGTTCTGCACGAACAGAGCTCTTTGGCTCGCTGGTGATAGGTGGATAATGTATAGCCCGCAGAATGCTGTTGCCGTTGTGGATGTGTTCTGCGAAATAGTCATTCGGCAGTTCCAGAAAATCAGCAATGGCCCTCAGTAAGTGTCCGCCAGAACTTTCAAAACTGCGATACAGATCTGTGCCCAGTTTATTGAAGTCAGGCATCTCTTCCACCTCCACATTATCCGGATATTCCTCTTTCACCGCGTCACCATCTGTCACTGTTTGCCCGAACTGCCAGAACTCCTTCAGATCAGGTGCATCACTGCCCTTGGCATGCTCCCTTCCGAAAGAGGTATATCCTCTCTGTCCGGCCAG
>ERZ795053.6255-NODE-6255-length-11929-cov-36.600977_pt1 | contig 11929 bp, 6 predicted proteins | sample MGYA00375137_ERZ795053 | MGnify/ENA primary metagenome ERZ795053 (study PRJEB30182, sample SAMN05720284) | activated sludge metagenome | isolation source: Anaerobic digester | place: Hong Kong | collected 2014-12-17 ... | reverse complement strand
CAGCCGGGTGGACGATGTTCCAAAGCCAGTTCACCTCCTACTCCGGGAAGCGGGCGATAAAGGAGCCGTTTCCCGATGAGCGTGCCACACGCTCAAGACTCTTTCAGCTTCGCAAGTTGCTGAAAAAACGTGGGAGTTGATGACGGACTATCTGATTCGCTCAATGGCTGGTCATCCAGCAGCCACGGATTTCACGGGAAACGATCCACTAGCTTTATCTGATCGCGGACTGGGCGCGAGATCAACGTTTTAACTATCTACCGCCTGCTTGGGTGCGATGGGTGGATTTGCACCACATTTCTTCGTTTGATTCATATTTACGGCTACGAGCGATATCTTCGCCAAAGCGTGCGACGAATTGTCCGCTACTGTTGACAGCGGCTTGTCTGGGTGGGTACTGGTGGACGCGATCATGACGCGCCTGTACTGGTGTATCAGTATGGCCACGGTGTATTAGCTGCATGTAAATGTTGTCGCCCACGATGCTTCGATCCGGTGCGATGCTGTCGCCGGCTTCGATCTGGACGAGATTTGCCGGCGGCACAGGGTGAGCCGGAAAACCCTCGGCAGGATTTGGTGAGAAGGGGTAGCGCGTGCCAAATCTCCCTCTTTTTGCAATAGGGAGAAGGGAAGGGATTGCTATTTAATAACCCGTCGCCACATGAGTGTCGCTACCCGTAATAGCGATCTAAAGCGAGCAGAACGAGATTGAATTAACGTGACGCCAGGGGGTGTTCCCAGAAACCAAAATCGGGTTAGTAGGATATGTATCGTGTACCCTATTGAATTAATGATCGCCTATTGGAAATTAAATCTAATTTTTTATGCTTTTTTATGCTTTTAAAAGTATTTCAAAATGTGCTATAATAATCAATTAGTGGTAACGGAAATTTGTTCTTTCTATTAGGATATATTAAGTCTTACAGTTCCAAGCGGCAATTAGAGTCTTCTTAATAATACAGTCTCGGAAGCTCTATATCTATCCCGCGTGCCGGCTAGCTGAAACTTATTATCGGATAGTAGTGTTTTATAAGATCGAGAGTATGAGAAACCCAGTATGCCTACAAATCCAAAACCCCAACGCATTCGTGACCCTCTGCACAATTTAATTGAATTTGATTCAAGTCAGCTTGAGGGAACGCTGTGGAAAGTCATACAAACAAGGCCATTTCAGCGTTTACGTCGAATCCGACAGCTCGGATTTTCAGAATTGGTTTTTCCTGGCGCTACCCATACTCGCTTCGCTCACAGTGTAGGAGCATACCATATTGCACGCCGATTAATACAAATAATTAAGCGCTATTTACTATCTAATGGAATACAACTACAAGATCATCAAGAAAAAGTCGCTCTTACTGCCGCACTTGTTCATGATGTGGGGCATGGTATGTTCAGTCATGCGTTTGAAGATGTTGGCAAGAAACTCAAGTTAAAGATGGCAGAACATGAACATGTAAGCGATTATCTTATTCGTAATGGAGAGATCAGCGACATATTAACTAGATCGCTTGGTAGCGGTTTTGCTAATGATGTGGCAAATGTGATTGGATGTGGGCGTCCAGGAAACTTATATGATGCAGTTGTATCTAGTCAGTTCGATGCGGACAGACTAGATTATATGCAGCGTGATCGATTAATGACGGGTGTCCAGAATAGCGGTATTGATTTTAATTGGTTAATAAATAACTTAGAGGTTGGTGGTTTTAAGATTGGGAATGATGAGCAAGAAAGTGGTTCGATTGAAACCTTTGTGATAAGCAATAAGGCGATTTACGCGGCCGAGACATATATTCTAGCATTGTTTCACCTTTACCCTACAATTTATTATCATAAAACAACGCGTGGAGCTGAGAAAATCTTCTCCGAGATCATGATGCGCTTGATTAATTTGGTACGTGATGACTCTATAGATAAGACTGCCTTACCTATTAATCATCCGATTATATGTTTCGCCAAAAACCCAGATGATATCGAGAAAGTATTGACCCTAGATGATACTGTATTCTGGGGTGCTTTACCCATGCTCATAGAGGCAGATGATCCTCTTATTAATAAATTTTCAAATTGGTTATGGACGCGAAAACTTCCAAAATGTATTGATATAAAACAAAAAATAACCGACGGTATCGGGGCAAATCGTGGTTCCTCACAAAAAGAAATAGAAGCGTGCAAAAAAAAGATAGAACGAGTCACAATATCCGTAAAGGAATCCATTGAAGAATTACTGAACACGATTAAGAGCAATTCTCTTATGGATACTATTCCAAGGCTTTTGGTCGACCAAGCGGATAGACATCCTTACAAAAGCTTTCAAGAATCTAAAGGACCGTTGAACCAAATTAATATTCGGCAAGGTGAGAAGATTCTCGATATGGCTGAGGCCTCTCAAGTGGTTGCTGGATTAAAACCATTCAGTTTATTTCGCGCTTACTATGATGCCGATGATACAGACATTAAAAAGCAATTGGATCAAATTATCGAAGAAAAACTGAGGAGTGAATAAAGATGGCAATGCGAGAGCGTGATGAGGTCGCAAAAATTGTGCGCGATGCCGGCGGACAAATTGTTGGTCGCACTAGGATTCAGAAAGTCGTTTATTTGCTTGAACTAACAGGCCAAGTTAATGGATTCGATTTCAATTTTGAGTATCGACACTATGGACCCTATAGCGAGGCTTTGTCCGATGCTATCCATGCGGCGGATGCTTTTGGTCTAATTACTGAAGAAGAGCGTACAGCCCAATGGGGTGGTCGCTATTCGATATATAAGGCTAGCGAAGAGTTAGAGCGGCTAATTGAAAATGACCGTGTGCGATTTATTAAGGAAGCAGCTGCGATAGACCCAGTCATATTGGAGATCGCTGCCACTGCTGCCTATTTGTATGCAGTTGAGAATTTTTCAGATCCTTGGGGGGAGACCCAACGGCGCAAGCCAGAAAAGGCAACCCCTGAACGGCTCGATAGAGCAAAAAAAGCCTATCAGAAACTTCTAGGATTGAAAACTCCACAGCCTCTCCCTGCGATTGCGTAGAGTCAAAACGTCAGTCATACAATGGTTCATGGTGCTGGATCGGGAATTTATTACCACCAAGCAATCGACGATCCGGCAGTCGAGCGGGCGCCACGTCGAAGGCGAGGGGATGCGGCTCGGCCGTCGGTGTCATCACAACTCCAACAGGATTGCTATAGTGCGTCAGTCCTCGGGCCGCATGAAGGAAGATCATGAACGCCATCGGCGATCCGCCAACCGCCCCGCCCGTCACGATCTTTGCCATCCCGAACATCCGTCGTTTTCTGGCTTTTCGACTGCTGTTCGGAGTCCGTTTCTATTACCCCGTATTCGCGGTGCTGTTTCTCGATTTCGGCTTGAGCATCGGCCAGTTCACCATGTTGAATGCGATCTGGGCGGGGGCCATCGTACTCTGCGAAGTGCCATCCGGCGCCCTGGCGGACGCACTCGGTCGGCGCGCGCTGCTGGTGGCGGCCGGCGCGCTCATGGTCGTCGAGATCGCGCTGCTTTGCTTCGTCCCGTTGGGCAATCCGCAACTGGTGTTCGCGGTGTTTTTGCTCAACCGCTTGCTCAGCGGGCTGGCCGAGGCATTGGCCAGCGGCGCCGACGAGGCGCTGGCCTACGATAGTCTGAAAGCGTGCGGTCGAGCGGCGGATTGGCCGCGCGTGCTGGCCACGCTGATGCGCTGGAATGCGTTGGCCTTCGTCGCGGCACTGGCGCTCGGCGCGCTGGTCTACGACGCCACGACCTTACAAGAATTGCTGCGGGGACTCGGCTGGGATCTGACGCTCGATCAACAAACCACGATGCGTTTTCCGCTGTATCTGACCCTGATCACCGCACTCGGCGCGTGGTGGGCGACGCTGGGGATGACGGAGCCGGGCGGGCGGCCCGAACGGAAGAACGGCTTGTTCCAAGCCATCCTGGCCGCCTTTCGCCTGACGCTGAACGCCGGCCGCTGGATTTTGAACACGCCACTGGCCTTGACGGTCATCGTCGGGGGCATGTTGTTCGATCATCTCTGCCGATTGTTCGTGACGCTGAACAGCACCTATTTCCGGCTGATCGGTTTGCCGGACGCCAGTTTCGGCTTGATCGGCGCCGGAATCGCCTTGCTGGGCGTCGCCATCGCCCGACCGGCCGCGGCGTTGGGCCGACGCTCGCCGCGTTTCAACTTCGTGCTGCTGACGCTGTTATGCCTGCTGGGCTTGGCCGGCGCGGCATTGGCGTTACCGTTCGGCTTGGGCTTGCTACCGGTCGTGTTGCTCCATGTGGCGATGCTGCTGACTTCTTTTCTGGTCAGCCACTATCTCAACGCGATCACCGATTCCACTCAACGCGCGACGGTGCTGAGCTTCAAGGGTTTAACCTTCAATCTCGGTTACGGTGCGCTCGGCTTGCTGTACGCGGGATTGCTGGCGGTGTTGCGTGGAGAAGCGGTTTCACCCGAAAGCGAGATCGCCATATTCCATGCCTCCCTGCCGTGGCTGCTGGGCTATGGCGCGCTGGCTTGCTCGCTGTTTGCCGCTGTCGTGGCGATGTGGATGCGCGGGAGACGATCCCACGAATTGGATCGTCTGAATGTGCCAATCGGGGAAGCTCCACCTTGAATTGAGCCATCCGGTACAGTCAAGCGGGCGCTCGGTCCGAGACGGAACCGAATCACGACCAAACACGGGAAGCCAGACCGGCTTCGCTGTGGCTCCAATATCCAGGGAACTGGTTTGGGGATGACTCGCTTTCGATCCCGCATCATATTTCTGGATTGAGTGTTCTGGCCGTTCCCTGCAAAATTCGCCATTCGTCGCCATCTTGGAATACCCCTCCATGTCACGACTTTCCCTGTCAATCTTCGGCCTGCTCCTTTGCGCGATCGCGCTAGCCCAGGGTGTCGCGCCGGTGGAGGTTGGCGTCCGGCCCTTGCGGGAAGTGGCGATACCCGATCGGGGCACGGCGCCGGCCAGCGTGATCGCCCCCAACGACAGTCGGATCGCCGCCGAGGTCACGGCCAAGGTGGCGCGGGTTTACGCCGAGGTCGGTGGCACGGTCAAGGCCGGGCAACCGCTGTTGGAACTCGACGCCACCGATTACCGGCTGGCGTTGGCCCAAGCCGATGCCCAGGTTTCGGCGGCGCGGGCGCGAGTGGCGCTGGCCGAACAGCGACTACGGCAGGCGCTGTCGCTGCGCAAGAAACAGTTCGTGTCCGACGATACCGTGCTGGAACTGCAAACCGGAGTGCAAGCCGCCGAGGCCGATCTGGACGTGACCCAGGCGCAGCGGGCGGTGGCCGCTCGTAATGTGGAAAAATGCCGTATCGAGGCGCCGTTTGCCGGTGTGGTGCTGGAGCGTCAGGCGCAGGTCGGCGCGACCGCCGCGCCGGGTACGACACTACTGCGGCTGGTGGATTTGGCTCCGCCCGAGATCGAAGCCCAGATTCAGGCGGCCCAGGCCGATGAACTCCCGGTAGCCACCGAAATCATGTTCGAAAGCCAGGGTAAATCCTACCCGGCCCGGTTGTTGCGATTGTCGCCAGTGGTCGATGTGGCGGCGCGGACCCGCGTGGCGCGGCTGGTTTTCAGCGACTCGGTTGCCCCGGCTGGCAGCAGCGGTACCTTGCGTTGGCTCGCGCCGGGGGTGTTGCTGCCACCCGAACTGCTGGTCAAGCGTGACCAAACCTTGGGCGCGTTCATGGTCGAGAACGGCCATGCTCGCTTCCTGCCGGCACCCGCCGCCCAGGAAGGCCGGCCCTTCGCCATGGCCTTGTCGCCGGAAACCCCGATGGTGGTACGCGGCCAGCAAGGCTTGACCGACGGCCAAGCCGTGACCGTCACCGACGGAACGCCCTGACATGCGCTTTTTCCAGGCGCTGATCACCAACCACCCGCTGGCCAACATCGCCTTCGTGGTGGTGATCCTGATGGGGCTGCTCGCCTACACACACATGCCGCGCGAGCAGGACCCTGAAATCAATTTCAACTGGGTGAATATTTCCACCGCCCTGCCCGGCGCTTCCGCCGAGGATGTGGAAAAGCGCGTCACCAATCCGCTGGAAGATTCGATCCGCAACGTCCAGGACGTGAAGTTCGTGGTCAGTTCCTCGCGCGAGGGTGTTTCCAACATTCTGGTGCGCTTTCGCGATATCCCGGTGCGGGTGTTCGACAAACGGGTCAACGATCTACGCCGCGAAATCCAAAACAAAGCCAACGCCGAACTGCCGGTGGAGGCGCTGGACCCGGAAATCCTCGAAATCACCAGCTCCAACGGTTTTCCCACCGCCATGGTGGTGCTGACCGGTCAGGCCGATGATGAACCCTTGCGTTCCACTGCGCGCACGGTCAAGGAAGATCTGGAACAGATTCCCGGCGTCGATCAGGTGCTGGCGTTGGGCTTTCAGGACCCGGAACTGCTGGTGGAATTCAGCCCACCGGCGCTGGCCGCGCGCGGGCTGACCGCCGCCGATCTGGCCGAGGCGCTGCGGCTGTGGTTTCGCGACGTGTTCGCCGGCAAGATCAAGACCGGCGGCGGCGAGTGGCTGGTGCGGGTGAACGGCACCACCGCCGACCCGGAATTGCTGGCCGATTTTTACCTGCAACCGCCGGGCGCGGCCGACGCCAGGGTGCCGCTGGACGCCGTGGCCAGGATACGACGCGGGCGCGACGACCCTCGCCAGCTTGCCAGCATGGCGGGCCGACCGGGGGTGATGCTGTCGGTGAGCAAGATCGGCTATACCAACACCCTGGACTTGGTGGGTGACATCCGCGACTACATCGATCGCAAGAACGCGGTGCTGGCCGGTAGCGGCCTGAAACTGGTGCTGGCCGACGACCAGACCGTGGCGACTCGCTCGGCGCTGGGCATCATGCAGAACAACGCGGCCATTGGCTTGTTGATGGTGCTGGGCGTGTGCTGGTTGTTCCTCGGCTCGCGCATCGCCACCATGGTGGCCTTGGGCGTGGTGTTTTCCGTCGCCGGCGCCTTTGTGCTGCTGAACGCGGTCGGTTCGACGCTCAATGTTTCGGTGCTGTTGGGTATCGTCATCGTGCTCGGCATGTTGGTGGATGACGCGGTGGTACTGGTGGAGGCCATGTATTTCCGCATGGAACGCGGGATGAAAGCCCTCGACGCCGCTCTGGATTCCATTCGCGAGGTGGGCTGGCCGGTGCTGGCGGCGGTGTCCACCACGATCGCGGCGTTCCTGCCGCTGATGCTACTGCCGGGTATCGTCGGCAAATTCATGTTCGTCATCCCTTTCGTGGTGACGGTGGGACTGACGGTTAGTCTGATCGAGGCGTTCTGGATGCTACCGGCGCATGTCGTGGCGCTGGGGGAACGCGCCATCAGCCGCCGTTCGCGGACACAGGCACTGCGCGAGAAGTGGACCCATTTGCTGCGGGTCAAGTACACCCGGCTGTTGATCCATGTGATGCGCTACCCGAAAACGTATCTGGGTTTGGCCTTTGCGTTGTTCCTCGGCGCGGCGGCAGCGGTGGGCGCCGGGCTGGTGAAATTTCAGTTCTTCGCCTTCGACCCGATCCGCTTGTACTACGTGAACGTGGATATGCCGCCGGATGCACCCATCGAGGAAACCCTGCGCCAGACCCTGAAGGTGGAAGAGCGGGTACGCGCCGGGTTGCGCGCCGGCGAGGCGCGCTCGGTGACTTCGTTGGCCGGCATCAAGTTCACCGAAATGGAACCGCTTTACGGCGACCAGTATGGCCAGATTGCGGTCTCGCTCAACCCGGCCGCGCCGGGCGTGCGCGGGCTGGACGATATCATCGAGGAAATGCGCGAGCCGGTGACTCAAACGCCGGGCCGGGCGACGATTTCCTTCCTCAAGCTGTCCGGGGGTCCGCCGACCGCCAAGCCGATCAGCGTCAAGGTACGCGCCGACGACCGCGCGGAGCTGCGCGCCGCCGCCGACGCGGTCAAGACCATCGTGGCGAACATTCCCGGCGCCCGCGACGTGGCGGACAACGACACGCCGGGCCGCGACGAGCTGAATCTGCGGGTGGACGTGAACGCCGCCCGCAACGCCGGGCTGGACCCTGGCACGGTGGCCCGCTTGGTCCGGTTGCATCTGGACGGCGAGGTGGTGGCCGATCTGCGCGACCGGGGCGAGAAGGTGGAATTGCGGGTTCGCGCGGCCCCGCGCACAGTGGCGCGCGTGCGAGAGGTGCTGGATGATCCTATCGCCCTACCCGGTGGCGGGACCACGACCCTGGCCGCGCTGCTGGTGACGGAGGAACGCAAGAGTCTTGGCCTGATCCGGCATTGGAACCTGCGCCGTGCCATCACCGTGGAGGCCGATCTCGACAAGGAGACGACCGATACCTTGGCGGCGAACAATCGATTGCGCGCGGAGTGGGAAAAGATTCGAGCGCGTTACCCCGCCACCAATCTCGATTTTTCCGGTGAACTAGATGACATCAACGAATCACTGGAAGCGATGGGGCCGTTGTTTCTGCTCGGCGTGGGGCTGATCTATTTGATTTTGGCGACGCAGTTTCGCAGCTACTTTCAGCCGCTGCTGATCCTGGTGACGGTACCACTGGCCTTCACCGGCGTGACCTTGGGTTTGCTGGTATCGGGTAACCCATTGTCGCTGTATACGCTCTACGGGATCATTGCCCTGACCGGCATCGCGGTGAACGCCGCCATCGTGCTGATCGATGCCGCCAACACTCGCCGCGCCGCCGGCATGAGCACGCTGCACGCCACGCTGTACGCCGCGCGCCGGCGGGTGATCGCTATTCTGATGACCACCGGCACCACGATCGCGGGGCTGTTTTCACTGGCGTTCGGGCTGGCGGGAAAGTCGTTGTTGTGGGGTCCGGTGGCGGCCAGCATCGTCTGGGGGCTGGCCTTTTCCACCGTGCTGACGCTGTTCGTGATCCCGGTACTGTACCGGTTCTTCATGCATCGGCGGCCGGCGGGTCGGCGGCGTTGGTTGTGGCGGCGCGGGGCATGAGTTCTGCGTCCGCTGCTTGCATCAGCCGCTGTTTTACCACATGCAGCAGATTTTCCATTTCGCGGTCGATTTCATCGGGCTCTTCCCGGAACAAGTTGATTAGCCAGGGTTCCAGCAGCCGGCGTTCCTCCTGAGCCAATGCCAGGAGAACTTGAGGATCGCGGGTTGCTTTGTAGTCCACGCCGGCCTTGAGAAGCCGCAAGGGCAGGGCCATTTCTTCGAGATCACCGGCCAGCTCTCGCCAGATGTCATACCAGGTGCGGGCCACCGAGTCGCTGATCCAGGGTAGCGTTAATGAACGAATGCGCCAGACCAAGCCCTGGCCCAGTTGGGTGAGCCGTTCGTGGCGTGCGAACAATTCCAGCCAGACCGCGATGAAACGCCGCCAGATGGCTGGATTTTGCGTTCCTGCAATGAGCTTGGTAATGATGTCCAAGCTCTCGCCTGTCCAGAGATCCGGCGCAAAATGATCCAAGGTGTCGTTCAGTTCCGCGCAACCTTCTTCCCAGCGATCCAGCCACATCAGAGTGTCGGCGTGAGCAAGGGCGTGTCGGAATCGCACGTTTTCAGAGGCAGGCACCGGAGACGATTCCGGCACCTCCAACGCCTCCAGAGCAGCGGCGTGACGGCCAGGAAGACTCAATGTCATAGGATGGAGGAGGGAGAGAGACGCCGATTCCCTCCTCCAAACCAGATCGTGATTGATCGTAAGCGCTCGATCATAAGCTGCTAGCGCCGCTTCGAATTGACCCAGGCATCTATTGGCGATGCCGCAATAAAACCAGAGCCTTGGTTCTTCGGGTAAGAGAGCCGTCACTTGCTCCGCCATGCGGTGAAAGAGTCGATAGCGTCCCTGTTCCTCAAGTAAGTCCCAAAGATATCGCCAACCATCGACAGCGCGTGGACTCAACTCCAGCGCCTTGCGGTAGGCGTGCAAGGCTTCCTCCGGTCGATCTGCACTCCAGAGATCGTTTCCTCTTTGAATCCATTCAGGGGCGGTCTTCGGTTCTCCCTCAAGCTCCAGGGCTTTATCGAAATACGCTTGGGCCTCGGCATAGCGTCCCAGTTGTTTGAGATTCCAAGCATAATTGCTGTTGAGAATCGGATCGTCGGGATCCAGCTCCAGCGCTTTGACCGACGCAGTCAGTGCTCCCTCAAAACGGCCTAACTGACTAAGAATGATGTCTTGCCAAGCCCAAGCAATAGCATCTTTGGGATCAATTTCAGCCACCCGCTGCCAACAGGCTAACCGTTCTTCGAGATCATGGCCCAAGGCTTCCAAACACTGGACCTTGTAAGTCCAACTCTCCTTATCATTGGCGTCCCGTTGAATCGCCAGTTCCGCCGCTTCCAGGGCGGCTTGGTGGTCACCAGCGTCTTGATGGGTTTGAAATTCAGTTTTCAGCATCGAGCACACCGGATCTCGCTCAGATTGCGCCCGCTGCATGGCTTCCCGCAGATGGGTTTGTTCGAGACTGATGACGCCATCAAGCGCCAACCGTGCGAGTTCTGTTTCCGAATACCAGACCCGCAGGAACTGTACGAACAGCTCTACCGTGCGGCCACGTTGCTCCTTGACTTCCAGACAGAACCGCATCAAGGGCTCGCGTAACTCGTAGTAATTGGAGCGTCCCAGAGCGGCGGCCTGAGTCACGTAGCCCAAGTCCTTGAGCTTGCCCAGTTGGGCGGAAATGGTCTGGGAGGTGTTCATGGCCTGGCGGGCGATTTCCTTGATCGTTACGGCGCCTCGCAGCCGGCGCATGATGTCGATGATGCCGCGCTGTAAAGGTGCAAGCCGGTCCATTCGCGCCTGGTAATAAGGGGTCAGTTCATCGATCAGCTTCATGAACGGCCGGACCAGATCGTCCAGGGATTCCCGCGTGAGAAAGTCGTAAAAGACCACATAGATGCGTGGATTGCCTCCAGCCAGATAATGAACGGCGCGGATGCGAGCGCGACCCATCGGGCTACAGAGGGCATTGGCCAAATCGTCACTGCCCGCGCGCTGGGCCATGCGGGTCAGCAGGCGCACGGCGTCCTCGACGGTGAACGGATCGAGAGAGTGGATTTTGAAAAAGCCGTGGAAGGTGTTTTTGCGGTCGGCCACCGCTTCGCTCAGGCTGGTGGCGGTGGCGAGAAGCGTGGTCATCGGGTGATTTTGCAGAAAGGCGCGCAGCTTGCGCTGGCCTGTTTCTTTGAGATTCGCCAGCAGATCATCCAGATTTTCGACGATCAGCAGCAGCGTCTTGTCACCGACAAATTCAACCAGCAATCGCTCCAGCAGAGGTTCGGCCTGGTTGGCATCTTCCAGGTCGAGCACGTCCTCCAGCCGCTGGCGCAGGCTTTCCAGTGCGTAAGTCTGTTGCAGGGTTTGCAGAATCAGCAGCAACAGGTTGTGATAGCCGGCGATGTACGGATCTTCCGGCAGCCAGGCAATCCGCAACCGCTTGTCCAATTCAGCATCGCGCCGCACCCGGTGGTGGAGCAAGGCCACCAGATGGGTCTTGCCGATGCCGCGTGGACCGATCAAGAGCCGCTGGTGCTTGTTAGCGCTGGCGGCGCTCTCCTGAATGCCATCCAGGATGCGCTGGGCAAGTTTCTCCCGCGCCACGAACAGATCTTCCAGCGTTTCGGGATCGCTTTGGCTGGGCGTGAAGGTCGAATGGTAGGGCGCGTTCATTCAGGCGAAACCCTGATCCAAACGCCACCAACGGCGGATGAGACCGAAGCGGAACCGGTAACCGCCATCCCGATCTTGGCACAGATAATGATCCCGCTGCATGAGCTTGAGCAGGGTACGGAGTGCCTCCCGGTCGCCTTCGATCATGCGCTGGGCGCTCGCACCGAGTCGGGAGAGGTTGATCTTGAGACGCTCGTGCAACTCGTCGAGATTCAATGGTTCAGTCTCGGCCAACTGATCCAACAGCGCCCGGACCACTTCGGCGCGCTCGC
>ERZ795053.6254-NODE-6254-length-11931-cov-10.250253_pt1 | contig 11931 bp, 8 predicted proteins | sample MGYA00375137_ERZ795053 | MGnify/ENA primary metagenome ERZ795053 (study PRJEB30182, sample SAMN05720284) | activated sludge metagenome | isolation source: Anaerobic digester | place: Hong Kong | collected 2014-12-17 ... | reverse complement strand
ATGGCCCCGGCCTACGGCGAGGACGACAAGGCCACCACCGACACCGTCGGGATCGTGCCGGTCACCCCGGTGGACTCGAAGGGGCGCTTCGACTCCCAGGTGCCGGATTACCAGGGACAGCAGGTGTTCGAAGCCAACGCGGCCATCATCCGGGACCTGAAGAACGGCACGGGTGCGGCCGCGGTCAACGGACCGGTGCTGATCCGGCACGAGACCTACGACCACCCGTACCCGCACTGCTGGCGCTGCCGCAACCCGCTGATATATCGCGCGGTGTCGTCCTGGTTCGTGCGGGTCAGCGAGTTCCGTGACCGGATGGTCGAACTCAACCAGCAGATCACCTGGTATCCCGAGCATGTCAAGGACGGGCAGTTCGGCAAGTGGCTGTCCGGGGCGCGGGACTGGTCGATCTCACGGAACCGCTACTGGGGAACGCCGATCCCGGTGTGGGTCTCCGACGACCCGGCCCATCCGCGCATCGACGTGTACGGCAGTCTCGACGAACTCGAACGGGACTTCGGCGTGCGCCCGGAGAACCTGCACCGCCCCTACATCGACGAGCTGACCAGGCCCAACCCGGACGACCCCGCCGGCAAGTCCACCATGCGCCGGATCGAGGACGTCTTCGACGTCTGGTTCGACTCCGGTTCGATGCCCTACGGCCAGGTGCACTACCCGTTCGAGAACTCCGACTGGTTCGCGGGCTCGGCGGACACCGAGGCGCACTTTCCCGGTGACTTCATCGTCGAGTACATCGGCCAGACCCGAGGCTGGTTCTACACGCTGCACGTTCTGGCCACCGCGCTGTTCGATCGCCCGGCGTTCAAGACCTGCGTGGCGCACGGCATCGTGCTCGGCAACGACGGTGCGAAGATGAGCAAGTCGCTGCGCAACTACCCGGATGTCAACGAGGTGTTCGACCGCGACGGCTCCGATGCCATGCGCTGGTTCCTGATGGCCTCGCCGATCCTGCGCGGCGGCAACCTGATCGTCACCGAGCAGGGCATCCGCGAGGGCGTGCGCCAGGTACTGCTGCCGCTGTGGAACGCCTACAGCTTCCTGACGCTGTATGCACCGCGGGTGGGGACCTGGCGCACCGACTCGACGCACGTGCTGGATCGCTACATCCTGGCCAAGCTGGCCGTGCTGCGCGACGAACTTACCGATGCCCTGGACGTCTGCGATATCTCCGGTGCCTGCGAGCAGCTTCGCCAGTTCACCGACGCGCTGACGAACTGGTACGTGCGGCGGTCCCGCTCGCGATTCTGGGAGGAGGACGCCGAGGCCATCGACACCCTGCACACCGTGCTGGAGGTCACCACCCGGCTGGCGGCGCCACTGCTGCCGATGGCGACCGAGGTGATCTGGCGGGGTATCAGCGGCGGCCGTTCGGTGCATCTGACCGACTGGCCGGAGGCCGGCGTGGTTCCCGCCGACCCCGCGCTGGTCGCCGCCATGGATCAGGTCCGGGAGGTGTGTTCGGCGGCGTCATCGCTGCGCAAGGCCAAGAAGCTGCGGGTGCGCCTGCCGCTGCCGAGGCTGACGGTCGCGGTGGAGGATCCCGAGCGGCTGCGGCCGTTCGCCGACCTCATCGCCGACGAACTCAACGTCAAGGCCGTCGAGTTGACCGGTGATGTCGCCGCGCACGGCCGCTTCGAGCTGACCGTGAACGCGCGGGTGGCAGGCCCGCGACTGGGTAAGGCGGTGCAGGCGGCCATCAAGGCGGTCAAGGCCGGGGCCGGGACGCTCAACGCCGACGGCACGCTCAGCGCAGGGGAGGTGGTGCTCAATCCGGAGGAGTACGACTCCCGCCTCGTAGCGGCCGACCCGGGCTGCACCGCGGCACTGCCCGACGGGGCCGGACTGGTGGTGCTCGACGACACCCTCACCGAGGAACTGGAGGCCGAGGGCTGGGCCAAGGACCGCATCCGGGAACTGCAGGATCTGCGCAAATCATCCGGACTGGAGGTCAGCGACCGCATCACCGTGGTGATGGCGGTGCCCGCCGAACGGGCCGGGTGGGCGCGCGCTCACCGTGACCTCATCGCCGGGGAGATCCTGGCGACCGCCTTCGAGTTCGGCGAACCCGCCGACGGTGTGGAGATCGGCGACGGTGTCCGGGTGGCCATCGCCCGTGGCTCCGCACTCGGCGCAGAATGAGTGAGTGTCCCGCTGGGTGCTGCACTTCGACATGGATGCGTTCTTCGCCTCCGTGGAGCAGTTGACCCGGCCCACCCTGCGGGGCCGGCCGGTCCTGGTCGGAGGCCGCAGCGGGCGCGGGGTGGTGGCCGGTGCCAGCTACGAGGCACGCGCCTTCGGAGCGCGGTCGGCGATGCCGGTGCACCAGGCCCGTCGGCTGATCGGCGCGGGCGCGGTGGTGCTGCCGCCGCGCGGTGCCGTCTACAGCGTCGCGAGCGCCATGGTGATGGATACCGTGCGTGCGGTGGTGCCGGTGCTCGAGCAACTGTCCTTCGACGAGGCCTTCGCCGAACCGGCCGAACTGTCCGGTGCCTCAGCCCAACAGGTGGAGGGCTTCTGCGCGCAGTTGCGGCTGCGGCTTCGGCAGCGCACCGGGCTGGTTGCGTCGGTGGGCGCGGGTTCGGGCAAGCAGATCGCCAAGATCGCTTCCGGGCTGGCCAAACCGGACGGAGTGCGGGTCATCGCACGTTCCGACGAACCGGAACTTCTCGCCGGACTGGCCGTCCGCCGGTTGTGGGGCATCGGCCCGGTCGCGGAGGAGAAGCTGCACCGGCTCGGCATCGAGACCGTCGGCGGTTTCGCGGCGCTGACCGAAGCCGAGGCCGCCGACATCCTGGGCGCCGCGGTGGGCCCGGCCCTGCACCGGCTGGCCCGGGGCATCGACGACCGACCGGTTGTCGAACGGGCCGAAGCCAAACAGATCAGCGCCGAGTCGACCTTCGAGGCCGACCTCACCACGGTGGAGCGACTTCGCGCAGCGGTCGGGCCGATCGCCGAGCACGCGCACCGGCGGCTGGCCCGCGACGGCCGCGGTGCGCGGACGGTCACCGTCAAGCTCAGAAAGTCCGATATGTCGACGCTGACCCGCTCTGCGACGCTGCCGTATGCCACCGCCGAGGCGGCCACCCTTACGGCCACCGCGCGGCGGCTGCTGCTCGACCCCCGCGATGTCGGTCCGATCCGCCTTGTCGGCGTGGGGTTTTCGGGCCTCAGCGATGTTCGTCAGGAGTCGCTGTTCCCCGGACTGGAACAGTACGGCGCAGAACCCCACGGCGAAGAACAGCACGGCGGGTCGGTCTCCACGGCGGCCGCAGCCGCCGAACTCCCAGATGAACCGGCGGGCTGGCGGGTCGGCGACGACCTGACTCACCCGGTCCATGGCCACGGCTGGGTTCAGGGCGCCGGCCACGGCGTGGTCAGCGTGCGGTTCGAGACCCGGGCCACCGGGCCGGGCCTGATGCGGACCTTCGCCATCGACTCCGCCGACCTGACCCCCGCAGACCCGGTCGACAGCCTGGCCTGGGGATCAGCCCCAGCGCGTGACGACGTCGTCGACGGGTAAACCCGCCCCGAGCGCGGCCATCACCAGCACCCGGGCCTGGCTGCTGCGCAGCCGCGGCACCATGATCGCGCCCGCCTCGACCAGATCATGTGCCGGACCGTAGACCGCCCGGGTCTGACCCTCGAAAACCCGGGTGGTGACCGCCACCGACACACCGCGCCGGCAGGCGCGCGCGACCGCGTCGAGAACGGCGGTCCCGGCGTTGCCGGCGCCCATCCCCTCCAGCACCACGGCGCGCGCGCCGGCGGCGATGAAGGCGTCGAAGGCGGTCCCGTCCGCGCCGGGATAGGCCGCAGCGATGTCAACACGGGGGGCTGAGGCCACCCGCCCCAGGTAGGGGCGCTCCTTTTCTGTCCGTGCCGTGAAGACTCCGCCGGAGACCGACCCGACCGTATCGCCGGTGAATACGGCATCACCGCCGAACTTGGTCACACCCAGTGGTGCGAGCACCGCGCCGCCGAAGCTCAACAGGACGCCCATGCCCCGGGCCTGCGGACTGGCCGCCACGGCCAGCGCATCACGCAGATTCGCCGGGCCGTCGGCCTGGGGGTCGTCGGCGGCGCGCGCCGCACCCGTCAGTACCACCGGAACCTCGCCGTCGTAGCCGACATCCAGCCACAGCGCGGTCTCCTCCATGGTGTCGGTGCCGTGGGTGACCACGATGCCGTCCGCCCCCGAGGATGCCGCCCGGCTGACGGCCGAAGCGATCCGAATCCAGTCGTCGGGGGTGAGTTGGGAGCTGTCCACGCTGATCAGATCGACCACGTCGACATCGAGTCCGGCCGCCAGATCTGCGCCGCTGCGTGCCGGGCGCAGGGCACCGTCGGGGCCCGCGCTGGTGGCGATGGTGCCGCCGGTGGTGATCATGACCAAGTGAGGCATGCCGGTAATCATTGCAGCTTGGTCGGCGGTGTGAGCGCACTAGGGAATGCGCTAGGGAATGATGGGGGCGTGATCGACGAACCAGCGCGGGCCGCCGAAGCGCCGGCGCCGCCGCGCCGGCGCGTGCGTCTGCTGTTCGCCGTCGCCGCCGTGGTGCTCGCCGTGGACGTCGTCACCAAGGTGCTCGCCGTCATGTTGCTCACCCCCGGACAACCGGTATCGATCATCGGCGACACCGTCACCTGGACGCTGGTCCGCAACTCGGGTGCGGCCTTCTCTATGGCGACCGGCTACACATGGGTGCTGACCCTCGTCGCAATAGGCGTGGTGGCGGGCATCGTCTGGATGGGCCGGCGCCTGGTCTCGCCCTGGTGGGCACTCGGGCTGGGCATGATCCTCGGCGGTGCCGTCGGCAACCTGATCGACAGGTTCTTCCGCTCGCCGGGGCCGCTGCGCGGTCACGTGGTCGACTTCCTGTCGGTCGGATGGTGGCCGGTGTTCAACGTTGCCGACTCCGCGGTGGTGGGCGGCGCCGTCCTGCTGGTGGTGCTCTCCTTCCTCGGGTACGACTTCGACAACCCGGGCCGGGGCGGGCGCGGCGCCGAACCGGACGCGACCTGATGGCCGAACGTTCGATGCCGGTCCCGGAGGGGCTGGCCGGGATGCGCGTCGACGCCGGGCTGGCCAGGCTGCTCGGCCTGTCGCGGACCGCGGTGGCCGCGGTCGCCGAAGCCGGCGGCGTCCAGATCGACGGAACCGCCGTCGGTAAGTCCGACAAGCTGGAAGCCGGCGCGTGGCTGACGGTGACCCTCCCGGAGGAGCCGCCACCGGTCCAGAACATCCCGGTCGAGATCGAGGGGATGGAGATCCTTTACTCCGACGACGACATCGTCGCCGTCGACAAGCCGCCGGGGGTGGCAGCGCACGCGACGGTGGGCTGGCACGGACCCACCGTGCTGGGCGGGCTGGCTGCCGCCGGCTTCCGGATCTCCACCTCTGGCATCCACGAGCGGCAGGGGATCGTCCACCGCCTCGACGTCGGCACCTCCGGCGTCATGGTGGTTGCGCTGTCCGAGCGGGCCTATACGGTGCTCAAACGGGCGTTCAAGCAGCGCACCGTGGACAAGCGGTATCACGCGGTGGTGCAGGGGCATCCGGACCCTTCCAGCGGAACCATCGACGCCCCGATCGGCCGGCACCGGGGCCACGACTGGAAGTTCGCCGTCACCGAGAACGGACGACACAGCATCACCCACTACGACACGCTGGAGATGTTCCGCTCGGCAAGCCTGCTCGACATCCACCTGGAGACCGGCCGGACCCACCAGATCCGGGTGCACTTCGCCGCGCTGCACCACCCCTGCGCCGGTGATCTGACCTACGGGGCGGACCCGGTGCTGGCCCGGCGACTCGGTCTGGAACGACAGTGGCTGCATGCACGCTCACTGGCATTCGCCCACCCGGGCGACGGCCGTCGTATCGAGATCACCAGCCCGTACCCGGCCGACCTGCAGCATGCCCTGGATGTGCTGCGAGCGGAGTCTTGACGACGCCGCGGCCCTTGACGGCACCGCACCGCGTCGGTGATCCCCGCGGCCTGCTTTTCGGTCTCGGCGCCTACGGCCTCTGGGGCGTGTTCCCGGCGTTTTTCACCCTGCTCGCCCCGGCCGGGACCGTGGAGGTGCTCGCCCACCGCATCGTGTGGACCTTGCTTCTCCTGGCCGTGCTGCTGGTGGTTATCCGGAGGCTGGGTGACCTGGCGGCCATCACCGGCCGGACCTGGCTGCTGCTGGCCTGCGCCTCGGCACTGATCTCGACGAACTGGCTGATCTACATCTACGCCGTCAACGCGAACCATGTGGTCGACGCAGCGCTGGGTTACTTCGTCACTCCGCTGGTCAGCGTGGTCCTCGGGGTCGCGGTCTTCGCCGAGCGACTCAACCCCGGCCAGTGGGTGGCCCTGACGATCGCGATGGCCGCGGTGCTGCTGCTTTCGGTGGGCCTCGACGGCCCGCCGCTGATCGCGATCGGACTGGCCCTGTCCTTCGGCCTCTACGGCGCCGTCAAGAAGATCGTTCCGACCGATCCCCGGGTCAGTGTCGCGGTCGAGACCGCCATCGCCGCTCCCTTTGCCCTGGCCTACCTGGTGGTCTTACAGCTCAGCGGGAGCTCACACTTCACCAACCACGGTGCCGGCCATGCGCTGCTGATGGCGCTGTGCGGGCCGGTGACCGCGGTGCCACTGCTGCTGTTCGGCGCTGCCGCCCAGCGGCTGCCGCTGGTGACCCTCGGCCTGCTGCAGTACCTCACCCCGTCACTGCAGATGGCTTGGGGGGTGCTAGTCGACCACGAGCCGATGCCGCCGGTGCGCTGGGCTGGGTTCGCGCTGATCTGGGCGGCGTTGGCGATCTTCAGCACCGACGCGCTATCCCGCGCGTTCGGCGGGCGGCGAGCCGCCCGGGTGGATCGGCCAGGTAACTTGCAGGGATCATGACCGAACCCAGACGCCGGAAACGGAAAATCCTGATCGCCGTTATGGCAGCGCTGTCCTCGGCGGCGATCGTCGTGCCGGTGCTGCTCGGGCTGCTGGCGCCGCGGCTGAACCGGCAGGCCGACATGCCGACGACCCCGACCACCACGACGGCACCGGTGCTGACCATCAAACCGCTGCCGGTGCGCCCGGTGATCAGTGCCTTCGTGACCACTCCCGAGCAGTGTCCGCCGCCGGCGCCCACGCCGCCGGACAAGCAGATCAAGGTCTGCGATATCGAAAAGACCGCTGTGTACGAACTGGCGCCCGAGGGCCTGCGGGTTCAGCTGACCGACGTCGACTCCTTTCTCAACCCGCTGACCGGCGTCGAGATCGTGCAGATGTCGATGACGCCGGAGTCGGCCAAGGAGTTCGGCCAATTCACTGCCGGACAGGTGGGCAAGCAGGTCGCGTTCGTCCGTGACGGCACGGTGGTGTGGGGCCCCAAGATCTCCGGCCCGATCGACGGTCAGGTGCTCCAGCTCTCCGGGGAACTGACCCCCGAGCAGGCCAAGGAGATCGCCCGCAAGCTGCGCGATGACGCCTGATCGGTAGACACGGCTCACCGACACGCCGAGGGCGTCGGCCCGCGCCCCTAGACTGTCGGGCCTATGGGCAATCAGACCGGCGCCTTCGTGCACCTGCACAACCACACCGAGTACTCCATGCTCGACGGCGCCGCCAAGATCACGCCGATGCTGTCGGAGGCGCAGCGGCTGGAGATGCCGGCCATCGGGATGACCGATCACGGCAACATGTTTGGGGCCAGCGAGTTCTACAACTCCGCCACCAAGGCCGGGATCAAACCGATCATCGGGGTCGAGGCCTACGTCGCGCCCGGTTCCCGCTTCGACACCCGCCGGATTCTCTGGGGCGACCCCGGTCAGAAGTCCGACGACGTGTCCGGCAGCGGCTCCTACACCCACCTGACGATGGTCGCCGAGAACGCCACCGGGTTGCGCAACCTGTTCAAGCTGACCTCGCTGGCATCCTTCGAGGGCCAGCTGGGCAAGTGGAACCGGATGGATGCCGAGATCATCGCCGAGCACGCCGAGGGCATCATCGCCACCACCGGATGCCCGTCCGGGGAGGTCCAGACCCGGCTGCGGCTGGGCCAGTTCGACGAGGCCGTCGCCTCGGCCGCCAAGTGGCGGGAGATCTTCGGGGCCGACAACTACTTCCTGGAGTTGATGGACCACGGCCTGTCGATCGAGCGGCGGGTCCGCGACGGGCTGTTGGAGGTAGGCCGCAAGCTGGGCATCCCGCCGCTGGCCACCAACGACTGCCACTACGTCACCCGCGATGCCGCCCACAACCACGAGGCCCTGCTGTGCGTGCAGACCGGCAAGACGCTGTCGGACCCGAACCGGTTCAAATTCGACGGCGACGGCTACTACCTGAAGTCCGCCGCCGAGATGCGCGCTCTGTGGGACGGCGAGATCCCGGGTGCCTGCGACTCGACGCTGCTCATCGCCGAGCGGGTGCAGTCCTATGACGAGGTGTGGACCCCGCGGGACCGTATGCCGATCTTCCCGGTGCCCGAGGGCCATGATCAGGGGTCCTGGTTGCGCCACGAGGTCGAGGCGGGTCTGCGCCGGCGTTTCCCGGCCGGCGTGCCGCCGGAATACACCGAACGGGCCGGTTACGAGATCGACGTCATCTGCGGCAAGGGTTTCCCCGCCTACTTCCTGATCGTCGCCGATCTGATCAACTACGCGCGCTCCATCGACATCCGCGTCGGTCCCGGCCGGGGATCGGCCGCCGGCTCGCTGGTGGCCTATGCGCTCGGGATCACCAATATCGACCCGATCCCGCACGGGCTGCTCTTCGAGCGCTTCCTCAACCCGGAACGGCCTTCGGCCCCCGACATCGACATCGACTTCGACGACCGCCGCCGCGGCGAGATGGTGCGCTATGCCGCCGAGAAGTGGGGCAGCGACCGGGTGGCCCAGGTCATCACCTTCGGCACCATCAAGACCAAGGCCGCGCTGAAGGACTCCGCCCGGGTGCACTTCGGCCAGCCGGGATTCGCCATCGCCGACCGGATCACCAAGGCGCTGCCGCCGCCGATCATGGCCAAGGACATCCCGCTGTCCGGTATCACCGATCCCAACCACGAGCGGTTCAAGGAGGCCGCCGAGGTTCGGACCCTGATCGACACCGACCCCGACGTGCGCACCATCTACGAGACCGCGCGCGGGCTGGAGGGCCTGGTTCGCAATGCCGGTGTGCACGCGTGTGCGGTGATCATGAGCTCGGAGCCGCTGATCGAGGCGATCCCGCTGTGGCGCCGCCCGCAGGACGGCGCGATCATCACCGGCTGGGACTACCCGTCGTGTGAGGCCATCGGCCTGTTGAAGATGGACTTCCTGGGCCTGCGGAACCTGACGATCATCGGGGACTGCATCGAGAACATCAAAGCCAACCGCGGCATCGACCTCGACCTGGAATCGCTGCCGCTGGACGACCCCAAGGCCTACGAACTGCTGGGGCGTGGAGACACCCTGGGAGTGTTCCAACTCGACGGCGGGCCGATGCGTGATCTGCTGCGCCGCATGCAGCCCACCGAGTTCAACGACATCGTCGCGGTGCTGGCGCTGTACCGGCCCGGCCCGATGGGCATGAACGCCCACAACGACTACGCCGATCGCAAGAACGGCCGGCAGGCCATCAAGCCGATCCACCCCGAGTTGGAGGAGCCGCTCCGGGAGATCCTCGCCGAGACCTACGGTCTGATCGTCTACCAAGAGCAGATCATGTTCATCGCCCAGAAGGTCGCCTCCTACACCATGGGAAAGGCCGACGCGCTGCGAAAAGCCATGGGCAAGAAGAAACTCGAGGTGCTCGAGGCCGAGTACAAGGGTTTCTACGAGGGAATGACCGCAAACGGGTTCTCCGAGCGCGCGGTCAAGGCGCTGTGGGACACCATCCTTCCGTTCGCCGGGTATGCGTTCAACAAGTCCCACGCCGCCGGCTACGGGCTGGTGTCCTACTGGACCGCCTACCTCAAGGCTAACTATCCAGCCGAGTACATGGCCGGTCTGCTCACCTCGGTGGGCGATGACAAGGACAAGGCCGCGGTCTACCTGGCCGACTGCCGCCGGCTGGGGATCACCGTACTGCCGCCCGACGTCAACGAGTCGGTGCAGAATTTCGCCTCGGTGGGTGCCGACATCCGGTTCGGGCTCGGCGCGGTGCGCAATGTCGGCGCCAACGTGGTGGGGTCGCTGATCGCCACCCGCACCGCCAAGGGGAAGTTCACCGACTTCTCCGACTACCTCAACAAGATCGACATCGGGGCTTGCAATAAGAAGGTCACCGAGTCGCTGGTCAAGGCCGGGGCGTTCGACTCGATGGGTCATCCGCGCAAGGGGCTTTTCCTCGTCCACAGCGACGCGGTCGAGTCGGTGCTGGGCACCAAGAAGGCCGAAGCCATGGGCCAGTTCGACCTGTTCGGTGGGGGAAGCGACGGCACCGACGCCGGCGATTCGGCGTTCACCATCAAGGTTCCCGACGAGGAGTGGGAGGACAAGCACAAACTCGCCCTCGAACGGGAGATGTTGGGCCTCTATGTCTCCGGGCATCCGCTTAACGGGATCGCGCATCTGCTGGCGGCGCAGATCGACACCCCGATTCCGGCCATCCTCGCCGGCGAGGTGGCCAACGACGCACAAGTGCGTATCGGCGGGATCCTGGCCTCGGTCAACCGCCGGGTCAACAAGAGCGGGCTGCCATGGGCCTCGGCGCAACTGGAAGACCTCACCGGTGGCATCGAGGTGATGTTCTTCCCGCAGACCTACTCGTTGTTCGGCGCCGAGATCGCCGACGACGCGGTGGTGCTCGTGGGAGCCAAGGTCCGTATCCAGGATGACCGGATCTCACTGATCGCCAACGACCTTGTGGTGCCCGATTTCTCGGCAGCCCAGACCGACCGCCCGGTGGCGGTGAGCCTGCCCACCCGGCAGTGCACCTTGGACAAGGTGGCCGCGCTCAAGCAGGTGCTGTCCCGGCACCCGGGAACTTCCCAGGTGCATCTGCGGCTGATCAGCGGGGATCGGATCACCACGCTGGAGCTCGACCAGTCGCTGCGGGTGACGCCGTCCTCAGCGCTGATGGGCGATCTGAAGGCCCTACTGGGACCCGGCTGCCTGGGCGGCTGACGAACGAACCTCCGGACTAGTTGACCGACCCGGATTCACCAGGGTTGGCCTCCTGCAGCAGCGCCGATTCCTCCTGGCCCTCCCGTGCCCCCTCCTGGGACTCCTGGCTCTCCTGCGGGGCCTGCTGCTGCTCGTTCTGCGAGGCCACCGACAAGCTGCAGTCGAGGTCGAGAACGATCTCGCTGCCGCCGGTCATTCCGCTCGAGCCAACGATCTCCACGGTTCGCGACCCGGAGACGATGCACTTCTCCGTCGGGAGATCGCCGCCGACCGTGGTGCCGATCCTGCTGGTCAGGCCCGCTTTGCTGATCGCTTGCTGAGCTTCGGCGTAGGTCTCGCCGACGAACTCATCGTCGGCGGCGGCGACACCCGAGCCGCCCAGGGCGAGGGCTGCGACGGCGACGACGCTGATACCGAATCCATAGGACTTGCGCACTTCTGACCGACCTCCAGATCGACTGAAACACCGATTCGCCTTGGCTATCGCACCGGGGCACTTCGACGTTACCGGCCCAACACCTGGCTCGCCTAGGCTGGGGTGATGCCGCTGAATGGAGACTATGAGCCGAGCACGTTGGACTGGGCCCGGGAGAACGCCGAGTTGTACATGTCATCCGGGGGGACCGAAGGCACCTCCCTTCAGGGCAAACCGGTGGTGTTGCTGAGCACCGTCGGGGCCAAGACCGGCAAGCTCCGCAAAACGCCGCTGATGCGGGTCGAGCACGCCGGCGAGTACGCCGTCGTGGCGTCGCTGGGCGGTGCTCCCAAGAACCCGGTCTGGTACTACAACGTCAAGAAGAACCCCCGGGTGGAGTTGC
>ERZ795053.6251-NODE-6251-length-11935-cov-6.405976_pt1 | contig 11935 bp, 10 predicted proteins | sample MGYA00375137_ERZ795053 | MGnify/ENA primary metagenome ERZ795053 (study PRJEB30182, sample SAMN05720284) | activated sludge metagenome | isolation source: Anaerobic digester | place: Hong Kong | collected 2014-12-17 ... | reverse complement strand
CCACCGACCGCACGGTGGCGATCAGGTTGGCGTGCTCCTCGCCGAGCTTGGCGCGGAGGCGGCGGATGTGGACGTCGACCGTCCGGGCCCCGCCGTAGTACTCGTAGCCCCAGACCCGGCTGAGCAGCGTCTCGCGGGTGAACACCTTGCCCGGGTGCTGGGCGAGGAACTTGAGCAGCTCGTACTCCATGTACGTGAGGTCGAGGGGTCGGCCGTCGATCGCCGCCTGGTACGTCTCGAGGTTGAGGACGAGCCCGCCGTACTCCACCAGTTCGGGGGCGGCGCCGAAGCCGCTGCGCCAGAACAGGTGGCGCAGCCGGGCCTCGAGCTCGCGAGGGTGGAACGGGTCGAGGCAGAAGTCGTCGTAGAGCTCGTCGCGCAGGTCGAGCTCGTCGAGCCGGTTGCCGCCGATCAGCAGGAGCAGCGGCTCCACGGGCAGGTCGCCCTTGCGGATGGCCCGGCACAGCGCCCAGGCGGCGTCGGACTGCTCGCCGATGACCACGATGGCCCCGCCCCAACCGTCGTCGGGGGTCTCGGTGACCGCCGAGCGCTCGTCGCCCACCGGCTTCCAGGCGTAGCCGCCCAGGTCGAGTAGGCGCGCCAGCTCGGGCGGGGGCGGATCGGGGTGGACGAGCAGCGGTTCCATGTCACCTCACCAGGCCGGAAGGTACCGCGCCAGCTCGAACGGGGTGACCTGGGCCTTGTAGTCGGCCCACTCGGCTCGCTTGTTGCGCAGGAACCACTCGAAGATGTGGTCGCCCAGCGTCTCGCGCACGAGCTCGGAGCCCTCCATCGCGTCGAGTGCCTCGGCGAGCGACTGGGGGAGGTCCTCCACCCCGGCTGCGGCCCGCTGCTTGGGCGAGAGGTCGAGGAACTCGGTGGCCTCCTCGGGCAGCTCGTAGCCCTCGTCGATGCCCTTGAGGCCGGCGGCGAGCAGCAACGAGTAGGCGAGGTAGGGGTTGCAGGCCGGGTCGGGCGAGCGGTACTCGATCCGCACGCTCGACTCCTTGCCGGCCTTGGGCACCGGCACCCGCACCAGCGCGGCGCGGTGGTTGCGGGCCCAGGTGATGTGCGAAGGCGCCTCGGTGCCGACGATGAGGCGCTTGTACGAGTTGACCAGCTGGTTGGTGACCGCCGTGATCTCGGCCGCGTGGTGGAGCAGGCCGGCGACGAAGGCCTGGCCGGTGGCTGACAGCGGGTGATCGCCCTCGGGGTCGTGGAACGCGTTGGCGTCGCCCTCGAACAGCGAGAGGTGGGTGTGCATCCCGCTGCCCTGCACGCCGGCGAGCGGCTTGGGCATGAACGTGGCGTGCACCCCGCCCTCCATCGCCGTCTCGCGCACCACGAGGCGCAGCGTCATCACGTTGTCGGCCATCGACAGGGCGTCGGTGTAGCGCAGGTCGATCTCGTGCTGGCTGGGGCTGTCCTCGTGGAAGGAGTACTCCACCGGGATGCCCATGGCCTCGAGGTGGTGGATGGTCTGGCGGCGCAGGTCGGAGGTGGCGTCGGCCGTGGTGAGGTCGAAGTACGAGCCGGTGTCGAGCGGGACCGGCGGGGCGCTCGGGTCGGACGTGCCGAAGTAGAAGAACTCGATCTCGGGGGCCACGAAGAACGAGTAGCCGCGAGACCGGGCGGCGTCGAGGTTGCGGCGCAGGACCTGGCGGGGATCGCCCGCGAAGGGCTCGCCCTGGAGCGTGGTCAGGTCGCAGAACATGCGAGCCGACACGTCCTCCTTGTTGCCCCAGGGGAGCAGCTCGAAGGTGCGGGCGTCGGGGAGGGCGAGCACGTCGCTCTCCTGGATGCGCGAGTAGCCGTCGATGGCCGAGCCGTCGAACTGCATGCCCTCGTCGAACGCGCTCTCGAGCTCGGCGGGCGAGATGGCGAACGACTTGAGCTGGCCGAGCACGTCGGTGAACCAGAGCCGCACGAGGCGGACCCCGCGCTCCTCGACGGTCCGCAGCACGTACTCCTTCTGGCGATCCACGGCGGTCATCGTGGTGCTCGCGAGCGCGAACAGGCAACCCGGATCGAGTCCGGTTCACGTTGCGTTCACAAAGCCATCAGGCCCCGGTGACGCCCCCGGAACACACGGGGAGGGCCACCGGGGCCGGGGGCTCGTCCCGGCGGCGGCTCAGCAGGTCACGGTCAGGTGGAACTGCTGGTTCTCGCTCGCGTTGCTCTCGTTGACGACCCGCACGAAGACGGCGTCGGCCTCCCCGGTCCGCGGGGCGGCCGTCACGGTGTTCCCCGTCGTCGAGTTGTAGAGGGTGACGCCGTACGCGCACTCGCTCACGTCGCGGTCGAAGCCGATCTCGTACTGGCCGGTCGCCAGCGTCGACGCCCGCGTGACGCGGTTGCCGTCGAGGAGGGCCCCGGCGCTCGACACCACCGCGCCCATCGGGCGCACGTAGTAGCCGTTCACGTCGACGACGACGTGGGTGGCCGTGCCGTAGGCCCGCAGCCGCAGGTCGGTGTTGACCAGGCAGATCCCCGTGCACCCGTTGATCGCGAGCGTGCCGGTGTTCGAGGCGTTGAACACCGGCGTGTAGTTCATGAACGTCGCGTTCGGAGCCGGGGCGTTGGCCGGGTAGGCGCGCAGGAACCCGCTGCCCGAGTCGACGGTGGTGATCGTCGCCTCGATGGCCGTGGCCAGGTTGGGGATCCCGCAGCCGCCGGCCTTGCCGCCCTGGGCGGCGAAGGTCGCCCCGCCGCCAGCCACGTCGAAGACCCTCGAGCCGCCGACCTGGAGCGCGCCGCCCGCCTCGCGGGTGTCGATGATGCGGCAGGGCGTGATCGCCACGAAGGAGTCCTCCGTGGTGCCGCCACCGAGCAGGCCGTTGGTGGCGACGTCGCCCGAGCTGGTCTGGCCGGAGGCCCCGTCGGGCGGCTGGGCCGAGGGGTCGTCACCGGCCCAGGCGGCGCCCACCAGGGTTCCGCCGCCGACCATCGCGAGCGCGGCCGCGGCCGCTCCGATCTTCTTCCAGATGTGCACGTCTGCATCCCTTCCTGCACCGGGCCCCGCGCCCGGCGGCCCCCAAGCCTCGCGCCCTCGCGCTCGACCTGCAGGAGGGTCAGCAGGTGACGTCGAGGGAGAACGGCCGGTCGGCCTCCGCGCCCTCGGCGGTGAAGGTCCGCACGAACACCGCCGAGGACGAGGACGCGAAGTTGGTGACGGTGGCGAAGCCGTCGACGAGGCCGGCGTCGGGCGTGCTGACGGTGGCGGCGTAGGTGCACGACGTCACGTCGCGGTCGAAGGCGATCGCGTAGCGGCCCGTGGCCTGCTTCTGCACGGTCACCACCCTCGACGAGCGCACGACCGTGCCGTCCGCGTTCATGAGCACGCTCATGGGCGGCACCACGTAGGCCTGCACGTCGATCACGAGGTGGGTGGGCGAGCCGTACGCCCGCGCCGTCAGCTCCTGCGTCGAGCTGCACGTGCCCCCGTCGGCGCCGCACAGGGTGAGGCTGCCCGTGGTGGAGACGTTGAACGCGTCGTCGTAGTTGAGGAAGGTGGCGTTCGGCTGGGAGCGCCCGGCCGGCCACACGCGGAGGAAGCCGCTGCCGGCGTCGACGGCGGTGACGGTGGCCTCGACCAGCGTGGCGTCGACGGGGATGTCGCAGCCGCCTGCCGTGCCGCCCTGCACCACGAACGCGGCACCGCCGCCCCGCACGTCGAAGGTGCGGGCCACGCCGACCTGGAGCGGCCCGGCTGGGCTCTTGCGGGTGTCGACGATCCGGCAGGGCGTGATGCCCACGACGCGCCCCTCGGTGGTGCCGGCGCCGAGCGACCCGAGCGCGGCGGTGCCCGCATCGGCCGAGCGGACCGCGGTCGCCGGCTCGTTGCCGGGCGCGATCGGCAGCACCGTCCTCGCGGCCACCGCCCCGGCCCCACCCGCCACCACCAGGGCGACCGTCGCCGCGAGCACCTTCGTGGCCATCCGCATCCCTCCAGGCAACCACGTCGCCGGCGCCCCGGTGCGGCACGTCACGCAAGGGCCAGGCTGGTTCACACGCCGTTCACATTCGGGAAACGGCCGCGCGCGACGGGCCTCCTAGGGTCTCGCCCGCACAACGGATCCGCCGGCCCGATCGTCGGGGTGGCGAAGCGACTGGAGACACACGTGGTTTTCAAGGCCGAATACATCTGGATCGACGGCACCGAGCCCACCGCTCGCCTGCGGTCCAAGACCCGCATCCTCGAAGATGGCCGCTCCCACGACGACCTGCCCATCTGGGGCTTCGACGGCTCGAGCACCAACCAGGCCCCCGGCGACAACTCGGACTGCGTGCTGAAGCCCGTCGCCGTCTTCCCGGACCCGATCCGCGGCGGCGACGACATCCTCGTGCTGTGCGAGGTCTTCCTCGTCGACGACTCGGCCCACCCCACCAACACCCGGGCCCCGCTGCGCGAGGTCGCCGAGAAGTACGCCGACCAGGACATGTGGTTCGGCATCGAGCAGGAGTACACGTTCTTCAAGGACGGTCGTCCGCTCGGCTTCCCCGTCGGCGGCTACCCGGAGCCGCAGGGCTTCTACTACTGCGGCGTCGGCGCCGACGAGGTCTTCGGCCGTGAGGTCGTCGAGGCCCACCTCGAGGCCTGCATCGAGGCCGGCATCGGCATCTCGGGCATCAACGCCGAGGTCATGCCCGGCCAGTGGGAGTTCCAGGTCGGCCCGCTCGGGCCGCTCGCCGTCGGCGACCACCTCTGGGTGGCCCGGTGGCTGCTCTACCGCATCGCCGAGGAGTTCGGCATCTCCGCCACCATCGACCCCAAGCCCGCCAAGGGCGACTGGAACGGTGCGGGCTGCCACACCAACTTCTCCACCCAGGCCATGCGTGAGGGCTACGACGCCATCATCGCGGCGTGCGAGGCGCTCGGCGAGAAGGCCACCGAGCACGTCAAGGCGTACGGCCACGGCATCGAGGATCGCCTCACCGGTGCCCACGAGACCGCCACGTGGACCGAGTTCTCCTACGGCGTGTCGAACCGCGGCGCCTCGATCCGCATCCCGTGGCAGGTGGCCGTCGACAAGAAGGGCTACGCCGAGGACCGGCGCCCCAACGCCAACATGGATCCCTACGTCGTGGCCCGCATGATCACCAACACGGTGTGCTCGGCCGCCGCCGGCGACTGATCCCACCGGGCGCTGGGCGCCCGACGTTGTCCGACCCGGGCTCCGGCCCGATCGGTTGTGCCGCTGCCGGCCCCCACCTTCGGGGGCCGGCAGTGGCGCGTCTCGGGCACCATGGCGCCCATGGCCCGGCTCCTCGTCGTCCACCACACGGTCTCGCCGCCGCTCGACTCGCTCCTGCAGGCGGTGCTCGACGGTGCGAGGAACCCCGAGCTCGAGGGCGTGGAGGTGGCGGTGCGACCGGCGCTCAACGCCTCGCCCGTCGACGTGCTGGAGGCCGACGGCCTCGTGCTCGGCACCCCGGCGAACCTGGGCTCGATGAGCGGCGCGCTCAAGCACTTCTTCGACTCGATCTACTACCCGTGCCTCGACGCCACGCGGGGCCGGCCGTGGGGGCTGTACGTCCACGGCAACAGCGACGTCGACGGCGCCGTGCGCGACGTCGAGCGGATCGTCACCGGCCTGGCGTGGCGGGCGGTGGCCCCGCCGCTGCGGGTGACCGGTGGTGTGGATCGCGCCGCGACCGATGCGGCGTGGGAGCTGGGTGCGGTCGTGGCCGCGAGCGCGCTCAGCCCGTGAAGGCGGGGGTGCCGGGCAGCGGCGTCGCCGGCGCCGGCCCGGGGAGGATCAGCGGCGGGATGGGCCCGACGTCGACCACGGTGATGCGGAACGGCAGCTGCAGGCCGCAGAAGTCGGCGAGCTGGTAGCAGGCGGTGAACTCGAACGTGCCGAGAGTCGTGGCCGCGCCCGACCAGGTGCCGTCGATGTCGAAGCCGAGCCCGGGCGGCAGCTCGCCTTGGATCACGAGCGTGGAGTCGCCCACGCCGAAGCCGTAGCGGTCGTACACCGGATACGGCGTGGGCTGGGCGCCGAGCTGGATCGTCTCGACCGTCGGGTCCTGGCAGCCCAGGTCGCTGCCCTCGGCGACCACCTCGGCGGTGGCCGAGGCGGGGTCGCCGACCACGTAGCCGTCGCCCGGCTCGACCGTGAGGGTGACGTCGCCGGGCGCGCCCGCCTCCACCGGGACGATCGTCGAGCTCTCGCCGGCCTCGATGACGACGGGCTCGGGGAGCGGGCCCAGGTCGGGGGTGCCCACCAGCGAGCCGGCGTAGCTCACGTCGACCGAGATGGTGCCCGAGGTGGCGTTGGGCCGCTCGACCTTGAGGAGGGCCTGCGACTGGTTGACGATCACCTCGCCGTCGCACTGCTGGATCACGAGCACCGAACCGGGCAGCGCACTGGCCACCACGTCGGGCAGGGGCGCGCCCTGCGGGGCCGCGGCCGCGAGCGTGGCGCTCCCGAGCGCGGCGACCGCCGCGATCGATCCGATGGCGATCTTCCTGCTGGTGCGCATGGCTGCTCCCGGGTCCCGTCGTCCGCCGCCGCCAGGGTGGCACGCCGCAGCCCGGCGTGCTCGGATCAGCCGGTGAGCGCGGGCGAGCCGGTCACCGGCCGGGCGGCGGGCGGCTCAGGCCCCTCGGGCGGGATCGGGGCCGGCGCATCGCCGTCGGTCACCTGCACCACGAGGCGGATCTCGGTGGCGCACCACCCCTCGGCGTCGCAGGCGACGACGTCGGCCTCGAACGTGCCGAGCTCGGTGGCGACGCCCGTCCAGGTGCCGTCGGCGGCGAGCTGCGTGCCGGGCGGGAGGTCTCCGTCGACCACGAGCGTGCTGCCGTCCTCGGCACCGGCGAGCTCCTCGATCGGCAGGGGCGCCTGCCCCCACAGCACGACCTGGCGAACCTCGGGCACGTAGCCGAGGTTGCAGCCGAGGTCGGCGACCACCACGAGCGTGGCGATCTCCAGCGACGCCGTGGCCGGGGCCACGTCGTAGGCCGCGGCCGCGGGAAGCGACACGATGAGGTGGGCCATCGACGGCGGGAGCTCGACGGTGGCCGAGGCGGCGCCGGCGGGGATCACCACCGGGTCGGGCAGGCCCGAGCCGGTGGGCTGGTAGTCGACGTCGACCTCGAGCGCGTCGGTGGTGGGGCCGGTGCGCGAGAGGGTGAACGAGCCCGGGGTGGGCGGCTCGGGATCGGGGTGGCCGAGGCAGTCGATGGCCTGGACGTCGCGGCCGTCGGTGGCCGACGCCGAGACCACGGGGCGCGGCGGGTCCTGCGCCGGGGCCGCGAGGGCCGCCGCGCCTCCCGGTCCGACGACGAGCGCGACGAGCGCGCCGACCCCGATCCGCCGCCAGCTCCGTCGCTCGCCCATGCCAGCCGCCCTTCGTCGTGGAGGGGCAGCATCCCACGCGATCGCCTGTCGCGCGGGCCTAGGGTCGGCGCGTGGCAGGAGCGGGGGAGCCGACCGTCGACGACGTGGCGGCCAGCGTGGACCACGGCGCGATCGACCGGCTGCAGCGGGCCTACGCGGACGGGGTCACCTGCCGCGACTGGGATCGGGTGGCGACGCTGTTCCTCCCGGACGCGACCGTCGAGCTCGACCTGGTGACCCGGCCCGGCCGGACGCTGCGCGGGCCCGAGGAGATCGTCGGGTTCATCGGCCCGGCGGTCGACGACTTCGACTTCTTCGAGTTCGCCATCGTCAACAGCCACCACGACCTCTGGCCCGGCGGGGACCGCGACGCGGCCCACGGGCGGATCTTCATGTGCGAGCTGCGCGTGCGCCGGGGCGAGCGCGAGCGGAGCGACGCGTTCGGCCGCTACGAGGACGCGTACCGCCGCACGCCCGGCGGGTGGCGCATCGCCGCCCGCCGCTACCGCTCGATCGCCCGCTTCCCTGAGGGCGTGGTCTTCCCGCTGGACGGCTGACGCAGGGCGGCTCAGACCGCGTCGAGGTCGATGCCCAGGTCGGCGGCGGCCTCGTCGAGCATCCGCACCAGCCCGTACGCCTCCTGGCGCAGGCCGAGCGCCCGGCCCGCCGCGAGGCGCTCCCGGGCGAGGTCGCCGTCACCGCGGGCGTCGGCGATCAGCGCCTCGGCGAGGTAGGTCGACGTCTCGCCCCACCGCTCGGCCCGGGAGTCGATGAACGCGCGCGATGCCGTGGCGAAGCTCTCGGCCTCGTCGATCCGCCCCTGCTGGGCGAGCAGGATCGCCATGGACGCCTCGAAGGCGTGCATGCCCGAGCAGCCACCGACGCCGAGGTAGCGGTCCCGTCCTCCGGTGAACAGCTCGATGCCGTCGTCCACCTGGCCCTTCCAGGTGGCGAGCAGGCCGCTGTGCATGCGGAGCTGGCCGCCCCAGAAGCCGAACTGGAGGTTCGGGTCGGCGATCCGCCCCAGCCGCTCGAAGTGCTCGACGTGCTCCCACGCGTGGAACGGGATGAAGGTCGTCATGGCGAAGCCGCACACCGAGGCCCGACCCACCGGGTCGGGGATGACCTCGTGGAGGTCCTCGTAGCCCTTGACCACCTCGTCGATGCTGAGCGACCCGTGCATCAGGTGGTTGTCGAGCCAGAACGTGAACGAGACGAGGAACTTCTCGGCCCCGAAGTGGTCGGGGGGCAGCGGCACGCCGTCGAGGAGGTCGAGCCCGCGATCGAGGCACCGAACCGCCTCGCCGATGCGGCCGGCGCCCCAGTTCCACACGCCCATCACCTGGTGCGCGGCGGCCCGCACGTCGGCGCGCTCGTGACCGACGTAGAGGTCGAAGAACTCCCGCGCCTTGGGCCCCGCCTCGTCCACCCGGGCGGCGGTCGCCAGCGCCGACCAGCGGTACCAGGAGAGCCGGATGTGCAGGTCGGTGTCCCCCTCGTCGAGCGCCAGGTCGATCGCTCGCTGCACGAGCGCGGCGTCGGCGCCCTGGAAGTAGCGGCTGATCTGGCTCATCTCGAGGAGCGCGACGAGGGTCCGCAGCTCGGCCGCGCGCTCCTCGGGGCCGGTGCCCAAGCCCTGGCGCAGGCGCACGGCGCGCAGCAGCAGCTCCTCGGCGGCGGCGTAGGCGACGCGGCTGGCGGCGACCTCGGCGGCCGCCTCCAGGGCGTCGGCCGCCCGGGCGCCCACCCCGACCGGCGCCGCCCGCCAGAGGTGCTCGGCCAGGATCTCGGCGTCGTCGCGCCCGGCGCCGGCCGCGACGATCGCGTCGGCGACCGCGAGGTGCAGGCGCGCTCGTCGCAGCGAGGTGAGCCGATCGAGCAGCACGTCGCGCACGAGGGCGTGGCTGAAGCGGAGGCTCCCGGGGAGGTCGGGGTGCTCCTCGAGGAGGCGGTGGCCGAGCGCGGGCTCGATGCGGTCCAGGCAGTCGGCCAGCTCCAGCCGGCTCGCCCGGGCCAGGACGCCGAGGTCGACCTCGCGGCCGACGACCGCCGCGATGCCCAGCAGCTCGGCGGTCTCGTCGGGCAGGCGGGCGACGCGTCGGCGCACGACGTCGCTCACCGAGCCGGGCACGTCGGCGGGCAGGCGGCCCTCGTCGTCGACCAGGCGGGCCAGCTCGATGGCGTAGAACGGGTTGCCCTCCGCCCGGCCGTGGATGGCATCGGCCACCGAGCGGTCGAGCTCGCCCAGGAGCTCGGCGGTGGCGTCGGTCCGCAGGCCCCGCAGGTGGAGGCGGCGGCTCCCCCGCCGACGGGCCACCTCGGCCAGCGCCGCCGTCACCGGGCCCTCCTCGCCCACGGGGAGGCGACGCAGGGTGCCGATCACGAGGACGCCGGCGCCGAGACGGCCGGCCAGGAAGCGCAGCAGGTCGAGCGAGGCCTCGTCGGCCCACTGCAGGTCGTCGACCAGCACCACGATCGGTCGGTCCCGACCGGCGTCCTCGAGGACGCCGGCGATGGCCTCGAACAGCTCGTAGCGCACGGACTCGCCCTGGCCGGCGCCGATGGCGGCCTCGCCCCCGAGCAGCTCCACGACCGGTGCGGGGAGCGCGGCCCCGTGCGCCTCGATCGCCCGGAGCGGCGCGAGCCACGGCCAGAGCGCAGGGGCCGCGCCGCTCTCGTCGCTGCGACCCCACACGGCGAGCGCGCCCGCCGACGCCGCGTGCTGGCGCAGCTCCTCGGCCAGGCGGGTCTTGCCGATGCCCGCCTCGCCCTCGATCACCGCGAACCGGGCGTCGGCCTCCGCCTCCTCGAGTGCCAGGCGCAGCTGGCGCAGCTCGGGATCGCGCCCCACGAAGCGGTGCTCACCGCCGGCCGCAGCGAGCGGCTCGCCGGCGCCCCGGTCCGACCGGTCGTGGTCGGCGCTCGCCGTGGCGCGGGCGGGCGTGAGCTCGAGCGAGGGGTCGTGGTCGAGGATGGCGGTCTCGAGATCGCGCAGCTCGCGGCCGGGCTCGATGCCGAGCTCCTCGCGGAGGTGGGTGCCGGCGTCGGCGATCGCCCGGAGGGCCTCGGCTTGGCGCCCCGAGCGGTAGAGGGCGAGGGCGTGCTTGGCGGCGATGCCCTCTCGCAGCGGGTGGGCGGCGGCGAGGGCGGCGAGGTCCCCGACGACGGCGTCGTGACGGCCGAGGGCGAGCTCGGCGGCGAGGCGGTCCTCGGTGGCGACGAGGCGGCGCTCCTCGAGGCGGGTGGCCAGGGCCCGCACGTCGTCGAGGTCGGCCAGGTCGGCCAACAGGGGTCCCCGCCAGAGGTGCTCGGCCTCCACCAGGGCCCGCTGAGCACCGAGGGGATCCCCGGCCTCGAGCCGGGCCCGGCCCTCGGCGGCGAGGCGCTCGAACTCCCAGGCGTCGACCGCCGCGGGGTCGACCTCGAGGGCGTAGGCGCCGTCGCGGAAGGGGAGCTGCACGGTCGGGTCGGCGTCGAGCGCCTTGCGGAGGCGCGACACGTAGCTCTGCAGCGTGTTGCTGGCCGAGGCGGGCGGTGCCTCGCCCCAGAGGGCGTCGACCAGGGCCTCGGCGCGCACCGGGCGCCCGGACGCGACGAGGAGGAGGGCGAGGACGAGACGTGGTTGGGGCCCGCCGACGTCCGAGCGCCCTCCCTCGGCGTCGAGCACCTCCAGGGGCCCGAGGAGCCGGAAGCGCATCGGGCGGGAATCTACGGCACCCGCCGGTGCCGGGACGTCGATCGTCACGGCCGTCACGCGCCAGCCCGTAGCTCGACGAGCTCGGCCACGTCGGCGTAGGCCGCGAGCGCCTCGTCGAGGCCGGTGTCGTCGGGGGCGGCGAGGACGATCTCGGTCGGTTCGAGGCGGTGGGCGGCGGTGATCGCCTCGGTCGCGGCGGCGGGGTCGGACGGGTCGACCTCGACCTGGACGACGAGCTCGGCACCCTCGGTGCGGACCTCGTCCCACACCTCTGCCGCCGCGGCCGGGGCCCACGGCCCGACGAGGTGGAGGCCGTCGGCCCGCCGGTGCGCGTCGGTCAGCTCGTCGCCGGGGCGCACGATGGCGAGGAGCGGCGGCCGCGGCCGCTGGTAGGGCGGTGGACCGATCGCCGGCTCGTGGTCGAGCGTGGGGGTGACCGGCCACTGGCGATCGGAGGTGGCGAGCAGCTCGCCCAGCGTCGTCCCGCCGTCGCCGGCTAGCGCGCTGACCGTGAGGCGACCGGCGCTCAGGTGGTCGATGCTCGCCAGGGCGCCGACGAGCGCGTTGGCGCGTCGCTCCGCCGCGTCGAGGCCGGCCAGGCCGAGGCGGACCCGGCTCGTGAGGGCCGCCAGGTGGGCGAGGGTGGCCGGCCCGTCGAGCGGCGCGGGCGGGCGGTCCGGGCCGGGAGGAGCGCTCGCCCGCAGGTCGTCGGCCGCCCACAGGGTGCGGTAGCCCAGCGCCTCGGCCGCCTGGGCGGCGGTGCGCAGGGCGGCGGTGGCGGTGGCGGCGGGGGGATGGACGATGCGGATGCCGATCGGCAACGGAAGCTCCTCGAGACGGGTGGACGCTGACGTTCTCCCACCCCGCGCTGGACGTCCGCTTGATGAGCGCG
>ERZ795053.6249-NODE-6249-length-11938-cov-74.410502_pt1 | contig 11938 bp, 11 predicted proteins | sample MGYA00375137_ERZ795053 | MGnify/ENA primary metagenome ERZ795053 (study PRJEB30182, sample SAMN05720284) | activated sludge metagenome | isolation source: Anaerobic digester | place: Hong Kong | collected 2014-12-17 ... | reverse complement strand
GAACATTCGACAAACGTTAGACAAGCCATCTACCCTCACCACATGGCAGCGATCCGTTGGGCGCCGTCCCCTCCATTCAGCGCGTCGGGCAGGAACTAGAACTGGCTAACCCAAAAACGTGGGTCCGCGACCAATCCGAATCGGGCCTCTGCTCCCAAGCGCCACCGGCTTACCAGACTGCAGGACCGTGACGGCACCGGTTTCGGCCAGCGCCCACGCGACGTTGCGCACTTGCGCTGAGCGCGAGCGCCACCGCTGCGCCACGTCGCCCTCCGTCGTCGTCCCGCGTTCGGGACCTGGGCTCACTTACTCGGCAGCAGCACCGAATCAATGACGTGGATGACACCATTGGACGCCGCGATGTCGGTCTTGGTGACCTTGACCGTGTTGCCCGCACTGTCGATGAGCGAGACGTCACTGCCGGAGACGTTGACGGTGAACTCGGCGCCGTTGACGGTCTTGACCTTCTGCCCGTTCATGGTGGCGACGTCCGCCGCCATGACCTTGCCGGACACGACGTGGTAGGTCAGGATCGGGGCAAGCTTGCCTTGGGGATCGGCCAGGAGCGTGTCGAGCGTCCCTGCGGGGAGCTTGGCGAACGCAGCGTCCGTCGGGGCGAAGACCGTGAACGGACCGGGACCCTTGAGGGTGTCGACGAGGCCGGCTGCGGTGAGCGCGGTGGCCAACGTCTTGAAGTCACCGGCCGCCACGGCCGTGTCGACGATGTCCTTCTCCATCGCCGATTCGCTCGGCGAGCTCGACGGACTCTCCATTGCCGACTCCGAGGAGGCGGCCGGGGTGCTGCTCGCGGTCGCGGAGTCGGTGGAGTCCGACGACCCGCATGCGCCCAGCGCGAGGACGGCGGCGGCGGTGACGGCGGTGGTGGCGAGAATGCGGCGCATCAGTGAGGTCCTTTCGTTGGGATCAGATCATCGACGAACGGCGTCGATATCAGTCCTTCGTGATCCGGCCCCCTCACGGATGCATCCGTAAACACTTTCTTTCACTTTCTTTCTTGCCCTCATCCGAGCCACTCCTCGAGTGGCTGCCGTTCTGGAGCCACAGGACGCCGGGCGGAACCCTGATCAGCCTGCTGCATCCAGGACGACTGGGAGGAGGAAGAGCATTCCCAGTGACCAGGTGAGGTGGGTGACGACGGGGCCCAAAATCCCGCCAGTCACTCTGCGCTGCAGGCCAGTAACAACACCGAGGAGTGCGGCGGCAAGAACGAGGAGGGGTATGCCTGCGGCAGCCGTCACCAGGGTGTAGACGAGTGTCGAGATGGTCACGGCGCGCCGTCGGCCTATGGCGGCATAGAGAGCGCCGCGAAAGTAGAGTTCTTCGGCTACCCCGTTGACGGCTGTGATGACAGCCACGACTGAGAGTGAGCCGTAGGCGGCGTGGGCGAGGAGCCGATCCACGGGCTCGCGGAGAACTGGGATCCGGGCGACGGCGACAGCCCCGACGAGGAAGATCGCCAGCAGCAGCAGTCCGAGAGTGAGCGACTGGACTACCGCCCGGCTCGACCCGCCATCACGACGGTGCGCGCGTCCCAGGTGTAGTCGACCGGACGCAAACGCACCGAGTACCCAGACGAGTGCAAGGGCAAGGGTGGCGACGTAGAAAAGCGAGTCACCAGGGGTGATGCGCAGCGCCCATGCAAGCACGCAGGCACCTACGACGAGCGTGAGAGCCGCGACGACTCTACGCCGCCGAAAGGCTTCATCCGACTCCGAGTGATCGCGCTCTACAGGCGCAACGAGGGCTGCGCGAGCAAACGCTGACAGTTCACCGAGCAAATTCAAGGACCCGCCCAATCGGGATCCGCGGCCGTGAGTCTGGCCGGGTGTACGGAACCAGCCTCCGGACGCCGCGTGGAGTCCTGAGCTGTCACCGCCAGCCCCAGAGCCTCGTCGAATCCGGCCAACGTCGAACGGGGACGGCCCGTCAACTCGCCAAGGTCATCCTCACCGGCGACCACCTCGTGAAGCAGACTGCCCACGAGCGGCTTGGCAAGCCCGGTCGGAACAGGCGTGACCAGTCCCACCCAGTGGCTGGCGAGCATCGGCGTCAGGACGGGCACAGTCACAATCTTCCTGGGGCGTAGCCCGGTTCGCTCGGCGAAGCGCTCGATCATTTCGCGATATGTCAACACGTCCGGACCAGCGATGTCGAAGGCGCGATTGACTTCTGGGGGAAGGTCGACAGCTGCGATGAGCAGGTCGAGCACGTCGGCGACGCCGATCGGCTGGATCTTGTTGCCGAGCCACTTTGGGGTCACCATGATCGGGAGACGGGTCGTGAGGTGGCGGAGCATCTCGAAGGACGCAGAACCGGAGCCAATGATGACGGCTGCCTGCAGGACAGCCGTCGGTACTCCACTTGCCATGAGGAGGTGACCGACCTCGACACGTGACGCCAGATGATCGGAAAGCTCACCCTCAGGGTGCAGGCCGGAGAGATAGATGATGCGGCCGATCTTGGCGCGTTGCGCCGCCAAACCGAATCGTCGAGCCAACTCTCGGTCACGCTCGACGAAGTCGCCTTCCCCATCCATTGAGTGCAAAAGGTAGTAGGCGATGTCAACGCCGTTACACGCCTTGTCAAGCGCGTCTTTCGACGTGGCGTCGCCCTCGACGATCTCGACCCGGTCGACCCAGGCACGGCTGGCCACCTTGCTGCGGTTGCGGGTCAGAACCCGGACCATGAAACCGCGCTCGAGAAGTTCGGGCACCAATCGCGAACCGATGTAGCCCGTCGCCCCAGTGACGAGGACTCGGCGTTTGGCATAGTCGGTCATGAATGACGCTCGAAGGTGAGTTGCGCGACGTCGAGGTAGGCGCTGCGAAAACCAGCTTCGCTGTAAGCGAGGTAGAACTCCCACATCCTGCGAAAGGTTTCGTCGAAACCGAGCGTCTTGACCGATGGCCATTGCCGGTCGAACTCGTGCCGCCAGCGACGCAGCGTCTCCGCGTAGTGCAGGCCGAACGGGCGCACGGCGGTGACGGTCAGGGTTGTGTGCTGCTGGGCGATCGATGACAAGGCATCAAGGGAAGGGATGAGCCCCCCGGGAAAGATGTACTTTTGGATCCAGCCATAGGAGTTGCGGGTGGCCAGGTAGCGCTCGTGTTCCATGAGGATCGACTGAACGATTGCGGTCCCGCCGGGCGCGAGCAGGCGGTCGATCGCCTTGAGGTAGGTCGGCCAGTACTCGTCACCCACGGCCTCCAGCATCTCGATGCTCACGATGACGTCGAATTGCCCCTCGACCTCACGGTAGTCCTGAACCCGAACCTCGACCCGGTCGGTGAGCCCGGCGTCGGCCACTCGCCGCACGGCCTCAGCGTGCTGCTCGCCGGACAGGGTGATGGTCGTGACCCTTGCCCCTCGAGCGGCAGCCACCATGGCGAGCGCTCCCCACCCGGTTCCGATCTCCAGCATTTTGGTGCCGCTGCCGACCCCGGCCGCGTCAAGGGCGGCCTCAATCTTGCGGCTTTGGGCCTCGCGCAGGGTCTGTTCGGCCCAGGGTCGGGACTCGTCGAAGAGTGCCGAGCTGTAGGTCATCGTTTCATCCAGGAAAGTCGCAAACAGGTCGTTGGAGAGGTCGTAATGAGCGGCGATGTTGGCTCGCGATCCTTCGCGGGTGTTGCGGTCACGATGGGGAAGTGCGACATCCACGAGACCCCTCAGCCGCAACAGCGGTCGCGGCAGGATCGTGGCAAGCCGGGCCGCGAAAGGCGTGAGCGCGTCGGCCAGGTCGCTGCCTACCGCAGCTCTCCACTCGCCGGCCATGTACCCCTCCCCCATACCGATCTTCGGGTGAGCCTCCAACCGACGATGTAGCCGGTCGGGGTCGAGCACCTCGAGGACGGGCGAGGTGGCATCACCTCCGCCGAGAACCTCGCCCCCGGGGTAGCGGACCCGAACCGGGAGATCGCGTACGGCGCGCGCGAACAACGCCTTGGCCACCCGACCGCGAGTGACCCGCGAGCGCACGTCGGTCAGGCCCGGCAGGTACGGGTCTAGGGCAGTCATCGGTGAACCTCCGACGGAGTACGGACCGGCAGTCTTCGGGCCCAGAGGCGGATGCCGTGCCAGCGGATGAGGATTGAGACTCGTTGCGCCATGAGGGGGGCGGTCACTAGCTCGGCGAGCACTCTCAGCCTGGTCGCGGGGACCGGGCTCCCCCACGTCGCGGCCAGCAGGAGCGGACCCTTGTCGTCGTGCAGTGCCACGGAGGTGGCGACCCGCTGGGGGGAGAGCGCAAGTCGCACGGCATACCGTCCTGACACGTCGTTGAAGGGCGACACGAAGAACTCCTTGCCGACCTCGGCGCGACCTCGGCCGTCCGGGACGAGGACGTAGGTATGCCGTCCACCGTAAGTGTTGCGAACCTCGAGCGCTGCCGCTCGTAACTGACCGTCGACTCCCAGCAGCCAGTACGTGGTGAGTGGGTCGAAGACGTGGCCGAAGACATGGGCCTGGGCAAGCATGACGACCCGAGCCACATCGCGCAGAGCAACACCCTCTGCCGCGACGATAGCCAGGACCTGCTCCTTGAGGGCGGCCCAGGTGGCCGGCGAGTCGAGGTGCTGATCCGGTCGGACATCGGTGAGTCTGCCGAGCCACGTGGGGACGCCGGAGCCTGCGTCGAGGTCGATCAGCCACTGCTGGTGCCGGTGAGTGAAGGCATACCGGATCGGCCGATACCGCACGTGGTGCACCCGCCCCACGACCACCGCAGGAAGTTGAGGGAGACGACCAGCCTGCTCCGCGGCAGATTGATCGGCCGAAGAATCGGTTGCTGCGCGACGGCTCACCATGACACCCCCAGCGCTTCGGCCGCTGCCACTCCAGACCGGCAGCCGTCCTCGTGGAACCCCCAACCGTGATAGGCGCCGGCGAACGCGGTGCGCCCACCGGAAAGTGAAGGGAGCCGACGCTGGGCCGCCACGGAGACGGCGTCGAAGACGGGATGGCTGTAGGTCATGGAAGCGATGACTTTGGCGGGGTCGATCCGGTCGGTCGCGTTGAGGGTGACGAGGAGTGGCACCTTCGATGGCAAGCCCTGCAATTTGTTCATCCAGTAGGTCACGATAGGCGCTGACGAGTGCGAGGACATCGGCACGAGATAGTTCCACGAGGAGCGAACTCCACGTGTGTGTGGCAGAAGCGTGAGGTCCTGGTGGAGCACTGTTTCGTTGTCTGAGTACTGAATGGCTCCGAGGACGTCCTTTTCCAGTGGTGTGGCATCGGCGAGCAGGTTGAGGGCCGTGTCCGAGTGGGTGGCGACGACGACCCGGTCGTGTGTGGCCCTGCCGCCGGTCGCGTCCACGATCTCCACACTGTCCTCATGGCGCATGATGCGGCGCACGGGCGTGGCAACGCGCACATCGTCGAGCCGGGTCGCGAGCGCATCGACATAAGTGCGCGACCCGCCCTCGACAGTGAGCCACTGGGGAGAGTTCCCAATCTCGAGCATGCCGTGGTGCTGCAGGAAAGTGAAGAGGTGGCGGGCCGGGTGGTCCAGCGCCCGATCGGTACCGGTCGACCAGACACACGCGACGAGCGGAACGGCATACAGTTCGACGAATGCACGCGGGAAGCCGCACGCGGTAATGAAATCGCCGTATGTCCTCAGGTCGTCCTCGGCGCTAGTCGCCAAGAACTTGGTCGCCAGCCGATGAAAGCGGCGAACGCCAAGGAGGAGTTGGCGGTAGTCCCGGCGCACCAATTGGCGGGGCCGCGCCAGGAAACCGATCGCACCGCGGCCACCTGCGTACTCCACCCCGGTCTCTTCGTGCCTGATGCTCATCGACATCTCGGTCGGTGACACCGCCACCTCAAGTTCGGCGAAGAGTCGGCGCAAGAGCGGATAGGTCCGGTCGTTGTGGACGATGAAGCCGGTGTCGACGGCCACCACGCTGCCGTCGGGAGCCCTGACGTCATGGGTGTGCGCATGGCCTCCGAGCCGAGGCTCGGCCTCGTAGACGGTGACATCGTGCCGGGACGCCAGGACGTGGGCTGCGGTCAGCCCGGCGACACCGGCACCGACGACGGCGATCGATTCCCGATCCTTCACGTGCGACGACATAGGAGGTACAGTGACTGAACTGTCGAAGGTTTGTCAAAGGTTAACGGGGACCATCCATCCACTGCGAGATCCGGCCGCGGGTGGTCAGAACCAGGCCGGCAGGCGTCAATGCTTGCTGGCCCCTCAACCGCTGGAGGCCGAACGTGGAGAACACAAATCGTCACGATCGTCAGCGCAAGTTGATGAATGCCGTCGTGACCCGGCGCCACACGACCCTGAGCACGACGCTCGGCGACCTGCTCGCGGTCGCCGAGGACCTGGACGGCCAGGACGCCCTGATCGGGCTCTACTTCCCCGCCCACTGGCACCCGCCGGCCGACGGCACGATCGGCCACCACGTGCCGCCGACCGGGGACCGGCTCTTCACGACCTTGGCGGGTGAGCTCGCGGCATACCTCTCGGGGTCGCTCACGACCTTCACGACACCGGTCCGCACCCATGGCGACGCCTTCTCCGAGCAGGTCTGGGACCGCTTGGCGAGGATCCCCTACGGCGCGACGACGACGTACGGCGTCATCGCGGCCGAATTCGGCAACCGCAACCTGGCCCAACGCGTCGGTCAGGCCGTGGGGCACAACCCGGTGAGCATCCTCGTGCCCTGCCATCGGGTCGTCGGGTCGGACGGCTCCCTCACGGGGTATGCCGGTGGGCTCGATCGCAAGCGAACCCTCCTGGCGCTGGAGTCGCCACCGGCCGACGACGCCGGCCGTCTGTTCTGACCACCTGTGTTCTGACCGCCCGTGGTGATCGGCGAGGCGTCAGGAGCAGATGTTCTCGTCCGCCGACCGGGTCGAGATGCTGGGGCTGGGGCTCGGCGATGTCGTGCCGGAGGTCGACGGGCTCGACGAGCTGGTCGGTGAAGAACTGATGCTCGGCGTCGGCAATGGCTGCGTGCCCAGCCGGTTGGGCACCTCGACGACGTCCGGGGCACCGACACCGAGAGTGACGACGACGGTGTTGCCCAGGCTGGACGCCTGACGCATGACAGCGCCCGGGAAGGCCGCGGCGACGGTGCGCGCAGCGTCCTCCTGCATCGGGGAGTACTCGACGAGCACACCGGTCGTCTGGGCGGGCGCATCACCGCGCGTGACCTGACGGAAGCCCTGGACCTGCAATGCCTCCACCGCCTGCGTGGCCAGCCCACGAACGCCCGAGCCGTTGAGGACCTGGACAGCGATCTTGTCGGGGGTGACGGTCAGCGGGGCCGGCGACTCGGTGCCGGTCGGGGACGGGCTGGCGGTCGGGGCGGCACCGATGGCGTGGTCCCCGCGGATGGCCTCCCAGATGAGGTCCGCGTCGTCGGTCCACTGCACCCGGTTCGGGTCCGGTTGGTAGACGGTCGTCGGGACGGTGACGAACTGGATGTTCTCGGCGCCGACGTCCTGCAGGCTCTTGGCGACGGTGGCCATCTCGGTCAGACCCAGGTCAGGGTCGGTCGTCAGGGACTTCGTCGCCGCGTTGAGGAAGGAGTAGAGCTTGTCGGGACGCTTGAGCATCTCGGTCGACACGGCCTTCTGCACCACGGACGACATGAACGCCTGCTGCCGCTTGATGCGGTTGATGTCCGACCCGTCGCCCAAGGTCTTGCGGGCGCGGACGTAGCCGAGCGCCGACGACCCGTCGAGGACATGCCGTCCCGGGGTGAGGTCCAGGCCGGACGCGGGGTCGTCGATGGCCACCGGGGTGCAGACCTCGATCCCGCCGAGAGCGTCCACCATCGACTGGAAGCCCTCGAAGTTCACGACTGCGTAGTGGTCGACGAAGACGCCCGTGTTGCCCTCGAGCGTGCGGATCGTGCAGCCCGCTCCACCCTTGTTGTAGTTGTAGTTCCACTGGCGGACCACCCACTGACTCTTGGGGGTCTCGGCCTTGCAGTCCTTGGGCGCGGGCACCATCGAGTCGCGGGGGATGGAAACGGCGAGGACCGCCTTGCGGTCGGCGGAGATGTGCACCAGGACATTGGTGTCGGAATGATCGCCCCCCTCGACGGTGTCGGGGCCGAAGGTCGAGGTGTCATCGAGGTTCTTCCGGGTGTCCGACCCGAGCACGAGAATGTTGAGCGGTTTGCTCTCGTTGGGCGCCGCCGCTCCCTGCGTGGGCCGATCGGTGCCCACGGCCATCGACACGTCGACCCGGTGGACATTGTTGTTGAGCTTCCAGACCACCACACCCGTCACGACGACGAGGGCGAGGACCAGGACGCCGGCGATGATGCCGGCCATTCTGAGAATCGGATGCCGGTGAGTGCGGTGGGGGCGACGGGCGCGACGACGTCCCCGGGCGCCACGACGTGTGGGTTGGACATCGTCCGACCCGTCATCCCACCGACCCAACTGCCCAATCCCTCTCGTCAGCGGGCGCCCCTGGTCACCCGCGCAGGCGTCATCAGCCCCTGTCCGACCCCAACGATAGGCATCCAGTCTGTGCGTTCCCTGCATTACGTGCAGATCCGTCCGGCGTTGTCGTCGCCACCTGTGACTATCGGCGCCGGACCGGGCGACGCGCCGATCCACTGCGCCGGACCGCCGGACCGGTCAGGTTGACTGGAGACCATGCGTTCTCGTCCCGCCCTGCTCGCCAGCCTCATCGCCGTGGCCCTGGTCGCGGTCGTCGGCACCGTCGGCTGGCGGTGGTACTCCACCGAGCGGGACCGCGAGGCGGGATCGAAGGCGGCCCTCGCGGCATACGTCAAGGGGTGGAATGCCAAGACCATGACCGGGGTGTCCTTCGACACCCCTGGGGTTGCCGAGGACTTCACCAAGACCGTCGCCGGGATGGCGACCGCCCCGGTGAGCGCCAACGCGGAGTCCCTCGCCCGCGATGGGCAGACGGCGACCGCCCGGCTGACCGTCGACTGGACCCTGCCCGGTGACCGGCACTGGAAGTACGCGCTGCCGGTCAGCCTCGCCGAGCGGGGTGGCCACTGGGTCGTGCTCGCGCCCGAGGGTGGGTCGCGATGGAGCCCCGACCTGCCCGAGGGCGCATCGCTGAGCATCAAGACTGTCCAGGCCAAGCGAGGGGACCTCCTCGATCGCGGTGGGGCCGCCCTGATGCCGATGTCCTCGGTCTATCCGGTCCAGATCGACCCGGTCCGCGCGACCCCCGAGTCCGCCGCCGGACTCGAAGGTGTCACCGGCGAGCCGGCCGGCTCCCTCGTGGCGAAGCTGGCGGCGGCCAAGGCCTCGGGGTCGGCCGCCCCGATCCCCGTCATCACCTATCGCCAGGCCGACTTCGACGCCCGCAAGGCAGCCCTCGATGCGCTCGTCGGCGTGATCTATCCGCGATTGGAAGCGCCCCTGGCGCCGACCCGCACCTTCGGCCAGCCGCTGCTCGGCACCTACGGTGCCGTCACTGCCGACCTGGTCACCGCCTCGAAGGGCCGGTATGCCGCGGGCGACCGCGCCGGGCTCTCCGGGCTCCAGTTGCAGTACGACCAGACCCTGGCCGGCAAGCCGGGGCTGCAAGTCGTGGCCTCGACAGGCAAGGTGCTCTTCGAGGAGGCCGCCGTCGATGGCGAGGACGTGGGGACCACGCTCTCGGTCGCCGTGCAGGACGCCGCCGAGAAGGCGCTCGTCGCGGGCGGTTCCGTGCCGTCGGCCATCGTCGCCATCGACGTCGCCACCGGAGAGGTGGTCGCTGCCGCCAACTCCCCCGGCGACGGGATGAACCGCGCGCTGACGGGCCATTACGCGCCGGGGTCGGGCTTCAAGGTCGCGTCGACGATGGCTCTGCTGGAGAAAGGTCTGGTGACGCCCGAGACGGTCGTCGACTGCCCGCCGACCATCACCGTCGACGGCAAGTCCTTCCGCAATTTCGAGGGTGGCGAGGCGACCGGCGTGACCTTCGCCCGCGACTTCGCCCTGTCGTGCAACACGGCCTTCATCGGCTTGAGCGGCACCCTGGCCCCCGGCGACCTGGCCGCCAGCGGCAAGGCACTCGGGATCGGTGCTGGGTGGACCGACCGGATCGGCGTCACGGGCACCTTCGAGGGGTCGATCCCCGAGACCACGCCCGGCACCGACCTGGCGGCATCGGTGATCGGTCAGGGCCGCATCGAGGTCTCTCCCCTGTCGATGGCCGTGGCGGCCGGATCGATGGCGCGCGGGGCCTTCCTCGCCCCCACGCTCGTGAAGGTGGGCGCGGGCGCGACCACCCCGGCTCCGGCGGCCCTGCCCCAGCCGGCGCTGGACCAGACGCGGGCTCTGATGCGGTCGGTCGTCACCGAAGGGTCCGGCACGGCGTTGCAGGGTGCCCCCGGCGGTGATGTCTTCGGCAAGACCGGGACGGCTGAGTACGGCACGGAGGTGCCGCCCAAGACGCGGGCGTGGTTCGTCGGCTATCAGGGCGACCTGGCCTTCGCGGTGCTGGTCGAGGACGGGCGTTCCGGCGGCTCGGTGGCGGCCCCGATCGCCAGGTCGTTCTTGGACCTCTACCGCGCGGCACCGACCGCGGAGTGACCTCGCCACCACTCCCGTTGCGTCCGCGTGTTCGGTCGCTGTAGCGACGGAACACGCGGACGCAAGGGAAGGCCCCCACCCGGCAAACCGGATGGGGGCCTTCGTCGAAGACTGGTGAGGTCCTCGCTCAGATGGGGCGGACCTGGTCGGCCTGCGGACCCTTCGGACCCTGGGTGACCTCGAACTCGACCCGCTGGGCCTCGTCGAGGGACTTGTAGCCCTGGGTGTCGATGGCGGAGTAGTGAACGAACACGTCCGGGCCGCCGCCGTCCTGGGCGATGAAACCAAAGCCCTTCTCAGCGTTGAACCACTTCACGGTGCCCTGTGCCATGTGGGGTAACTCTTTCCTTGTTGTAGCACTTCGGAGACGCGACCTCCGCGCCCCCAGTGGTCTGTCAACGTACGCCCCATGCCGACGGAGAACCGCCGTGTAACCAAAACAACCCGCTGACCGGTGGCCAGCGGGCGTTCTTGCTGTGCTGCGAGGAACTGCTGTTGTGCAACCGCGGATGAACTTATCAGTGATCTGGGTTACTCGCGCGTTCGACATCCAGAGTTCACTCAGGTCAATCATGACGAGGAGATGGTGTCCCTGTTCATCGGCATGGGGCGCCAGAGCCACCGATCGCGCCAGCGAGCGGAGGGCGTGGTGGGTCCTACGGCCACCGATCGCGCCAGCGAGCGGAGGGCGTGGTGGGTCCTACGGCCACCGATCGCGCCAGCGAGCGGAGGGCGTGGGATTCGAACCCACGATGACGTTGCCGCCATAGCGGTTTTCAAGGGTGAAAGACCGTCATTTCGGGCAGGGCTCTGGCCTGCAGAAACTCGGCATTCGTGCAGGTCAGAGGCCGTTTCCTGAGTTCCCCAGATCAGCCCAGATCGCCCCGGGATACCGCTGCACTGTTGTCCGATGTGGCACAGAATCGGACTCTCATCCAGAGATGGACGCACCTCGAGCTCGTCTTCGGTCTAGAACCCCGGTAGCGTCCGGCCATGCTTCGATCGAACCGCGCCGCAGGCGTGCTTGTTGCTCTCTCGCTTGGCCTCGCGCTCTCAGGCTGCGGAGGAAGCGGGTCAGCCGCAGGCGATCAGTCCAAGGAAGTCTCCAAGGACTCCTTTGCCAGTTGGCCCCTTACCGTCGATAAGGGAACTCTGAAGTGCGATGGGGCTGGTGGCGTCGGCAAGGTGACAATCACCGTGAACGGCACTACCTACGCCTTGAACGGCACCGCCAAGGGCTCGGGCGACCACAAGGACATCGACCCGATCTGGGCACCGGCTGAGACGGCTGGGCTCAAGAAGGACATTGGCCCGTTGATCGCAGAAGGCCTAAACCTCGATCCACCGATGAGCTTGGGCGGGTGAGCGTGCCGTAACGACGAGATGC
>ERZ795053.6248-NODE-6248-length-11939-cov-5.635813_pt1 | contig 11939 bp, 9 predicted proteins | sample MGYA00375137_ERZ795053 | MGnify/ENA primary metagenome ERZ795053 (study PRJEB30182, sample SAMN05720284) | activated sludge metagenome | isolation source: Anaerobic digester | place: Hong Kong | collected 2014-12-17 ... | reverse complement strand
GCGTTTCTCGGAATGGTCGGCAACGGTTGTGCAACATCTCAACAAGCTCGATATCGACTTCATCTGGGCCAACGACGATCACGCTGATACCAAGGCGCCGTGGGTCAACATGGAGATGTATGAGGAGTTCATCCTGCCCAACCAGAAGATCGTCACCAACGAAATCAAGAAGCCGTGGATCTTCCACAGCGACGGCAATCTGTTTCCGATCCTGGATGGTCTCATGAATCTTGGCATGAACGGCCTGCATCCGATCCAGCCGGCAGCCATGGACATCAACAAGGTCAAGGAGAAGTACGGCAGCAAGGTCTGCATCATCGGCAATATTGATCTCGACTACACGTTGACTCTTGGCACGCCCGCCGAGGTCGAAGCGGAGGTTAAGGACCGCATCGAGAAAGTCGGAAAGGGCGGCGGCTACATGATCTCAAGCGCCAACAGCATTACCGACTACTGCAAGATCGAGAACGTCTGGGCGATGGCCAAGACGATCGAGAAATACCGCCGCTATCCATCAAGCTGAGCGCCATGCGAGTAGACGGGAACCCGATGACATGCTGATCGTTGCAGAACGCATCAATGCCTCGCGCAAGCCTGTGCGCGCGGCTCTGGAGAAATTTGACGCAGCAGCCGTCCAGGCTGAGGCAAAAATTCAAGCCGCCGCGGGCGCCCATTATATCGACGTCAACGGCGGCACCTTTCCGGGCCGTGAACCTGAGCTGCTGACCTGGCTGGTCGAGGTGGTGCAGGATGTAACCGAACTGCCACTTTCGGTCGACAGCTCTGATCCCGCCGCACTCGCCGCTGCCTTGCCGAAAACGAAGCGTGCACCGATGATCAACTCGGTCACGCTCGAGGGCGACCGCTTCGAGCGGGTCCTGGCGCTGGCGCGCGAGCACAAGGCAAAGCTCGTCGCCCTGTGCCAGGGCGAAGGGCCGATGGCATCGACGGTGGAACGCAAGCTTGAGCTTGGCTGCCGGCTCGTTGATCGCTTGACCGATGGCGGCATGGCCCTCGACGATATCTATGTCGATCCGCTGGTGTTTCCCGTTGCAACCGATCCCGCCTCCGCAACGGCCACCCTTCACGCGTTCGCCGAGCTGATGCGCCGCTACCCGGGCGTCCACACGATATGCGGGTTGACCAACGTCTCGCATGGGCTGCCCGCACGCAAGCTCGTCAACCGCACCTTTCTTGTTGCCTCGATCGCCTTTGGTCTTGATGCCGTGATCGCCGATCCGACCAACGCCGAGTTGATGGCGGCGATGGTGGCAGCCGAAGCCTTGAGCGGCCGCGACGAATACTGCGTGGATATGATCCAGGCATTCCAAGATGGCAAGCTCGGCTAAGGAGCGAGCAGATGGCATCGCAAACGCCCAAATCCGTTTCGCTGACGTTTGAGCCAGGCTCGCAGGACGTCGAGATCGAGCAGGGCGAGACCATCCTGCATGCAGCCTGGCAATGCGGCGTTGCCATCAAGTCGGTCTGCGGCGGCCGGGGCAAGTGCGGCACCTGTCTTGTCGAACTCCCACAACCCGACGAAGCTGCAACCGCTTTGTCCCCGCAAAGCGCGCAGGAGACGTCGCTGCTGCCCCGCTCACAGGCGGGCACGCATCGCCTGGCGTGCATGACGCACGTACATGGGCCGGCAGTCATTTTCGTGCCACCCGAGAGCCGGGCCGCGGCAACGCCTCCGAGCAAACCCTACAACGATACCCGCGTTGCGCTGGCACCAACCGTTGAGCGCGTGACGATCGATATCGCCTCTGCGGGATCCGAACCGATCCGCTCGCTGGCAACACGTGTCGCAGAAGCGCTTGCCGATGCGACCAGGCGGCCGGCTCCAACCATCTTACCTGCGGTCATCGCCGAGTATTCACGACACCGCGGCTTCGACACCGCAACGCGTTTGACTGTCACGCTGCACGCCAAGGCCGGCGTGATCCAGCTGCGCGAAGGCGAGCGCACCCGCCGCCTTGGCATCGCGATCGACATCGGCACCACCTCGATCGTCATCTTCCTTTGCGATCTTGCAGACGGGACAATCCTCGCTGTCAGGACTGCGAGCAATCCGCAAGCCGCATTTGGCGAGGACGTCATCTCGCGCATCACCCACATTCATCGCGATCCCCGGCTACTCGGCCGGATGCAAGGGTTGATCGTCGCCGAGATCAATCGGCTGCTGGCAGATGCGGCACGCTCCTGTGATGTCGACCTTGACGATGTGCTCGATGCCGTGGTGGTCGCCAACCCAACCATGCTGCACATCCTCATGGGTGTCGATCCCGAACCAATCGGACGCGGCCCCTACATGTCGGTGTGGACCGAAGCGGTCGACATCGAGGCGGCGCAAATTGGTCTTGTCCTGGCGCCTGGCGCGCGTCTGTTCGTCTTCCCGATGTCATCTGGCTACATTGGCGGCGACACCATTGCCGCAGTCCTGACCCGTGAGCGCGATTTCTTTCGGGGCACGCAACTGCTCATCGACGTCGGCACCAACGGCGAGGTCGTATTGGCCAAGGACGGCGAACTGACGGCGACCTCTTGTGCCACGGGTCCCGTTTATGAAGGCGCGCACATCGCCTGCGGCGTGCGCGCCTCGCCCGGCGCGATCGATCACGTTTGGGCCATCGCCGACGGCAAACTGGGATGGAGTGCGATCCCGCATCCCGACCGCGATAGCGAGGTGGCGCCGATCGGCATCTGCGGCTCGGGCGTGATCGCCTGCGTGGCGGCGCTGGCCGACGCCGGCATCGTCCACCGTGACGGCTCCCTGGATCGCGAACATCCAGGCGTGCGCCAGGACCCGACGAGCCACGCCGCCGAATATGTACTTGTTCCCGCCAGCGCCAGTGGCACCGGCCGCGACATCATCGTAACGCAACAGGACGTGCGCAACGTTCAGCTTGGCAAGGCGGCACTGCGCGCAGGCATCGAAATCCTCCTGCGCGATCAAAATGTGGGGAGGCTCGACACCATCTATCTTGCCGGTGCCTTCGGCAACCACCTTGATCCGGCCGACATTCTCAGCATCGGCATGGTTCCGCCCGTTGCCCAGGATCGCATCGTGCCGATCGGCAATGCTGCCGGTGACGGGGCACGCATGGCCCTTTTCAGCACCCGTTTTCGCGACCGCGCATGTCGCCTCGCACGGCGCACTAGCGTCATCGAGCTGAGTTGGCGCAGCGACTTCCAAGACACCTTCATCGATGCCATCGCTCTGGTGCCAGACCCGCTTGCGCCAGATACGGAAGGAGCACTGGCATGAAGGACCGCCCGACCGTTATCGTTTCCTGCAGGGTATTGCGCGAGTTGCTCGATTCCATGCTGGATCCATCCATGGCGCGCACCTATCTCGACATCCAGTTGCACAACACGCCAAAGAAGCTTGCCGATGCGCTGCAGGTACGTCTCGATGAGATCAAGACGCCAAGCAACGTGATCATCGGCTATGGCCTGTGCGGCAATGGTATTGTCGGCGTCAATGCACGAGAACACACGCTGATCATCCCGCGCACGCACGATTGCGTCGCCATTTTTCTCGGCTCGCACCAGCGCTACGTGCAGCGCTTCTTTGCCAACCCCAACACCTATTACCTGACGCGCGGCTGGCTCGAAGCGCATGACGATCCTTTGCACGACTATCTCGACTACGTGCGCGACTATGGCGAGGAGACCGCCGATTACCTTGTCGACACGAAGTATCGACACTATCGGCGCCTGTGCATGATCGGCTTTTCCCAGGAGGAACTCGACGCATGCCGCTCGTTATCGAAGGCGGTCCATGATTTTTGTGCCGAGCGCTGGAACATGACCTACGAGGAGACGCTGGGCTCAACAGCACTCCTCGAAACGCTGCTGCGCACACCCGACACCCTTGGAAAGGAAGATTCGGAGTTCGTCGTCATTGCGCCAGGCAGCACGATTACCGCCGACCTCTTCCATCGCCAAGGCGAAGCACCTCCGGCCGCCGCCGCCCGTCGCGGGTAACAAGGGGGGGGCGGGCAACCAGCCGCCCCCATGTCGTGAACCCATGTCGTGACCTGCGCATTCTGTTCCACGTCCAGCAACGCGGTCTCTTATAGTAGGCAAGCGCTCAGCAGCACACGACCCATGCAGCCAACGCGCCATGAAAGCCTACCGAAGCAGCGACCACATCGTCGGAAAAGGCAAAGGCGCGCCCACAGGACGCGCCCCGCTTTTTCGATAATGTGAAGCCGCACGCGAGCGCCCACACCAGGCGATCGCGTGCAAGGATCAGGCTGCTTCGTCCTTGTGACGCGCCAGCACCTGCTCGGCGAGTTTGCCGCTCAGCTCTGCCAGATGATCAAACGCCGCCGTGAAGGTGCCGACACCTGCCGTGGCGGAGCGCAACTCGACAATCAGATCCTCCATCTCAGCTTGCGGAATGTGCGCCTGGACGACATCCCATCCGGGCCAGCCATCGCGCGCGTCAAAGCCCAGGATCTGGCCGCGACGCTGCGGAATGATGCCGTTGATGCGCGCCGTTGCTTCCGCGGGAACATTGATCTCCACCGCCATGATCGGCTCCAGCAGAACCGGGGAACATTTCGGCATCCCCTCACTCATGGCAAGACGCGCGGCCTGGCGGAATGCCATGTCCGAACTGTCGACGGTATGAAAGGAGCCGTCCTTCAGCGTCACCGCGATGTCGACGACGGGAAAACCAAGCGGACCATGCTGCATAAAGTCCCGCACACCGATCTCGACGGACGCAATGAACTGCTTGGGAATGGCGCCGCCGGTGATGGTCTCGGAGAACTGGAAACCCTCGCCGCGCGGCAAGGGGGCAATATCGATCAGCACATCGCCGAACTGCCCGTGGCCACCCGACTGCTTCTTGTGGCGCCCGCGTATTTCGACGTTCTTGCGGATCGTTTCCTTATAGGGAACCTGCCGGTGCTCGCGCACGACCGGCACCGCGAACTTGCGCTCCAGCCGTTCAAGTACGACGCGCATGTGCATTTCGCCCTGCCCCAGCAGCAGCATCTGATGGGTATCCTTGCTGTGCTCAACCTTCAACGAGGGATCCTCCTCGATGAGCTTTCCCACCGCGCCGGTCAGTTTGACCTCGTCCTTGCGGTCCTGCAGACCAAGTCCAACGCCGAACACCGGATAGGGCGGCTCAGGGGTCGGCACCTGGACGATTGCATTGCGCGCGGTGGTGATCGTCTCGCCGCTGTGGATGCCCTCCAGGCGGCCCAGCGCAACCGTGTCGCCGGCTCTGGCGGTCCCACGCTTCCTGGGTTCCTCCCCCATCATTGCGAAAATACCGGAGGCGCGCTCTTCGTGGCCCGCCCCACCCGTCAACACCGCACCATCGGGGATCTCGCCGGTCAACACGCGAACAAACGACAGCTTGCCGCCATGGCTCGTGTGCAGTGTCTTGAACACGAAGCCCGATTGCGCCGTCGTCTCCAGCTTGAGGCGGTGCGCCGTTCGATCGACGAAGGGTGCCTCGTGGCGCAGCGCCTTCAGCAGGCGCGAGATTCCGTGCCCATGTGTGGCAGAACCAAGAAAAACCGGACAGATCAGACCTTCCGACAATTCACGTGCCAGGTCGTCGAAGATGCGGTCGCGCGGCGGCTCGATATCGGTGAGGAGCTGCTCCATCAGCGCATCGTCATAGTCGGCCAGTTGCTCGAGCATATGGAAGCGCGCTTCGCGCTCGCGGTCTCCCTCCTTGTCGGGCAGCGATATGATCTCGGAGACGGCATGCTCGCGATAGACATAAGCGCGCTCGGACGCCAGATCGATGAAGCCCGAAGCAACGCCGTTCTCCCATATCGGGATCTGACGCAGCACCAGCGGCTTGGTGCTGGCGGGCTGCAGCATCGGTATGATTTCGCGCACCGGCGTGTCGGAGATTTCGATCTTGTTGAGGAACAGGAAATGGGGAATGCCCCGGTCCTCGAGCTGCTTCAAGATCAACTGCAACGAGGGAACGCGCTTGGAATCGGGCTCACACACAACCACGGCTGCGTCACAGGCGGTGAGCGCCAGCGCGCTCTCGTGCTGGAACTCGATAGAGCCTGGACAATCGATGAAGGTGAACGTGTCGCCGAGAAATTCAACGTCAGCCATGTTGAGCGCAACGCTCATGCCGTGATCGCGCGCCTCCGGGCTTGCATCGCCGACCGTATTCTTGTCCTGAACGGTGCCGGCCCGCGTTACAGCACCACAACGCTCTAAAATAGCTTCCAGCAGCGTGGTCTTGCCGGAGAGATAGGGTCCGATCAATGCAATCGCGCGGGCAGGACGACCCGCGCCTGATTGGGCGCTTTGGGCACCCTTGGTTGTTCCAGCAGTCTTGGACATAATTCAAAACTCCCTTGTGCCAGCCGCGTCGCGGACCGGCCGAGCCCTCTTGCAGCTGCGGAAGGCTGGCACCGTCCACCGACAGCCGTCGCTCTTGCGCGCAACACTCTGCAACACTGCGACCTGGAGACTGCGGGATGGCCCCGCCCCTTTAAGGCCATGCGGATGACAAGCGGGCTCGGTTAGGCAGATCCGCCAACCGCGATCCCAGAAACCATCCACTGATGTGCGAACCTGCGCGACCGCACTCCACGCTCGGGAGAAAGCGCGGCACCGCCATGTTCGCGCCGGCACTGAAACGAGGCAAGGGAATTGCGTTCGATGCGCTAGAACTTTGGTTGATCGCATGTTCTGCGGCGGACAGGCGTCCACATATCACAATCTGCGTCAGATCAAGCCTGCGCCGCCGAACCGACGACCCCAAGAGGCGCAATTGCGCCTTTGTCCAACGTTGCATCACCCCGTCATGGTTCCGTTAAAGTAAAGTGGTATCACCCTCACGAATTCTTGTGCGTTGCAAAAGATTGCTCTTATTTTTCTTTTGCAATGCAGAAATGACGATCGCCTCCCAAGAAGAACGGAAAAATAACTTGACCTGCGACATACTTGCATCATCATAGACTTGGTGCCTCATCGGGGATCAGCGGCCCCGGCGTATACCTCAACAGCCGGTTCAGTTTTTCGGCTAGCAGTGTATTCGAGGGTGAGGCGCTATGTTTGAAAGGCGTTGACCATGAAGATGAAGTCCCTCCAATCGGCAGCCCAAGCGGCGGGATATGCAATGGCACCTTCAGAGGAGCAGTTTCACGCTCCCGATGGCGGATCAGAACCGTTCTTCATGGCGCCCGAGGCTGCACTGCGCGAAGTTGTAACCCATCGTGCCAGTGTTCCCGCACTGCCAGCGCCCCATGGCGCGGAATTTGCCCAGTCGTGGCTCAAGGGTGTCATTGGAAGCGTATTGACGCGTCGGGCCACAGCCTAACCCTAACCTGAAGTCGTCGGCATTGTCGTGTGATGGCCGCGTGCCGATCACGCGGAGCCTCACGGCTGTTCCACAACGCCAACGGCTCCACAACGTCAACATGCGGGTAAATAAATCCAGCTCCAATGCACCCCCGCTTGCAAAGCCTGCGTGACTTGCAAATCCTCGGGCGACGATTGCATGATCGGCATCCTTTGTTTGCGCTTTGCCAATCGTCCATATACCGGCGACAAGCCGGATTCTTGATCTTGCAGGCAAGGTTTCAAGTATTCCCGCTGTGAACACACCGGAATCACCTTGTAACTACTCCAAACTTGTTCTCCCACAACCAAGCCAATTAAAGCGGCAAGCTTGGCTTGCATGACCTTGCAGTGCCACCATGTTAAACGGGTGCAGCGGCAGAACATCTGCGCTGCATTTGTTTTGTCGTACCCCGTCCAAACAGTGATGAAGGAGCCATTCATGAACCGACCCTTGCTCGCTATTTTCCTCGCGGCCACTGCAGTCTTCACGGCTTCGGCAGTCTCCGCCCAGAACCTTGAGGCGATCAAAGCGCGCCAAGCCCTGCTGAAGGAAATGGGCAAGGCGACCAAGGGCCCCGGCGACATGCTCAAGCAAGCCATCCCCTTCGACCTCGCCGCCGTCAAAGCAGCTCTTGCCAAGTATCAGGAGAATGCACCCAAAATTGCCAAGCTCTTTCCCGACGATTCAAAGACCGGGGAGAAGACCGAGGCACTGCCGGTGATCTGGGAAAACAAGCAGGACTTCGAACAGCGCTTTGCAAAGCTTGCCGCTGACGCCAAGGCCGCCGAGGCAAAAATCACCGACGAGTTCACCTTCATGGACGAGTTCCCGAAGGTCGTTGGCAATTGCGGGGGCTGCCACAAGAAGTATCGCGAGGACAAGAAATAGACGACACACCAGCGGCCACGTCGTCGGAACATGCGCGAAGGCACTTTAGGGTCCGGAATCATTGTTATTAGGGCCGGACCCTAATAAAACAAGCCGTGCAAAAATGAATGCTCATCGAACAGGTCGATGCCAGCCATCGACTTCACCACGTAGAGCAGCAGAACGGCAACCACAAGCCCTCCCATCGCGATCGCACTCATCATCATCGCGTACGCCATCGACAGCCGCCACGTCGTGTTCTCGCCATCGCCACGGATACGGGAGAGGGAACGGCGCTCCCGACCAGCCAGAAACACAAAATAGTAACGCCGACCAAGTAGAGGAAGGCTCACGCGATAGTCGAACCCGTGACGGTTGCGGCGCGGGCGCGTGCGGGCTACGGCAACATCGAGAGCGGCCAGCTGCTCGGATGTGAACGTCGCTCTGGCATGGAGCGGAAGCGCCGTTATCAACTGCGTGAGATCCTGTGAGGGCACGTAGAGTGGAGCGTTACCGCGACGATCGACAAAATGGGGGCGCGGCACAAATGAGCCAGCACCCGGTGGCATAGCGATCGGCCCGCCGCCGCCCTCTGGGCTGGCAGATTGGCGGTGAAGTACCGCACCTGAAACGGGATTCATAAAAAGCGCTCCGCCACGCGAGCCACAACGAATGGATCACAATCATTGTGTCGCCCGCCAAACGGTGGCTTGTGGCCGCGATACCTACCCATTGAGGAAAGCACAGTTCATGCGGCTTAAAACAGGTTGCCAGTAGAGCCTTAGCCAATGGTGAACGGCGTGCGTGCAATTGGATAAAAAACGGCGGGCTGGGCAGCCCGCCGCTCTCGGTATCCCATTCCATCTTACCTGACGCGCCCAAAAGCGGCGCTGCCCCGTGCGATATCAATCGCGGTCTACTTCAAGTTGCCGCAGAAACGCTGGATGCGCTTGCCGGCTTCCTCAAGCGCCTTGGTTGACGTTGCATAAGAAATCCGGAAGGCCGGCGAGCCCTCGAATGCAGCACCATGAACACACGCGACGCCCTCCTCCTCAAGAAGTGCGGTGACGAAGTCCTCATCATTGCCGATCTTCGTGCCCTTGCCAGAGGTCTTGCCGATGGCGCCAGCACATGAGGGATAGACATAGAATGCGCCTTCGGGCTTGGGACAGGAAATGCCGTTGGCCTGGTTCAACATCGAAACGACGAGATCGCGGCGCTCGACGAAAACCTTGTTGTTCTTGGCGATGAAATCCTGCGGCCCGTTCAGCGCCTCAACACCCGCCCATTGTGCGATTGAGTTCGGGTTCGACGTCGATTGAGACTGCAGCTTGCGCATGGCGTTGATCAGCTTTTCAGGTCCACCGGCAAAACCGATACGCCAGCCGGTCATGCAGTAGGCCTTTGACAGACCATTCACAGTGAGCGTGCGATCAAAAAGGCGTGGCTCCACCTGCGCGATCGTGAAGAACTTATGTCCGTCGTAGATCAAATGCTCGTACATGTCGTCGCTCATCACCCAGACATGCGGGTGGCGCAGCACAACATCGGTGAGTTTCCTGATGTCAGCATCAGAGTAGGCCGCGCCGGTTGGGTTCGACGGCGAGTTGAACATGAACCACTTGGTCCGCGGCGTGATCGCCTTTTCAAGATCCTCCGGCTGCAGGCGGAAACCGTTCTCCATGGTCGTTGGCACAAACACCGGCGTGCCGCCACCGAGCAGGACGATATCAGTGTAGGAGACCCAGCAGGGCGAAGGGATGATCACCTCATCGCCCGGGTTGAGGGTAGCCAGAAACGCATTGTAGAGCACCTGCTTGCCGCCGGTGCCGACCGAGATCTGGCTAGCCTTGTAGTCGATCCCATTGTCGCGCTTGAACTTGGCGACGACGGCGGCCTTGAGTTCGGGCATACCATCGACATCGGTATATTTCGTGTAACCCTTGTCGATCGCGACCTTGGCGGCGTCCTTGATGTTCTGGGGGGTGTCGAAATCGGGCTCCCCGGCCGAAAGAGAAATGACGTCGCGGCCCTCGGCCTTCAACTGGCGCGCCTTGGTTGCGACGGCGATGGTTGCGGAGGGCTGAATGCGGCTGAGGCCTTCGGCAAAGAAGCCCATGGATCTGAACCTTTCGATTGGCATCGCGGGCCTCATAAAGGCCCGCCCATCTGCTTGTTGGCGGCGCGGAAACTACGCGCTTGATAACCAAATCGCAAGCTCACTGAACAGCCAATCTACGCGAATTCCAGCAAACTTAACCCCATCCCAGCGCCCGCGAGCGATCGCGGCTCCAGCACAAGCGTTGCTCATGCACAACATCGATGAGCAATGCCACCTTGCCCACACTTTGGTCCCGCACCGCCATATTTGCGACCCGAGGCGGCCACACGGAAGGTGTCTGTTTGGTTCTCCCTTGTACTGGCGCATGACATGGGGAGGAACCATTACATGGCGCACGTATTTCGCATCCAAACCGCCACAAGGCGGCTAGCGGCCTCACGTTTCAACCGCATCGGCCACATCGTTCGCGATGGCCTGATCGCCCTCGTCATCTTTGGCGTTCTGGCGGTGATCATCGGCTGGAACACCGCCCCGCTGCACCCGGTGCCATCCGGCGATCTGCTGGCCAGTGGCACAAATGCTCTACCTGTACTGCGCAGTGAACAGAATATTCCCGAGACGACCGCGGCCCTGCATACCATGTTGTCGCTGCCGCAGCTCGATGCACGCGCGCTGCTCCAGCCAGCGGACCGGACCATCACGGTTGCAATTCTGGCCAGTGTCTTTGTGACCATAATTGCCTTCAATCTCTGGTTCATCAGGCACCTTGGGCGCCTTTATGTTCCATCACGCCAAGGTGGGCGCAAGAAGGGGTAACCCACCATATTCTGCCAAGCGGCACGATGAGGTCAGATCATCACTTTGGTCCCATTTGATCACCCCGAACCTTAACCCGCCTTTTCTCAAAAGACCCGTCTTTCTCATAAGGAAGGCGGGTTTTGCCTGTTATAGCGCAGCACGAGCGTGCCGTATGGCGCGCGCCGCTTGGAAACCCGAAAGGCCGGCTTTGCTGCCCGCTCTGCCAACAACAGCGCACTTGCCAAATCCGCTTTTCGCCGTTACCCGCCCTCACCACGCCCAGCCAACACAACCACAGCCCGGACCACGACCATGACCGCCCGCCGCATCACACTGAAGGTCGCCACGCGCGATCTGGCCCACACGCTGGCCGGTGCAATCCAGAATTTGATCGATCCGCCACCCGCGGCGCTGACCTTGTTCGAAGCTCCCGAGACCGGCGGCTGGCGCATCGATGCCTATTACGACACCCCCCCCACGCCGCAGGCGCTGCGCGAGAACCTGTCCAACCTGCTTGATCTCGCACCGCCAGAAATCGGCGATGTCTCGCTCGATGACGTGCCCGATCTCAATTGGGTCGCGCTTTCGCAGGCCGCCCTCCCCCCCGTTACGGCAGGCCGTTACACCATCCACGGCAGCCACGACCGCCACCGCGTTCCGCAAGGACCAGGCGCCATCCTGATCGATGCGGGCGAAGCGTTCGGCACCGCGCACCACGCAACGACTTATGGCTGCCTTCTCGCCATCGACCGGCTGACGCGCTCTAGAGCGTCGTGCGATATATCGGGATCATTCTGCCGCGGCGAATTTGGTCCAAGATCAAGCTGGCCGGCGCAGGGCGTAGCGGTGTTACGATCAAGACGGACG
>ERZ795053.6246-NODE-6246-length-11940-cov-6.488851_pt1 | contig 11940 bp, 10 predicted proteins | sample MGYA00375137_ERZ795053 | MGnify/ENA primary metagenome ERZ795053 (study PRJEB30182, sample SAMN05720284) | activated sludge metagenome | isolation source: Anaerobic digester | place: Hong Kong | collected 2014-12-17 ... | reverse complement strand
CATGTACATCGATCTAGCCAACACCGAGCATTCGTGGCGGGCCATGCATCGCCTTTACCTCTCCTTTGTCCAGCCCCGGCCCATCGCGCTGGCGTCGACCCTCAGCGCCGACGGCCGGCCGAATCTGGCGCCGTTCAGCTTTTACAACATGATGTCGGCGAACCCGCCGGTCGTCCTTTTCTGTCCGGCCATCAATCGGCACGGGAATAAAAAGGACACGCTGGCCAATATCGAGGCGACGGGCGAATTCGTGATTGCGACTGTGACAGAACCCATCGCCGAGCGGATGAACATCTGCAGCACGGAGTTCCCGCACGGCGAGAGCGAGTTCGAACGCAGCGGTCTGACATCGGCGCCGGCGAACAAGGTCAGGGCGATGCTCGTACAGGAGAGTCCCGTCAACATCGAGTGCCGCCTTCGCCAGGTCGTGTCACTCGGGACAGGCTCCGGTGGCGGTCAGGTCGTTTTCGGTGACATCGTCGCCGTGCATGTGGACGACAGTGTCCTGTCCGATGGCGATATGACCTGCGACGCGGCGAAGCTGAAGGCCGTGGGACGCATGGGCGGGAACCTGTATTCGCGCACGACGGATCTGTTTTCGCTCGAGTCGCTGCGCGATCCGGCGGATTTCGCGGCGCGAGGGCCCGCAAAGATCGAAGGGTAAGACCGCCGCGGCGTCATCGAATCTCATAGACAAAGTCATGCATCAGGAGAGCGATTCCAACGAGGCCGGCGTGGATCGAGTGATGGCGGACGCGTCCGTCGGGGTTGGATCGCGCGCCGAGCCCGATGAAGCGCTGACATGGACTCAGGGCCTGGTTTCCCCGTTTGTGTGCATGCTGCGCCCGACGGAGTGCGGTCGTCACCTCGCGTCGGCGCCGCTCGCCGCCATCGTCGCGTTGTTGATGGGATTGACACTCATCGGCGTTGCGGTCCTGGCGGGCGTTATTGTTGATGGGATGTGGGAGGGAGTGGAAAGTGAGCCGGGCGAATCAACATTCCGATACGTTGGCCTGTCGGGCGCGTGGCGCCTCCTGGAATCGAATTTAGGTCCGCCATTTGTGACGGCGCTGATGATCGTGGGGCTTACCGCGCTATGTATGCTGATCGTCATCGTCGTCCTCGCCTGGCTGACGCTGCCGATCACACATCGCTCCGGCTCGGTGCTGCGTTCGTACGGACGTTCGCTCTGCGCCGCAACAGGGATTGTCGGGCCGTCGGTCCTGATTGCCGCGGCTTTGTGCATTTCCATCGCGATGTGCCAGAACGCATTTGAGCGTTACATGTACTCTGCTTCGTCCGGTGGCCCGAGCACACTTTTTCTTCGATGGGAGTTCATCAACCTGGTGATGAGCTTGCTCGCGTTTGCGCTACTCGCCTTGTGGATGACTCGCGCCGCGATCGGCGCTCGCTCGCCCACCGCAGTTCCGGTGGCGTCGCTGACTTGCGAATTGTGCGGCTATGACCTGACCCATCAGCCGGCGGGGGGGCGCTGCACGGAATGCGGCGCGGACACGGCGATCTCGCTGGCGCCGGGGCTGCGGCGGATCGGTGTCGCGTGGGAACGCGAGTCGTCGGCGGCAAGCTGGTTCCAGGCCAATCGCGACATCGTTCTCGAACAGCGGACATTCTATGAGCGTCTGATCATGCGCCGTCAGGAGACTTCGGGGTTTCAGTTCGCTTTCCGGAACTATGTGGCGATCGGTGTCGCGTCGATGATGTCCATGCTCGGCGTGATTCTCGCCACGGAGCCGGCGGAAGAGCTGGAAGACTATGTTCAGGTCGGCGTGTCGTGGCTGATCGTGTCTGCGATTGGCGCCTGGCTCCTGCACGGACTCGTTGGCGCGACTGCCCTGACCATGATCGCGTTTCGATCGACGGAGCGACCTTTCGCGCACATCAGCAAGGTCTGGCAATACGAGTCGGCGTTCCTCTGGGTGGCCTTCTTCATCGGGCACTCGCTGGCCTGGAGCTTCGCGCTCATGGATAACTGGATGACGAAGATTGCAAACTCCGTCATGGGGACTTCCGTATTCATGATTGAACCGCTGGTTGTCCTGGTGATATTCGTGGGATTCATCGCACTCTGGCTGGCGCGTTACATGCGAGCCGTTCGTATCGTGCAATGGGCGAATCTGTGAATCTGGCCGTATTGAAAGGCATCGGGTGAGTTCCCAAGGGGGAATGACCTCGCAGTCGTTGGAAGGCCGCAATGAGCGACACTGACCTGACAACACGGAAAGACGAAGCGTCGCCGTCGGCGCCCCGGGAAGGCGGCGAGGACGTTCCTCGCGATGGCGAGCTGGCGAGCGAGCTGAAGCCCACGGCGTGGCGCGTCCTCGTGTCGCCGTGGGTGGACATGTTCCGTCCGTCGCGATGCGGGACGATTCTCGTCAGCCGCCCATGGATCGGGATTCTGGCGACGATTCTGACATCCATCGCCATCGGCGCTGTCGCGATCATGATTGCTGTCTATTCAGATACGCAGGCCCGGGATTGGTCCAGGGGTTACAACAAGAACTTCGTCGATCGATCGTTCGCCGAGTCGTTTGAACGCATGGGGACGCGTCGGTACCCGGCGATTGTGATGGCGGCGGGTGTCCTGTTGTACGCCGCCGGCATCGGATTCCCGGGGTTCGCCGTCCTGGCCCTCGGCGCCTTGCCGCTGATTCATCGATCGGGGAGCGCGCTGCGATCGTGGGGGCGCGCGTTCCTTGCGATCCGTGGGGCGACGGGGTTGGCGTGTGTCCTGACGGGGCTGCTTGGCTTTGCAATCGTCACAATCGATCACGCCGCCGATCGCGCGCAGGCGATGGACGCCGCATCCGAGGAAGCGCTCCGCTATGTCGAGATGGGCTTCATTGCCTGCATCTTTCTTGGGATTGGGGCGGCGCTCTACTGGATGGCTCTTGCGACATTCGCCGTGCGTCGTACCGAGGCCCTGCCGGAAACGCCGCCGACCTGCGAGGGGTGCGGTTACGACCTGAGCTACCGTCCGGAGTCCGGGCGCTGCACGGAGTGCGGGGGACCGATCGATGTCTCGCTCGATCCGGGCGTTCGGCGCGTCGGGATCGCGTGGGAAAAAGCGGGTGGCGTGCGCGGCTGGATTCGCGGCAATACGGAAGTGATCTGGCGTCCGCGTTCCTTCTACGAGCGACTGCAGATGCGCCGGAATGAGGCGCGAGGGCACGGATTCGCGCTGCTGAATTGTGTGGCGATTGGCGTGATGACCGGTCTCTCGATCACGGGATTGTATTTCTTCGACGTGGGCAACTCGTACCCCGGGCGCGGAATTTCCATCGGCGTGATCATGGCGGCCGCGTTCGCTGTCGTCACGTGGGCCGTCCATTGCGGGATTGGCGCCATTGCGTTTCTGTTCGCGATGTACTGGCGCGCCGCGCCTGTCTTCGCGCACATCAGCAAAGTCTGGCAGTACGAGTCGGCGTTCGCCTGGGTCGTGTGGGGCGTGTTCATGGCGTACACGTGGCTCGTCGTCGCCTTCGAGGCGTCGCTGCGGGATTTCGTCGATGTGTTCGGACTTCGCTGGAACGCCATCGAGCCCATCGTCGTCCTGGTCATGATTGGGGCGATGGTAGTTCTCTGGCTGTTTCGCTATCGTCACGCCATCGTCCAAACGCGATGGGCGAATCTCTAGAACGGTGGTGGGGCTCGGCGCCAGTCGATTCGCCTTGACGACGCGGCGTATCTTCGGCGATCCTTCCACGCATGACGGAGCGAATCGACAGCGCACAGAATCCGCGGATCAAGGCGACGGCCCGGCTGCGCGAGCGGCGGGCGCGGAAACAGACGAATCAGATTCTGATCGACGGTGGACGCGAGATTCTGCGAGCCATCGAATCCGGCGTCGAGTTTGTCGAGGCCTACAGCTGCGAGTCTCTGCTGCATGGCGCTGATGCGCGGGCGGCGCTGGGGGCGCTTCAGCGGGCCGATGTACGCGTCACGGAAACTTCGGAAGCGGCGTATGCGAAGATCGGATTCGGCGAGCGCGATGAGGGCGTTGTCGCTGTCGCGCGAAGACCGGCGCTCTCGCTGGACGCGCTGCGAACGCCGTCGCGACCTCTGATCGCCGTGATCGAGGGCGTGGAGAAGCCGGGCAATCTTGGCGCGATCCTCCGATCGGCGGACGCCGCGGGGATCGACGCGATCATCGTCGCCGACGCCAGGGGCGACATCTACGGTCCCAACGCGATTCGCGCGAGTCTCGGCGCCATCTTCACGCGGCCCGTCGTCGAAGCAACGAGCGCGGCGACACTGGACTGGCTGGCGCGTTCGGGCGTGACGGTCCTTGTCGCGACACCAGAGGCCGAGCGGTTGTATACGGAGGTCAGCTATTCGGACCCTGTGGCGATCGTGCTGGGGGCGGAGGCGTCGGGTGTCAGCGATATCTGGCTGACGTCGCCGTGCGTCGGCGTCAAACTGCCGATGCGTGGTCGCGTAGACAGCCTGAACGTTTCGACGGCGGCCGCCGTATTGTTCTACGAGGCGCTGCGACAGCGAGAATCGGCTTCGCGCGTGTGAGTGTGATATAATTATTCGAGGACAGGATCCCTCCGGAAAGGAGATTGCCATGCCGAATTTTCCGTTTCCATCCGATCTTCCGTTTTCGCTGCAGGATGTGCGTGGTGAATTCGATCGTCTGCTCGATCGCGTGATGCACGGCGGTGTCACGACGGCGCCGCTCGACGGCCAGGACTGGGCGCCGCGGATCGATGTCGTCGAACATCCGGAGGCGTATCACATTCGCGTCGAACTGCCGGGTGTCGTGGCGAGCGACGTCGATGTGTCCATCCTTGAGAAGGAGATCACGATCAAGGGCGTGAAGATGCTGCCCGACGAACCGCCCGAGAGTGTCCGGCGCCTGCGCAGCGAATGTCGCTATGGAAGCTTCTGCCGACGATACACCTTCGGCCAGGACGTTGAGGATCAGTCCGTGTCCGCGGCCTTCAAGGCGGGCGTTCTGAGCGTCAGGGTGCCAAAGAGTCCGCAGACGAAGGGGCACAAGGTGCAGGTTCGCGCCGTGGAGGAGTGACGTCGCGCGTTCGTGATGGCGTTGTTGGCGGAGTCGGGCATGGTTCAGCGCACATTCCTGTTCGAAGGGCGCGTTCAGGGCGTGGGGTTCCGCTACACGACGTGTGAAATTGCACAGGGTTTCGAGGTGACGGGCTACGTGAAGAACCTTCCCGACGGTCGCGTCGAGATGGTTGCGGAAGGGGCGGCCGAGGAACTGGATCGGTTCCAGGCGGAAGTGGGCCGCGTGATGGAGCGCAACATACGGAAATCCACTGTGATCGAGGGGGAGGGTTCCGGATCCTACGCCGGATTCAGGATTCGGTATTGAGCCGTTCCGCCGAGAACGCCGACGTTAGAAACAGTGGTTTGGCGCCGAAGACAGAGATGAATTTCGGACGCTGGCGCCTCAGATCAATCGTCCGTAGTTGTCGCAGTATCCAGGGTTGGTGGTATAATCCGTAAGTCTTCGGTTCGCCTTGGCGTGGAATGGGCGAGCCCGACCAATCCCGGCGCTTGGCAGCGAATACAGGGCTTCCTCGCAGGATCATCGCCCGTCGCTCTGCCGAAGTCATCCCAGGACAGGTCAGTTTTGGCAATTCGGCCACCAATGGCGGATTGCGCGTGCGGCGTTGTTGTCCGCATGGGTCTGCGTTTTCGGTCAGCCGGTACCGATCAAACGCGATGGAATTCCAAACATGAGTCAAACGAACGGAAACGAAGCGGCAGGCACTCTCGAAGTGATGGACAATGGGATCGGGTATCTCCGCGATCCGTCAAAGAATTACGCGCCGATCGGCGCGAGTCCGCAGGTGACGCGCGATGCGATCAAGGCGCTGCGGCTCCGTGGCGGTGAGTACATCGAAGGCGTTCGCGGCAGAAGCCGGAACGGCGGCAAGCCGATCCTCCAGAAGGTGGAACGGATCTGCGGCAGGGAGGCGCGACAATACGGCGCCGTCCGCCCGTTCGACGAACTCGAGGTGGTGCATCCTGTCGATTAGCTCAAGTTTGAGACCAATGGCGGTCCCATGTCGATGCGCGTCGTCGACCTGTTCGCGCCCATTGGCAAGGGGCAGCGGGCCCTGATCGTGGCGCCGCCGCGGACCGGCAAGACGATTCTGCTCCAGCACATGGCAGCGGGCATCCAGGCGAATCATCCCGAAGTCCTGCTGATGATGCTGCTGGTGGACGAGCGTCCGGAAGAAGTGACGGAAATGCGCCGCGAAGTCTGCAAAGACGGCGCCGGTTGGCACAACGACGCTCCGGAAGTGCTCTTCTCCAGCAACGATCACGACGCCAAGAGTCACGGCCGCATCACGAAGCTCGCCATCGAGAAGGCGAAGCGGGCCGTCGAGATGGGGCGGGATGTCGTGATCCTGATGGACTCGCTCACGCGTCTCGGCCGGGCCTACAACACGCTGGTCGGAAACAGCGGCCGCACGATGACGGGCGGACTCGACATACGGGCGCTCGAGATTCCGAAGCAGACATTCGGCGCGGCGCGCAAGATCGAGAACGGCGGGAGCCTGACGATCATCGCCTCGGTCCTGATCGAAACGGGCAGCCGGATGGATGAATTCATCTTTCAGGAGTTCAAGGGCACGGGCAACATGGAACTCGTGCTGTCGCGCGACCTGGCGAACCTGCGCATCTACCCGGCGTGCAACCTGAGCGCATCCGGCACGCGCAAGGAAGAGATGCTGCTGGGGCAGGTCAACTACGATAAAGTGACGCGCGTACGCCGACGGCTCCTGAACATGCCGCCGGCCAGGCAGATGGAAACGATGCTGGATGAGCTGGCGAAGTTCCCGAACAACGAGACCTTCCTGAAGCACCTCGCCTAGGCCGGATTCGCCGAGGCGACGCCTCGTCGTTGTCGTTGCAATGGAAATGAAAAAGGCCGCCGAGTCGCGAACGACTCGGCGGCCTTTTGTGATTCATGCAAAATCAGACGATGCCGCGGCGATCAGTTGGCCGGCAGTTCGTCCGCCTCGCGAACTTCCACGAGGACGGGTCCATTCGGAGCGATCGTCGGAATGTCCGTCGGCCTGGCGCTGACGGCGGTCTTTGCGTCGGGCAGCGCCCACGTCTGTGCGTTGGCGGTCGCACTGCCCGCGCCGAGGCTTCGCCACGGATGCGATGTCGCGGCGCCCGACGAGCGGCCGGGCACAACGCCCGGCATGGGGGCGACGAGTCCGGCGCCTGGGGCCGCGTCGGCCGTCGCCGCGTTCATGGGGCGCGCCGTGGCGACGGAACTCGTCGGCTTCGGCGTCCGGGCGGACCTGGAGACGACGCTCGGCTTCGCCGGCGCGACGTCGGTCTTCGGCGCGGGGGCGGGCTTTGACTTCGTGAGCGTGACAGTCGTTTCCTTCGCTTCATTCTTCGGCGCGGCGGGGCGGCGGAAGTTGGCGTAGTGGCTGATGTCTTCCTTCAGCGTGGCGAGCGCTTCCTGGATCGTCATCGACTTGACGGGCGCCGTTGCCGTGTCCGACTTCGGCGACGCCGCGGCGACGGGTTCCTCGGGTTCCGGCGATGACGCGATCGTCTTCTCGTAGGCCTCGCGCTCGTCGCAGTCGAGGAGCGGCGTGATGTCGTCATTGCGCGGCGTCGCGGAGGACATCGGCGTCGGCTTGTTCTCTGACGCGCCCATCGACTTCGCCGGCGTCGTCGTCATCGGCTCGGCGTCGTTCTTCGGAGCGGCGGGCGCAGGTTGATTGATCGTGACGACTTTGACGCGCGTCAGCGGCTTGTCGTTGTTCGCGGCGCTGGTCTCCGTCATCGTCGAGGGCGCGGATGGCGCGGGCTTCGTGACGGCGAGCGTCGGCTTGACGGGTGTCGGCGACGTCGACTTCGGCGTCGACCTGCGCGCCGTGCGGATTCGATCGTCGTGATGCCGCGCGTTCTTCGAGAGGATCTGTTCGTCGGCGTGATCCTTGATCTGCAGCGCGTGTGAGTAAGCGAGTCCCAGATTGCTCGCGCGATCGAGCGCCTCGATTCGGAAGACGATCTCGTGACCTTCCGTCTCGGACGAGATGCGATAGTCGATCGATCCTTCGTCGGGCAGATCGCGCTGGAGTTCGATCAGGTCGTGCTCGCTCGCCGTGAAGTCCATGAGCATGCCGATGCGCACCGGGAACTGCTCGAGGTGCGGATCCTTCGCCTCCCACGAGATGCGAATCGTCTCGCCGACGTCGTACCAGGTTTTCTCCGGATCGATGTTGACCATGACCTCGGGCAGCATCGTGTCGACGTGGTACATGCGCTCGGGATAGGCGGGCGTATGTTCCTCCGGCTTCTGTCCGGGACCGACGAAGTTGACGCCGTAGTCGCCGTCCTCATCCGTCTCCAGCGGGAAGTAAGACTGCTCGCGACCGAAGTACCCGGCCTTGTGCCAGTGGAAGCCGTTGTCGTCCGTGTAATAGACGGCGATGCGCGGCGTCTCTTCGGGCGTGTAACCCGTCGGCTGCTCGACCATGACGATGCGCTTGTTCGTGAAGAAGTGGCGCGGGTCATTCGGCTGCGCGATCGGCTCGTGCTGATCGGGCGCCGCCGGCTTCACATATTCCGGCTGATCGAAGGCCCATTCGGGGTATCGCTCCGGCGGGTTGAAGGGCGCCTCGCGATCGCTTCGGACCGAGGTGTTCTCCGGTTCGAAGGGCGCCGGTTTCTGGTGCGAACACGCGAGCGACAGCGTGACGAGCGTGAGCGTTGCGATGGCGAATCGGGTCTTCCGTGACGACATGATCTGCTTCCTTGCGTGCATCTGAATCGGGGACGGGAATTCGTCTCGAGAGCGTTCCTGAATACGCGATCGGCGTCGGCCGAACGCGGGATCTTGCGGACCAACCGTGGGGATAAATCGGCGGATGTTGCGGGAGGGGTATACTCTATATGGGCCCGAAATCGGGGTCAGCGAAGGGCGGAAATCGCGTTCTCAAACAACCGGTTGCCCTGATAAACGGGGTGGCCGTCAATTTCAGAGCTGGCGCCGCGGGCGCCGGCGGGGCGGTTGCACGCAAAGATATTTCTTTCGGGATGGGGCATCAGGCCGAGCACTCTGCCAGTGCTGTCTGTGAGGCCAGCCGCGTTTTCAATGCTGCCATTGGGGTTTTCGGGGAAGATCGGGGCTGATCCGGCGGCTGAGACGTAGCGAAGGGCGATGCGATTCGCGGCCGAAAGCCGATCCGCGCCAGCGCTCCCGTCCTCCATGGCGATGCGGCCTTCACCGTGGGCGACAGGCAGGTGATAGAGCTCGTCCTCGCGGAGGAAGGGGCAGTGCGACACGCTCGCCCGCAGGTGGACCCAGCGGGCCTCGTAGCGACCGGAGTCATTCCACGTGAGCGTCGCCCTGGCGGGGGCGTCGGCGCCCGGGACGAGGCCCAGTCGGACGAGCACCTGGAAGCCGTTGCAGATTCCGATGACGAGTCCGCCGCGGTCGACGAATCGCGTGAGCGCGTCGCCGAGTCCCTGGCGCATCTGATTGGCGAGGATGCTGCCGCTGGCGATGTCGTCGCCGTAGCTGAAGCCGCCGGGGATCGTGACGATCTGAAACGCGTCCAGCGCCTCGGGCGATTCGATGAGCCGCCTGACGTGGACGGGCGTCGCCTCGGCGCCGGCCTGTCGCCAGGCGAAGGCCGTCTCTTCTTCACAGTTGATCCCGGGGGCTCGGACGACGAGGACGCGGATGGTTGCCATGCCCGGATTGTATCGGATGCCGGGCCGGACGCACGACCGACGCCGGGCGGTTTTTGACTCGCGCCGACGCGCATCGGACAATGGGCGCGTGACCCGGATGGAACCCCATGTGAAATCAACGACCCGCTGGCGCCGCCGGTTCGGCATGCTGACGCTGACGCTGGCGATCGCGCTCGGTGTCCGGGCGTGCGATCGGACGGACGCCCGGGACGACGCGAGTCGAAACACGGCGACGACCCGCGCGGGAACGCCGATGCGCATCGTGACGCTCGCGCCGAACGCCGCCGAGTCAATCGCCGCCATCGGTCTCGCGGATCGCATCGTTGGCGTGAGTGACTTCTGCGTGTTCCCCGAATCGCTGACGCAGCGAGCGCGCGTCGGGGGCATCATGGATCCGGACCTCGAACGGATCGTGACGCTCGATCCGGACCTCGTCGTGTTGCGCGGTCAGATGCCGACTGTCGAGGCGCTGTGCGCGAAACGCGGGATCGATGTGTATCACGACGCAACCGATACGCTGGAGGACATCTTCCGTGAGATCGAGGCGCTGGGTGAGCGACTCGGCGCGGCGGATGCGGCGCACGAACTTTCGCGGCGACTGCGCGATGAGCTGGACGCGCTTCACGCGCGCGTCGCGAATCGGCCGCGCGTTCGGACACTCATGATCGTGAACCGGGACGTCGACGGAATTCGGAACGTCGTCACCTTTGGTCGGGGCGCGTTCGTGAACGACGTGATCCGTCTCGCGGGAGGTGAGAACGTGTTCGGCGAGTTGAACGTCGCCTACCCGCAGGTCAGCGCCGAGGAGATTCTCGCCGCGAAGCCCGATGTGATCATCGAAGCCGTCGAGGCGAGCCGCATGTCTGACGCGCTGCGGACGACGATGCTCGAACAGTGGAACGCGCTGCCGTCGATTCCGGCCGTGCGGAATCATCGCGTGTATCTTCTGACGGAAGACTATCTCCTGATTCCCTCGCCGCGCGTTGTCGATTCCGTGCGACTTCTGTCCGCCACGCTGCATCCCGAGGTCGCACGTGAATAGCCGCGCATCGACAACGCTGACAGCGGAGCGTGTGCGCTACTCGTTCGACGGGCGGCGCGACTTCCTGATCGACGTGTCCCTGTCCGCGAGCGCCGGCGCGTGCTGGGGAATCGTGGGACCGAACGGCGCCGGCAAGAGCACGCTGCTTCGAATGCTCGCCGGGCTCGCGCGTCCGGCGGACGGCGCCGTGAGCCTGGACGGCGTGTCACTGTCCGGCATGAGCGCCGTCGAGCGGGCGCGGCGAATCGCCTACCTTCCACAGCGCGTGCCCGTAACGCCGGGAATGACCGCCGGGCAGGTCGTCCTGCTCGGCCGATATCCGCATCGAGGATTTGGCCTGTTCGAATCGGCGCAGGACATCGCGATTGCGCGCGACGCCATGACGCTGACGGAAACGATCGGGTTCATTGATCGCTCTGTCGCGTCACTCTCCGGCGGTGAGGCGCAGCGAGTGCACCTGGCCGCGGCGATCGCGCAGGCGCCGGACATCCTGCTGCTCGACGAACCGACGACGGCGCTGGACTGGCGTCATCAGATCGCGATCTTCGACATCCTTCGGCGGATGGCGGACGAGCGTCGCGTGGCCGTGGTGGTTGTGACGCACGATCTGAATCTCGCCGGACGGTATTGCGACGGCGTTCTGCTCATGCGGGGCGGGCGAGTGGTTTGCAGCGGTCCGACGATCGATGTGCTGCGCCCCGAGGTCCTGTCTCCCGTTTTCGAAGTGTCGGTCCGGGCGATCGACATAGAGGGACGAAGCGTCGCGATGCTTGCGCCGTCGGACGCGCTCCCATTGGCGGCGGATCGGGGGAAGGTCGAATGAAGCGAATGTCCGCCGCTCGTTTCTGGGGATCGCTCGGCGTCTGCGCGCTGGGCGTTGTCGCCGTGCTGGTCGTGAGTCCGGGGATCGGCACGCAATGGGATACTGTGGGATGGCGTGACGCCTGGCGCGCGCTGTTCGCGGGCGATTACGACTCGGCGGCGTTCACGATCGGATTTGAGCTGCGCCTTTCGCGAACTTTGCTGGCGCTGCAGGCCGGTATCACGCTCGGGCTGTGCGGCGCCGTCTTCCAGACGTTGTTTCGCAATGCGCTCGCCACGCCCTACACACTGGGCGTCGTGAATGGCGGATCGCTCGGCGCGCTCGTCGCCGTCAAGTTCGGATGGACCTGGTC
>ERZ795053.6245-NODE-6245-length-11940-cov-7.870677_pt1 | contig 11940 bp, 12 predicted proteins | sample MGYA00375137_ERZ795053 | MGnify/ENA primary metagenome ERZ795053 (study PRJEB30182, sample SAMN05720284) | activated sludge metagenome | isolation source: Anaerobic digester | place: Hong Kong | collected 2014-12-17 ... | reverse complement strand
TGCCGCTGGTGGGGCGTTCGCCCGCCATGCAGGAAATCTATCGCGCGCTCGCGCGCCTCATGCAGACCGATCTCACGGTGATGATCACCGGCGAATCCGGCACCGGCAAGGAACTGGTCGCGCGCGCCTTGCACGATTACGGCAAGCGCAAGAAAGGACCTTTCGTCGCCATCAACATGGCCGCGATCCCGCGCGACCTCATCGAAAGCGAACTCTTCGGTCACGAGAAGGGCGCCTTCACCGGCGCCAACCAGCGCTCGGCCGGCCGCTTCGAGCAGGCCGAGGGCGGCACGCTGTTCCTCGACGAAATCGGCGACATGCCGATGGAGGCGCAGACCCGCCTGCTGCGCGTACTGCAGCAGGGCGAGTACACGACCGTCGGCGGCCGCACGCCGATCAAGAGCAATGTCCGCATCGTCGCCGCCACCAACAAGGACCTGCGCGTCTCGATCCAGCAGGGCCTGTTTCGCGAAGACCTGTTCTTCCGCCTCAACGTCGTGCCGCTGCGCCTGCCTCCGCTGCGCGAACGCACGGAGGACGTGCCCGATCTTGTCCGCCATTTCTTCAAGATCGCGGCCGAAGAGGGCTTGCCGCAGAAGCGAATGGAGCCGGCCGCGCTCGATCGCCTCAAGCGCTATCGCTGGCCCGGCAACATCCGTGAACTGGAAAATCTGACGCGCCGCCTCGCGGCGCTCTATCCGCAGGAAATCATCTCGGAATCGCTCGTCGAATCCGAGCTCGGGCAGGATTATGCGGCGCCCGCCCAGGTCGCCGCCATAGACGCGCCGGTCGCGGCGCAACGGGGCGGCCGCCAGCCCGACAAGGACGATTCGCTCGCCATCTCCGTCGAACGGCATCTGGCCGAACTCTTCAAGTCCTACGGCGACGGCCTGCCGCCGCCGGGCCTCTACCACCGCATCCTGCGCGAGATCGAATATCCGCTTCTGTCGGCGGCGCTCGCGGCGACGCGCGGCAACCAGATCAAGGCGGCGGAGCTGCTCGGTCTCAACCGCAACACGTTGCGCAAGAAAGTCCGCGACCTCGACATCAGGCTGATGCGACTGCCGCGCTGAAAAACTCCCTCCGGCGCCAGAAAAACGTCGCAATTGCGCAACACCGTTGCGCGGTTGCAACTCAGCCGCGCATCCGTTAGCCGTTTCGACGGAGCAGAACGGATCGTTGGGGGCCGATGTCCGATGCCGACACATTGAACGCGCCGCAGCCGGCGCGGCGCACGAGGCGGCGTCTGCTGCAGCGCCTCGCGGCGGTCGCGGTCGGCTTCGCGTTGCTGTGCGCGCTCGCGACCTTCTTCCTGCTGGCCGGCCTGACCCCGGTCGCCGTCGGCGACCGGCTGGCGCTGGCTCTGTTCGTTGCGAATGTCGTTTCCCTGATCGTCGTTCTCACCCTCGTGGTGATCGAGGGTTGGACATTGGTCGCCGCGTGGCGGCGTGGCGCGGCGGGTTCGGGACTGCATTTCAGAATCGTGCGCGCCTTTTCGATCGCCGCCGCCGCGCCCGCGCTCGTCATCGCCATCGTCGGCTCGATCACCATCAACCAGGCGATCAGCCCGGCCTTCCTGCGCGACGTCAGGGCCTTCATCTTCAACACGGCCGAGGCGGCGCGCCTTTTTCGTCAGTCGCAGTGCCGCTCGCTGTTGCAGGAGACCCAGCTCACCGCCGCCGATCTCGATCGCGCCAAGCCCATGTACGACGCCGACCGGGCGCTGTTTCATGAATTCTTCGCCTCGCGCGCCCAGTACCTCGGCTTCACGCAGGCCGCCCTGATCCGCGAGAACGGCGAGACGCTGGAAAAGGCCGACTTCCCGCCAGCCGGCAAGGAGGCGGCGGCGCTCGTGAAGCCCGAAGCGAGCGATTTCGCGGAAGCCCGCAAGCACGAGCCGACCTGCGTGGTCGCGGACGAAGGCAAGTCCTTCATCGCGCTGCGCCCGATCGCCGCCTTTCCGGGCGTATTCCTCTACGTCTCGCGGCCCGTCGATCCCTTCACGATGGAATTTCCGCAGCAGGCGGCCAATCTCATCGCCGTCTACAATTCCTTCGAGGGCCAGCGACGCAATCTCGTCATCGCCTTCGCGAGCATGTTCGGCCTGATCTCGCTGATCATGCTCCTGTCGGCGATCTGGCTGGGCCTCGCCTTCGCCAATCGCCTCGTCGCCCCGATCCGCCGCCTGATCTCGGCGACCGACGAGGTCGCGACCGGCAATCTCTACGTGCGCGTGCCGATCGACAAGGGGGAGGGCGATCTCGCCCATCTCGGCGAGACCTTCAACAAGATGACTTCGGAACTGCGCGTCCAGCAGAACCGGCTGCTCGCGGCCAACCAGGTGATCGACGAGCGCCGCGCCTTCACGGAAGCGGTTCTGTCAGGCGTGCCGGCGGCGGTGGTCGGCGTGGATCCCTCCGGCATCGTGACAGTGGTCAATCCCTCCGCCGACAAGTTGATGAACGTCGAGGGCGGCGCGAGCGCGATCGGCCAGCCGATTTCCGATGCGCTGCCCGAAGTGTCTGGAATCCTGCAGGACGCCGCCGCCCAGCGTCGTTCTGTGCAGAGCCAGATATCGCTCACGCGCGGCGGACGCGAGCGCATCGTCAATGTCAGCGTCACATCGGGATCGGCGGCCGATGAGGGGCGAAGCTTCGTCATCACGCTCGACGACATTACAGACCTTGTGACCGCGCAGCGCACTTCCGCGTGGGCGGACGTGGCGCGGCGCATCGCGCACGAAATCAAGAACCCGCTGACCCCGATCCAGCTCTCGGCCGAACGGTTGAAGCGCAAGTACGGGCGCGTCATCACGACCGACAAGGAAGTCTTCGACCAATGCACGGACACGATCGTGCGCCAGGTCGACGACATCAAGCGCATGGTCGACGAATTCTCCTCTTTCGCCCGCATGCCCAAGGCGCGGCTCGAGGAGGACGAGCTGATCCAGTGCGTGAAGCAGGTCGTCTTCCTGATGCGAGTCGGCCATCCCGACATAGAGATCGTGGAGCGCTATCCCGTCGAAAGTCTCGCGGCGAAATTCGACCGGCGGCTGGTGTCGCAGGCCCTGACGAATATCGTGAAGAACGCGACTGAAGGCGTCGTCGCCGTCGAGGGCGCGAACGGGCCCGGCCGCATCGACGTCTCCGTCGCGATCTCGGACGAATTCGCCGCGATCGACGTCATCGACAACGGGCGCGGTTTTCCGAGCGAGAACCGGCAACGGCTGCTGGAACCCTACGTGACGACCCGCAGCGAAGGCACCGGCCTCGGCCTGCCCATCGTCGCCAAGATCATGGAAGATCACGGGGGCGGCATCGAACTTCTGGACGCGCCGGAGGGGCCTGGCGCGCATGTTCGACTCTATATGCGGATTTCGGGAGGCGCCGAGGCGCACAGCGCGAGCGCGCCCGACCAGATCCAAATGCACCGGAACGATCAGGAAAAAAGCGCGACATAAGCCATGGCGACAGACATTCTCATCGTCGACGACGAAGCCGACATCCGCGACATCGTCTCGGGCATTCTTTCGGACGAGGGCCATTCGACCCGCACCGCGAAGAATTCCGACGAAGCCCTTGCAGCCATCGAGGCGCGCAGGCCGCATCTGATGTTCCTCGACATCTGGATGCAGGGCTCCCGCCTCGACGGGCTGCAATTGCTCAACGTCATCAAGGAGCATCATCCGGCGCTGCCGGTCGTGATGATCTCCGGCCACGGCAATATCGAGACGGCGGTCAGCGCCATCCGCGCCGGCGCCTATGACTTCATCGAAAAGCCCTTCAAGGCGGATCGTCTCGTGCTTGTCGCCGACCGCGCGCTCGAGGCCTCGCGCCTCAAGCGCGAGGTCAGCGAATTGCGCTCGCGCGCCGGCGCAGCCGACCGGATCGTCGGCAAGTCGAGCGCCATGAACCAGCTGCGGCAGGTGATCGAGCGCGTCGCCCCCGCGAATTCGCGCGTGCTGATCACCGGCGCGCCCGGCGCCGGCAAGGAGCTCGTCGCCCGCTCGATTCACGAGGCCTCCGGCCGGGCGGCGGGTCCGTTCGTGGTCATCAACGCCGCCACCATCACGCCCGAGAACATGGAGCTCGAGCTCTTCGGCTCCGAGGGCAAGGACGGCCGCCGCAAGGTCGGCGCGCTCGAGGAGGCGCACGGCGGCACGCTCTATATCGACGAGGTCGCGGACATGCCGCGCGAGACCCAGGCCAAGATCCTGCGCGTTCTCGTCGACCAGAACTTCCAGCGCGTCGACGGCGCGACGCGCGTGCATGTCGACGTGCGCATCATTTCGTCCTCCTCGCGCGATCTCGCCAAGGAGATCGCGGACGGCCAGTTCCGCGAGGAATTGTTCCATCGCCTGTCCGTCGTGCCGATCGTCGTGCCTTCGCTCGCGGATCGACGCGACGACATCCCGGAACTCATCGAATTCTTCATGGAGCAAGTGTCGCAGACTACGGGCATGCCGCGCCGCATGATCGGCGCCGATGCGATGGCCGTGCTGCAATCGCATGACTGGCCGGGCAACATCCGCCAGCTGCGCAACAACGTCGAGCGCCTGATGATCCTGACCGCTGGCGACCCGGAGGCCGAGATCACGGCCGAAATGCTGCCCTCCGAAATCGGCGCGCTGGTGCCGGCCACGCCCAACGGGGCAGGGGGCGAGAAGCTGATGAGCCTGCCGTTGCGCGAGGCGCGCGAGGTTTTCGAGCGCGAGTATCTGGTGGCCCAGATCAGCCGCTTCGGCGGCAATATTTCCCGCACGGCGGAATTTATCGGCATGGAGCGCTCCGCGCTTCACCGCAAACTGAAATCGCTGTCGATCGACTGATCCGCGCGTCGATTTCTCTCGCGCTCGCGCGAACGTCCTGCGTCCTGCCGCGTTGTCGGTACGGGGCCGGGCAGCGAGAGGATTTGCCATGCAACAGAGCTTCGACACGGCCGGGATCGATATATCCGGCATGATCGACCGATCGATCGGATTCGGCGACAAGGCGCGCCGGATCGGTCAGGAAACGCTGAACCTGTCCGTCCGCAACTTCGAGAGCGCCACGAATGCAGGACGCGATCTCGCCGGCGCCCGCACGCTCGCGGACGCGACCCGCATCCATTTCGACTACATGAAGAAGCTGATGGCGGCTTTCACCGACCATTCGCGCAAGATCGCCGACATCATGACCGCGACGGCCGAGCAGGCGGCCGAAACCGGCGAACAGGCCGCGCAGGCGACGCAGAAGCTTTCGCAGCGCGCGATGGAAACCGCCGACAGGAGCGTGGAAAAGGTCAAGGACTCTTCTTTCTGAGCCCGACTCGTCTAGCCGGAGCCGGGAGAGACACAAATGCCTCTCCCCTTCGCCCTGACGCGCCGCCATGATCGCATGATCGATTCGATTCATGTGGAGTGTGGCGCGTGAGCGATGCCGAAGCCGGCGCGAAAGCGTCGGAGACCCCGACACTCCTTGACATGTTTCTGGGCTGGGCATGGGTCGGGATGATGGGCTTCGGCGGCGTCACGGCCTGGGCGCGGCGCATGGTCGTCGAGGATCGCCGCTGGCTGGACGACCGCGAATACGCGGCCCTTCTCGGCATCTGCCAGGTCCTGCCCGGCCCGAACACCCCCAATCTCTGCGTCGTGCTCGGCCAGCGCTATGCGGGCTTCGCCGGCGCCTTCGTCTCTGTCGCCGGCCTGATGGTCGTGCCGTTGCTGGCCGTCCTGGCGATCGGGATCGCCTACGATTATCTCTCGGCCGCGCAGCTCGTGCGCATCGCCGTCGGCGGCGCGGCCTCCGCGGCCGCAGGCCTCGTCTTCGCGGCCGGTGTGAAGATGGCGCGCGGCGCGCGGCTCGATCCGGTGCAGGCTGGCGTCTGCGCGGCGGTCTTCGTCTCCGTCGGCGTCTTTCGGATGCCGCTACTGTGGGCCGTCCTGATCTTCGGACCGGCCTCGATCGCCTTCTTCCATTTCAGGCGGAGGCCATGAAGGGCGACGTCCTCCTGCGGATCGCGATCGACTTTTCGATCCTGTCGCTCGTCGCCATCGGCGGCGCCAACGCCATCGCGCCAGAAATGCATCGGCAGCTCGTCGACGTGCTCGGGTGGATGAACGATTCGGAATTCGCGAATCTCTTCGCGCTGGGGCAGGTGGCGCCTGGGCCCAACATCATGGTCTTGAGCCTCGTCGGCTGGAAAATGGCGGGCGTCGCCGGCCTGATCGTCGCGACGCTTGCGGCGCTCGTACCCACCTGCGCGCTCGCCTGGATCACGGGCCGGTTCGTCGCCCGCTACGGGCGCGCCGCCTGGTTCGATTCGGTGAAGGCGGGGCTGACACCGATCGCGATCGGCCTTGTCCTGTCCTCGAGCCTCGTGATGGCGCGCGCGGCCGACCATAATGCGCTCGGCTATGTCGCAACGGCGGCGACGGCCGCGCTTGTCATATTTACGGGCGTTAACCCCATTTATGCTCTCGGCGCTTTCGCGTTGACCGCGGCGCTCGCCGCCACAATCTGGCCGGGAGTATAGGACTAAAGTTTTCAGTGTGCGGTCCTTGTTGGAAAGAACAGCAAAGCACACCTATAGTCAGCAACTTGTCTGTATGGGGGCCTACGCGGCGACATGGCGCCGAGTTTGCTGGCGGGCAATGTGAACTGCGTCCAATTGCGGGACGCCAAGAAAAGCAGGTCAAACGTTATGGCGACTGAACGCGCGCAGAATCTCCAGGACACCTTCCTCAACCATGTCCGCAAACAGAAAATTCCGCTGACGATATTCCTCGTGAACGGCGTGAAGTTGCAAGGCGTTGTGACCTGGTTCGACAATTTCTGCGTGCTGCTGCGTCGTGACGGCCATTCGCAGCTGGTCTACAAGCACGCCATTTCCACGATCATGCCGGGAGCGCCGATCCAGATGTTCGACCCTTCCGAAGAGGCGCCGGAAAAATAGGCGAAACGGACAAGCGTTTGCACCACGGAGACAGAGGGCTCGACCTCGAAGCGCGCGCGGCCGCCGCCGCGGGCGCGCGGGCGCTCGTCGTCGGCCCCTATCCCAACGCGCGCGCCGCGCAGGGCGACACGAACCTGCGCGGCCCGCAGGCGCGGCTGGAGGAGGCCGAAGGCCTCGCCCGCGCCATCGATCTCGACATTGTCGCGACGAGCCTCGTCCTGCTCGCGCAGGTGCGCCCGGCGACCTATCTCGGCAAGGGCAAGGTCGAGGAAATCGCGAGCCTCGTGAAGGAAAACGAGGCCGAGCTCGTCATCATGGATTGCGCGCTGTCGCCGGTGCAGCAACGCAACCTCGAGAAGGCGTTTTCCGCCAAGGTCATCGACCGCACGGGGCTCATCCTCGAAATTTTCGGCAAGCGCGCGCGCACGCGAGAGGGCGCGCTGCAGGTGGAGCTAGCCCATCTCTCGTACCAGAAGTCGCGACTCGTGCGCTCATGGACCCATCTCGAACGCCAGCGCGGCGGCTTCGGCTTTCTCGGCGGCCCCGGCGAAACGCAGATCGAAACCGACCGCCGCCTGATCCAGGAGCGCATGAGCCGGATCGAGAAGGATCTCGAACAGGTCAAGCGTACGCGTGGCTTGCATCGCAAGAAGCGCCAGGACGCGCCTTATCCGGTGGTGGCGCTGGTCGGCTATACGAACGCCGGCAAGTCGACGCTGTTCAACCGGCTGACGCAGTCGGAGGTCTTCGCCAAGGATCTGCTGTTCGCCACCCTGGACCCTACGCTTCGCGCGGTGAAACTGCCGCACGGCGCGCGCATCATCCTGTCCGATACCGTCGGCTTCATATCCGACCTGCCGACCATGCTGGTTTCGGCTTTTCGCGCGACACTCGAAGAAGTCATCGAGGCCGACGTGGTTCTGCACGTCCGCGACGTCAGCCACGAGGATACGGAAGCGCAGAGCGCCGACGTCGAGCGCATCCTCGCCGACCTCGGCGTCGAGCCGCATGACCATCGCCGCCTCATCGAGATCTGGAACAAAGCCGACCTCCTGAGCGAAGAACGCCGCGCCGGCTTGCTGCAGGCGACGATGAGCCGGCCGGCCGAGGCGCGGCCCGTGCTTGTCTCTGCGATCACGGGCGAGGGGATCGATACGCTGCTCGCGGCGATCGAAAGCCGCATGGCGAGCGAGCGCAAGCTGTTGCGCGTGAAGGTGCCAGCCGCCGACGGGGCAGGGCTCGCCTGGCTTTACGAGAACGGCGAGGTTCTGACGCGCAAGGCGGGCAGGGATGGTTCGCTGACGATCGACATACGCGTCGGCCCTGAGCGCGTGAAGCGCGTGCTGCGGCGGTTCCCGGACGCCCGCTGACGGTCAGGTTCTCGCGGACCGCGTCACTTGCATTCAAAACGAAAAGTTGCAACCGGCGTCGCGCCGCTCGGAGCGGATATGTCAATGAAATCGATGAAACATTCGCGCATCGACGCAAATTGTTTACTCGTTGGATTAAAGTCTTTTAGATTCAATCTATTGCCTTGAGTCATGCCGAAATCGCTGCCATTGAACTTTATGGATACGAATTTTTTATCGAAATTCGATGCGGTATTGTATCCATTGCGCGGAAACGTCATTAACACCTTCCGATCTGTCAAATCGATCGACTGCCCCAGCTTCAATCCGAACATGCCATCTCCGGAAATCGCCATCAACGGCGTCGCCGGGGGTAAAGCATGACGCGGCGCCTGCTGGGCGTGTGCTTGAAATCCGACCACACAAGAACCGGCGAGCAGGTAAGCAAACATTTTGTATTTCATGCAACAAGCTCTCCGAAGGTAATGACGCCTCTATTCTGGCAATAAGTCGGCAACCGCCTTTTCAGACGAAGACGCGCCGACGATACGAACGCGAAATCTGAAGATGTTGTCGAAATCGAACCCGCATTGCCGCCCGACTTTGCACCACGTCGCATAGCCGCCGTTGAGAGAGTAGGCAATCGAATTCGAGTCGATCGCAGTTATGACAACCTGATCGTTCACCGAACACAACCGCGTTCCAACCTCTACCCGAGCCGGACCACTCGCCGCCCCGCTCAAGTCGATACAGCCGTCCGATCGAATGCTCGGAGGATGGACGGCCGCCGCTGCCGCTTCGGGAGCAAGTTGAGCGCCAGCTGGCGTTGATTGTTGCACATGAGGCTTTGCGGGTTCCGACGGTTTCTCGTTTGGCGCTTCCTGTATCGTCGGCCCGGGCGTCGGGTGGGGCTTGGGCAATTGTCTGTTGGTTGGCGCGGGAGGAAACAAACCGCATATCACCACTCGGCCGACCGTTGCCATGTCGTCGGCCTCGCAAAGCTTCTGCGCCACATAGCTCGGACCATGAAGCCATGCGGCGGTCAACACAGTCCCAACAACAGCGAAAATGGCAGCGATCTTTGCGAGAGACGTCCCTATCCCCGCGGCGGCAGCTAGTGACTTGTCCGCCTTTTGCAGCTTGCTGGGTGATTCTTCGACCATTCTAGCCGTTCGCCAAATCGGTCCCGATTTTCGCGCGGCACAATGTCTGAAATAGAACTCGGCTGCAACAAAAAGGCGAAGCGCCTGTTGCGCGTCAAGGTGCCGGCCGCCGACGGGGCAGGGCTCGCCTGGCTTTACGAGAACGGCGAGGTTCTGACGCGCAAGGCGGGCAGGGATGGTTCGCTGACGATCGACATACGCGTCGGCCCTGAGCGCGTGGAACGCGTGCTGCGGCGGTTCCCGGACGCGAGCGTCCACTGACCCCGCGATGGCCCGGCGCCCCTGAACCGCCGCGAACCCGGCCATATTTCAGTCAATAAGGCCCCCTCCTATCACGACCGGCGCGCAGCGCATCGCGCCACCCCTGGTCCGTAGCTCAGTCAAAAGGGGAGCCCCCGATATGCGAAACAATATTCGACCTGTTTTCCTGGGCCTTGCAGGTTGCGGCCTTGCGGCGTTCACAACCGCGCCCGCAGCAGCCAAGACCTGCCCGTCAGGGCAATTTCTTCAGGTCTCCAAGGGCAAGTGTATTTCCAAGGCCTCGGCGCAGAAAATGGGCATAGTGCGCCACGCGCCGTCCCGAACCGCCCATGCGGCTGTCGACACGAAGACGCGTAAGGCGACGCCTGTTCAGGCGGAGCGGACGGGGCGAACGAGCGTCCCGAAATCCGCGCCAGAGCAGAAAAAGGCGGACAAGCCGGTATCCGACGGAAACGCTCAGGCCAGCGCCGATACGCAGACCGAAACAACTCTCGCGTCCGCCGGGGCCGCGAGCACGACGCTCGGTTTTGCGCCTGCCGCACGGGAAGCCCCAACAGTACGACGCAACATCGCGCCCTTCGGCGCGCTGCAATTCGGCGGACTGCGCTAGCTTTTTTCAGCCGCCCTTCGTCTTCGCCTCGTTCCAGAGCGCATCCATCTCGGCGAGCGAGGCTTCGGCAGGCGCCTTGCCTCGCGCCGAGAGTCCGTCCTCGACATAGGCGAAGCGCCGCTCAAACTTGGCGTTTGCGCCACGCAGCGCCGTCTCCGGATCGACTCCGGCGTGGCGCGCCAGATTGACCATGACGAAGAAGAGATCGCCGATCTCGTCCTCGACATGGGCGACGTCGCCCGAGGCCACGGCTTCGCTCACTTCCCGTGATTCCTCGACGATCTTGTCGAGCACGGCGCGGATATCGTTCCAGTCGAACCCGACCGCGCCGGCGGCCTTTTGCAGGTCGAGCGCGCGCGCGAGCGCGGTGCGGCCCGACTTGACCTTGGCGAGCGTCCGGCCGGCGCCGGGCAGGGCGCCCGCCCGGGGGTTCCGAGCCGCCTTCTCCCGCTTCTCGTCGGCCTTGATCCTGCCCCAGAGCGCGGAAACCTCGTCGGGGCTCAGATCCTTGGTGTCGCCGAAGACATGCGGGTGACGGCGGATCAGCTTGGCCGTGATCGCCTCGACGACGCCGCCGAAATCGAAGGCGCCTTCTTCCTCCGCCATGCGGGCGTGGAACACGACCTGAAGCAGGAGGTCGCCGAGTTCCTCCCTCAGATCCTCGCGGTCGCCATGCGCGATCGCGTCGGCGACCTCGAAGGCTTCCTCGATCGTATAGGGCGCGATCGTCGCGAAGGTTTGCTCGAGGTCCCAGGGGCAGCCGGTCTCCGGCGTGCGCAAAGCCGCCATGATCTCGAGGAGGCGTGAAATGTCGCGCGACTTTTCCATGGAACTCCGAACCAAAAAGAAAAGCCGGCGCTTGCGGCGCCGGCTTGAAAAATTGGGGCAGGGAGGCCCTGCCCGGTCCGGGCTTACGCCTGGATCGAGATCGCCTCGCGACCCTTCGGCGTGTCGACGACCTGCATGTTCACCGGCTGGCCTTCCACGAGGCGCTGCACGCCCGAGGAGTTCAGCACGGAAATGTGGACGAACACGTCCTTGCCGCCGTCGTTCGACTGGACGAAGCCGAAGCCCTTGGTCTCGTCGAACCACTTGACCTTGCCGGAGACCGACACGGCCGAGGCCGGATCCGGCGCCGCGCGGCGCGGAGGACGCGGGCTGTCGCCGTAGCCGCCGCCACCGCCGCCGAAACCGCCGGAACGGGGCGGGCGCTCGGCCTGCGCGGTCGAGAGGTCCGCCTCGAGGATACGAGTGACCTGCTGACCCTTCTGGCCGGTCTGGACGTTGACCTTCAGCGTCGCGCCGGGCGGCAGGCTGTCATAGCCGGCCTGCTGTACCGCGCCGATGTGCAGGAAGGCGTCGCCCGTGCCATTGCCGAGTTCGACGAAGCCAAAACCCTTGTCGGCCTTGAACCACTTGACGGTGGCGTCGATCGGCGGGCTGGAAGGCGCCATGGAGGGAGCTCCCATATCGGGGAAACCGCCACCGGGCGGGCTGCCGAACGGCGACCGCGGCGGTCTGCTCTGGCGGGGATTGTAGTCGTAGCTCGGACCGTCGTCATCGAAACCACGCTTGCGCGGGGGACGGAAATCTCTACCTTTGCTCATGCCTTATCGCTCGTTTC
>ERZ795053.6244-NODE-6244-length-11947-cov-4.540279_pt1 | contig 11947 bp, 11 predicted proteins | sample MGYA00375137_ERZ795053 | MGnify/ENA primary metagenome ERZ795053 (study PRJEB30182, sample SAMN05720284) | activated sludge metagenome | isolation source: Anaerobic digester | place: Hong Kong | collected 2014-12-17 ... | reverse complement strand
TGGACAAGTTGTTAGTGGAGGTTGAGGCGCAGCTCGAGAAGAAGAATGTGACGGTGTCGCTCGAGGACAAGGCACGCCGCTGGCTGGCGGAGCGGGGCTATGATCCGAAGATGGGCGCGCGTCCGATGGCGCGCCTGCTGCAGGAGCAGATCAAGCGGCCGCTGGCCGAAGAACTGCTGTTCGGCAAGCTCGCCAACGGCGGCCACGTGCGCGTGCACCTGTCGGCCGATGGCGAGTCGCTGGAGCTCGAATATGAGCCCGCGCCGGAGCCGCGCGAGCTGGCAACCGATCCTGGTTGATCAACGGCCGCGGTAGACGATGCGGCCTTTGGTGAGGTCGTAGGGTGTCATCTCGACGGTGACCTGGTCGCCCGTCAGGATACGGATGTAATGCTTGCGCATCTTGCCCGAGATGTGTGCCGTGACCACATGGCCGGTCTTCAGCTTCACTCTGAACGTGGTATTGGGCAGCGTCTCGACGACCTCGCCCTCCATTTGTATTGCGTCTTCTTTCGACATCCGGTAACCGTGACCCGCGGGAAGGTCGCGGATTCTGCACGAAAACGCGGCCGCAAGCCACTCTGCCTGCCAGTCGGTGAGCCTCGTGACTCAAGCGCTCGCGAAAGTCGTGGCGGTCGGTGCCTGCACGAGCTCATCGAGTCGGGCGATGAATTCTCGACGAGGCAGCGAGCGGCTGCCGAGGCGGCGCAAGTGCGGCGAGGCTAGCTGGCAGTCGATCAGGGCGCAGCCGGTCGTCACCGCGCGTCGCGCCAGCCCGGCGAGCGCCGCCTTGGAGCCGTCAGGTTCGCGACTGAACATCGATTCGCCGAAGAACAGCGCGCCCTGCAGTACGCCATAGACGCCGCCGACCAGCTGGCCGTTGCGCCAGGTTTCCACGCTATGCGCGGCACCTAGCCGGTGCAGCTCGAGATAAGCCGCGCGCATCTCAGCGGTGATCCAGGTGCCCGGGCTGTAGCGGCGCGGTGCGGCGCAGGCGTCGAGCACCGCTTCGAAGGCTCGATCGAAGGTAATCTGCAGGCCCCGCTTGCGGATGGCTTTGGCCAGGCTGCGGTTGTGATGGAAGCGCTGGGGTTCGAGCACTTCCCGCGGATCCGGCGACCACCAGAGGACGGGTTGACCAGGCGAATACCAGGGGAAAATGCCGCGCCGATAGGCCGCGAGCACTCTGCGCGGCGACAAGTCGCCACCGGCCGCCAGCAGGCCATTGGGTTCATCGAGCGCCTGCTCGAGCGGCGGGAACCAGGCGGAGTCGTCGGCTGGCGCGAGCCAAGTGACCGTCTTCGCACGCGGTGCCGGATTCATCGGCGGCTACTCGTTAGCCGAATCGGGGCAAGTCGGGTCGAGAGCACGCGCAACACTGCGCACATCGCGATAGGGCACGTGGGCGCGGACGGCGGTCGCATATGCGTCTACGTGCGTGCTTTCGCGTTCGAGATAATCGGCAATAGCATCGCGAAAGCGTCGGTCTGCGATCCAGTGCGCCGACCGCGTGAGCGTGGGCTCGAAGCCACGGCTCACTTTGTGCTCACCCTGCGTGCCCGGTTCGAAGCGCTGGATACCGTGCTCGATACAGAACTCGATCCCCTGGTGGTAACAGGTCTCGAAGTGCAGGCTGTGAAACTCATCCGCTGCACCCCAGTAACGACCGAACAGCGCGTCCTGGTGCCAGAAGAAGACCGCCGCGGCGGCGAGGTGACCCTTACGTGTGGCGAGCTTCAGCATGAACTGCTCGCCGAGCAGTGCCGGGATCGCACGAAAGAAACCGCGCGACAGATACGGCTGATGACCGTGACGCAGGAAGGTATTGCGATGCAGGGCGTAGACCGCATCGAGAATGTCGCGCGCGATGTCAGGTCCCGTGAGCGTAGCGAACTCGATGCCACCTTCGGCCACCCGGCGCCGTTCACGTCTTGCCTTCTTGCGTTTGTCAGCGGTGAACGTGGCGAGATAATCATCGAACGACCGGTAGCCGCGGTTGTGCCAATGAAACTGCACGTCGCGTCGCGCGAGCCAGCCCGCTTGCTGTAGCGCCGCCTGATCGGAGTCGGTGGCGAACAGCGCATGGATCGAGGACCAGCCGCGTGCCAATGCTGCGTGTTGTAGCGCTGCGATCAAGCCAGACCGCAGTTCGTCGGACGCTGGCTCGCGCAGCAACAGTCGCGCGCCCGACGCCGGCGTGAACGGCACGCCAACGACCAACTTTGGGTAATAACTCAGGCCCAGGCGCGCGTACGCCTGCGCCCAGGCGAAATCGAAAACGAACTCACCATAGGAGTGATCCTTCACGTAGGCGGGCGCGGCGGCGGCGAGGCCCTTGTAGTCATGCAGGGCAACGATGGCCGGGGTCCAGCCGCTTTCCTGTCCCACGCAACCCTCGCTCTCCAGTGCCAACAGGAATTCATGTCGCAAGAACGGGTTGTTAGTGGAGTCGAGCGAGTTCCACGCGTCGCGGTCGAGTTCTCCTATGCTGGCATGAACAGTGGCTTGCATGGCGCTAACGCTGAGCGATGCTCATGTGCTGGTATCGAGTGCCTCGAGATATTTGTCGGCATCGAGGGCCGCCATGCAGCCAGACCCTGCGGACGTGACAGCCTGGCGATACACATGGTCCGCCACGTCCCCGGCAGCAAAGACACCCGGTACGCTGGTCGCAGTGGCACCACCTTCGGTGCCGCTCCGCACGGTGATATAGCCATTCTTCATCGCGAGTTGGCCTTGGAAAACACCGGTGTTGGGCGTGTGACCGATTGCGATGAACGTTCCGGTTACGTCGAGATCGCGCGGTGCTCCCCCTGCCACGGGGCGCAAGCGCACGCCATTGACGCCTTGTTCGTCGCCGAGGATTTCTTCGACCGTATGGTTCCAGATAATCTCCACCTTGCCGTCGCGTTCGAGTCCGAACAGCCGGTCCTGCAGGATCTTTTCTGCGCGCAGCTTGTCGCGGCGATGCACGAGCGTGACGTGCGCGGCGATATTCGAGAGGTACAGGGCTTCTTCCACCGCGGTATTGCCGCCGCCAATCACGGCGACACGCTGACCGCGAAAGAAGAATCCGTCGCAGGTCGCGCACGCTGACACGCCTTTGCCACGGAATTTTTCCTCCGATGGCAATCCCAGATACTTGGCCGACGCACCAGTCGCGATGATCAACGCGTCGCAGGTGTACTCGCCGTTGTCGCCGATCAGGCGCAAGGGCCGGCTGGCGAAGTCGACGGTGTGGATCTGATCGTTGACGAGCTGTGTCTGGAAACGCTCGGCGTGCGCCTGCATGCGTTGCATCAAGGCTGGGCCCTGCAGCCCGTGCGGATCGCCTGGCCAGTTGTCGACGTCCGTGGTCGTCATGAGCTGCCCGCCTTGTTCCACGCCTGTGATGAGGAGTGGCTCGCGATTGGCACGCGCCGCATAGACCGCAGCGCTGTAGCCAGCGGGGCCGGAACCGAGGATGACGAGGCGGCTGTGCCGGGGGGTGCTCATGTATAATTCCGTGCCGTGTAGCAGCGATAACGCCAAGAGGTTGTCAGGCTCAACATGATAACCCGTCGCGCATTCAAACCGGAGCCGCTCCGCCAGCCGGCGTGAGGGTGGAGACAGATTCATGCGTATCGGAATCCCGCGCGAACTGAAAGCGCGCGAAGGCAGAGTAGGACTCATCCCGTCAGCTTGCGTCGAGCTGGTTCGCAACGGACACGAGGTATGGCTCGAGCAGGGCGCTGGCGAGCAGAGCGGCTATGAGGATCAGCAATATCGCGACGTTGGCGTGCAAATCGCGCCATCGGCGGACGAGCTGTTCAAGCGCGGCGAGATGATCGTCAAGGTGAAGGAGCCGATCGAGGCGGACCTTGCGAGGCTGCGGCGCGACCATTTGTTGTTCTGCTATCTGCATCTGGCCGCGCTGCCGAATCTGACACGACGTCTTTGCGAGATTGGCTTGACGGCCGTCGCCTTCGAGACCGTGGAAGATCGCCTCGGACGCCTGCCGCTGCTGGCGCCGATGAGCGACATTGCGGGGCGTTTGTCGATGCAGTACGCGACGACGCTGCTGCATCAGCCGCAAGGCGGCAAAGGCATCCTGCTGGGCGGTGTTCCGGCCGCCAAACGCGGTCGCGTGGTCGTGTTGGGTGGCGGCGTCGCTGGCGGCAATGCGGCATTGGTTGCCGCGGCGCTCGGTGCCGAGGTGATCGTGTTCGATACGGATCGTGACAAGCTCGTTGCCGCACGTGCGTTCGGCGCCAATGTCACCGGGCTCTATCCGCATGTTTCGGACGTGGCGGATGCGGTGCGCATCGCCGACGTCGTCATCGGTGCCGTGCTGGTGACGGGCGCGCTGGCGCCGCATGTCGTCACCGCGGAGATGGTGCGAACGATGCAGCGTGGCAGTCTGATCGTCGATATCTCAGTGGATCAGGGCGGCTGCGTCGAGACCACGAAGCCGACGACCTACGATCAGCCCACCTATGTATGGGAAGGTGTTACGCACTTCACCGTGACCAACATGCCGGGGGCGGTGCCGCGCACCTCGTCGCAGGCGCTGTCAGCCGCGATTGCGCCGTATATATCGCGCCTTGCCGAGCAGAGCTGGCGCGATGACGCCGGGCTCGTCCGCGGGATTAACGTGGAAGGCGGCAAGGTCGTGCATCCGGCGTTGCTGGCTTGACGTAGAGCCTTTAACATCAATGGTCTGCAGAATATTCTTAGTTTTGAGGTGAAGTTTTGGCGGCCCGTGATGTTCCTTCCAAGTTGACCGACACGGTTGCCCGTGGTTTGCGCGAGAGTGGGATCATCGCGCTCGGGGTGGTCGCGCTCGTGATATTGGTCGCACTCGGCTCTTACAGCCCTACCGACCGCGGCTTCTCGTTCACGGGCGGTGCGGACCAGATCCACAACGCGATCGGACCGTTCGGTGCCTGGTTGTCAGACGTGCTGTTCTTCCTGTTTGGCCGGCCGGCGTATCTATTGCCGATCATGCTGGCCGTCTCGTGTTTCTTTTTGTTCCGCAAGCGGGCGGACGCCGAGCCGGTCTCGCGCACCAATACGGCGATCCGCATCGGCGGCTTCCTGCTGTTGTTAGTGGCCAGCTGTGGCCTCGCTACCTTGCATTGGTCACCCGAGCCGTTGCGGCAGACGGCCGGCGGCGTGATCGGCAGCCTGGTCGGCAGCAGTCTCGCCGGCGCGATGAATTTCCTGGGTGCCACGCTCTTGATGCTGGCGGCGTGGATGGCGGGCGTGTCCTTGGCTTTCGGCGTGTCGTGGTTGACGGTGATCGATCGGCTGGGCGCCTGGACTTGGGCGGGCGTCAATCGGCTGAAGGCGCAGCGTGCAACAGCCCGCGACGTCGCTGTCGGGCAGGAAGCCAAGCGCGCGCGCACGGAAACGGTGAAGGCCGAGCAGACCAAGGCTGCGGCGCGGCCCAAGCCGCGTATCGAAGCGCCGCCCGCTGCTGTGGAAAAGAGCGAACGCGTCGAGAAGGAACGGCAGGTGCCGATGTTCGATGCGCCCAAGTCCGGTGAACTGCCGGCGCTGCAGTTGCTGGACGATCCCGGTGCGCGCGAAGTGGGCTATTCGCAGGAAGCGCTGGAAGCCATGTCGCGTCTGGTGGAGCTCAAGCTCAGGGACTTCGGCGTCGAAGTCGAGGTGGTGGCGGTTCTGCCGGGTCCGGTCATTACCCGCTTCGAGATGCGGCCGGCGCCTGGCGTCAAGGTCAGTCAGATCACCGGGCTTGCCAAGGACCTGGCACGCGCCTTGTCTGCCATCAGCGTACGCGTGGTCGAGGTGATCCCCGGCAAGCCGGTCATGGGCCTCGAAATACCGAACGAAAAACGCGAGATCGTGACGCTCGGCGAGATCATCAAGTCCAAGGCCTACGACGATGTCAGCTCGCCGCTGGCGTTGGCGTTGGGAAAAGACATCGGCGGCGCGCCGGTATGCGCCGATCTCGCGAAGATGCCGCACCTCTTGATCGCCGGCACCACGGGTTCGGGCAAGTCCGTGGCGATCAATGCCATGGTGTTGTCGCTCCTCTACAAGAGTACGGCCGAGCACGTGCGGCTCATCATGATCGATCCGAAGATGCTGGAGCTGTCGGTCTACGAGGGTATTCCACACCTGCTGTCGCCCGTGGTCACCGACATGAAGGAGGCCGCCAACGCCTTGCGCTGGTGCGTGGCCGAGATGGAGCGTCGGTATGCGCTGATGTCCGCACTCGGCGTGCGCAATATCGCGGGCTTCAATCGGCGCGTGAAGGACGCCATCGAAGACGGCAAGCCGATCAAGGATCCCGTGATGCTGCAGCTGGCGGCTAACGACCCGCGCATCGACCAGAAGCAGATTCAGGATCTGACGCCGCTCCCCTATATCGTCGTGATCATCGACGAACTGGCCGATTTGATGATGATCGTGGGCAAGAAGGTGGAAGAGTTGATCGCGCGGCTGGCGCAGAAAGCACGCGCGTCTGGCATCCATCTCGTGCTCGCCACGCAACGGCCGTCGGTCGATGTAATCACCGGTCTCATCAAGGCGAACATTCCCTGCCGCATCGCCTTCCAGGTGTCGGCGCGCGTCGATTCGCGCACGATTCTCGATCAGATGGGCGCCGAGTCGTTGCTGGGCCATGGCGACATGCTCTATCTGCCGTCGGGCACCTCGATCCCGACGCGTGTTCACGGTGCCTTCGTCAGCGACGCCGAGGTGCATCGGGTGGTCGATTCGCTGAAGAAAGCAGCGCCGCCCAACTATATCGAGGAGATACTGTCCGGCCCATCGTCGCCGATTCCCGGGATTCCGGACGAAAACCAAACAGCCGCGTCTGTCAGTGCCGAAGAAGATCCGCTCTATGATGAAGCGGTGCGAATCGTCACGACCGAGCGCAAGCCATCGATCTCCTATGTGCAGCGCCGGCTGAAGATTGGTTACAATCGCGCCGCGCGCCTGCTCGAGAGCATGGAGAGCGCGGGCGTGGTGGGCCAATTGCAGGCGAACGGTTCGCGCGAGGTGCTGGCACCGCCCCCGCCGGGTGCAGGTGGTGATGATGACTAAGCCGTTGAGTCTGCTGCTGTGTGCATTGCTCAGCGTCGGCATGCTACAGGCGGCGGCGACGAATGCAGAGCGGCAGACGCCACTCGACCAGTACCTCGACCAGTTGCAGACGCTGCGCGTCAGCTTCGAGCAGACCATCACGGATGCGCGCGGTCGCGAGACACAGCGCGCCACTGGCATGCTGACCGTGGTCCGCCCTGGGCGGTTTCGCTGGGAACTGACGCCGGCGGACACCAATGCGACGCAGCTCATGATCGCCGACGGCAAGAACCTCTGGTTCTACGATCGCGATCTCGAACAGGTGTCGGTGCGCCCGGCGGAGTCGGCGCTGACAGCGACGCCGGCGACGCTGCTGTCGAGCACGGGGGACCTGCGCAGCGTCTTCAAGGTAGCCGAGCAGGTGCAGCGTGATGGCATCGAGTGGGTCGCAGTGACACCGCTGCGCGCGGACGCCGACTTCAAGGAGGCGCGGCTGGGTTTCCAGCGCGGCGAATTACGCCAGATGATCCTGAAGGACAAGCTTGGCCAGACTTCGACGCTGTTGTTTGCCAACGGCGCGCGCAACGTTGCCGTTCCGGATGCTGACGTGCGCTTTTCGCCACCGGCGGGCGCGGATGTGATCGGCACTCCGGTACGCTGAACGGTGCGCGAGCTTAGATTAGGTACTCTGTGGTTGGTGCTCGGCCTGATTCTGGTCGCGGCGGTTCTGACGCTGAGCTTGCTTCCCGGCGCGGATCTGCCCATCCAGGGCTTCAATGACAAACTGAACCACGCGCTGGGTTTCTTCGCGATGACCGCCTGGTTCTGCGGTTTGTATCCGCGTCGGCGCTGGATTCTTGTTTGCGGTGCCATGTTTGCACTGGGCCTGTTGATCGAGGTATTGCAAGGCTGGATGGCGGTCGGGCGCACCGCCGAGCTGCCGGATGTCGCCGCCGACATTGCCGGTATCGCTGCGGCGTTGGTCATTTCTGCGCTGGGTGTGGATAGCTGGCCCGTCTGGTGCGAGCGACTGTTAGTACGTCCAGCGAGGCACTTGTGAGCTCGCTAGGGACGCGCCAGGGCGATCTGTTGCGTGACAGCACTGATGAACTGGCACACCGACCGTTGGCGGATCGCATGCGGCCGCGACACCTGGATGAGTTCGTCGGTCAGCAACATATCGTCGGCGCGGGCAAACCCTTGCGGCGCGCGCTCGAGGCCGGTCACTTGCATTCGCTGATACTGTGGGGGCCACCCGGTACCGGCAAGACGACGCTGGCCCGCTTGATCGCGTCGCGTGCGGATGCCGAGTTCATCGCGCTGTCGGCCGTACTGGCAGGTGTGAAGGATATTCGCGAGGCGGTGCAGTTCGCGCAGTCGGGTCGTGCGGAACACGGGCGGCGTACCGTTCTGTTCCTGGACGAAGTGCACCGCTTCAACAAGTCGCAGCAGGACACGTTCTTGCCTTACGTCGAGGACGGCACGCTCACCTTCATCGGTGCTACCACCGAAAACCCGTCGTTCGAGGTGGTCAGTGCCTTGCTGTCACGTGCGCGGGTCTACGTCCTGAAGAGCCTCGCGGTCGACGACATCGTCGCCGTATTGCAGCGCGCCTTGCTCGATCCGCAGCGCGGCCTCGCGGCGGAACAGTTAGTGGTCGATCCGGCTGCGCTCGAGCTCATCGCACAGGCGGCCGATGGTGACGCGCGGCGCGCGCTCGGCATGCTGGAGATCGCGGCCGACCTCGCGCCGGAACGCGATGGCAAACGGCACATCGATATGCGCGAGGCCGAGGAAGTGGCGAGCGGTGTGCGTCGCCGCTTCGACAAAGGCGGCGAGCAGTTCTACGATCAGATTTCGGCATTGCATAAGGCGGTGCGTGGCACCGATCCGGACGCCGCGCTGTACTGGTTTGCGCGCATGCTCGACGGCGGTTGCGATCCGCTGTACGTCGCGCGGCGTGTGGTGCGCATGGCGATGGAGGATATCGGGCTGGCCGACCCGCGCGGCTTGCAGGTGGCCCGCGATGCCTGGGACACCTACGAGCGCCTAGGCAGTCCAGAAGGAGAACTCGCGCTTGCGATGGCCGTGGTCTACCTGGCCTGCGCGCCCAAGAGCAATTCAGTCTACGTCGCTTTGGGCGAAGCGCGGGGCGATGTGGAGAAGTTTGGCACCCTCGATGTACCGTTGCGGTTTCGCAATGCGCCGACCAAGCTGATGAAGAATCTGGGTTACGGCAGTGGTTATCAGTATGCGCATGACGCACCAGGGGCATACGTGCGTGGCGAGCGGTATCTGCCGGATGAGCTGCCCGACCGGCGGTACTATCGGCCGGTGGCGCGCGGCCTCGAGATCCGTATCGCCGAGGCGCTGACACGCTTGCGTGGTGAGGGCGTGCCGCCAGCCACCGCCGCGCGCGACCCGGACAAGGAAGGCTCATGAGCTGGCTACTGGTGGCGCTCGGCAGTGCGATCGGCGGCCTATTGCGCTATGGCGTGGCGCGCGTCGCGCCGATCGCGCCTGGCGGTTGGGCGATCGGCACCCTGTTCGTGAATGTCCTGGGGAGTTTCCTGATCGGCTTGCTGTATCCCTGGGTTGCAGCACGCGGCGTCAGCGCTGAGAATGCGCGGCTGTTCTGGATGACCGGCGTGCTGGGCGGGTTCACCACGTACTCGGCGTTTGCACTCGAGACCAGTCTGTTGGGTGTAAGTGGCAACTGGACGTCGGCAGCGGGCTATACGGTCATCACGGTGGCGGGCTGTCTATTGGCCGCGCTGGCCGGCCGTGCGCTGGCGACGGCATGGTCCTGAGTCGAACGACGGAGGTCTCTTGTTAGATTCCAAGGCACTGCGCACCGCTCCCGAGGCGGTTGCGAGCAATCTCGCGCGACGGGGATTCCAGCTCGACGTCGAGGCGTTTCGCGCGCTCGAAGAGCAGCGCAAGCGCGTGCAGATCGAGGCCGACAGATTGCGTGCTGAGCGCAATGCCAATGCCAAGGCTGTGGGTATAGCCAAGGGCAGGGGCGAGGATGCGAGCGCCGCGCTGGCACGAGCGGAAGAACTGACGCGCGAGCTGGCAAATGCTGAGACCGAGCTAGTTGCCGTGCAGACCGAAGTGGACGTCTGGCTGCTGGGACTGCCTAACACCCTGCATGAGACGGTGCCCGCTGGACGCGATGAGGACGCCAACGTCGAGGTACGACGGCACGGCGCGCCGCGCGCGTTCGATTTTGCGCCGCTCGACCACGTTGCCTTGGGCGAACAACTCGGCGGTCTGGATTTCGATGCCGCCACACGGATTTCTGGCGCTCGATTCGTCGTCATGCGCGGTCCACTGGCGCGCCTGCACCGGGCGCTGGCGCAGTTCATGCTCGACGTGCATACGAATGAGCATGGTTACACCGAGTTGTACGTGCCGTATCTGGTGTCGGGCAGTGCGCTGCAGGGCACCGGGCAGTTGCCCAAGTTCGCGGCAGACCTGTTCAAGGTGCAAAGCGAGCAGGGCTTCTATCTCATACCCACGGCTGAGGTGCCGGTCACCAACCTGGTGCGTGAGCAGATAGTCGATGAGAATGCGTTGCCGCTGAAGTTCGTCGCGCACACGCCGTCGTTTCGCAGCGAAGCGGGCAGTCACGGCAAGGACACGCGCGGCATGATTCGCCAGCATCAGTTCGACAAAGTCGAGTTGGTGCAGATCGTGAAGCCCGCCGAGTCGTATGCCGCGCTCGAAGCGCTCACGACGCATGCCGAGGCGATACTGCAGAAGCTCGAGCTGCCGTATCGCGTCATGGCGCTGTGCGCGGGCGATGTCGGTTTTGCCAGTGCCAAGACCTACGATCTCGAAGTCTGGTTGCCATCGCAGCAGAAGTACCGCGAGATTTCCTCCTGCAGCAATTGCGAAGCCTTCCAGGCGCGGCGCATGCAGGCGCGCTGGCGCAATCCTGCGACCGGCAAGCCCGAGCCTGTGCATACGCTGAACGGTTCCGGGGTGGCGGTCGGGCGGGCACTGGTCGCGGTGCTGGAGAACTATCAGAATGCCGACGGGTCGATCACCGTGCCGGCTGCGCTCCGTTCATACTTGGGTGGCCAGGAGCGGATCGCGACGAACTGAAGCCGGAAGGGTGGCAGAGCGGTTGAATGCACCGGTCTTGAAAACCGGCGTCCCTTCGCGGGGACCGTGGGTTCGAATCCCACCCCTTCCGCCAATAATTCAATAGCTTAAACTGCATATCTCCAGGGGACCTAAGCTTCTGGTTGCACTACCGTTTGCGATCGGTTGTTGAAAAGCGCTCGATCGATGCGCCTATTGAACGACGAGTCAGGAGGCTACCCTGTGAAACCATGACCGTCGGTTTGCTCGTCATTGCGCTATGCACGCTGGCGTTCGCGTTGGTGGCTAAGCGCTTGTCGTCGACGATCGTGACGGCGCCGATGCTATTCATCGCGCTAGGCGTGCTGCTGGCCACTACCGGACTCGTGCAGCACGAGCAGGCCGAGTCGGCGCTGCACCTCGTGGCCGAGATCGCGCTGATCGCGCTGCTCTTCCTGGATGCCGCGCAGATCAACCTGCAAGTGCTGCGCAAACGTCATGTCTGGCCGGTCCGCATGCTGGTGCTTGGTCTGCCGTTGGCTATCTTGTTAGGCACGCTGGTGGCTTGGGCACTGCTGCCCACCTGGCCGCTCGTCGCGCTGGCATTGGTAGCAGCAATCCTGGCGCCAACCGACGCCGCGCTGGGTCAGGCGGTCGTGACGAACGCGGTCGTGCCAGCGCGTGCGCGGCGCGCGCTGACGGTGGAAAGCGGCCTAAACGACGGGCTCGCGCTGCCGATTGTCTTGCTGTTCGCCAGCCTGACGGCGCAGGTGATGGAGCAGGACGCAACCAATTGGTTGTTGTTTGGCGCCAGTCAGTTGATTCTG
>ERZ795053.6243-NODE-6243-length-11949-cov-8.482092_pt1 | contig 11949 bp, 2 predicted proteins | sample MGYA00375137_ERZ795053 | MGnify/ENA primary metagenome ERZ795053 (study PRJEB30182, sample SAMN05720284) | activated sludge metagenome | isolation source: Anaerobic digester | place: Hong Kong | collected 2014-12-17 ... | reverse complement strand
AGCGCTGGGCGTAGATCAGGTCGTCCGCCGACCACCACACCACGACGAAGCCGCCGTCAGACAGCACCGCGACGTCGTGACCGTACTGGTTGCTGGCGACCGTGGTCGGGACGACCTGCTCGGCCACCGCCACCGAACCGTCGGCGTTGAAGACCTTGGCGAAGACACCGTAACCGCTGCCATCGGCACCGCTGGTGTCGCCGTAGACCGCGACGAACTTGCCGTCCGCCAGCGCCGCGAGGCGCGGGTTGAATTGAGTGGATGCGGTGGTGGTGTTGAGGGTGAACTCGCCGCCGAGCGGGCTGCCGTCGGCCGCGTAGCGCTGGGCGAGCACGTCGTAGGGGTAGTTGGAAGTCGCCGCGGTGTAGTCGCTGCGGTAGGCCACTACGAAGCTGCCGTCGGTCAGTCCGACCACCGCCGGCTCGTACTGGTTGGAGGCCGTGCTGGTATTGACCTGGAACTCGCCGCCCATGGCAGCACCATCGGCGCCGTAGCGCTGGGCATAGATCCCCGCGCTGGAGCCGTCCTGGGAATCCGAGCGCCAGGCGACGACGAAGCCGCCGTCGGGCAGGGAGGCGATCGCCGGCTCGTACTGCGCATCCAGGCTCTGGCTATTGACCTGGAACTCGGCGCCGACCGCCGCCCCCTTGGCGTCGTAGCGCTGGCCGAACACGCCGTAGGAGCTGCCGTCCTGCGCGCCATCCGAGCGCCACACCACCACGTAGCCACCCGCATTCGGCCCCTGCAGCGAGCTCACCGCCGGAGTGGTCTGCTGGTCGGCTTCATAGCTGTTGACCTGCTGCTCGCCGAAGAGCCTGCTCGCCCCGTCGAGCTCGGGCGTCACGGTGATCTGCACCGTGTGCGCCGCGCTGGCGCCGCCGGCGCCGTCATTGACCCGGATGCTCACCAGCCGGCTCGCCGCCGGATCGGTGGAGCTGTTGGCGTAGGTCAGGTTCTCGATCAGGGCCTCGACCGCCTGCGGGGTCGCGCTGGCGTTCAGGCTCACCACCAAGTCGGCGCCGTTGGCACCGTTCGACACCAGGGTGCCGATCGCGACGCCACCGTAGCTCACGGTGTTGCCCGACACGCCGATCTGGCCCGGGTCGGTGCCCTGGTTGCGGATACCGAGCTGGTCCTGCGCGAGCTGGTACACCGCCTGGTTCTGTCCGGCCGGAATGACCGCCGCGACCAACTGGCCGCCGGCGAAGTTCGCCGAGTCGGCATCCGACAGGCGCACCGCGGCGTCGATGAGTTGCGGCGCGGCATTCACCGCGTTCTCGGCGTAGCTCACGCTGGCGACCAGATCCGCGAGTTCCGGCGCGGCCGAGCGCGTCACCGTGCCGGGCTCGCCGAACATGCGGGTGAACACGCCGTAGCTGTTGGCGCTGCCGGCCTCCTGGTCGTAGCTCGCCCACGCCACCACGAAGTTGCTGCCGGTGAGCGCCGCGATATCGGGCAGGTACTGCGTGCTGGCGATGTTGGCGTTGACCACCACCGCCCCATCGACCTTGTTGCCCGCGGCGTCGAACTGCTGCAGAAGCACGTCGTAGGTATAGCTGCCCGCCGGGTTGGTGTAGCTGTCCCAGGCGACCACGAAGCCGCCGTCGGCGAGCGCGGCCACGCGCGCATAGTCCTGGAAGGGAACGCTGTCGGCCGTGCTGACCTGGAACTGGCCGCCGCTCTTCGCGCCAGCAGCGTCGAAGCGCTGGCCGTGGATCTGGTCGTCGGCAGACGACCACCACACCACGACGTAACCGCCGTCGGCCAGCACCGCCACATCGTGGCCATACTGGTTGCCGGCGACCGTGGTCGGCACCACCTGCTCGGCCACCGCCACCGAGCCGTCGGCGTTGAACACCTTGCTGAACACACCGTAGCCGCTGCCGTCGTTGCCGCTCGCATCGCCGTAGAGGGCGACGAACTTGCCACCGGGCAGCGCGGCCAGGCGCGGGTTGAACTGGGTACCCGAGACCGTGGTGTTGAGGGTGAACTCGTCGGCGAGCAGGGTGCCATCGGCCGCGTAGCGCTTGGCCAGCACGTCCTGGGCGTAGCTCGCGCTCGCGTCGGTGTAGTCGCTGCGATAGGCCACCACGAAGCTGCCATCCGACAGACCGACCACCGCCGGCTCGTACTGGCTGTAGACGGTGGTAGTGTTGACCTGGAACTCGCCTCCCACCGCCATGCCATCGGCGCCGTAGATCTGCGCATGCACGCTCTCGCCCGAGCCGTCCTGTCCGCTCGAGCGCCACACCACGACGAAGCCGCCGTTGGCGAGCGAGGCGATCTCGGGCTCGTACTGGCTGCTCTGGGTGTAGGTGTTGACCTGGAACTCGGCGCCGAGCGCAGCGCCCTTGGCGTCGTAGCGCTGGCCATAGACGCCGTAGGAGCTGCCGTCCTGCGCGCCATCCGAGCGCCACACCACCACATAGCCGCCGGCGTTCGCGCCCTGCAGGCCGGTCACGACCGGCGTGATCTGATAATCCGCCTCGTAGGTGTTGGCCTGCTGCTCGTCGAACAGCGGGCTGGCACCGTCGATCTCCGGCGTCACGTTGATCACCATCTGGCTGGCGCTGCTCGCCACGCCGGCGCCGTCGCGCACCACCACCTGGATCGTGCGCGCGGCGAGCGGGCCGTCGGAGCTCGTGCGGTAGCTCAGGTTCTCGAGCACGCGCTCGATCGCCGCGGCGGTCGCGCTGGCATTGAAGTTGATCACCAGCTGGTCGCCGTTGACGCCGTTGTCGGCGGCAGCGATCGTGCCGATCAGCGTGCCGCCGTAGCTCACGTCCGAGCCGGACACGCCGACCTGGCCGGCACCGGAGCCCTCGTCACGGATCGACAGCTGGTCGTCCACCCGGCCGCTGCTCGAGACATAGGACACGGTGAGGCTGCCGGCGTTGAAGCCGGTGGCGCCGTTGTAGGCGAGCTGCACGCCCGGGTCGAGCACCACCCCGGCCTCGGCGGCGGACTCCGCCAGCGTGACTGCCGATTCGAGATCCTGCAGATCCACCGTCGCCGGGCTCACGCTCGCCTGGATGCGCACCAGCATCTGCTGCGCGGCACTCGCCCCACCGTCGCCGTCGAACAGGCGGAAGCCGAGGTAGCGGTCGGTCTGGCTGCTGCCGGGGGCCGCGTTCACGTAGGTCAGGCTCTGCACCAGCGCCTGCACCGCCTCGGCGGTGGCGTCGGCATCGAAACTCACCACCAGGTTCGCGCCCGCCGCCCCGCCGCTGAAGGTGCCGATCACGCTGCCGCCGTAGCTGAGCTCGTTGCCGGACACGGTGATCGGGCCTGCGGCGGCGAATCCGAGGGTCTCGTTCGCGTGCGAGGTCGGGCTGCCGTCGAGGAACTGCACGATCAGGCTGCCGCCATCGAAATCGGCCGAATCGACATCGCGCACGAGCACGGCCGCATCGAGGGTCCGCGCCGTGCCCGCGTAGAACGGGGAGGCGTTGTCGTAGGACAGCGTGAGCGTGCCGCGCAGGTCGTCGAGCACCGGGTCGGCCGACGGACGTGCCAGCTCGGCCGCATCGCCGAAGAGCTGCTGGCGGATCTCGTTGGTGTTGTTGCCGCCGTTGGCGCTGCTCGCGTAGCCGCTATAAACCACCACGAAGTTGCCGTTGCCGAGGTCCGCCACCGCAGGCTCGGCGGCCGTGCTGTTGTCTGGGGACTCGAGCTTGCGCTGGCCGTCGATCGCGTTGCCCGCGGCGTCGTACTCGCGGATGTAGACGTCGTTCTGCGTGCCGGCGCCAGACTCGTCGTAGTTGTCGTTATAGAAGCTCACCACGAAGCCGCCGGTCGACAGCGCGGTCACCTCGGGCTGGTACTGCCCGCCGGCCGTGGTCTCGTTGACCCGGAACTCGCCGCCCACCTTGACGCCCGCCGCGTCGAAGCGCTGGCCATAGACGCCCCATGTGCTGGCGCTGTCCTGGTCGTAGGCCGACCACACCACCACGAAGCCGCCATCCGCGAGGACCGCGACGTTGGGCGCGTGGTCGCCGTTGTTGCCGGCGGACTGCTGGTTGTCCGTCGTCGTGTTGACGAGGAAGGTGCTGCCGAAGGTGTCGGTGCCGGCATCGTAGATGCGGCCGAAGACGCCGTTGCTGCTACCGTCGTTGGCACCGCTGTCGGCCCAGACGATCACCAGGTCGCCGTCGGCGCGTCCGGCCACGTCGGGCACGAACTGGCCTCCCGACTGCGCGCTGGCGCTGCCCGGCGCGGTACTGACCAGGGTCTCGACCCCCTGCTTGGCCCCCGCATTGTCGAAGCGCTGCAGGTAGATGTCGCTACCGTTGGACCACACCGCGGCAAAGCCGCCGGGGTAGGCCGCGACGTTGGTGTGGTACTGCGTACCCGAGGTGGTGGTATTGAGCAGGAGCTGCCCGCCCTGGGCGACACCCGCGGCATCGAAGCGCTGCGCGTAGCTGCCCCAGCCGCTGCCGTCGTTGCCGCCGTTGTCCTGCCAGCTCACCACGAAGCCGCCGTCCGACAGCGCCGCGATCTGCGGCCAGCTCTGCTCGCCGTTGACGAGTGTGTTGACGCGGAACTCGGCCCCGAGCGCCTCGCCGTTGTTGGCGAAGCGTTGGGCGTAGATTCCCCATGTGCTGGCCGCATCCTGGCCGTACGAGGCCCACGCGACCACGTAGCTGCCGTCGGCGAGCGCCACCGCCGCCGGCCACTCCTGCGTGCTCGGCGTGTAGGTGTTGACCACCTCCTCCGCCCACACCCGCGGCGCGCCGTCCAGGCTCGGGCTCACCGTGATCGTCAGCATGCGGGCATCGCTGCTGGCACCGTCGCCGTCGCTCACGCGCAGGCCGAGCGTGCGGCTGGCGTTGGGGCTTACGTCCGTGTTCGCGTAGCCGAGGCGCTCGATCAGCGCCTCGACGGCCTCGACGGTGGCCGCGGCACTGGTGAAGTCGATGCGCAGGTTGGCACCATCGGCCCCGCCGCTGATCGTGCCGATCGCGGCTCCGCCGTAGCGCACCGTGCTGCCATCGACGCCGATCTGCCCGGCGTTGTTACCCTCGTGCACGACGCCGAGCTGGTCCTCGGCGCTACCGCCGCGGATGTGGTACAGGTCCAGGCGCCCGCCGGCGAAGTCGGCCGAATCCGCGTCGCTCAGGCCCACCGCGGCGTCGATGAGCTGCAGGCCAGCGTTGACCTCGTCCTCGATGAAGTTGACGGTGCCGGTGAAGTCGCCGACTTGCGGGCTCGCCGAGCGCGCCAGCTCGGCGGCGTCGCCGAAGAGCTGCTGGCGGATCTCGTGGGTGTTGTTCCCACCGTTGGCGCTGGTGGCGTAGCTGCTGTAGATCACCGCGAAGTTGCCGCTACCGAGGTCGGCCACCACCGGCCGATACGCCGTGCCGTTGTCGGGCGACTCGAGCTTGCGCTGGCCGTCGATGGCGTTGCCCGCGGCATCGTATTCGCGGATGTAGACGTCGTTCTGCGTCCCGGTCCCCGAGACGTCGTAATTGTCGTTGTAGAAGGCGACGACGAAGCCGCCAGACGACAGCGCAGTGACCTCGGCCATGTACTGGCTGCCGGCGGTGGTCTCGTTGACCTGGAACTCGCCGCCCACCTTGCCGCCCGCGGCGTCGAAGCGCTGGCCGTAAACGCCCCAGGTGCTAGCGCTTTCCTGGTCGTAGGACGACCACACGACGACGAAGCCGCCGCCTGTGAGCGTGGACACCGTGGGGGCATGATTTTCGTCGCTCGCGGAGCCCTGGTAGCTGGCGGTCGTCGTGGTGACCAGGAAGCTGCTTCCGAAGGTCGCGGTGTCGGCGTCGTAGAGCCGCCCGAACACACCGTGGGAGCTGCCGTCGTTGCCCCCCCCGTCGGCCCACACGATCATCAGGTCGCCATTGGCCGTGGCCGCAATGTCGGGCAGGTACTGGGCGCCGGACTGCGCCGAGGCGGAGCCGACCGCGGTGCTGACGAGGGTTTCGCCCCCCAGCTTGCCCCCGGCGTTGTCGAAGCGCTGCAGGACGATGTCGCTGCCGTTGGACCACACCGCCGCGAAGCCGTCGGTGTAGGCCGCGACGTTGGTGTGGTACTGCGTGCCGGAGGTCGTGGTGTTGAGCAGGAGCTGCCCGCCCTGGGCGTTGCCTGCGGCGTCGAAGCGCTGCGCGAAGCTGCCCCAGCCGCTGCCATCGTTGCCGGCGCTGTCCTGCCAGCTGATCACGAAGCCGCCGTCCGACAGCGCGGCGATCTGCGCCCAGCTCTGGTCGCCACCGACCAGGGTATTGACGCGGAACTCGGGCCCGATCGCCTCGCCGTTGCTGGCGAAGCGCTGCGCAAAGATCCCCCAGCCGCTGCCGTCCTGGCCACCGTTGGACTGCCAGGCCACCACATAGCTGCCATCGGCGAGCGTCGCCGTGGCCGGCCACTCCTGCGCATTCGCGGTCCAGGTATTGACCACCTCCTCCGCCCACACCCGCGGCGCGCCGTCCACGCTGGAGCTCACCGTAATCGTCAGCATGTTGGGGTTGCTGGTGCCGCCGTCGCCGTCGCTGACGCGCAGGCCGAGCGTGCGGCTGGCGTTGGGGTTCTGGTCGTCGTTGCCATAACCCAGGCGCTGGATCAGCGCCTCCACCGCCTCGACCGTGGCCGCGGTGCTGGTGAAGTCGATGCGCAAGTTGGCGCCGTCGGCGCCGCCGCTGATCGTGCCGATCGCGACTCCGCCATAGCTCACCGTGTTGCCGGCGACGCCGATCTGGCCCGCGCCATCGCCCTGATGCACGACGCCGAGCTGGTCCTCGGCGCTGCCGCCCTGGAGGTAGAAGAGGTCGAGCCGACCGCCGGAGAAGTTGGCCGAATCCGGGTCGCTCAGCCCCACCGCGGCGTCGATGACCTGCAGGGCGGTGTTGACGTCGTTCTCGACGAAGCTGACCGTGCCGGTGAAGTCCGCGAGCTGCGGGCTCGCCGAGCGCGCCAGCTCGGCGGCGTCGCCGAAAAGCTGCTGGCGGATCTCATGGGTGTTGTTGCCGCCGTTGGCGCTGGTGGCGTAGCTGCTGTAGATCACCGCGAAGTTGCCGCTGCCGAGGTCGGCCACCACCGGCTGGTAGGCCGTGCTGTTGTCGGGCGAGACGAGCTTGCGCTGGCCGTCGACCGCGTTGCCCGCGGCGTCGTACTCGCGGATATAGACGTCGGAAGTCGTCCCGCTCCCCGAGACGTCGTAGTTGTCGTTGTAGAAGGCCACCACGAAGCCGCCGGACGACAGCGCGGTCACCTCGGACATGTACTGGCTGCCGGTGGTCGTCTCATTGACGCGGAACTCGCCGCCCACCTTGTTGCCCGTGGCGTCGAAGCGCTGGCCATACACGCCCCAGCCGCTGCCGTCGGTGTCGCTCGACGGCCACACCACCACGAAGCCGCCGTCGGCGAGCACCGCCACGTTGGCGACGTATTCGCCGTAGCCGTTGTAGCTCTGGTTGCCAGTGGTGGTCGTGTTGACCAGGAAGCTGGTGCCGAAGCCGCTGCCCGGCGTGTAGATGCGCGCGAAGACGCCATCGCCGCTGCCGTCGTTGGCGCCCGCATCGGTCCACACCACGACGAAGCGGCCGTCGGTCCAGGCCGCCACGTCGGGCACGTACTGCGCGCCGGACTGCGCGGAGGCGCTGCCCGGGATCGTGCTCACCAGGGTCTCGCCGCCGAGCTTGCTCCCGGCGTTGTCGAAACGCTGCAGGTAGATGTCGGAGCCGTTGGACCACACCGCGGCGAAGCCGCCGTCGTAGCCCGCCACATTGGCGTGATACTGCGTGCTCGAGGTGGTCGTGTTGACCACGAACTGCCCGCCCTGCGCGTTGCCGGCGGCGTCGAAGCGCTGCGCGAAGTTGCCCCAGCCGCTGCCGTCGTTGCCGGCGCTGTCCTGCCAGCTCACCACGAAGCCGCCGTCCGACAGCGCCGTGATCTGCGGCCAGCTCTGATCGCCATTGCCCAGGGTGTTGACGCGGAACTCGCCCCCGAGCGCCTCGCCGTTGTTGGCGAAGCGCTGGCCGTAGATGCCGCCGCTGCTGCCGTCCTGCCCCGAAGAGACCCACACCACCACGTAGCTGCCATCGGCGAGCGTGGCGGTCGAGGGCCATTCCTGCGTGCTCGCGGTCCAGGTGTTGACCACCTCCTCCGCCCACACCCGCGCCGCGCCGTCCTCCTCGCGCACGACCTGGATACGCAGCTCGCTTGCCGTGCTCGCACCGCCGTCGCCGTCGTAGACCCGGACCGCGATGTTCCGCTCGGCCTGCGGGCTGTTCGAGGTGTTGGCGTAGGTGAGGTTCTGCAGCAGCTGCTCGACCGCGTCGATGCTCGCGTTGGCGTTGAGCTCGATCACCAGTCCGGCCCCGTTGGTGCCGCCCGTGATCGTGCCGATCGCCACCGCGCCGCTGCCATCGTTGAAGCTGACTGTGCTGCCCGAGACGCCGATCTGGCCGACGCCGGTGCCTTCGTCACGCACACCGAGCTGGTCCTCGGCGCTGCCGAAGCGAGTGTAAAAAATTTCGACACGTCCGCCGTCGAAGTCGGCGGAATCCGCGTCGTGCAGGCTGACCACGGCATCGAGGAGCTGCGGCGCGGCGTTCACGGTGTTCTCGCCGAACACCAGCGTGCCGCCGAGCTCGTTCAGTTCCGGATTGGCCTGGCGGGGCAGCTCGGCGGGATCGCCGAAGAGCTGCTGGTAGATGCCCGAATAGCCACCGTCCGCCTCCTGATTGTCGGAGCGCCAGACGACCACGTAGTTGCCTGCGCCCAGGCTGGCGATCGCCGGCTCGTACTGCGAGGTCTGCGTCGGCGTGGGGGTGTTGACCTTGACCTGGCCGCCGAGCGCGGCACCGGCCGCGTCATATTCGCGCACGTAGACGTCCTGGTACGACCCGGTACCGGACACGTCGTAGTTGTCGTTGCGCCAGGTGACGGCGAAGCCGCCGCCGGCGAGCGCCGTCACCTCGGGCTGGTACTGGCTGCCGTTGATCGATTCATTGACGCGGAACTCGCCGCCGAGCGCCGAGCCGTCGGCCGCGTAGCGCTGCGCGTACACCCCGGCGCCGCTGCCGTCCTGGTTGTCGGAGCGCCAGGTCACGACGAAGCCGCCGCCCTCGAGCATCGCCACCGCCGGTTCGTACTGCGCACCGGAGGTCGCGGTGTTGACGCGGAACTCGCTGCCGGCGGCGGTGCCATCGGCGTTGTAGCGTTGCGCATAGACGCCGTAGCTGCTGCCGTCCTGGCTGTTGTCGCGCCAGACCACCACGAAGCGGCCGTCGGCGAGCGCGGCGACCTCGGGCTCGTACTGCTCGCCCGAGGTCGTGGAGTTCACCCGGAACTCGGCACCGACCGCGCTGCCGTCGTTGGCGTAGCGCTGCGCGTAGATCCCCCAGCCACTGCCGTCCTGGCTGTACGAGGCCCACGCCGTGACGAAGCCGCCGTCGTAGGCCGCGACCGTGGGCAGCTCCTGCTGGCTGCTGGTGGTGGCGTTCACGCGCTGCTGGCCGCCGAGCGCGACGCCCAGCGCCGAGTAGCGCTGCATGTAGATGCCGTAGCTGCTGCCATCCAGGCCGCTCTGGTCGGTCCACAGGACCACGAAGCTGCCGTCCGACAGGCCAGTGACCTGCCCCTCGACCTGGTAGCCGCTGGTGCTGCTGTTGACGCGGAACTCGGGCCCGACCGGAATCCCCGAGGCGTCGTAGCGCTGCGCGTAGATGCCGTCGTTGCTGCCGTCCTGGGCGCGCGAGGTCCACACCACCACGTATCCGCCGCCTGCGAGCGGGGATACCGAAGGCTGGTATTGGTAGTCGGGGCTGTAGCTGTTGACCTTCTCTTCGGTGTAGAGGCTCATTCTGGTGCTCCCTGGGCGTGCGGTTGGGTGGCATGAGCCACCGGCAAACACGAGTGGAAGCATCAAACATGCCTATGCGGCAAGTCGTTGAATGCATGAGAAGATCGACCCGCCCACGAGTCGATCACGCAAGGAAGGAAGGGTGAGTGTAAAAAAAACCGACAGCACTCCGGAGCGGGGAGCTCGAGCCGCTCGCTCGCGCACGCGGATCGGCTCAATAGTCCGCCAGGCTGGCACAGGTCTCCTCGCGCCCGGTCATGCGGCCGAAGCGCTGCAGGCGCTCGCGCACGAATTCGTCCGGCACGCGGCGATCGGCACAGTATTCGCGCAGCTGCATCGCCTGCGCGGCGAACTGCAGGCGGCGCACGCTGTCGGCGAGCGCCGGGAAGCGATAACCGTCGGTGCGCCGCCACTCGGGCGTCGGCGCGCTCGCGGCGGGCGCGGCGGCCGCCGCGGGCGCCCTCTGGGCGAGGACCGGGCCGACGGACAGGGCGAGCGAGAGGGCAAGCGAAAGGGCGAGAAAGCGCCGCGGAATGTGAACGTGCATCGGGCCGCAGGTACAGGGGAGACCCCTGCCCTTACGGCCCGATGCACTTCCGGCTTGAGCGAAACCCGCCGGCACTGGGGCCGGCGGGCGGTTCGGCATCATCCCTCCATCGACTTCACGTGCTGGATGACCTCGCCGATGGCTTCCTGCGCGCTGCCGTAGAGCATGCGGCAGTTGTCCTTGTAGAACAGCGCGTTCTCGATGCCCGAGTAGCCCGCACCCTTGCCGCGCTTGACCACGATGACGTTCTGCGCCATGTCGGCGTTGAGGATGGGCATGCCGTAGATCGGGCTCGACTTGTCGGTGCGCGCGACCGGGTTCACCACGTCGTTGGCACCGATGACCAGGGCCACGTCGGCCTGGGCGAAGTCGGCGTTGATCTCGTCGAGGTCGAAGATCTTGTCGTAGGGCACGCCGGCCTCGGCCAGCAGCACGTTCATGTGACCCGGCATGCGGCCCGCGACCGGGTGGATCGCGAACACCACCTCGACACCCGCCTCCTCGAGCAGCTGCGACATCTCCCACACCTTGTGCTGCGCGCCCGCCACCGCCATGCCGTAGCCCGGCACGATGATGACCTTCTGGCCGTAGCGCATCAGCGCAGCCGCATCCATCGACGAGAGCTCGCGCATCGTGCCCTCGACCGCCTCGCCACCTTCGGCCGCGGCGCCGGTGATCGGCGCGAAGATGATGTTCTTGATCGGGCGGTTCATCGCCTTGGCCATGAGCTGGGTGAGCAGCATGCCGGAGGCGCCGACGACGATGCCGGCCACGATCAGCGCCGGGTTGCCGATCACGAAGCCCTTGAAGCCGACCGCGAGGCCGGTGAAGGCGTTCAGCAGCGAGATCACCACCGGCATGTCGGCGCCGCCGATCGGCATCACCAGGATCACGCCGAGCGCGAGCGCGAGCACGAAGAACAGGAAGATCTCGAAGCCGCCCGGGTGCGCCGAGTAGGCCACGGTGAGGCCGATACCGATGGTGATGACCGAGAGCAGGAAGTTGATGTTGTTCTGCCCCGGCAAGCGGATCGCCTTGGTCATCAGGCCCTGCAGCTTGGCAAACGCCACGCACGAACCCGAGAACGCCACCGCGCCGATCACCGCGCCGAGCGCGAGCAGCGTGGACGTGACCGCGTCGTGCGGCACGCCGCGCACCAGCTCGATCGCCGCGATGCCGGCCGCGGCGCCGCCGCCCATGCCGTTGTAGATCGCGACCATCTGCGGCATGTCGGTCATCTTGACCACCTTGCCGCTGTACCAGGCCACGCCGCCGCCGAGCACGATCGCCACCACCATCAGCCCGATGTTGTGCAGGTCGGGGATGAAGAAGGTGGCCAGGGTCGCGGCGATCATCGCGTAGCCGGCCCACACCACGCCCTTGCGCGCGGTGACCGGCGAGCTCATCGCCTTGAGGCCGAAGATGAACACGATGGCGGCGATGAAGTACGCCATGTTGACGAACCAGTTCGAGGTCATTGCTCACCCCCCTGCTTGCGGCCGCCGGCCTTGAACATGCCCAGCATGCGCTCGGTCACGATGTAGCCGCCGGCGGCGTTGGCCGCGCCGAGGAACACCGCGAA
>ERZ795053.6242-NODE-6242-length-11951-cov-4.235205_pt1 | contig 11951 bp, 6 predicted proteins | sample MGYA00375137_ERZ795053 | MGnify/ENA primary metagenome ERZ795053 (study PRJEB30182, sample SAMN05720284) | activated sludge metagenome | isolation source: Anaerobic digester | place: Hong Kong | collected 2014-12-17 ... | reverse complement strand
AGTGAAGCTGTGCATAAGGCATCGCCCCAGAATCAAACCACACATCGATGAGGTCAGACTCCCTATACATAGGCTCACCGTTTTCATCGGCCAACACTACTTCATCAACAAACGGACGGTGTAGGTCGAATTCCGGAGACTCAAATCTTGTGTTCTCAATTTTAAATTTCTTTGCGTGCTCAACTTCTTTTCTCAATTCTTCGAGAGAGCCAATGCATTTTTCTGTTTTTCCGTCTTTCGTTCTCCAGATGGGAAGAGGTGTTCCCCAATAACGTGAACGTGATAAGTTCCAGTCCACCAGGTTTTCCAACCAGTTGCCAAATCGCCCAGTTCCCGTTGACGCTGGCTTCCAGTTGATGGTCTTGTTCAGCTCAACCATCCTGTGTTTCAATGCCGTGGTTTTGATGAACCAGGAATCCAATGGATAATAAAGCACAGGCTTGTCCGTGCGCCACGAGTGTGGATAGCTGTGCAAATACTTTTCAACTTTGAAAGCTTTGTTCTCTTCTTTCAGTTTGATTGCAATCAAGACATCAGTCGACTTGAAATCAGGATCGTTCCGTACGCTGTCAGGGTAATACTCTTCACGAACAAACATGCCAGCAAAATCTGTGATCTCTTTCACGAATTTGCCTTGCTTGTTTACAACCGGGACGTCATTGCCCAACTCGTCTTTTACAGTGATTGCCGAAATGTTATTCTCTTTACAAACACGGAAGTCGTCAGCACCAAACAGGGATGCCGTGTGCACGATACCTGTTCCATCTTCTGTCGACACGAAGTCGCCCGCTATCACCACAAATGCCTTCCCTTCTGGCTTAACATATGGTAGGAGTTGCTCGTACTTAGCCCCCAACAAGTCCCTGCCACTGTAACTGCCAACTACCTTATAAGGAACTACTTTGTCTCCCGGCTTATAGTTTTCAAAGTCAGCTTCAGCGCCTTTTTGGTCGAAATATGCGCTTAGCCGCTCCTTCGCCAGAATCACACTCACTGGCTTGAAGGTGTAAGCGTTGTATGTTTTGACTTTTACATACTCAATTTTCTCTCCTACAGCCAGCGCACAGTTACCCGGCAATGTCCATGGAGTGGTCGTCCAGGCAAGAATGAAAAGTTCTTCATCACCATCAAATAGCGTTGATGATTGACTGTCTTTGACCACTTTAAACTGGGCCGTAATAGAGGTGTCTTTCACATCTTTATAGCAACCAGGCAAGTTCAACTCATGCGAGCTGAGCCCCGTTCCATCCGTAGGTGAGTAAGGCTGTATGCTGTACCCTTTGTAAAGAAGCCCTTTCTCGTAAAGCTGCTTCAGGAGCCACCATAGCGACTCGATGTAATCATTTTCGTAAGTAACATACGGATGTTCAAGATCTACCCAGTAGCCCATCTTCACAGTAAGATCGTTCCACTGGTTTTTGTATTTCATCACCGTTTCACGACACTTCTTGTTGTAGTCCTCCACGGAGATTTTTATTCCAATGTCATCCTTGGTGATCCCGAGTTCCTTTTCTACTTGAAGTTCTACAGGAAGGCCATGCGTATCCCAGCCGCCTTTGCGCTTCACCTGATATCCCTCAAAAGTTTTGAAACGACAGAAAATATCCTTCACCGTTCGAGCCATTACATGGTGAATACCCGGTGTGCCATTTGCAGAAGGTGGACCTTCATAGAACGTAAACGTAGGCTTGCCTTCTCGCCTGGTAATGGACTCTTCAAAAATCTTATTCTCTTCCCAAAATGTGAGTACCTCCGAAGCAATCTTCGCGAAATCCAGTTCTTTATACTCTTTATACCGTGCCGACATTTCTATTTATAGCTAACAATATTCTTTGAAAAAATTAATCACTCTGCTGCGCTATGCTTGTTATGAATCTTGATCTTCTTCAAGTCAATCGCTTCGTCCTCAGCAGATGGATATGAATCAGGATCAAACTCATCAATCAGCGCATGTTGGCCTCGTTCATATCTGCCGCGATCAAAAGTCATTATCAGGGACGGCAACAAAATCAAGTTAGTAAACATTGAAATCAACAACGTGGTTGACGTAAGTAGTCCCAACGCGATCGTTCCCCCAAAAGAAGAAAATGTGAAAATGATAAATCCAGCGAACAACACGATTGAGGTGTAGATCATGCTCTTGCCAACTTCCAGTATTGAATTGCTCACCGCCACAGGCACAAAGAAACTACGCGCATGCAGCTCTTGCCTGTACTTCGCAAGAAAGTGAATGGAGTAGTCTACCGAAATTCCAAAAGTGATACTAAAGATCAGTACAGTGCTTGGTTTTAATGGAATACCCAGGTAACCCATGATTGCAGCTGTGATCATCATCGGAATGAAATTCGGAATTAACGAAATGAGGATCATCCTTACATTGGCGAACAAGAGTCCCATGGTGACTGCAATAAGGCCAAAGGCCAACAGCAGACTCCCACGCAGATTGGTAATCAGGAATTTGTTTCCCTTAATAAATAAAGGAGTGGTTCCCGTGATCTTTGCCGTAATATCTGTACCTGCGAAAATGGTATCCATTTTTGGCTGGATCACACGATTTACCAGCGAATCCATCTTATCGGAACCAATATCAGCCACCTGCATTGAAATACGCATCGTCTGCATGGTAGAGTCGACAAATGATTTGAACAACCCTGAACTATCCGACTGGCCTTTCATGTAGCGAAGAATGAATCCCCGTTCACGATTATCGGGCAACGTATAGCGATTGGGATTGTTGTTATAAAATGCTTGCTTGGCAGCCTTCACAAAACTGACTAATGAAACCGGATTGGAGATATCCTTCTGCTGCGCAAGAAATTGCTCCAGCTCCTCAATTTTTTTGAGATTTCGTACATCGATTACTCCCCTTCGTTTGCCTGTGTTAACAACTACCTCCAGAGGCATCACCCCACTAAAGTTCTCCTCAAAAAACTCCAGGTCTTTTTTAACAACACTTTCCTCAGGAAGGTCGTCTACCATATAGGACATGGCATGAAGTCGCATCATGCCGATAATAGCAAACACGACAATGACTATTGTGCCTGAATAAATGAATTTGCGATGACGATGCACCAGCAAATCCACCGTGGCTAGCATCTTATCAAAACCTTTTACTTCCAGGTGCTTCAAATGCTTTGCGGAAGGGGGTGGCATCCACGAAAACACTCCCGGAATAAGTATGAGGCTTACCACAAAGGTTGCCATCACATTGATACCCGCCACAATACCAAACTCACGAAGAATAGTAATATCTGCGGTAAGCAGCACCAGGAAACCAATAGCGGTAGTCAGGTTGGTAAGAAATGTTGCCAACCCAACTTTTCGCACCACTCTGCTAATAGCCAGGATCTTGTTTCCATGAGACGCAAACTCCGTATGGTACTTATTCATCAGGTAGATGGCATTGGGAATACCGATCACTACGATGATGGGTGGAATCATTCCACTTAGCAGTGAGATCTTAAACCCGAACAGCGAGATAGTACCAAGCACCCACACCACGATAATGCCGATCACGATAAGCGGAAAAAGCACAGCACGGAACGACCTGAAAAAAATCAGAAGGATGACACCAGTAATAATCACCGACACCAAAAGGAATATTTTCAATTCCTGGCCTACCTGGCTGGTGATTACAGATCGAACAAAGGGTAGCCCTGCATAGTGAAGTTGAATCCCGGTTTCGCTCGAAAATTTTTGTCCTTCAGCGGTGATCTGGTCGGTAAGACCAACCCGATCTGAAGAATTAAGTACTTCTTTTTGAATCGAGATGAGAATGGCAATCGCACCGTTCCCTTCATTTACAATTTGACCAATATAAAAGCGCTGCTTCTTTGCTTCCTGCAGCAAGCTGTCGAGCTGCCGCTGGCTGGTGAGTTTCCCAGGAAACACATCAGTGAGGATAAACTGTGTCTTGGCAGTGTCTTTTTCAATTTGCTTGATCAGTGGCAATGAGATGACGTCATTCACGCCCGTCATTCCTTTGACAGCCACACAAAACTTGCGCAGCTTTTCAAAGTTGGCGTACTCATAGATCGAGCTATCTTTCAAGCCAACCGCCACGATGTTGCCATCTTCACCAAATTGCTTCCTGAACTCGGTAAGGAAAACTTGATCCGGATCATTCGCTGGCACTGTGCTCCGGAAATCGTAACTCATCTCCGCTTTCCGGGCGTGATAACCCATAAAAGCAGTGATTATTCCGATCAAAATGACAAGCGGAAGCCGGTATTTAATGACAAAATGAGCGAGGCGTGTCCACATGAATCAGGCTCAAATTTTTATGAAACGGCAAAGCTAAGGATTTTTGACGTTACCCAAGGCGTGAAAATGGCAATAATGGAATACGAAAACCTCTGAAATTCAATGAATTCGGTTGCATTAGCTCAACGCAATACCCTTGATTTTCCGGTAAGTAGAAATGGCGTGCCTGTCCGTCATTCCAGAAACGAAATCAATCATATTTCGCAACATCAAATAACATGAGCCACCGGCTTGATCTATACCGGCTCTAACTTCCAAAGGCACCAGCCTCATCAGATTCTGATATTTTTTTGAAGCATCACCCGCCTGATGGGCCCTGCCGGCTCTAGAAAACTCTTCCATGAGCCCCGGCAGCACTTCATAACCCGCAGACTCAATCTCTACTACATGACGAGCGCGATAGATTTTCTCAATTGATATGGACGATATCTCTTCAAGGGCGGCAGATGACTTGCAATGATCGGTTAGCGCCTTGTCGAATTTACCAGTGAGAATGTCAGCTTCATTTTCAACAAAAACACCGGCACACTCATCGATCAACTTATTAATTGCCAAAGCCCGGAGTACTCCTATTTTTTCGTCCTGACCAGGTATAAGCGAAAGTTTTGCTTCATCGAAGCCCTCCTTCAGTATTCCGGCCAATAGCTCTACAGTGTCGTCAAAACTTACCAAGCCTAATCGGCATCCATCTTCCAGGTCGATTACATTGTAGCAAATATCATCGGCAGCTTCCACAAGAAATGCAAGTGGATGGCGGGACCATACACCAGGCGCCATCAGGTTAAGTTCAAGTCGATTTGCCACTTCTTCAAATACACCAGACTCTGTTTGAAAGTACCCATATTTCTTCTGGCTCTTCCTCTTCCGGTCTCGTCCATCAAAGCGAGCCGGACACGGATATTTGGTAAATGCTCCGAGTGTAGCATAGGTAAGGTGGAGTCCCTTGTATTGATTTTTGTTTAGTATCCTGAATCCTTGTGCATTGCCTTCAAACTGAATCAAATCAGCCCATTCACTCTCCGAAACCAGGGGCTGAAAAGACTGACCTATCGGATGATGTTTAAAAAAATCAGAAATTCCATCTTCGCCAGAATGACCAAACGGTGGATTGCCCAGGTCGTGTGCCAAAGAAGCAGCGGCTACGATCGCGCCAAAATCAAACGGTGTATGTTCTGAAAGGTCTTTGTGCCTGTCCAAAACGACCTCTCCAACTTTTTTGCCCAACGAGCGACCAACACTAGACACTTCCAGGCTGTGAGTAAGTCGGGTGTGGACAAAGTCGTGCTCCGGCAAAGGATGAACCTGCGTTTTGTCTTGAAGTCTGCGGAAGGGATGCGAAAAAATGATCCGGTCATAATCCTGCTCGAAGGCACTGCGGAAATTTCCGGTAGTGGCTTTGGTGGAGCCAATTCTCTGCGATGACAACAAGGAAGACCAGTGCATAAAATTTTCTAAGTGGGAAAATATCCTCTGCTTACATACATCGTGGGGTCTTGATTGAACAATGCCGCCACGCTCGTGTACAAATTAGGAAGCTCCTTTTTAAACTCATGAGGTCTTTCAAAAAAGTTCTCCACCACCACGGCAAAGAATTCCTCTTTATTCTTATAAGCATATCTCCTCAAGAAATTCGATTGCTCACCAAACTCTGAAAAATATTGCCCGGCAATTCTCTCGTAATTTCTAAAGGCAGAATCCGAAAAAATCTCGTAATCAAATAGTTTATTCTCCAACCAAAGTGCATGGGCAAACTCGTGAATCAAAAGATTCACTCCGTCATTTTCACTTTGAAATCCTGATTTAAAACTTTCCCAAGAAAGGATAATCAAACCCGCCCCCGGGTTAGTTTCTCCTTTGTGGTATTTACCCGTCAGGGGAGAATAATAAGTGTCAGGATAAAAAATGATTCTGTTGAATGCGTCAAAGCAGTCTTCGGTAAGAAATAATGTCATCTGGGTTGCGACTGAAGCAATAAGATATCGCACAGCGTTAAAATTGATCAATTGCGCTGGCCCAAAATGCCGAAATTCAATGCTGGTTGTATCAAGGAAATAATAAGCCCTCCAGTTAAAGTCTTTTCGCTTCTCAGGAGTAAGCTGGTTAAAATAAATATTGATCGGCTTGAGCTTATGACTAATCGGCCTGAGGTACTGTGGGAAGTAGTAAAAGAGAATCTTCTTAAACCATCGTTGCTCGTGAGTCGCTGCAAACAACACCAACAATACAATGATAGATAGGAAGAACAGAAACACGTTTCGATGTTAAATTTTATTCAGCAATGAACTCATCGATACTGACTCCTGCAGTTTTGATTTTAATGCCGAAATATCAAGTCTTTCCTGCTTCATAGAATCACGATGACGAAGTGTTACCGTATTGTCGCTCATTGTCTGGTGGTCAACCGTTATGCAGTAGGGTGTTCCGATTGCATCCATTCTCCTGTATCGTTTCCCTATCGTGTCCTTGTCTTCGTAGTAACATTTAAGATCCATGCGCAATTCCTTTAGGATTTCTTCTGACTTCTCAGGCAAGCCATCTTTCTTAACGAGTGGCAGAATAGCAACCTTACAGGGCGCTAGCGGAGCAGGAATTCTCAGCACAGTTCTTTCGCTTCCATCTTCAAGCTTCTCTTCGGTATATGAATTGGAGAGAATAGCCAAAAACATTCTATCCAAACCTATTGATGTTTCCACTACATACGGAATGTAACTCTTGTTGTCTTCAGTGTCAAAGTACTGCAATTTCTTGCCTGAGTACTTCTCATGGTTTTTCAAATCAAAGTCAGTGCGCGAGTGTATTCCTTCCAATTCCTTGAAGCCCATGGGGAAATTAAACTGAATGTCACACGCAGCGTTTGCGTAGTGCGCAAGATTAAGGTGATCGTGGAAACGATAGTTATCTTCACCAAGGCCGAGCACCCTATGCCATTTCATTCTCTTCTCTTTCCAGAACTCATACCACTTCATCTCCTCGCCCGGCTTCACAAAGAATTGCATTTCCATTTGTTCAAATTCACGCATTCTGAAAATGAACTGACGAGCAATAATCTCATTTCGAAATGCCTTTCCTATCTGCGCGATCCCAAACGGAATTTTCATTCGCCCTGTCTTCTGCACATTCAGAAAGTTGACGAAAATACCCTGGGCAGTTTCAGGTCGCAGATAAATTTTGCTGGCCTCATCGGCAACAGAACCCAGCTCAGTTGAGAACATCAAATTAAATTGACGCACCTCTGTCCAATTGCGCGAACCGGAGATTGGATCTGCGATTTCAAGATCAATAATCAACTGCCGTAAGGCTGCGAGATCTGACTTTTCAATCGCTTCTTTCATGCGCTGATTGATCTCGTCTGCCTTCTTCTGATACTCAACCACTCTTGGATTTGTGCTGACGAACATCTCGCGATCAAACGATTCTCCAAATCGCTTGGCCGCTTTGTCAACCTCTTTGTTGATCTTATCCTCAATCTTGGCGATAGCATCCTCAATCAGTACATCTGCCCTGTATCTTTTTTTTGAATCCTTATTGTCAATAAGCGGATCGTTGAATGCATCTACGTGCCCGGAAGCTTTCCACGTGGTCGGATGCATAAAGATGGCAGCATCAATACCAACAATGTTTTCATGCAGTTGCGTCATGAACTTCCACCAGTACTCCTTGATATTGTTTTTTAACTCTACCCCGTTCTGACCATAGTCGTATGCGGCCCCAAGCCCATCATATATCTCGCTGGAAGGAAAAACAAACCCATACTCTTTAGCATGAGCGATAACTTTTTTCAAAAGATTGTCGTCTGAATTCGCCATAAGGCGCAAAGATAGTTGTAGGATTCGAAGTATTAAACCTGGCTAACCTAATTCATCTGACCAGAGGCTTTTAGATGACCCTTCTTTTTGTGTTGCTAATCAGGAGATCGCCACCCGCAAAAAGTCGTTGAGGGGTTTCAAAGTCTTGCACGCTTCCGCTACATTCTTGGTGAAGCCCTTGTCCATTACTTCTTTATCAGTGAAATAATGTGATACAATGTAACTCTTGTGCTTCAGGAGTTCCAGATGTGGATGATCTTTGGGGTAACCCTTAGGGGCAGTCTTCAACTTGTCAAAATCATCTAGCTCCCCAAACATAGATTTGAATTTCTTCTCCTTAAGGATCTTCTCAAAAGATTTGAAGTTGTAATCAATTTCCTGTCTGATCTTGCTAAGATGAGCAGGATCGGGCATGTACATTCCACCCGCCACAAAACTCTTGTTGCCGGGCTCAATGTGAATGTAATAGCCTGGCTCCTGAATCATTTTTCCAGCTGGTGAGAACCCAGCACCCATGTTTATTTTATACGGCCTCTTGTCTTTGCTAAATCTCACGTCCCGGTAAATCCGGAAGGCAAGCTTCCTCGGGTCTAGTGCCGCCATGGACTTATCAAATTTCGTAACCTCCTTTAACAATGCAGCAAGGAAGTCGTCAAACATACCTTTGCACTCCAGATAAACCGGCTTGTTCTTCTCAAACCAATCACGGTTGTTATTCTTCGAAAGTGATTTTAAAAATTTCAGAATTTTAGAAAAGTCCATATGATATTGATTGGATTAAAGTACATCTACAATAGTTTCCAGCGCCATTCCCCTTGATGCCTTCACCAAAATAGTAGCATCCTCTATAGGGTTTGCTTTTAAGTAATCTCCGAGCTGCGCCTTATCTTCAAAATATTTCAAAGTGTGATTTGCAGCTTGAGCAGATCGAATCAGTTTGCCACACAACAAGCCCTCCTCTATTCCAAGTTCCTTTATAAGCTCACCTATTCTTGTGTGCTCTCTTTCGCTCTCCTCCTCCAGTTCATACATGTCTCCCACTATGGCCACTTTTCTTTTTGCCTTCATTTGAGCAAGATTTCGTAGCGCGACTTCCATGGAGCTTGGATTGGCATTGTATGCATCCAGTATAATCGTGTTGGTTCCCTTATTCACAACTTGAGAGCGCATGTTGGCCGGTTGATAACCTTCAATGGCTGACTTAGCATCTGCAGCCGACACATTAAAATATTTCCCAATCGCTAGGGCAACAGCAATGTTGTCAAAATTATAAGAACCGATCAGGTTTGATGAAATCTCTTCCCCTGTCTCGGTTCTCAACTTAACAAAGGGATCTGCTGATACCATTTCGCAATGATAGTAGTCTCCTTTGGCTGGATAGAACAGCGGGTTGTCAAACCGCTTGGCCATATTCGAAAGAATCTTGTCTTTGGAGTTAATCCACACCAAGCCCTTGTGATTAATCAAGTGCTGATACAACTCCGACTTGCCGCGAATGATGTTATCAAATCCTCCAAACGTTCCGATGTGTGCTTTCCCAATGTTCGTGATAAATCCGTGCGTTGGATTTGCGATGGCACACAGACTGGCAATTTCCCCGACATGATTCGCTCCCATTTCAATCACCGCAATCTCAACAGAGGAATCTATTGATAGCACGGTCAACGGCACTCCGATATGATTGTTAAGATTCCCTTTTGTTGCCAGCACTTTATACTTTCTGGATAAGACTGCATTCACCAATTCCTTACTGGTGGTTTTTCCATTTGAGCCGGTCAGACCAATGAAGGGAATACTTAATTGATCCCGATGATATCTTGCAAGTCGCTGTAGCGAAGCGAGAACATCATCAACTACAATGTATTTGTCATTTTTTGCCTGACCAGGTTCATCAATCACGGCATAAGCCGCGCCTTTCTCCAAAGCGTCATGTGCAAACTCGTTGCCGTTGAACTTGTCGCCTCGCAACGCAAAGAATACCGAACCTCGGGTGATTTGTCTTGTGTCAGTAGACACGCATCCGGATTTTTTGAATTTATCATAGATGTTTTCGATTGTGGGATTCATAAATTCTCGGGCCCAATGACAATAATCACCGTATCTTGCAAGACGAAGATAACAGGTGGTAAGCGACCAACGTTATGGAAGAGCAACTTTTCAAAACCGAGATTGATTTTTTCTGGCCGTCCGATGTTTCGTAACCTCTTAGTATACCTGTCTCTTTTGCTTCCGCTACACGCCTGGTCTCAGTTCACTTATGTCTCTGATCAAAGTATTCCTGTTGAAGTGGATGGAAGGCAGCTGGCTCTGCCGTGGGCAGGTGGATTGAACTCCACGCAAATCAATACCATGGACCTTGATCGCGATGGTGATAAGGACCTGGTCATCTTCGACAGGGCATCCAACAAGGTTTCCACATTTCTAAATTCATCAGGACAATACCTCTATCATCCGGAGTATGAGGCCCTATTCCCCAAGGCCATTACCCGATGGATGCTTATTCGCGACTACAACTGTGATGGGCTTGAAGATTTATTTACCGCCAATAACAACGGAATCTCTGTTTTTAAAAACACTACTACTGCCGGAGGCGAGTTGAGTTGGGAAAAGCTAAAGTTTTTTGCGCCTCCAGCTCCAACAGCTCCTCCTGGAACACCAGGGATTTTTACAGAGATTTTACTCACGCAGGGGTTTTCAAAAACCAACATTTTTCCAGGAACCAACGACATTCCAAATATTACCGACATGGATGGCGATGGCGACCTTGACATCGTCAATATGCGTTTTGTAAATCCTTTTGCTGCAGAGTTCCATCAAAACATGAGTATGGAGAACTATGGTACCTGCGACTCCCTCGAATATGTGCGCACAAGTTCCCGATGGGGCGACTGGGAAGAATGTGGCTGTGGAGAGTTTGGCTTTGGAGAAAGTTGTGTATTGAACGGTGGCCGAACCAATCACAATGTCGGGAAAAGCCTTTTGGCCATCGATGCAACTGGTGACGGTAACAAAGACCTTTTGTTTTCCGAGGAAGACTGTCCATTCTTGTTTCTATTGGAAAATGATGGCACCACCGCCAATCCGGATTTTAATTCAGCTGCTCCTTTTCCACAGTTTACGCCAGCGATCATGCCGGCATTTCCTGCTGCATTTTATGAAGATGTGAATTTTGATGGTAAGCCCGATCTGGTTGTGTCGCCAGCGGTTTATGCACGGACAGGACTTAACAACCCCTTCACTAACTCGGTATGGCTGTATCGAAACACTGGAAGCACCGCAGCACCATCTTTTGTTTTTGAAAAAAATAATTTTCTACAAGACGAAATGATAGAGGTGGGCGACTACGCTTATCCCGCCTTCGTAGACTTTGACGGAGATGGAGATCAGGACATGTTTATTGGCAACTATGGAAACCAGCAATTTATAGGCGTCATCGCTTTCTTTGAGAACGTGGGCACACCCTCCTCGCCTTCCTTTAAGAAAGTAACTGATGATTTCCTTGGCTTATCCGCATTGACACAATACAGCATGAAGCCCCAGTTCATCGACATCAATAGCGATGGCAAGATGGACCTTGCTTTCACACTGGCTGATCCCACGCGGTTTGTAAGCAACCTCTACTACGTGCCGGGCAATAGCTCGGGGACTCTGGATTTCAGTGGCCAACAGGTGATTTATTCTGGTTTCAATATGGGCCCCAATGAAAATTTGCTGCTGGAAGATATCGATCAGGATGGCAGGGTAGATCTGCTTCTCGGTGATGCTACGGGCGCACTTCAATACTTCAGAAACACAGGCAACGGCAGTACTTTAGCTTTCACCCTTGAGGACCCAGAGTTCATGGGTATTGGACAAAGCATCACGAGAACTAACCTCAATACC
>ERZ795053.6241-NODE-6241-length-11956-cov-5.456852_pt1 | contig 11956 bp, 10 predicted proteins | sample MGYA00375137_ERZ795053 | MGnify/ENA primary metagenome ERZ795053 (study PRJEB30182, sample SAMN05720284) | activated sludge metagenome | isolation source: Anaerobic digester | place: Hong Kong | collected 2014-12-17 ... | reverse complement strand
ATGGTGCCTGATTTGCGCCCACACCGGAATCATCCGTCAGGCGGGGAACACTAGGGCAATGTTATAGCCCCGCCATTTTTCGCGTCAGGTAAACCCGCTGCCACGATAGATGATGGCGCGTGACGATCCAAAAGCCCCCCCTCGGCGATCAAATCAGGGATCAGGTGGTCCTGCTTTGGCGTCATCAGGTGAATGCCTGCGACCCCTTCAATCTGGCGAACTCTTTGAATGATTTCGACACAGATGCGCTTGCCTTCCGCCTTTGGATTTTGTGCGCTCTCCAGCCTTGTAACGATGTCATCTGGAATGTGGACGCCGGGAACCTTCTCATTTAGCCATCGTGCCGTGCGCGCCGAACCAATAGGTCCGACCCCGACCAGGATGAAGCAGGACTGGTGAAGACCAGCGTCTCGAACGCGCTCCATGTAGCGCTCAAACAGTGCAACATCAAAACAGTATTGTGTCTGCACGAACTGAGCGCCTGCCAGAATCTTTCGCGCCAGCCGGGCGGGGCGAAGTTCGAACGGAGGCGCGAAGGGGTTGTCGGCCGCACCCAGGAAAAAAGGTGGATTTGAGCTAAGCCGACGACCTGACAGAAAACGGCCTTCGTCTCGCATCGTGCGTGCCGTATTCAACAATGTCACCGCATCGAGATCGCCGACAGGTTTGGCGCCGGGCTGATCACCGTTGCGCACGCTGTCGCCTGTAAGGCACAGCATGTTCTTAATGCCCAAAGCAGACGCACCCAGCAGGTCTGCTTGTATCGCGATCCTGTTGCGGTCGCGGCAGGTCATCTGCATGATGGGTTCGCAATTGGCTTGCGCCAACAAAACTGAGACTGCAAGGCTTGACATGTGGCAGTTGGCGCCGCTGCTATCGGTAACATTGATGGCATCAACGCAGTTGTCGAAGGGAGCCAATCGACTGCGTACGTCATCAGAGTTGGCTGAGTCGGGCGGAGAAAATTCTGCGGTGACGACAAAGGTCTTGGCGCGCAGTAACTGCTCCAGCTTTCCTCCCGAAGGCTTTACCGCGGCCGGCTCGGTGGTCTCAACGGGGTGAGCGCGGCACATTTCCGACGATTGTCTGATAACCTTCAGCCAACTTGAACTATCGGTCTGGCTGTAGTCGCTCGGCGGGTTGGGGGTAATCGGAAGCTGGCCCGCCGCCATGCGTTGGCTGCCCTGCCAGCTGTCCACCCAAACGCACCGCATGTTCGGATCGACCTCGCACATCTGGTCTTGACGCACTCCCCCACACGGTCCGTTGCGGTTACCTTTGGGGCAGTTCGTCCAACATGACATGCCGGTTACCGAAAGCATGCAATCGCCACACATCTTGCAGTCGAATAATACGCCCTTGACCGCTCCTTCGAAACGGGCGACAGGCTTTTCGAGGCGATCGTAGCCGATTGCGCGCAACAGCGGTGCGGCCCAAAGTAGGCACCGTTCCATCGCCAGATAGGTCTTTTCCAAAAGACCCGAATGGCGGATCGCCCATTTGCGCGCTAGCAGCATGTGCATTTCCTCAAGGCAGGTGAGGGAGCCGAGTTCGGTTTTTCGTTGACTGTCATATCTTCGTGCTTGGCTGCCGGGATGTCAGGCTCGGGAAAGCCAAGAGCGGTGACGAACAACTGCTCAAAGTCAGGATGATCGGCCAACTCGACATGCTCAATCGAACGGGCAATGACGTCAGCTTCCTTGCGCTCCGCTTCCGAAACCAGCGCCAGCTGGGCACCGGTCAATGCGGCGTTACCGACATAGGTAATCCGGTCTTCTGGAAGTGCCGGCAGCAGGGCGATGCGAAGAGCGCTTGGAATGGCAATGTAGTTGCCAAATCCACCAGCCAACATCAGTTCGCTGACCTGACCTGTTGGCACCTTCATGACGCTCTGAAGGACCTCGATTGCGCATAGAATCGCGGCCTTGGCCAGTTGCAGCTGGCGCAAGTCCTTCTGGGTTATGGTGATCTCGTTGCCATGACCGCTTTCTTGCGCGCTGGCGAGCACGAAGGCAACGCTGTCCTCGAGCTCGCTCAGCCGTGCTGCCAAAGGCGGTGAAACGTTTTTGCATTCGGGTTGCCCAAGGACCCCGCTGGGATCAACGAGACCGGCGTCGAGCAGCTTGGCAACGGTATCGATCAGCCCGGAGCCGCAAATGCCGATCGGCGGCACGTTTCCGACAACCCGGCAGGAAACGTCAGCGCCAAATGAGACGCCTTCGATTGCTCCGAGTGAAGCCCGCATTCCGTGCTCCACTTGACCACCCTCGAAGGTCGGTCCGGCTGGCGCCGAACAGGCGATCAGTTTTTCCCGCGAGCCCAGCACCACTTCACCGTTGGTGCCGATGTCAACGAGCAGACGCACCTCGTCGCTCTCGTGAATGCGGGTGGCGAGCGCCGCAGCGACGGTATCGGCTCCCACGAATCCGGCAACGATGGGCAGAAAACAGATCCGTGCGTTGGGAGCACTTTTCAACGGCAGCTCACGGGCCCCGATGACAAGGCTTGAGCGCGTGACCGGATTGTAGGGCGCCATGCCAAGGTGGCTGGGATCCAGGCCAACGACGATGTGGTGCATGCAGGTGTTGCCGGTGATGACGATCTTGTAGATCTGCGTAGCGGCAATATCCGCCTCGCGGCAGGCGTCATGAATGAGAGTGTTGATTGCGGTGAGAATGCTGGAGCGCAATCTTGTCTGCTTCTTTGCGTCGAACTGAGCAAACGCAATCCGGGACAGAATGTCGGCTCCGTAAGTGGCCTGCGGGTTCATCATGCGGACGGCGGCACGCTGTTCGCCTGTATCAAGGTCGAGCAGAGTCGCGGCGATGGTGGTCGTGCCTATGTCGAACGCCATGCCGTATTTGCTGGCGGATGTGTCACCGGGCTCTATGGAGATCAATTCATCTGCAAAGGTGGTTGCGGTGATAACGCCGCCGTTGCTGCGGATGACCTCAGGAATTTTTTTCAACAACAAAAGTGGCACGTCGCCATGCCATTGTTCTTTCAATGCTTCGAGAAAAGCCTCGCAATCGGAAGCGGGATCCAAGGCGCCGGAGGGCACGGCAATCGTGGCAACGTGCTTTTTCACGCCGCTGTCGAGGATGAGTTGGCTATTGGCCTGTGCCCATGAGGCGGTGCTGAGAATCTGATGACCAGCCTCGGTTCTAGGAGGAGCGATAAGCACAGAGCAGTCGTTGATGAGCTTCGTCTGGCACGACAAGCGGAACCTCTCGCGAACGCCTTCACGGCCGATCTGAACCTCGTCCTGCAGCGTTGCTGGCGGCACCTCACCGTCAAGGATTTTTACCCGGCAACTTCGGCACCGCCCGCGCCCCCCGCACGTCGCCTCGATTGCAATTCCAGCCTCATGTGCGGCACTCATCAAGGACTGGCCGAGTTTGGCCGAGACCTTCGTGGTTGAGGGTGGTTCGCCCGAATCCAGGAAGGATATTTGTGCACGCTCTGATATGCCCACAACAGGCCTCCTGTCCCTTGCGACTTATTCCTGACCGCGGCGGCAGAATTGCAGGTAGCGCATGGAGAAATCGTCTTTGCCGGTGAGCGCATCGGCAGCAAAGAGGAATTCCTCAAAGGGGGCAGGAGAGTTCATCACTGGATCGATCATCACCGTGTCACATCCCGCTTTGATCGACAGAATCGTGAACGCGTGGTTCAACACCACACGACGCGGCAATCCGAACGAAACATTGCTGTGTCCACCAAAGATGTGAACCTCAGGATAGGCAAGACGCAGCTCCCTCACTGCGTCGAGGTAATGGGCGCCAACGTCTGAGGACGTTCCGATCGGAAAAACCAGGGGGTCGAGATAGCGATCGGACATCGCAATGCCGCATTGATCCATACGTCTCATGCATTCCTTGAGGTTGTTGACGCGCTCCTCTCCATTCACCGGCATCTCATCGCGCCCGCTTGCGTTCGCAAACAAGATGGCATTGGCATCCTTGGCCATATCGACCAGATCTTCACGCCCTTCCTCAAGGTTAAACGAGTTGATGGCAGCGCGGCCCTTGCTTGGATCGTGCGCCTTGAGGCCAGCAAAAATCGTGGTGGGATCGGAAGAGTCGATGGCGATGGCCGAATCTGTAATTGATTGCGCGGTCTGAACCGTCCAGCGCATCCACTCCTGGCGTTCTTCTGGATAGGGCGATATTTCATCAACGCACAGGTCAATAATGTGAGCCCCGGCTTTCTCCTGGGCCTTGATCACTGAGGTGATGTAGTCGAGGTCGCGCTTGCGCAACGCATGCGCAATGTGCGGGATCATGAAATGGTCTTGCTCGTCTGATGAGGTCGGGACAATTTCGGTGCAGTCAAGGACGCGCTTGGTCCCGGTCTGGTCGACGTAACCAATTCCGATTTTGCCATCCTCGCGAATGACGCGCGGACTGGTGGCCTTGATCTTGCGCGTGACATTGAAGTTTTCACCAATGACGATCAGGCCCTCGGTCGGTAAGCTCATAGCAGTTCCCATTTCGGTAGCGAAAATCCCGGCAAAAGCGTACCGACCGCACCTGGCAAGGACAAACGAGATATTCGGATGGGCGAGCTTCAGCTTCTGCGATGGCAGCGCAGCGCCTGGTTTCGATGCGGAGATTGCATCGAGTTGGGTGAGGGCAAAAGTCTGTAGGTCCCTGCGGTCCTGATCCTGGCGCTTGAGCGTCATTGTAGATCGTGCGCGTTTACCAAGAGCGCACGGCGCGCGTGTCCACGCTAACCCGCCTTGTCTCGCGAGGGGCATGGCCGTCATTGCGCTGGCGCGAGATCAACCCGCAAGCAGGAAGGGGGCTCGTAGCATTCCACATCACCTTGATCTTGGTGAAAACGTCGTTGATCGGCGTGACATCGAGGTCTTGATTTTTTCAAGTTGAGAAGGTCCGAGCAACTTTGCGCTGACGTTGCACTTGGCTGTGAAAGCACGCCTTGGTTCTTTCGCGTTCCTTTGATGCGATCCTCCGGTGCTGTCGCGCACAGCGCATATCGAGCTTCGCCGACGGCAGCCCGGAACCCTAGACATCTTTGATTTGTGTTCTGGAGCAACCGACGTTTGACGACCTACGCCCGGGACATGAAACGTCAGATCCAGAACACGAGCAATCCAAGGCATAAACCATTGGAACTTGGGGTTCGCAATCGATGCGCCGAGGCTGAGCCGCGCACCAATAGGTCCAGACGGAACATCCCAGCATAAATCTAATTGACTAATTAGGGCTGGATTACATTGGAATTTTTGTTATATTAAGGTTCCTGCCTGAATGCTCTAAAAACAATGTTGAAGCTGCCATGGCCCGTATTTCCCAATTGGAGCGCACCGATCTTCCCGAGGGTGATCGAAAGTTATGGGATCAATTCAGCTCGGGTTCGCGCGACTTCTCCCATCAAGTTCGCGTGCTGGCGCATTCGCCTCAGTCGTTCCGTCATCTTTATGGGTTGGTTGAGGACCTTCGCACGCAAGGCAGCCTGCCGCAGCGGCTCGTCGAGATTGCGGTTGTGACGACCAGTAAGCTCAACGAGTGCCCATACTGCGTTGCTCATCACACGCCGGCGCTCACCGGACTTGGCATCTCGGCGAGCGCTGCGCTCGACATCCTGGCTCCACGACCTGAAGGGTTTTCCGAGGTTGACGTGCTGGTGCGCGACTATGCGCGTCTGCTGACGGAGCGCGCCTGGGGCATTTCCGATAGTGTCTTCGACAATTTGAAAAAGCATCTTACCGAACGCCAGATCGTCGAGCTGTCCGTTCGCATCGGCATATGCACTCTGTTCAACAAGCTCAATCTAGCAATCCAGATCGAGCCGGAGGCGGGATTTGACGAAGTGCCTGAAGCTGAGGACGGCAATCGATGAACTTCCGTCAACTCGAAACCTTCTACTGGGCAGGAAAACTGGGCAGCTTCTCGGCCGCTGCCGAGCGCCTTAATGCGACGCAATCGACGGTGTCGATGCGGATCATCGAGCTGGAGCGCGAGCTTGGTGTGGAGCTGTTTGATCGCAGTCAGCGCGCGGCACGCGCCACCGCTAAGGGCCGCGAGCTGATGTATTATGCCGAACAGTTCCTGCGCCTGTTGCTGGAGATGGAGGAGCAGGTCGGCGGCCCGGATGCCACGTCAGGCGTGCTTCGGCTTGGGGTTGCCGAAATGATCTCGATCACATGGCTGCCGCAACTCGTGCGGGCGATCCATGAGAAGTTTCCGCGCCTGAAGCTCGAACTTGATGAAGCACTGACCAACGTGCTCGTTGGCCGCCTGACGCAAGGGTCTCTCGACATGATACTGGCGCCCGGGCGCGTGTCGGGCTACGGCACATCGCCGGTGTCGCTTGGTAGCGTTCGGTTTGCCTGGATGGTCAGTCCCCAACTGGGCGTGCCTGATGGTGTGCTGACGCCGCGTGATCTGCAGTCTTATCCAGTGATCGCCCTATCTCGCGAAAGCTATCACCATACCGCAATCGAGGAGTGGTTCCGGCTTGGTGACGTCTATTGCAGGCGCATCGATACGTGCAAGAGTTTTGGCGTTGCATCGTCTCTGGCGGAGGCCGGCCTTGGCATCACGCTACTTCCCAGGCGCTGCTACAAGCAGAAGATCGATGAAGGTAGGCTGCGCATTGTCGAGACCGATCCACCGTTCCATGATGTGGAGTTCACGGCGACCGCGGCGGTCGAGAGCATGCAACCGGTGGCCAAGAAGATCGCGCAGCTTGCTCGAGAGATTAGTAACTTCAATAAAAAGAAATGAAGGTGGCGCCCATTACGATCACGATGGCCTGAGATAAAGATAACTCTCGTGCAGCATGTGCACGCCCAGCAGGGCAATGCTCCAGGCACCAATGAGCAATAGCACTTCGCGCAGTCGCGGTGCTGTTTCCTGATTGCGCGTACTGCGGGCCAGATAGGCGCCGAACAGGTACACGAACCAGATGGCTATGACCGGACCCAGCCACACGGTCGTGAGCATGTCGTGCAGGCTTGCGAGTCGCAGGGCAAGTGGCCTGGACGTGTCGCTGGCTGTCGTCGCAAGTCCGATAAAGGCAACAAGTGGCAGACCGCCGAGCACGCCCAGAATACCGGGACTGGGCTTGAACCATCGCTCCTCCGTGTATGCGGCAAGGATCACCAGGACGACAACGAATAGGGCCATGCGCTCGAGGTTTGCACCAAGAGCCGCGCTCGCATGGGCCGAAACCGGCTCGGCAAGCGGAGCGCCGAACAGTGCAACCAGCGCTATCAGCAAGACACTGGTGCCCACGGCGTAGACATTTCTTGTCCGCGGCGGGATCTTGACCATGGCGGCAAGTGGCGCCGCACCGAGCCAGGCAAGGCACAGCACAACGAGCGAGGCAGCGCTCCAGCCTGGATTGGAGGCGATGGTGGGAGCAGCCTCGATTGCCATGATGTAGGCAAAGCAGGCTATCGCATTGAGCAGGGGAACCGCCATCATTGTTCCCGTTGCCGCGCAGACCGCCTCGCGCTTGGCAAACAGCAGCGTCAAACCGTTAAGGGCGGGAAAGGTCAGCAGGATGCCGGCGGCTCCCGGAATGCTGCGCGCGGCGATAAGAAACACGAGGTAGAAGCTGGCACCAACAACGACTTTTGCTGTGGTTCGTAGCAGTGGGCGTATCTGGGTCTTCAAGGAGCCATCCTGGAAAGCTGCAAATCGTCGAGGACCGCTTGTTCGGCTCATCGAAGAACTGTGTTGGGCAGCCACGTTACGATGCCCGGATAGGTCCACAGCAGCGCCAGTATGGCGACCTGCAGGGCAATGAACGGGAGAACACCACGATAGATGTCGGTGGTGGCGATCTTCGCGGGTGCCACGCCGCGAATGTAGAACAGCGCCCAGCCGAAGGGTGGTGTCAGGAAGCTCGTTTGCAGGTTCATCGCCATCATCACGCCCAGCCAGACCGGGCTGATGTCGGCCTTGAACAGGGCGGGAGCGACGATCGGCACAACGATGAACACGATCTCGATAAAGTCGAGTACGAAACCCAAAAAGAACATCACCAACATCACGATGAGCATCGCTGTGAAAAAGCCACCGGGAAGGTTGGTCAGGAAGCTATGGACGAGGTGATCTCCGCCCAGTCCGCGGAATGTCAGCGAGAATATCGAGGCGCCGATCAAGATGGTGAACACCATCGCGCTGATGCGGGTGGTGGTGCGAACCACATCGCGCAGGACGTCGAGGTCGAGTTGGCGACGTACCAACGCCAGCAGAGTTGCGCCAACGCCACCGAACGAGGCCGACTCGGTTGGTGTGGCAAGGCCACCCAGGATTGATCCGAGAACCGCGATCACCAGGAAGATCGGCGGCAGAAGCGCTTTAAAGACGCGGACTGTGAGTTCTCGGCGGGTAACGTTTGCATCATAATAAGCGGGGCTGGAGGCGGGGTCGAAAATAGCCTTGTAAATGAGATACAAAATGTAGGAGCCGCTGAGGATCAGTCCGGGAATGATGGCGCCGGCAAACAGGTCGATGACACTGAACGGCTCGACGATGAAAATGCCCTTGGCGAGCTGGGATTCGGCATAAACGCCCGACAGGGAGTCGCCTAGGATGACCAGCGCAATGGAGGGCGGAATGATCTGGCCAAGCGTGCCCGACGCGCAGATTGTGCCGCATGCGAGCTTGGGATCGTAGCCCGCGCGCATCATCGTGGGAAGGCTGAGCAAGCCCATGGTGACGACCGTTGCGCCAACGATACCGGTGGATGCGGCAAGCAGCGTGCCCACCAATGTCACCGAGATGCCGAGCCCACCGCGCAGCGAGCCAAAGCATTGGGCCATGGTGGTCAGCAATTCCTCGGCAATGCGTGAGCGCTCCAGCATGACGCCGATGTAGACGAATAGCGGCACGGCAACGAGGTTCTCATTACCCATCACGCCGAAGATTCGCCCTGGAATGGCGTGAAAGAAGACCAGGTCGAATACGCCAAGTAGCGAACCCAATAGGGCGAAAAGAACCGATACCCCTGCCAATGTAAAGGCAACTGGAAATCCGATCATCATGGCACCGCAGACCGTAAGGAGCAGGCCGATGCTTAGGAAATCTGCTAATGGCATGTCAGTGGCCTGTCTCGGCTGAGCGGGTCGGCGCGGTAAATTCTGGATGATTGGTCAAAATCATGATGCTGCGCAGCAACAGGGCAAGGCCCTGGAGAGCGAGCAGTGCGGCGAACACCAGCATGCAGGACTTGAGCAGGAACAGGCCGGGAAGTCCGCCTGCCTCCTGTGAGGCTTCGAGCCGCGTCCAAGACAGGAATACGTAACCCCATGCCATGTAGCCAATGAGACCGACCATTGGGAAAAGAAAGAGTAGCGTGCCAATGACGTTGACCCACGCCCGGTAGCGAGGGCCAGCGGTTCCGTAAAAGACATCGATCCGAACATGGCCTTCATGAAGCAGGGTATAGCCGGAGGCCGCCAGGAACATGGTCGCGTGCATCCAGATGTAGAGTTCCTGCATCCACACCCAGCCCATGTCGAAACCATAGCGCAGGACGGCAACAGTGCACGTCGTAAAAACGAGAGTTAACGCCAACCAGGATACGACGCCGCCAATTGTCTCGTTGAGGCGATCTATGGCGTTTATAACCATCCTCACCAGGTTCGACATAGGCCCCCCCAATCGCCAATGGCGCCAGTGATTTACGTTGTCGCGCGACAACATAGCAGGCTTTAATCTCAACCTTGCAGAACCCGCGCGCTTCTACAAACAAGTTCTGTCGATCGGCAATGTTCAAGAAAGTCTATGGATTGTGGCTTTGTGTCCAGAGCATTTGAAAATCTGGAGTGCACTTCGACCGATTTACACATCAGCCTTCTCATTTTTTCGCTTGCGCATTACCTTCGATGAGCCGGGGTCGGCATCGCCTAGACATGCTTTGGAGCCAAGGCGCGCGACCCATTGCCTGTGCCTGGTGCGCATCCTCGAAGATCACATGTTGTGCAGTTGGCGGAATTGTCTTGAGGCCTAATTTTCCATCAAGCCGCGGATCGACTGCGCGATGGCAAATGTGCGCTGCTCGATGAGTACTGGGATTTCGCAGGCTACCGGAATGTTTCGTTGGCGCTCTTGAAAGATGCGAGCATCCCAGTCGTAACGGTCCTGCGCTTCCTGCGCCACGCGGGCCGCCTCCCGATCCTTCAGATTGGCTTGCGAAGCTTTGATGAGGTCGGCCAGTTCGGTGCCCTCGCTTTCCAGTTTTTGGGAACGCAGGATCTGCCGGCGCTGGAATTTCTCGATGCCGTTGATGACGGAAGATCGCGTCGCATTGATCTGTGCCAGGACCGCTGCGAAGAGTTCGGCAAGCTTGGCATCGCGCTTATCGGCGGGAAGGGCTTCGGCAAATGTCTTGATGTCCTTTTCCACCTCGTCGACAGGGATGCGACGGCTGACGATGATGGGTACCAGCTTACGAATGCTCTCATCATCCGACGATTTGCCCTCGCTGGCGATCGCCGGCCCATCCCACATCTGCGCCGCCGTCAAGACGGGCTGCTTGTGCTGGATGCATGGCCAGTCCGAATTTGCCGACATTGCTGCTGAGGCGGCATCGCTGGCCGCCTTGTCCTGCGGCGAACTGGGCGGGGCTGCAGGCTGCTCTTGCGCCTGCGCTTGAATGGCCAGAACCGCAAGCGCACCAATCGCACAAATCAGCCGGCGCGGTCTGCTCATCTGGCTGGCAATGTTCGTGAAGGTCATGTCTCAAACCCTTTTGCTTAACCGCCTCCGGGGCCGCCACGCCGCGCGATCAGACCCTTTGAGGGATTGTAGGCGAAGATGGCAGCACCCAGGAACAAAATGGTGCACCCGATGACCACCAGGAGATGGGTAAGATCGATACCGCCGCCTTCGATCCGCGGCCCAATCTGGCCATAAAGGGAAAAGCGGATCAGTTCGACGGCATGGGTGAACGGATTGAGTTCGGCGAGCGTCGCCAGAAGCGGACTGGATTCGCGCAGGCGCCAGACCGGATACAGCGCCGAAGACATGAAGAACATCGGAAAGATGACGAAGTTCATGACGCCGGCGAAGTTCTCCAGCTGCTTGATCACCGAAGACATGAACAATGCAATGGAGCCGAGCATCAGGCCTGACATGATCAGTGCCGGCAGCAGGCTCAGGTAGCCCATGGGCGTTGGATCGACATTGCCCAGTTGTGCAAACGTGCCCGTCATGTTGTTGACGAACGCGCTGACCATGGCTGAAAAGCCGTCCGACTGGAGCGTCTCGATCAGCGGTGTGTCCCACGACCAGGCTTCCCAGAACCGCGCCACGATGAGGAACACGTAGGCCTGAAGGACCGCGACGAAGACGCCGCCGCTGAGTTTTGAGACAAGCAGGAAGGAGCGCGGAAACGGGCTGACGAGAAGCGTGCGCATGGCTCCCGTTTCGCGGTCATAGACCATCGATAGCGAGGATTGCATGGCATTGAACAACAAGATCATGCCGACGAGACCAGGGGTCACGAAGGTTTCGTAAAGCACGTAGGTCGTATAGGGCGGGATGATCGACACGCCGAGCACCTGGCGGAAGCCGGCGGCAAAGATGAACAGCCAGATCAGCGGGCGCACCAGAGCCGACAAGAACCGCTCGCGTTGATGCAAAAAGCGCAGCACCTCGCGCCATACGATGCCGCGAAAGCAATTGAGGTAGGCGCCAAGGCTCATGCGGTGCGTTGCAGTGGCTGCCTGTGTGCCGGCCGCGTGGGATGCCGATGCGGTTTTGCTGTTCATGCCGCCTCCAGCTCCTCGGTGCCGGTCATTTTCCGGAATGCGGCCCGCAGGTCTGTTTCGCCTGTTTTTTCGAGCATCTGGGGCACGCTTCCTGCGAACAGAACCTGCCCGCGATGCAGAAGAACGATGCGGTCCGTCGTGGCAATCTCATCGATGAGATGGGTTGCCCAAAGAACACCAAGGCCACGTGTTGCCACCAGCGCA
>ERZ795053.6240-NODE-6240-length-11960-cov-6.663251_pt1 | contig 11960 bp, 7 predicted proteins | sample MGYA00375137_ERZ795053 | MGnify/ENA primary metagenome ERZ795053 (study PRJEB30182, sample SAMN05720284) | activated sludge metagenome | isolation source: Anaerobic digester | place: Hong Kong | collected 2014-12-17 ... | reverse complement strand
GCTCCGCAAATCAGGTTGATGGGATTTCAACGCCCGTCATGAAGGACGCTGGCCATTCGCATAGAGTCAATCCAAAGAGAACAAGTCCAAGGAACAACTCAGGACAGTGACCACTTTCTCCGCCGCTTCGGACGCCGCTTCGCCTTTTTCCTCGGTCCGCCCATCGACGCCGATCGATGGCGGCTGCCGTCAATCGTCTCGATTCTACAGATGAACGTGCTAGATCCCAAGGCGTGGCGCTTGGATGTCGAACCGCGACGTGCGCCGTCGCGCGCCGACGACAGCGGCTCGGGCTTCGCGCGCCATGATCGGAATCGTAAGCCGCGCCGGGGATGAGTGCGAGAGAGTAGTAACTGTCCTGACTTATCGAAACAGCAAGAGAGTAGGGTCCGCTGTGCGGACCGTTCGCCATTGCTTCGCCTGAGGCGCTACCCTTTGGACAATGACGGCTCTTCGTGAACACAGATTGCCACAGCATGTCAGACAAGCGGTCCGCACAGCGGACCCTACCTGGCTGGTGGGCGTGGTCTTCGCTGCAGCTCCACGCCTGCGCGACTTCACATGCTTGCCTTGGAGGGCAAGCATGCCACCCTGCGGCGCTTCAGGCCGGACCGGTCGGGGAGCGGCTGGGGGCCGTTTGTGAAGGTCCCGCCGACATGGGATATGATGCCCGCGCCCGCCGCTCTTCAGAATGCGGCCTGACACCAAAAGGGAACGACATTGTCTCAATGGATACATCGTGTGACGCATCGACACCCTCGCCGGCGATTGCCCGCCGGCGTGTTGGCGGTTGCACTCTCTCTGACGCCCGCCGCATCGGCTCGCGCCGGTGAGATGTTCGTCAACCCCGTTTACAAGGGGCAGGATCCCTACATCACGCGCGCCGACGACGGCTACTACTACTCCGCCTCGGAACGCAGTCCGAAGACGACGGGCATTTTCGTCTACAAGTCGCGCAGCCTCATGGATCGGGGCACGCGCCGGCTCGTCTATTCGGCGCCCACAACCGGCAAGTTCACGTCGGAATACTGGGCGCCGGAGATCCACTGCATCGACGGCCAGTGGTACATCTACACCTGCGCCGACGACGGTCACAACGCCAATCATCGCGCGATCGTGCTGAAGGCCGACACGGATGATCCACAGGGCGCCTACCACTTCGCCGCCGAACTGATGACGCCGGGCTGGGCGATCGACGCCAGCGTCTTCCGCGGCGCGAATGGCAAACTCTACTGCGTGTGGTCCGGCTGGCCTGATGGACCCGCGCCGGACTCGACGCAGCATCTGTTCATCTCCGAAATGAAAAGCCCGACACAACTGACGGGCCCCGCCATCGACATCTCCGGCGAAATGCGCGACTGGGAACGCGTTTCACGTCCCGGCGGTCTGCTCGAGGGCCCCCAGCCGATCGTGCGGAACGGTAAGACATTCATCATCTACTCAGCGAGCGGCAGCTGGACGGCGGACTATTGCCTCGGCCTGCTGACACTCGCGGGCGACGATCCGCTGGACGCGGCCGCCTGGAGGAAACGCGACACGCCGCTCTTCCGCCGCAAGGGAAACGTGTACGGTCCAGGTCACTGCTGCCTGACAACATCGCCCGACGGAACGGAAGACTGGCTCGTCTATCACAGTTCGCTCGACGCCGGCGGCTCATGGAATCGCGGCGTGAGCATGAAACCGATCACGTGGAACCAGGACGGCTCGCCGAACCTGGGCGAACCGCCGCAATGGGGAGAGGCGATCGCGGCGCCATCGGGAGAGCCGGCGCCTGAGGCGAACGTCATGCGGGCGGACGACTTTGCGTCGGACGACGCGTGGCGCCTGTTCGGCGGCGTGCGAAGCTCAGACGACGCGCAGAATCAGGATGGCTATCGGCTGCGCGCCGGCGCCGATCCGCGAATCGGAGACAAGGCGCTGCTTCGCGGTTGCGCCTACACCGACTTCACGATGCGGCTGCGCGTTCGGAACGAGGCGAGAAAGAGCCGGGCGGGGCTGCTGTTTCGCGTCTCCGAGCCGGCATTGGGCGTGAATCGATTCAAGGGCTACGCCGCGATGCTGGGCGCGGGCGGCAAGCTTGAGTTGCTGAAGTGTGACGGCGAGGAATGCAAACGAATCGCCCAAGCCGTCGTGCATACGCAGCGCGGCAAGTGGTCCACGATGCGCGTGTCATGCCTCGGACCTCATATCCGCGTCTATGTGGATGACATGGAGCGGCCGATGATTGACACAAGTGACGCGACGTACACGACCGGAAGCGTCGGCGTTCGCGGCGTGAACGGCGATGTGGCGTTCGACGATTTCCTGATCGAGCCGTACAGCCCCGCCCGTCGCCGGTAGGCCGGCGCGCGAGTCTCCGGTCAGAGCGAACCCTGCGCGACAACAGCGGCGTGTGGCGCCTCTGGATCTGGCGTGTCGAACCGGGCGTATCGCAGGGCCAACACGGGCAGCACCAGCAGGTTGAGAATCGTTGACGTGATGAGACCGCCCAGGATGACGATCGCCATGGGGCCCTCGATCTCCCGTCCCACTTCACCGGAACCGAGCGCGATCGGCGCGAGTCCGAGGCCCGTCACCAGCGCCGTCATCAGAATGGGAACCACGCGTTCCGACGCGCCGCGCAGGGCCGTCGCCATTCCCCAGGCCTGACCTTCCATCGTCACAAGATGCTCGTAGTGCGACATCAGCATGACGGAATTTCGCATCGTGATGCCGAAGAGCGTCACGAATCCGACGATCGATCCGATCGACAGCGTGGCGCCTGTCAGAAAGACCGCGAGGACGCCGCCGACAAAAGCGAAGGGCAGATTCGCCAACACAAGAAGCAGATTCCGGAGATTCCGGAAGACAGCGCCCAACAGCAGCACGATGACCACGCCGATCAGTCCGGCGTGGATGAAGATCTCCGTTCGCGCCGAGGCGCTCGCCTCCGACGCCCCGCCGTAGGTCACGTACATCCCCGGCGGCATGTTGAGATTCGAGATCCTCCGCTTGACCTCGTCAACGAACGAGCCGATGTCGCGCCCCGCGACGCTGCACGTCACGCCCTGCCGGCGACGCCCCGCGTCGTGCAGAATCATGTAGCGCGTCGTTCGCCGATCCAGGTCCGCCAGCTCCCGCAACGGCACGAACTGTCCCGCGGCGTTGGGGATCAGCAGGTCCCCGATCGACTCCGGGTCCCGCCGCAGTTCCGGTCGCAGCGTTACAACAACATCATGGACGCGGGCGCCTTCAAAGGTCTGCGCGACCACTTCGCCCTGCAGCGCCGTCTGCAGCGTGGCCAGAACATCCAGCGGCGCAAAGCCGTACGCCTGGAGCCGATCGGGCCGAAGCGTGGCAAGCATCTGCGGCGCGCCCGGCGGCGATGCGACGCGGACGTCTTCCGCCCCCGAAACGGCGCCGATCTCGCGGGCGATGCGACTGGCTTCGCTGTCGAGCGTATCGAGATTGTCCCCGAAAAGGCTGACGACAACGGGCGCCGTTTCGCCGGTCAGTGTTTCGCTGATGCGATCGCCGAGAAACGTCAGAACTTCATAGTCGATGCCCGGGTAGGCGGAGAGTCGCTCACGGATGCGCTGCTGCACGTCGGACTGGACGGCGCCGGGAATGTCGGGTCGAAGCTCGATATGCAGTTCGGAACGATGAGGTCCCCACGGGTCCTCCCCCAGTTCGGCGCGTCCCGCCTGCTGTTCGATCGTCGCGATAACCGGCTGATTGTCGACGAGCACATTGGTCAGAAGATCGTTGGAGATGCGTTCGCCGAGGCGCATTGTCTCCCTGAGGCTGACGCCGGGCGCGCTGTTGACCTGCACGACAAAGTGGCCCTCGCGAAACTCCGGCAGGAACTCCTCGCCGAAGTTGCGGACCGCGACGACGGCGATGGCGGCGACCACCAGCCCGGCGGCGATCAGCGCCCGTCGCCAGCCCATCATGCGGGCCAGGGCGGCGCCATAACAACGCTGAACCCAGACGAGTAGGCGCGGTTCCCCCGCGGACCTGGCGCCCGCCAGCAGGAAGCGTGACATCGCCGGCGTCACGGTCAGCGCGACGGCCAGCGACGCGAGAATCGAGAGGATGTATGCGACACCCAGCGGCGCAAACATACGTCCCTGGAGGCCTGACATCGTGAGGACAGGGACGAAGACCATCACGACGACGAACGTTGCATAGACGACAGCGCTGCGCACTTCCACTGAGGCGTCGTGGATGACGTTTGCGACGGGCGCGGGAGCGCGGCTTGCGTTGTTTTCGCGCAACCGACGATAGATGTTCTCGACATCGATGATGGCGTCGTCGACCACTTCGCCAATGGCGATCGCCAGACCGCCCAATGTGATCGTGTTGAGCGAATAGCCCAGCCAGTCCAGCGCGATGATCGCCGTCAGGAGGGACAGGGGAATCGCGACGATGGAAATGACCGCCGTGCGCAGGTTGAACAGGAAGAGCAGCAGAACGGCGATGACGAGACTTCCGCCGATGAGCAGCGCGACGCCCACATGATGCAGGGCCGTCTCGATAAACGTTGCGGGCCGATGCATCCGCGGATACGCCTGGATATGCTCCGCCTCGAACAGCGGTTTCATCTCCTCGAGGGCGGCCTCCACAGCCTGCGTGACTTCCATCGTGTTGGCGCCGTACTGGCTCATGACCTTGACCAGTACGCCGGACCGCCCCTGGATCAGAACATCGCCGAACTTCGGCGCCGCCGCCTCGCACACATTCGCGACATCCTTCAATCGGACGACTTCCTCCGGCCCGCGACGGACCACGACCTCGCCCAGACGATCCTCGGTCAGCGACTGCCCTTCCGACTGCAGCACAATCCGCTGAGCATCCGTCTCGATGAAACCGGAGGCCCGCACACCGGTCGATCGCCGCGCCGCGCCGATCAGATCGTTGACAGTGACGCCAAACGCCGCGAGCCGCTGAGGATCGATCTGAATCTGAAGCTGCCGGGTCTCGCCGCCCATCACGCCGACCTGCGCAACCCCTGTCACGGCCTGCAGTCGGGGCTTGAGCGTCCAGTCGGCAAACGCGCGCAGCTGCATAAGGGATCGATCATCGGAAACAAGACCGATCTTCAGGAGGTCCATGGTCGACGAGGTCAGGGGCGTCAGCCTCGGCGGCTTGACGCCCGATGGGAGCGATTCGATGACAGCGCTGAGATTCTCATTGATCAGCTGGCGATCAATGAAGATGTCCGTCCCTTCCCTGAAAACGACGGTGACAATGGACAGGCCCTGAATGGACTGCGATCGCACGGATTCCAGATTGGAGACGCCGCCGATGGCGCCTTCAACGGGGCGCGTGACGAGCGCCTCGACCTGCTCCGGCGAGAAACCGGGCGCCTCCGTCTGAATCACGGCCTGCGGCTGCACGAAATCCGGAAAGACATCGAGCTTCGCCCGCATGGCGGTCCGCACGCCCAGCGCCATCAATGCCGCGGCGAGCGTCAGCACAATCGTGCGGCGACGGATCGAGATGTCGACGATAGCGTTCAGCACGAACCAGCGCAGCCCTTCTCTTCAGTCCTTCTGCGATTCACTCAACCAACAGATACGGGCGTACGACAGGTCAGGCGTCGCCTTCGGCCTCAGCGTCAATCTGGGATCGCAACTCCTCCGACAGAAGCGTCCCCGCCCCGACAGTCACGACGCGCCGTCCCGCGGCCAGGTCGTCGGAGACGAACCAGCCGCCCTCCAGCGGGATGACGGTGTCAATCAGTGTTCTGGCAAAGCGCTCGTCGGCCGTCTGGAGATACACATAGGCCGATCCGGCCATGCGGACGACGGCGGCGCGGGGAACAACGACACCTTGAATCGACCGCCCCGGAAGCGCGAGCGTGGCGCGGACAAGCAGCCCGGGACGGATCGGCGCATCGCCGGCGTCGAACGACACGAGGAATCGCTGACCACTCGGCGCCGTCGGATCGATCTGCGCCGCAGTACGGACTTTCGCCGGGAACACACGTGAATCGAGGCCCATGATTTCGATCGTCGCCTCTGTCGGCGGCGCCGCGAGGATGGCGCCGGTCGGGACGGAGACGCTTGCCATCTGTCGCCGCGTATCGAGGACCTCGAGCAGCGCCTGGCCCGGCTCAACGACTTCCCCGGCGTGCGCATAGACGTCGGTGATCACGCCGGCGCCCTCCGAGACGAGCGGCCATTCCGAATTCACCTGTCCGCTGTCCGACAACAGATCGCTGAGCATCTGAACGGACTGCTCTGCGGCGGCCAGCCTCGCCGCTTCGCCCTTCACATTCGCCAGCGCCGCCTCGATGGCGCGATCCGTGACGAGCTTCTCGCTGTTGTTCAGTGATTTCTTGTGCTCGTAGGAAGACTTCGCCGCAACCAGTCGCGCACTGAATTCGTCGACGTTCGCCCGCGCCTGCATGAGGCGGGCGTTCAGGTCGAGCCGCTCAATCGTTGTCAGGCGCGGGTGGACGGCGCCAATGACCGCTCGCGGCGTCACCACCTCGCCCACCCCCGGCCACGCGCCGTCGTTCGCCCGCCTGAGATAGCCGGCCACGGGTGATCGCAGCGTGAACACGGCGCCGGGATCTTCGATGGTCCGGCCGTAGGCGATGACGTTCGGCTGATATTCCGCTTCGATCAGTGGTTCGGTCCTGAGCCCCACGCGACGCTGCACGTCGCGACTGACGTGAAATACGCGTCCGCCGTCGGCGTCGACTTCGAGCGTCAGTGTCTCACCTGCGGCCGAGGCGCCTTCTGTCGCCGGCGATTCACTGTCGACGGCCCCCGCGCGAAGCCGCGGCACGAGCCAGCAACCTGCAATCAACACGATGACGATCACGAACCCGAATTGCTGATGTTTGCGCTTCATGACATTGCACTCAACGTGTCGTCTGACGATCTGTCATTGGGTTGTCGGACGCGCCCGTCGACATCGCGGCGCGCCCGGTCGTCGACGATTGCGGCGATGGGGCCGATTCGACATTGTCCGGCGGGTCCTTGCCACCCAGCGCGCGATTCAATTCCACCCACGCCGCGAGGTAGTCCTGACGGATCCGCATCGCCGTCTGTCGCTGCGTCATCAGGAATTCCTGCGCCCGGATGACGGTCAGCACGTTCTGTTCGCCGCCCTTGTAGGCGCCCTGCGCCAGTTCGAGGTTTCGCGTCGCCGTTGGCAGCGCCGTTGACTTGTAGAACTCCATCAGCGACGCCGAAGCGCGGACGACGGCGGCCGCCCGCTGCACCTGGTTGGCGATTTCATCCAGTGTGTCTTCGTAGGTCTTTCGGGACGCCTCCAGCTGATAGGACGCTTTGGCAATGTGCGCCTGATTTTGATCCCAGACGGGAAGCGTGAACTGAATGCTGGGGCCGAGCAGCATATCGATGATCTGCGAGCGATCGATGGCGCGCTCACCGCGCGACTGGAGATCGGGCGCCGTGGGTTGTCCCTGTCGAATCGAACTGCGAAGCGTATCCGCGGCGATCTTCCGCCCCGGCAGCGCGCGCGATTCGAGCCGCTCGCCCTCGAGACCGAGCTGCACGCTGGAGAAGACGCTCCGCTGCTGACGCCGAAACTCCCCCTCCGCCGCCCGGACATTGAATTCGGCGATTCGCGCCTCAAGGCGCTGTTGCATGGCGAGTATCGTCAGCGCCTGATCCGTCGGAATCACTCGGACCACGGGATCCGTCGTGTCCGCGATGTCCCATGATGGATCCCAGCGGGCCATGCCGATGATCCGGGCGAGGTCCGCCTTCGCGACATGCCGATCTCGCTCCAGCGTCAGCAACGTCGCCTGAACATTCACTTCGGCGGCGCGCAGCAGGTTGACGTCGATGGCGGCGGATTCCCCCCCTTCCATGCGTTTCTGTGCGATCTCGATCGATCGCCTGACGAGCTGGAGATTCTCCCGAGCGATCGCCTCACGACGCCGGATCGTGGACAGATCGTAATAGGCCTTCCGGACGCTCGCGGCCAGTTCGACCGCCTGACGAACGACGTTGGCGATCGTCTCCTCGAGCCGGGCCTCGGCGACGTCTCTGCGAATCGGGATCAGCCACAAATCGGCGATCTGCTGTGCGAAGGAAAAGGAGATGTTGGAGCGACCGCCGCCCTCGGGAAACCGCGCCGTCAATCCGACGGACGGATTGGTCAGCAGACCGGACTGAACGACATCGGCTCGCGACGCGCCGATCGACTGGAAGAGCGCCTGAAAGGCCCGATTGTTCAGCAGGGCCACGCCGACGGCCTCATCGACGGTCAGCCCGCCGTCGAGCATCGCGCGAACCTTCTGTTCGACGAGCGCCTCCGTCGCCGGGTCGAAGGACTCAACACCCTCCAGCCGGCTTTGGATGCGTTCGCGGGCGTCCTGAAAGTCGCGCGCGGGCTCGACCTTCGCACACGCGACGGGCGCCGCAACGACGGCGGCGAGCAGTAGACGCCGCATTCGCGGGAATCGGCCGCCGGAAAGCCATGGAGTCGTGCGGGCGCTTCTCTTCACAGCCGCCATCCACCCCAATGATGTTCGAGAATCTCCTTTGCAACGGGAAAGAGAATCATCAACAGGCAATGGGCCTCGACCACGAAGGCCGGCCACCAGCGCGTACCCGACGTCGATCGCGGCGCCAACCCTGTTGATCGCCGCGGAATCCATCGCGGCGTGGTCCGCATGTAATCCGCGTACTGTTCGCCAAAGCGCTTCAACAGGCGCATCTCCTCGAATCGCACGGACAGGCTGTATACAACAAACGCCCAAACGACGACGACAGGCGCCATCCAAGGTATCTCGGCCATGCACGCAAGACCAGCAAAAATTGACATGTTCGCCCAATAGACTGGATTACGTACGACGCGAAAGGGACCATCCGTCGCGAGTCGCTTGCGTGACTTCAGTCGGTATCGCAGGCGCCGCTGGGCGGCGACGCGCAGTGACAATCCCAGGAAAAAGAGGATCAGGCCGACGCTCCACGCCAGGGCGCTCCCCTCAAATCGCCCATCGAAATGCAGGAACACATAGGCGAGCGGCGGGATCATCAGGAGTCCGCGCACTTTGAACACGGCGCCCAGGAACAGGTAACGGGATTCGGATCTCGCCATTGCGTCTCCTGACTCGCTCGGCGCCACTTGCGCGAAACACGTCGTCCGACCCTGAAGGCGCGAGACCGCAGGGGCCGGGCGCCGGCACGGCGTCGAATACACGGATTCACGAACGCCGCGCAGGCCCAACAACGTGCGCATCGGACTCAAAGCGACACGCATGGATTCGCGATATGAAAAGTGTAGAAGCGAACGATGGCGTCCAGATGGACGCAGGATGACAAAGCTGTCATCCGGCGAGGGGCCGCCGTCATGACGAAATCTGCAGTCTGTCTGTCAGCAGTCAGTCACCTATTGGAGCAGCGCCATCACAAAGCCCTGAATATCGGCGCCGTCAGGGGTTCCCGATCCATCGAAGTCGCATGCGAGCTGATGTGACGGATCGGTATCCGTCCCCATGAGGACAGCGACAAAAGTCTCGAGAGGCGGGAGACACGGACTGCATCCGCAGTTTGTTCCGACACCCTGCGAGGCGCCGCCCTGGCTGGCGCAGTCGCTCGGCGTCAGTTCGACGCACGTGTTGTCGGCGAGGCAGCACGCCCCATCGGCCACGGGGCTGACGAGCGTCATGTCCACGAAGGCAAAGTCGACGTACAGGTTGATCTTGTAGGTGTCGAACCCCGTGAGCAGGGCTGTGCTCCCCCACGGATTGGGCGACGTGTTGTAGGAAAATGTCTGCCCGCCGTAGCCGCTGACATCAAAGGCGATGGGGTCGTTGAAGGCGTCCTCTCCGTCGACCAGCGGCATGATCTCAAGCGCGGCGCCCGCCCCGGCGGTATTCGCGAGAATCTTCACTGTGAAGGATGGCAGGTCGAAGACCTGACCATCGACGCGCCGGAGCGTCATGCGGGCCTTGTGATCCGTCACCCCCGGCGGCGGTGTCGTGACGGCCTGGGACTCGACGCCTTCGGGCCATGGCACGTGAACGGTCCGACCGATGATCTGCCCGGTCCCCCCCGTAAACAACTTGTCCCGCGTGCAGGTGAACTCATAGCCACTGCTGCTGATGACGTCCGACGTGACGCCGGAATTCAGCAGCGTCGCCGTCTGGCAGCTTTCGAAGAAGACAGTGGTGTTTCCGAGGGCGACGGACATCGGGACCAGTAGACATGCAACGAGAATAACGAGCAGGCGACGAATCATGACAGAACTCCCCTGTTCAAAGGAACGCGCCGTTCAAGAACGTGGCGCGAGATCGGCGGTTTGTCTGAGCAAGGCCTTCGCGGACACGCCCGGTCCAACCGGACCAGACAAAGCGGCGACCGCCCGCCTTTCGATATCCTGACAATCTTATCCGCCTTTGTGAACACGTGTGCAAATATTGCAACGTTGAGTAGCTTGGATGGGAACGCGCAATTGGAAGACGCGAGGCGGTGGCGGCGCCTTCGAAGACGGGGAACTCATAAGCTATCCGCAGTCCCGTAGGGTCCGCTGTGCGGACCATTCGTTGCGGCAACAAGCGAACCCAGGCAAACGGTCCGCACAGCGGACCCTACGATTGTGTTTCCGATTTGAATCCGCACGGCGCTGTCGGGTCGATGACCCGACCTACGAACTGCGTCGCCAACCAGACTCGGAGAGTTGAATGGAGGCGGCGGGAATCGAACCGGCGAAGACCCTGTTGACGATAGCGCCAAGGGGGAATTTCGGCGGATTCGCGTAGGTGGCGCCGGAATCGCTAAGATGCGATTCGATGCGGTTGTCATCAAAGGAGCGATGCGATGGGACGAATATCGAACGAGAGAATGCAGGCGGCCCTGGAGCAACTCAGGTCGATTTCGGAAGCCGACTTTGCCAAGGTCAGGGGGCTGGCCGCCATTGTGAGACCGCTCCGGAGCGTGCTTCATAAGACGCCGGATGACCATGGCATGACGGATTGGCGGGAGATCTACTTTCCATCGGATGACGGCGTTCCGCTGGAGGGCTGGTATATCCCCGCCAAAGGTGGAGAAAGTGATCGCCTGGTTATTTTCAACCACGCGCTGCCCATGTGTCGGGCGGGTTTTCCAGGGCATCTTGGTGAACCTTGGAGCAATTTCGATGCGGTCGAAATCGATTTCGTCATTCAGTACAAGCGCCTGACGGACGCCGGTTACAACGTGCTGACATATGACATTCGCAACCATGGGACCAGCGGTGCTGCGAATGGCGGACTCAGCGGCATCGGTTGCTGGGAGTGGCGCGACTGTGTGGGCGTCAAGAAGTACGTCGACGCGCATCCGAGGCTTGGAAAGATGCAGGTCGGGCTTTACAGCCAGTGCATGGGCGGCAATTCACAATACCATGCCATTCAGCGCCGCCCCGATTTGTTCGAGAACGTCGCCTGCATGTGCAGTCCGATGGTTGTATCGATGGCGGCAATCTACGACGCCTTCTCCGATCTTCAGGGCATTCGACAATACCAGGAGCTGATTGACCTCGAACTCCTGAAGATGGGCGCTTTCGTCGCCGCCGAAATGACGCCCCATCGGTGGGCCGCGGGAGTCAAGATGCCTGTACTGATGGTCCAGGTCCTGGAGGATGCGTGGACACGAAATCCCGAAGACGCGCAAAGGACATTCGATCTTCTGGGGAGCAAAGACAAGGAGCTCTTCTGGATTGAAAATACGACGAAGCGCTTCAGGGATGGTTATAACTACTTCGGACGCCATCCGGAGAAGGTCATCGCGTTCTTCGACAAGCACATGAAATGACATCCAGGCCGGTCGCGTGACGCGCTCCCGCCGGCCGGGAAGAGACCGAGTCGGAAACACCCGCGCCGTGACAGCCCGCGTGAATCGTCGTCGGGTCGATGCCCCGACTTGCTCGCTACGAACTGCGGCGCCGATCGGAATCGGAGAGTCCCGTAGGGTCCGCTGTGCGGACCATTCGTTGCGGCAACAAGCGAACCAAGG
>ERZ795053.6237-NODE-6237-length-11962-cov-5.922819_pt1 | contig 11962 bp, 8 predicted proteins | sample MGYA00375137_ERZ795053 | MGnify/ENA primary metagenome ERZ795053 (study PRJEB30182, sample SAMN05720284) | activated sludge metagenome | isolation source: Anaerobic digester | place: Hong Kong | collected 2014-12-17 ... | reverse complement strand
AATGCTATGGGACCCCAAGGTGATCGTTTTGCAAAAAAAATTGGTATCGAAACAGGTGTTTATCCGGTAAAACATCAGGCTTTTATTACCCGCCGTCTGCCCATGATGGGGAAAAATGGTATTCCTTTGCCAATGATGATCGACCGCAGACAATACAAAGGTTTTGTTGCAGTTTACGGACAGCAATTGGGCGAAACGGGTCAGATAATAGGATGTGCCTCACCTCATATCGAGCCATGCGAAACAGGTAAAAATCTTAAAATCAACTCAAAAGATTTTCTTGAGATTGTATCGGAAATATTTGTTGATTGGATTCCTATGTTATCTTCGGTTGGATTTCAGGCGGTATGGGCAGGATATTATGTAGAACCCCGCATGATTCTTGACCCGGATGCAGGCCTGTTCATCGGATTGCGCGGACAGGGATTTATGCTGGGTCAATATCTGGCTAAACTTTATGTGGATAAACTTACCGGAAAGGATGTCCCGGATTATTTCGACCGTTTGACACTCAAAGGTGATGGGCTGCTTGAGAAAGCATTTAAATAAGAGGGGGCAGATAACGTGCCCAGTTTTGTGATTATCTTTTTTGTTTCTTGATTGTTAGCAGTCAGACTTTTGTAATTTTGCAATTATTCACATAAAAATTAACTCAAATGAACTTATTCCCTCGTACTATTACCTCTAAAAAAGTTTGGCTGATTTTGATGTTTTTACCGCTTGCAGCTATAACAGGTTACCATTTTTTGCATGATAACCAGACAGATAAGCGGGAAGCTCACGAGAAATTTCTCCTTTCCAAAATGGCCGAAATTCCTGATTATTCGAGTGATGAATTTAAAGATTTACCAAAACCGGCACATCCGGATAAGGCAGCTTTTCAGGATTTTTTCATGACATTTGACCCTGCAACAGGAGTAGTGCCAAAAGAGAGGCTGATGGAAACCTACTGGAACCTGAAGAATAATCCAGGACAGAAAACCGGAAACCCATTGCAATGGCAGGGTACACAGGCAAATATGGGTGGCCGGACACGTGCAATTATGTGGGACCCTAACGATCCGGCCGGAAATAAAGTCTGGGCAGGAGGAGTAACTGGAGGGCTATGGTACCGCAATGACATCACCGATGACAATGTTTCATGGCAACCAGTAAACGATTTCTGGAGCTCACTCAGCATTAGTTGTATTACCTATGATCCAAACGATCCGATGACTTTCTACGTGGGAACCGGTGAAGCAGAAACGGCACTGATCATTTATCGTGAATCATCCGGTGTGGGAGACGGAATATGGCAGTCATCCGATGGCGGGGAAACCTGGTCATTGCTTGAATCAACGCTGAATTTTGAATACGTGACCGATTTGGTTGTCAGAAATGAAGATGGTCAAAGTGTGATTTACGCAGGTGTTGTTTCAGGTGTGTACAAAGGAAGTATTCACTACAGCAATCCTTCTGACGGGCTTTTCCGGTCGGAAGACGGAGGGCAGACATGGGATCAGGTGCTTCCTGATATTCCCGGCTATGGTGCTCCTTACGCAGTTGCCGATATTGACCTGGGTGCTGATGGGAGAATTTATGCAGGAACAATGCAAAATGTAGATACTGAAGGTGGAGCTGTTATACTTTTTTCTGATGATGGTTTCAGTGGAACCTGGACAGTGTATGATAATTACGTACAAATTATCCAAAACAATCCTCAATTCAACATTCCGGGACGGGTGATGATAGCGGCCGCACCTTCTGATCCAAACATAGTATATGCACAGATTGCAGCCGGTTACAATGATTACTTTAACTATTATCATGGTCGTTACCTGTTGAAATCAACCAATAAAGGTGAAACTTGGAGTCCCTTACAAGTACCTGCATACGATTGGTCTACTCTGGCATGGCATGCTTTTACACTGCGCGTTGATCCAAATAACCCAAATCATATCTTCACCGGCGGACTTGATATGTGGAAATCCAGTAACGGAGGTTCAGGATGGATGAGAATTTCTGACTGGTCGCTTATGTACTCCGGCGGCGGAGATCAATACCTTCATGCAGATCAACATAACGTGCAATTCAAGCCGGGAAGCTCAACCACATTAATTAGCTGTAATGACGGAGGCGTATTTTATACTGAGACTGCCACCAACAGTTTCCCGGTTTTTCAGGAGAAAAATCAAGGTTACAATACTCTTCAGTTTTATACAGCAGCTATTTCCCCACAAGAAGGGTCAACACTTTATGTCGGCGGCCTTCAGGACAATGGTTCTTTGCTTTACAACGGTGAGCCGCTTACCATCAATGATATGGTGAGTGGAGGAGACGGGGCAACTTGTTTTTTTGATGATGTTGATCCATTGATGCTCACATCAATTTATTATAATCGGTATTATGTTTTTATGAATTTTAATTACCTGACCAGCATCGATTATGAAAGCGGCGTGTTTATCAATCCTGCAGATTTTGATGTGAATAACAACACACTTTTTGCAAACGCAACCAGTTTTTCCGGCAACGATCCAAACACCCTTTTGCGTATCAGTGATATACCGTATAACAATGACGCACAATTCATAGGATTGACAACCAATACAGATGTTTATTTTTCCCATATCAAAGCATCACCGTATGCTGCAACGGGTACTTCAACCCTCTTTATCGGAACACAGTCAGGGAGAGTCTATAAAATTACACAGGCACATGCTCTGCCTCAGACAAACGAGATTACCGGGACTGATTTTCCTGTAGGTTACGTCTCATGTATTGCTGTCGGTTCCACTGAAGATGTTCTGCTGGTTACCTTTTCAAATTATGGTGTGGAGTCTTTATGGCAAACCCGCGATGGCGGATCGACGTGGCAAAATGTTAACGGAGATCTTCCGGACATTCCTGTCAGATGGGCAATTTATCATCCTGAAAATGAAAATCAGGTTATGTTGGCTACTGAATTGGGAATTTGGACAACCAATGCAGTCAATGCTGCCGAAGTAAGCTGGGTTCAGGATGCTGCAGGAATGGCCAATGTGAGGGTAGATATGCTCACGCTCAGATCATCTGATAATACTGTGTTGGCAGCTACACACGGCCGCGGTTTTTATACAACTGAATTTGTGCTTGATCCGGGTGTTTCGGTGGAGGAAAAACAGAAAATCAAAATGCTGGTTTACCCCAACCCTTCGGAGGGCATTGTAAATCTTGATCTTAAATCCTTTAATTCAGAGGAATTTACAATCAGCCTGACAAATATGTCAGGAAAAACAGTTTTCAGTGAAAAATACAGTAAGCTAACCTCTCAGATAAACTTGTCTTTCCTGCCAAAAGGCAGCTATATTTTAAACGTGGATGCCGGCCAGAAAAGCTTTAGCGAAAAACTTCTTTTACGCTAAGTGATTTTCGGAGGATGATTCTTTCTTCCTGAGTTTTGGTATCCACCACAACCAGAATCCTGTGATAAAGAGTGTAAGCAGTGCCAGCCCCATGCTCGTAGTGTAAATTGCCTTGATTGGTTTGTTACCTGTTTTGAAATAAAAATCAATGATTAATCCGGTGTGTATCATTTCGATGATATCGGACCCCCAACGTTCAATCCGGAGCACTTTTCCGGTTGAACCGTCCGGTTGAATTGCCCAAAAATGGTTGGCAACGAGGATTTTTACGATTCCATTATCAGGTCGGATGTCCATCCTGCTGATTTTAGGGGATAATTTTGGTGAAATGCTTTTATGCAAAGTTTCTTGAACAATGGAATAAAGACTGTCCACAGGTAATCAGTTGCTGATCCCGGCAACTGAACCGGTGGTGGTATTTGCAAGCAGATATCCACTGCTGTGCTTTTTTAACCCGGGCAATATTCCTGTTATTGCTATCAGAAGGAAAAAGAAAAGAAAGTAAATGCTGTAAGGCGGTGAATTTTCCCGAATGTTCTGTTAATATTCCGCTTCTTGTAAAAAAAGGCCATGATTAGGTTAAGTGAAAAACGCGTTTAATCCATGTGGGAAGTATTATAGCACCAATGATAATGTATGGATAATAGCTGAAAAGCCGCCAAAGAAGAGCAACTGCAGCGGTTAATCCCAGAGGGATGAAATCGCCAAGGAAATCGGAAAACAGAAATTCGGCAACACCACTGCTGCCTGGCGTTGGGCTGATAAGCATAATAACCCACATTACCAGTTGCCTTGCATAAATGAGGAAGTGCTGACTTACCGGAGTAATGGAAAGAATCAGGAAATTAACTACCCAGAAACGTGCAGTCCACGATAAAAAAGTCGCGAAACAAGCCCTGATCCAGAAAATAATAGGTTTATGTTTCATTTCCAGTGAGGTGGTAATAATATCATTACCAGCCTGAGCTGCCTGAAAACGCCATTTTCTTAAAAACGGAAGTTTGAAAATCCGGAGCAAAACCCACTTAAACCCCCGTGGCCGGATAAATACTCCATAGGAAATGATGATCGTCAGCAACAGGATAAAAAGGTATCCGACAATAAAAATTCCCTGCATACCCAATTTTGTATTCACAAAAAGATAACTGCTGTCGCTTTTGAATACCTGACCAGCACTTGCAAGAATTATAACCAACGGAACCATGACAATGTAGAATAACTCGTCGAGTAAGGCTGTAATCATAACGATGGCAGTAGCTCTTCCCGGACGGATGCCTTCCTTGGTTACAATATAAAAAGCAGCAGCAGACCCTCCAATAACACTGGGTGTTACCGATGAAGCAAACTCCCATAACATGATTACATCAAAAGAATGCCGCCAGGTGAGTTGCTTGTCAGTGAGAAGGCGGATGCGGTACATATATGCCAAATCCCGGGTGGCTACCATCAGAAGCGACATAAAAATCCAGAGTGCGGAATAACAGCTCCATCGAATATTGTAAAAAGGCTTAGGATCAAAATCCTTGAAAACAAGATAAGTTATCACACCAAGCCCGATAATCACCGGAATGATTACCCTTTTGAATTTGAATATGTTGAAAATTTTAGTGTGCTTGTTTGTCATACCAGTTAATTGGCTTTTTGGTAGTGCAAAAATGGACAAAGTTTTTGTAATGATCGAAAATTAGTAAGACTGATAGGTTTTCAAGAATTTTTGAACGAAAAAATTGGTATTCACATAAAAGATGACACTTTGGCGGCGACCTATAGAATAAAAAGCCATTATGTCGGATAATTTACAGGGTTAAAACATTTTTTGCTGGTGGTATAAAAATTGACCAGAGTGATTACAGCAAATGTAAAAAAAATTATTCACTTAAAAAGAAAGGAGTAATATTATGACAATGATGAGATGGAATCCTGATTCCCCATTATCTGATTTATTTGATAATCTGTTTGGTAGCAACGTTAGTGAGCGAATGGAAAATCGTGACTATGATTGTGCACCATCAACCAACATTATCGAAACAAACGACAGCTTTGAACTGCACATGGCTGTGCCCGGTATTAGGAAAGAGGATATAAAAATTGATCTGGAGAAAAATATCCTGAATATTTCTTCAGAGAAAAAAGCAGAAGAAAAAGCTGAAGAAGGCGTAAAATACACCAGAAGGGAATTTGCTTATGGTACATTCTGCAGATCATTCACACTTCCCGAAACCATTGATACCGATAAAATCAAAGCTGATATGGCAGATGGCATTTTGAAAATAGTTCTGCCGAAAAAAGTTGAAACAAAAATAAGTAAGGAAATTAAAATTGCTTAATCAACAGTTGCCTGATTAAAGCATATTCTGGCAAAGTTTGAAAAAAGGCTGTCTTAAAATCGGGGCAGCCTATTTTATTTTCTTTAATTAACGGACCTATTTACCGAAAAAACGACATCAGCGAAATTTTTCATTTATTTTTGTGTTTCAAATATCAAATATTCCTGCTTGAAAAATTACCGCTTTTTCGTTGTTGTTCTGTCATTGCTGCTGCTGAGCAGTTGTAGTGTTACTCATCATTTGAAAGAAAATGAGTACATTCTTGTAGGTAACAGGATAGAAATTGATAAATCCAACACCGGGGAGGCAGAACTAAACTTTAATGAAGATGACATACCCGGACTTATTCAGCAAAAACCAAATAAACCTTTACTTGGAGTCTTCAGATTTGCAGAATGGATTCATTTGATAGCACATAATGAAAAAGAAACCCGTTTTAAAAACTGGCTTGACAAATCATTTGGCAAAGAACCGGTAATCCTCGATCACTTTTCGGCTCAGCGATCAATCGACCAAATTGAACGATATCTGAATAATCATGGTTTTTTCCATTCAGAAGTTGCCTATGAACCTCACACCCGAAGACAAAAAGCCATTGCTGAATACTATATCTCGCTGACAAAACCATATTTAATTAATGGAATTGATTATTCCACAAAGGATACGGCAATAAGTGTCATTATTTCAGCACATAATGATGAATCACTGGTTAAACCCGGTGACATCTACAATACTTCGCTTTTGGATGATGAGCGATACAGAATCACCGAGCTGTTGCGTAACCATGGATATTTTTATTTTTCGCCGGAGTTTGTTTATTATGAGGTAGATAGTGCTTTTGGTAATAAAACGCTTAGAATCAATGCGGTAATTGAACAGGCACAGCAGGGCACAGTAGGTGATACCAGCCGGATGAGTAAAGTAAACCATAAAAAGTATTTTATCAATAAGGTTTCGGTTAACACTGAGTTTAATCCTCTCAAAAGCGATACTGCTGAAATGAACGTTTTCTCTGATACCATTGCTGATGAAGGCAGAAACCGTTTTTTTTTGTATTATCGGGATAAACTCCGGATAAAACCTTCGACCATCCGGAATCTTATTTTACTGAAACCAGGCGATCTTTACACGCAAAAGAAAGAAGAAGATACTTACAGACAATTATCAGGGCTCTCGCTTTACGGCTATACCTCTTTACATTTCAAATCTGCAGATCAGGCCCAGGAGAAATCTGCAGGCAGTAAACAATATCTCAATGCATTGATTAATATGACTCGCCGGCCTGTTCAGTCTTTTTCTGTCGAAACCGAGGGGACTACTTCAGGAGGAAAGTTGGGAGTTGCGGGGAATTTTGTTTATCAGAACCTGAATGTATTCAGGGGAGCAGAGGTGCTGACATTTAGAATCTTAGGCGGTATCGAATGGCAACAGGGAGGTACTTCTCAGGATAATGTTTTTCTCTCATTCAATACTGTTCAGACTGGTGCTGAGGTTACACTTGACTTTCCAAAATTTGTGCTGCCCTTTCACTACTCTCGAATGTCGAACATCATCAGGCCGCGCACTACTGTTAAATTTGGGATAAATTATCAAAACCGCCCTGATTATCTTCGTTATCTCACCAATGCTGCATTTGGTTACAACTGGCGATACGGAAGTTACATCAGTCACAGTTTTATTCCTTTTGATCTGAACTCGGTTTCTATTTTTCCCAATTCTTTATTTGTAGCCCGACTTGAGCAGCTCAATGATCCGCGGCTTACCAATCAATATACTGACCATTTCATCATGTCGGCAAAATACAGTTTCACCTATAATAATCAAGAGCGCGACAAGGTGAAAAATTTTACATACTTCAGATGGAGTGTGGAGACTGCCGGAAATTTGCTACAGTTAATTAATAGTTTTACCGGCGCTAAAAAAAACAATGATGGAGAAATGGTACTGTGGAATATTCCCTTTGCCCAGTATGCCCGTTCTGATATTGATTTCAGGTATTATTTCGCTCTTGGTGAGGAAAATACACTGGTTTATCGGAATATGATCGGCGTCGGTTTACCTTATGGAAGCTCGAAACTGCTTCCTTTCGAAAAAGGTTTTTACATGGGCGGGTCAACAGATATGAGAGGCTGGAAGTACAGATCACTTGGTCCGGGTTCTTACCGGGATACTTTAGGAACTTATTTTGAAAAAATGGGTGATATTGCATTTGAAACAAATCTGGAATATCGTTTTCCAATTTATAGTTATCTTAAAGGTGCATTGTTCGCTGATATTGGAAATGTGTGGCTGCTGAATTACAGTGAAAAATACCCGGGCGGCCTTTTTAAATTTGACGATTTTTTAAGTAAACTTGCTATTAATGCAGGTTTTGGTTTCCGGTTCGATTTCTCCTTTTTTATTTTCAGGATAGATGCTGCAGCCCCTTTAAAAGACCCTTCGTACGCAAAAGGTGATCGCTGGCAGATAAATACATTAAAAGCAAAAGATGTCATCTGGAATTTTGGAATCGGATATCCATTTTAACCCGGGTTCATTTTCTGGATGGTGTGCGTTATAATTTTGTTTTATGGAAATTCGTGAAACAGAAGATTTGATTTTCAACTATTTTCCGTATGAGCCCACGGAAGGTCAACGCATAATCATCTTTGCCCTGGCTGATTATCTTGTAAACAGTGGGCAGGAAGAAGTGTTTTTGTTAAAAGGATATGCCGGAACAGGCAAAACATCTCTCCTTAGTGCTTTGGTGAAAGCTGCTCCTTTGCTGAAAAAAGAAACTATGCTCCTCGCACCTACCGGAAGAGCTGCCAAAGTACTTTCTTCCTATTCGGGAAAGCAGGCTTTTACCATACACAAAAAGATTTATCAGGCCCGTAGTCAGCGTGATGGATCAATTTCCTTTATCCGTTCAAAGAATTTTCATAAGAACACTTTTTTTATAGTTGATGAAGCGTCCATGATTCAGGGCGCGGGCCACGGAACAGGGAATTATCTTTTTTCTGATGCTGATTTACTCACCGATCTCATCGAATTTGTCCGATCAGGAAACAATTGCCGTTTAATTCTTATTGGAGATATTGCCCAGTTGCCTCCCGTCGGAATTGCAATCTCTCCGGCCATGGATGCAAATTATCTCAGGGAATCTTACCATCTCCACATTCGAATGCTCGAGTTAAAGGAAGTAATGCGGCAATCGCTCGATTCCGGGATTTTGGCCAACGCAACACTTCTCCGTGAAAAATTGATGAACAACAATTTTGACCAGCCTCTGATGCAAATTGCAGGGCAGAAAGATATTCAGGTAATCGAACCTGCTATGCTGGAAGATGCCTTAAATGATGCATTTGGCTGTACGGATAATTCAGGTGCCGTGTTGATAACATCATCCAACAAGCGCGCAAATATTTATAATCGTGAAATTCGTCGAAGGATTTTATATCGTGATGAGGAAATTTCGGCAGGTGATCGATTGATGGTTGTGAAAAACAATTATTTCTGGCTTCCCGCTGACTCATCTGCTGGCTTTATTGCTAATGGTGACATTATTGAAGTGCGAAAAGTTAGAAAAAGCATCGGACTCTATGGATTCAGTTTTGTAACAGCTGATGTATGCATGGTTGATTATCCTGACCAGCCTGAAATTGAAGTTCATTTACTGATCGATACCCTGACTTCTGAAAGTCCGGCTTTGATGCAATCAGAGCAACAACGCCTGTTTGACGAAGTAATGAAGGATTATGAAGAATTATCAAATCGTCGTCAAAGAATCGAAAAAGTGAAAAACAACCCCTGGTTCAATGCTTTGCAGGTAAAATATGCCTATGCACTCACCTGTCATAAAACTCAGGGAGGGCAGTGGGATACAGTTTTTGTTGAGCAACCCTGGCTAAAAGACAATAAAATCGATCCGGAGTACCTCCGATGGCTCTATACTGCAATTACCAGAGCAACCAGCCGGGTTTATCTGATTAATTTCAAAAATGAATTCTTCGGGTAATCTGAATCTGACCGTAAAAATCGTTGAAAATTCGTCATTGAACAAACGAATTTTAAATTGGTAAAAGAGGTGTGATCCATCTGAAATTATTCTGCAGTAACAACTGCACTTGATACCTTAAGGTTTCGGTCAGTTTTTTTGAAAAGTCCCTGTAAAACAGTTCCTGGTCCTACTTCAATCACCTCTTTCACACCATCAGCAATCATGTTTTTCATTATTTGTGTCCAGCGTACCGGTGCAGTGAGTTGAGCAATAAGATTCGATTTAATAATTTCGGGATCGGTTACCGGTTGTGCGGTAACGTTTTGATAAACAGGGCAAATACCTTTTACAAATTTTGTTGTTTCCAGTGCTTTCGCAAGTTCAACGCGGGCTGATTCCATAAACGGAGAATGAAAAGCACCACTGACTTTTAGCTGGATAGCACGTTTTGCACCAGCTTCCGATAGTTTGGCGCAGGCAAGCTCAACACCTTTAACTGATCCGGAAATAACAAGTTGTCCGGGGCTGTTGTAGTTAGCCGGTACTATTATTTCATCGATTTCTTTCAACACTTTTTCGACAACAGAATCCTCAAGGCCAAGAATAGCAGCCATTGTCGAAGGTTTTAACTCACAAGCCTTTTGCATGGCCATGGCTCTTTTGCTTACCAATCGCAATCCATCTTCAAATAATAGGGATTTATTGGCAACAAGTGCCGAAAATTCTCCAAGCGAATGGCCTGCGACCATGTCGGGTTTGAAATCGTCTTTCAGCATTTTGGCCATGATGACCGAATGTAGAAAAATAGCTGGTTGTGTTACCTTAGTTTCTTTCAGGTCTTCCTCTGTACCTTCGAACATAATGTCGGTTATCCTGAAACCCAAAATTTTATTGGCTTTTTCGAAAAGATCTTTTGCCGCAGGAAACTTCTCATACAAATCTTTCCCCATTCCTGAAAATTGTGCTCCCTGTCCAGGGAAAACGAATGCCTTCATAAAAATAAAATCGGTTAACTTTTATTGAATTAATCGATGCAAAAATAGAAATAAATTCAAGAATCGTTATCATTACAATATCTCTCATGCGTTCCCGAGTTGTTTACAGAATAGTTCAACAAAGTTATCCGGATGTTTGAATTTTTGTTACGAATCAAACGGCATAGCATATTATTCACCGGATACTGAAACTGCAGAATTTTTATGATTGTTTTAATAGTGTCTGAACTTCACCAAAAAGGAATGAAGAATGTTGAATCTGCTGGAAAACCGGGGTGTAATCCCATAGGAAATTTCGAAAATCAAAATATCCTCATTTTATAATTTATCGTAGCTTTTACTATTTTTGCAAAAGATGATTGGCAGGGATTTAATTAGTTGAACTTGGTTGGCCATCATTTTAGAGGTTTAATTTTACTTACCTTAAACACTTAAATATGAAAAGACAATTTGTTTTTTTAATGATGATGATTGCTGTTGTTCTGTCCTCTTGTAAACAAAAGGAAATTGAGCAGCTCATGCAACAAAATGATGAACTTCAGACGGCTTTAGAGCAAAGCGAAAGCAATCTTAACAGTTTGCTTACCATCCTCAATGATATTGATGAGAATCTCACAAACATCCGATCCAGGGAAGAACGCCTGCTTCAGATGTCCGCTTCAGTAGAAAAAAAGGAAAATCAGGTGGATGCCATTAAGGAGGAAATTAAAGCCATTGATGAGTTGATGAGAAAGAACCGTGAAAACCTGGAACTTCTGTCCAACCGTCTGAAAACAACTACTGGTGAAAAACAGCAGCTCGAAAAAATGATTACCAATCTTAACAAAGTTGTTGAAAGTAAAGATCAGGAAATTCAAGAGATGATTACCGACATGCAGGATTTGAATCTTCAGATCAGCGATTTGTATGGCAAAGTCAGCGATTTGCAGGAGGAAAAAGTAGAGAAAGAAATGGTGATTACCGAGCAGGATAAAGCCCTTCATCAGGGTTTTTATCGAATAGGGGATTCAAAAGAACTTATTGAATTAGGCTTAATCGTAAAGTCCGGAGGTTTTTTAGGACTTGGCCGAATGGAAAAGCTTGCTGAGGTTTTTGATCCGGCCTGGTTTAATGAAATCGACATAAGAGAAACCACTGCTTTTGAAATTGATGCCAAAAAAGTCAACCTACTTACTGTTCATCCTTCCGACAGTTACATTATAAGATCGAGCGAGGACGGAAAACGTAAGATTAGTTTCGAGATCACCCGCACTGATGAGTTTTGGAAAGCATCAAAGTATA
>ERZ795053.6236-NODE-6236-length-11964-cov-4.511126_pt1 | contig 11964 bp, 12 predicted proteins | sample MGYA00375137_ERZ795053 | MGnify/ENA primary metagenome ERZ795053 (study PRJEB30182, sample SAMN05720284) | activated sludge metagenome | isolation source: Anaerobic digester | place: Hong Kong | collected 2014-12-17 ... | reverse complement strand
TGGCTACGGGATCGAGGCAAGCGGCGATTTCGACATGAAGACACGCCAGTGTGTTACCGCATTCCAGCAGCATTTCAGGCAGGAGCGCGTGGATGGCGTGGCGGATTCTTCCACCATGGACACGCTCTACAGGCTGCTCCAGCTCGTTCTCGTGGCCTGAAACAAGTCCTTTGACATGCAAATTGCCGTTTCACGCGATGTTACAGTTGCGTGACGAAGTTATTGCAGCACCACATTCTGGTCGATGTTGGGCATCATTCCGGCGCCGCACTTGGGGTCAGCACAGCCATTGAGCGTGTGCTGCCGAACCAAAAGGGGTTTCAACACGATGATGAACGTATTTCGCAGCGCAGGGTTCCTGCGCACAGTCGCCGTTGCGACACTCGTTTCTGCCGGTGCGGCAGCCATTCCGGCAAGCGCCAGCGCGGCAGATGCAGCTCTCGAAATCATGCGAAAGCAGAGCCAGAGCCTTTCCATCAAGAAAGGCACCAAGGGCGTCTATGCCTATAAGTCCCAAAATGGGGTCCATAACGGAAACCTGGATTCCGCCGGATCGAATGGCGATCCGAAAATGAGCCAATGGGCCGAATACTGGGAACAGTATCGCGCCGAACAGAAGGCAGCCTACGAGGAGCGGATGGAAAAATACCGCAGCGCTTCCAAGCCGGCCGCCGGGTCAAATGCATCCTCCAAGGACATGAAAAGCGCGAATGCCTCGGTGAAGAAGTCGTTCGGCCAGCTGATGGAAGACTATCGCGAGCGTTACACGCTTTCGATCCGCCCGCAGGGCTCTGCCGGCAAGCCTGCGGCAGCACAGGATTCTGCTGCGGCATCGAAGGGCAAGCGTTCAAGCTTTGACAGCATCATTGCGAGGCATGCGAGCGCCAACGGCATTCCGCTTTCGCTGGCCCATGCCGTTGTGAAGGTGGAGAGCGCCTACAGGCCGAACGCACGCGGAAGCGCAGGCGAAATCGGTCTAATGCAGCTCAAACTGTCGACGGCCCGGATGATGGGATACCGGGGTTCCGCCAAGGGACTTTATGACCCCGAGACGAACATCAAGTACGGCATGCTCTATCTTGGCAAGGCCCGCCAGCTTGCCGGTGGCACCACTTGCGGCACGATTTTGAAGTACAATGCCGGGCATGGCGCCAAGCGGATGAACCCGGTTTCGTCTCGCTATTGCAGCAAGGTGAAGCGTCTTATCTGACGCAGGGCCGCATCGCGAGCGTATAATCCACCGCAGCCCTGAAGAAGCAGAAGTGTTTGAGGAGGGGCAGGTCTGCCCCTCCTTTTCGTCATTTGACATCAAAGACGAAATTGTGAGCACTGGCTCTCTTCTGCGAGGTCTCTACATGCATGGGATAATAGAAGGTGACCTTTCCACGGTCGCGTCCGGTAAATCCGGGATCGGGCCGGTAGCTCATCTCGAGGCCATGACCGATCTTGCCCTTGCACCGGGTTTTCGCGAAGGGTGCAGATATCTTGCGGATTGAAATCTTGCCGTGCGCGGGCTGTACGATCTTGTAGGTCGGAATAGGGCCGCTGTAGCAGGTGGCGACGTTGTAGGTCTGGATCGTGCCAAGCTTCGTTTGCTGGCCTTTCTTGATGTCGTATCGATAGTTTGCCGCTGCAGCCGTACCGCAGGCTGCAAGGAGTGCAGCCGAAACCAGTATAGCGCGCAAGGCTGATCGTTTCCCCTGTGCCATTAATGAATTCCCGAATTGCCGATTGAGTAAGTGGTGAGGAGCGGCTTGCCGCCCGCTCAAACTCACTACCCGGCGCATGGATGCACAACCCCCCAAAACAGGGGGGTGCGAGTGCAGCATGCATGTTTCAGGGCTGCCTGACCGTTGCCAGCGTCAGAGATACCGGCCCAGGAAATCATCCACTGCGCGAGTGGCAGGATCGTTGGCGCTGCGGCCGATCGAACTGTTGATCGAGATGTGGTTGTAGCGGCTGCCATCGAAGCGGATCACCGGGTTGCCTGCGGCCTGCAGCCTGTCGGCGAAATGCTTCGAGATGGCCGCGCGGTTCCTGCCACCCGACCACATGACAAGGGTGGGCGGCTGGCGGCGATTGCCGACATAGCTGATCGGCGACCACTTGGTCCATTTGTCGCTGCGGTCGAGGGCCGAATAGAGGCCGGGAATGCGGCCGCTGTTGATCTGCGACAGGAAGGCGAGGTCGTAGGCGCCCGTGTCGTTGCAGACAAGTGCACGTACTCGGCGGGTTGCACCCGATAAGGATGCAAGTGCGGAAAGGTGGCAGCCAGCCGAATGGCCCATCAGGGCGATGCGCGAACCATTGCCGCCGAAATTGCCACCGTTGACAGCCATCCAGTCAACGGCCTGTGCCACCTGGAGCGCCTGTTGTTCTGCATTTGCCGAGGGATAAAGCGTGTAGCCTACCGAAGCGACGAGATAGCCGCGCTTGGTAAAATAGGACGCTATTGACCCTACCTTGCGCTTCGAACCCATGCGCCAAGCACCACCATGTACATACATGAGGATTGGCGCGGCTGTCTGGCCGCCGGCCGCGGGATAGATGTCGAGCGTGTTCAGCCCGTAGCTGATGTTCTTCATGCCGCGGGCCTGCGCGGGCAGGGCGCTGATGAACGGCATGGTCAAGGCGGCGGCAACTCCACCGGCACGTGCGCCCGAAGCCAGGATTTCGCGTCTGGTGGCGGGTGCGTCAAACAGGGGGGAAGTTTTTTTCGTTGTCATCGGATGAGAGCCTTTGGCTTTGCGTGCCTACCGGGAAAAAGGTTGCCGCAGATAATCGCCGAATTGTCGCTGCGCCGGATTAACGGGTGGTAAACCATGTCACCCGGTCCGAATGCTGGCGGCAGTTATCCGGCTTTGAATCATGCATCTAACCCGCGATTTCGGCAACAGCGTGTTTTGATCTCGCGGATGCTTTCTATTGACCGCCACAAAGCTAAAAGCGTAAGCCTTTCGCGCCAGCCGGCCGGGCAGCCGCTCGTGCACAGACGAAAGAGTGTACGGGAGGAAAGTCCGGGCTCCACGGAAACACGATGCCGGATAACGTCCGGCCGGGAGGCGGAGCTTCGGCTCCGGTTCCCGAGGGAAAGTGCAACAGAAAGCATACCGCCCGATACTGCTTGCAGCGGAGGGTAAGGGTGAAATGGAGGGGTAAGAGCCCACCGCATGCGCCAGCAATGGCCATGGCTAGGTAAACCCCATCGGGAGCAAGACCGAATAGGGATGGCGCGGCAGGTTCGCCTGCCAGGCAGGTTTCCATGCCAGTCGTCCGGGTAGGTTGCGTGAGGTGTCCGGCAACGGACATCCAAGATGAATGGCTGCCACGTTCCGGGTTCGTCCCGGGGCCATACAGAACCCGGCTTACAGGCCGGCTGGCATTTTTCCAGGCGTGCTAGCCTGACGCCCGGATATTCGGAGAGCCGCCGCCTACAGCGCACTCCAGATTGTCCAAACGGCGAACAGGCCGTTGGCGACGAGCGTGCAGAACACGGCGAAGGAACCCTGGTCCTTGGCTTCCTTGCCGTATTGCGAGATTTCCGGCGACGTGCGGTCGATGATGAGTTCGATTGCCGTGTTGAGCGCTTCAACTGCAAAGGTGAGTAGGAAGAGGCAGATGCTGATCACATAGGCCTGCGCATTGACGCCCACGAAGGCGTAGACAATGAGCACGATGATGCCAGCGACCAGTTCCTGCCGGAACGCGGATTCCCCCACGGCCCTGTTGAGACCTCCCAGGGAATAGCGGGTGGCCGCGAAAAGGTGAGCCACACCGTGTTTCTTCGACTCCGGGTCGAAAAGCTCGTCCTCATTTCCAGTCATGACATTTCCTTGCAGCGAGAAAACTTCGAATCGGCTTCCGTCTGACTAGATGCCTCATATCTCAGAATTGTGTAGGGGCGCACAAAGGGATGAATGCGGCGGCAGAAAATGCCGTTTGGTGCTGGACAAGCAAGCCCGGTTCCGTTCAATCATGGGAAATTCCTCCCGCGTTTGTCCGAAAAATCCCAAATGTTGCAAATCCTTTCTATCACCGGGCCGATCTACGTCCTAATCCTGCTTGGCTACCTCTCGGTTCGCGTGGGGATACTGAAGCCCGAGGATTCCCGGGTCCTGGCGACGTTCGTTCTCTATTTCGCGATGCCTGGCCTGCTGTTTTCCGTTCTGTATGCGCGCACGCCTTCCGAGATATTCAACTATCCCTACATGGTGATCTACGCCTCGGGCAGCCTGGCCGTCATTGCCTTGGCGTATACCGTGCTGCGCCGGGTGAGAAAGCTCGATCATGAAAAGGCGGCGATGGATACGCTGGGCATGGTTTGCCCGAATTCGGGTTTCATCGGATATCCCGTGATGACGATGGTCTTTCCCGCATTGGCAGGGCCGGTTCTTGCGCTGAACATGATGGTGGAGAACTTCATCGTCTTGCCGCTCATGCTGACCCTCGCCGCGCCGCGAACCGATGCAGGCACGCTGAGAACGCTTGGCAAGGCAGTTTCGAACACGTTGAGAATGCCGCTCGTGATCGCTCTCTTTGTCGGCCTGTTTTTCTCGCTGACCGGGTTGAGGCTCCCGGCCATGATGCTGCGCCCGCTGGAATTGCTGGCCAATGCCAGCGTTCCGCTTTCGCTATTCGCCATCGGGGCCGGGCTGTATGGACTTCCCTGGAAGGGCGTAACGGGACGCGTTGCGCCCGTGGTCATCGGCAAGCTGATCATCCATCCGCTGGTGATGGCGGGCATGATCTTCCTGTTTTCCGGCAATGTGGTGCCGGAGCTTTCTCCCGATCTGGCCGACTGCCTTCTGATCACCGCGTCTTTGTCGATGATGGGCATCTACCCGGTATTGGCACAGCGTTTCGGGGCAGGGCACACTGCCTCGATTGCGATGATCGTTGCCAGCATCGCCTGCTTCTTCACGCTTTCGGGTCTGCTTTACTGGTTTTCGCTCAGCTGATGCAGGCGGTTACTGGAGCAGGACCGGCAGGTTGATCGGTCCGCGGAAGCCGAAGCCCCGGAAGTTCACCGCATCCCTGTCCGGCAGGCTCATGTTGGGAAAGCGATCGAACAGGATGGGCAACATCAGGTCGGCGATCATGCGCCGCGCAATGTGTTTGCCCTGGCAAAAATGCGGTCCGTTGCCGAAGGCCTGGTGGGGAACCTTGCCCCTGAAGATGTTGTAGTCCTCCGCATTCTCGCCGTAGACTTCCTCGTCACGGTTGGCGGAGGCCTGGATGGTCATCACCACATCGCCCTTCGGAATGAGGCAGCCGCGAATGACGGTATCTTCCATGACGAGGCGTGACGATGCCTGGATAGGAGCCACCCAGCGCACGCCCTCGTCGAAGGCGTCGCCCCACAGTGCATCCTTCTTGGCAGCCTCGAACTGGTCGGGATTTGCCAGCAGGCCGTAGATGATGGTCAGAAGCGCATCGCGCGGTTCGTTGATGCCGCCGCCGATTGCGATCTTCACATTGGCGAATATCTGGCTCTTGGGGATCGGATTCTCGGCGTTGATCATGGCCGAAAGCGCGCTGGCGTTCGGCTCGGCCTTGTGGGCCGGAATTTCGGATTCGAAAAGGGCATCCATCTCGCGGTTGGCCTCGTCCGAACGCTCGAAGGGTTCGGGCCGCCAGCCGAAATTGCCTGCGCCTTCAATGAGCGCCTGCGACCAGCGCTGCATTTCCTCGTCGGTGGCCGAGGTGATGCCCAGAAGATGGGTCAGGCAGCGGGCGGCAAAGGGGCCGGCAAGCGCAGGAAAGAGATCGACGACCTCGCCCCTGGGCAGACGGGAGACATATTCCTCTGCAATGCCACGATAGATCGGCTCCCAGCAGTTCTTGATGTTTGCCGGCATGAAGGCCGGCTGCATGGCGTCGCGCTCGCTCTTGTGGGCCTCTCCGTCCTTGCGCATCAACGTGTGGGCAAGAAAAGCCCTTTCCATGGGCGTGTTCGGATCATTCGAGGAAAACAGGACCGGATCGTCCTTCACCATCTTCGTATCCGCGGCCTTGGTCAGCAGCGTACGCCCGACAGACTTCACCTTGAGGACGGGGGCTTCGGCGCGCAGCCGGCGGTAAATCGGATAGGGGGCATGCGTCAGTTCATCGATGGTGATGGTTTCATCGATGGGCGCAAATGCGTCGGTCTTCATGAAAAAACTCCTCCCGCCTTATCGGAGGGAGGAGCCAAGTGGTAGAAAATGAACGCGAATGCCGGGAATCCGGCCCGGAAACGCAAAACCTCCTTTGCGCAACCGGCTTGAAAGAACAAAGAGCTTCGCACTCCTCCCATGGCTTCGTCCATCGTTTACGTTTCGGAAAACGGTGGAATCTGCCTTGCGCGTCACTCTTTGACTTTCTACTCCTCCTCCTGAAGTGCGGTAACCACTAGTGCCTCAAGGGCTATCTGACAATTCGATGCATTCGATTGCATTCATCGAAAATTTCGATAGTTATGTCGCATGGTGGAACCGCGCAGTCTCGATTTCCAGTCCCTCAACACGCTCATCACGATCTATCGCGAGGGGTCCTTTTCTGCTGCTGCAGCCATTCTGGACATCAACCAGTCCACGGTCAGCTACACGGTTGCGCGGCTGCGCAAGGTGTTCGGCGATCCGCTTTTCGTGCGCCAGGGGGCAGGCGTGGTAGCAACCGACCGCTGCCGCGATCTTGTCGTGAAAGCTGCCGGGATGCTCGAGCAGTTCGACCGGATGGCGCAGCCGGAGGACTTTACGCCAATGGACGTGCGCGCCGCGCTGACGGTGTCCTGCAACTTCTACGAACGGCTCATCATTCTTCCGAACCTGATCAAGTCACTGCGCCAGACGGCGCCCGGCCTTCGAATGTCGGTCACGCAATCGCTGTCGGAGGGCGGTATCCAGCTAAAGCGCAACTTCACCGATCTGCTGCTTTCGCCGATCACGATGACCGAAGAGGGCATCTATGTTCGCACCCTTTTCGAGGATGAGTATGTTTGCGTGATGGATCCGGGCCACCCGCTTACCGGGCAGGCCATCACGCTGGATGATTATGTCAAGGCAAAGCACGCGATGATCGACTACGGGGCGGGATGGAAGTCGCGTTACCAGGACGAACTCGAGCAGCTTGGGCTGACCATAGAACCCGTTCTGCGCATTCCAAGCCCAGCCACCATCGACAGGCTCATCCTCGGGACCGACATGATATCGACCGTCCCAAGCAGGGTTGCGGCTGTGTTCGCGGGCAACCTTGCCGTCCGGCAAAGCCCGCTTCCTGCTCCGTTTGCAGTCAAGATGTTCTGGACCGAGCGCACGCACAATTCTCCCATGCATCGTTGGTTCCGCCAGCAGATGGTGAACGCCGCCGACATGGCGGCCTGAACCTCCATTTCCAGACAGGTCGAAGCAGCATGGCCGCCGATACCATGAGTCAATTTGACTCATGGCCGTACCCGGCCTTTTGCGCCAGCTTCGCATTGGCAATGCCGCCTGCCGTTCGGAACTGAATGGCAGCCTTCATGAATTCTTCTCTTTCCGTGCCGTTGCGTAACGCTTCGTTAAGGGATGGGTGACAATGCTTGCCAAAGCGTTACCGGAAGGTAGCAATTCCCTTAATTTCCCATTGACGCCCAAATATGCCCATGATACCCCAAATCATCCGTTTTTTCGGATCAGACAGCGCAATCGGAAGACGCATGCGGGCGTCAGGCCGATGGGGGAAAGGGATGAGCATGGGGGCATGCCAGTCTTTGCCGCGCAGTCGCAAGTATCCGGTCCTCGAACGAGGCGTAGGTCCGGTTTCAGGTTTCGCACTGGCTGGCAATGAGGCTCAAGATGGATCGGTTCCTGTCGAACACGATCAATCGCGTGGACAGGAAGGGCAGGGTGTCGATCCCGGCGCCGTTTCGCGCCATCCTTGCGGGTCTTCCAAGCCTTCATGTCATTCTCAACGTGGACCGCGAGACGGTCGATTGCGGCGGGCCGGATCTCCTGAGGGTGAACGAGGCGCGGCTGGCGCAGATGGATCCCTTCTCCGAGGAATACGAGTTCTGGTCCTTCCACCTGATGGGGGACACGGACCAGTTGAAGATCGATCCGGAAGGCCGGATCGCACTCACGGACAACATTCGCGAACACACGGGCATAGACAGCGAAGTCGTGTTCGTGGGGCGTGGAAACTTCTTCCAGATGTGGGAGCCGTCGCGCTTCCGCGAGTATCGCGGTCTCGCGCGGTCCAGGGTCAGTGCGCTGAGAAAGCGTCTGGGGCAGACGGACGGGAACGCAACATCTCCTCCCGGAGGCCGGACAGGAGAGCCAAGAAACGGGCAGGACAAGGAATGACGGACCTTGGCGCTGATGGCGCCGATGGCGGACCGGTTCGTCACATTCCGGTCATGCTCGACGAGGTTCTTGGCTCTCTTTGTCCGGTACCGGGAGAGGTTCACGTCGACGGCACGTTCGGTGCAGGTGGCTATACGAGGGCGATCCTTGAAACGGGTGCCAGTGTTGTTGCCATCGACCGCGATCCGGATGCAATTGCCGGTGGACGGGACCTGGCGGAAACCTATTCAGGCAGGCTTCAACTGGTCCAGGGGCGGTTCTCCCAGCTCGACGAAATTGCCCGTCAATGCGGACACGCAAGCGTGGATGGTGTCGTGCTCGATATCGGTGTTTCGTCGATGCAGATCGACGAGGGTGGGCGCGGTTTCTCCTTTCAGAAGGACGGGCCACTGGACATGCGCATGGCCCAGTCCGGCATCAGTGCTGCCGATGTCGTCAATCTCGCTGAGCAATCCGTTCTTACCCGCGTCCTTGGCATCTATGGCGAGGAGAAGCGCGCGTCGCAGATCGCACGCGCCATCGTGAAGCGCCGCGAGGCAAAGCCGTTTGCCGACACGCTGGACCTTGCGAACCTCGTCGAGAGCACCGTGGGGCGCAAGCATTCCGACCGCATACATCCTGCGACGCGCACCTTTCAGGCGTTGCGGGTTTTCGTGAACCAGGAACTGGAAGAGCTTGGTGCAGCGCTGTTCGCGGCAGAACGCATCCTCAAACCCGGTGGACGGCTCACGGTCGTTACCTTCCACTCGCTGGAAGACCGGATGGTCAAGCGTTTCCTGGCGGATCGTGCAGGGGGCATTGGCGGATCGCGACACCTGCCGGAGGTGGCAACGCACGCGCCTGTCTTCGTGCAGAAAAAGCGCGGCGCGATATTGGCAAGCGAAGCCGAGGCGCAGATCAATCCGCGCTCGCGGTCTGCAAAACTCAGAACCGGCGAACGCACGGCGGAAGCCGCGTGGACGCCTGATTTTTCAATTTTCGGCCTGCCGGATCTCGATCTCGTCAGGGCTGTCAGGACAGGGCGGTAATCGTGCTCAGAACGATCGACATCATCATGATCGGCGCACTGCTTGGCGGTGCGGCATTCACCTTCAAGGTGAAGCACGATTCCGAGCAGGCCATCGAAAAGGTCGAGCATCTGCAGAACCAGATACAGAAGGAACGCGACGCCATCGACATCCTGAAGGCCGACTGGGCGCTGCTGACCGATCCCCAACGCCTTGAGCGGCTCGCGGAAATCTATGGCGAAGAGCTGCAGATGGCGCCTGCGGATCCGGCGCAGATCGGCTCGGTCGACAATATCCCGATGCGAAGCCAGATGCCCGGAACCGAGGGGGAAAGGCGTGCCGAAGGCGATATCGGCTCGCTTCTGAAAGACAATGATCCAATCACAACCGGAACTGCGGCGACCGCAGGCGAAGGGGAGAACATCGAATGAATTTCTCTTCCTTCTTCAAGGGCCGCAAGGATTCCGGCCATGGCGCGGCGGGACTTGCCGGTGCGGCGGGCCATACTGCCGGGCACATCCATCTTCGCGGTATCCGGCGCAATGCGGCAGAACAGGCGCGCTCGCGCATCGTTCTCGGCATGATCATGATCTGTGCGGTCTATGCGGTGATCTGCGGGCGCCTGGTCCAGTTCGCGCTGACGGACAGTTCCGACACCGTGAGACTGGCAATGGCCGATCCGGCCATTTCAGCGCGCAGGCCGGATCTTGTCGATCGCAACGGCCTCACACTGGCAACCGACATCAACACGGCCTCGCTCTACGGCGAGCCGCGCCGCATTGTTGATCCCGACGAGGCTGTGGAGCTTCTATCCAGCGTATTGCCGGGTCTCGACATGGAGCATGTCTACAGCCGGCTTACCAGCAAGGCTGGTTTCGTCTGGCTCAAGCGTGAACTGACGCCAGCCCAGCAAAGCCGCATTCTCGAGCTCGGAATCCCGGGAATAGGCTTCAAGACGGAAACAAGGCGCTTCTATCCCAAGGGCAATACGGCATCGCATCTCGTCGGCATCGTCAACATCGACAATGTCGGCATAGCCGGTATCGAGAAATACATCGATGATCGCGGGCTCAAGGACCTGCGTGCCGCAGGTTTCGGTGCAACGGCGTCCAACGAGCCGGTGGAGCTTTCCATCGATCTGCGCGTGCAGCACATCGTGCATGACGAAATCGAAAAGGCGATGGAACGCTACCATGCCATCGCGGCCGGTGCCGTCGTCCTCGATGTTCACACCGGCGAAGTCGTGGCGATGGCATCTGTGCCCGATTTCGATCCAAACAGTCCTGCCGAGGCTCTCGATCCCGACCGGCTGAACCGCATGTCTGCCGGTCTCTACGAAATGGGGTCTACCTTCAAGACCTTCACGACGGCGATGGCGCTCGATTCAGGCAAGGTCACGCTCAACGACCACTTCGACGCGTCCAAGCCGCTGCGGATTGCGGGTTTCACGATCAACGACTTCCACGGCAAGCGCCGGGTGCTCAGCGTTCCCGAAATCTTCATCTACTCGTCCAACATCGGCACCGCCAAAGAGGCCGAGATCGTTGGCATCGAGGGGCACAAGGAATTTCTCCATCGCCTGGGCCTTCTCGACAAGATGGATTTCGAATTGCCGGAAACCGCAACGCCGGTGGAACCGCGCGAGTGGAAGCTCATCAACTCGATCACCATTTCCTACGGCCATGGCGTGACAACAACACCGTTGCAGACGGCGGTTGCCGGGGCAGCCCTGATGAATGGCGGCATGCTGGTGCCGCCAACCCTGTTCAAACGCAGCGAGGAACAGGCCCAGGCCCTTGCAAAACGCGTGGTTTCCAAGCAAACGAGCGATGCCATGCGCTACCTGTTCAGGCTCAACGTGGAGAAGGGATCCGGGCGCAGGGCTGATGTCGACGGTTATTTCGTCGGAGGCAAGACCGGCACCGCGGAGAAGGTCGTCAAAGGAAAATATTCGTCGGACAAGCGGTTCAACGCTTTTCTTGCCGCATTTCCGATACAGGACCCGAAATACGTTGTGCTTTCCATCATCGACGAGCCCAAGCCCGAAAAGGAGGGCATGGGAGCGACGGCTGGAACAAATGCCGGACCGATGGTTGCCAACATAATACGCCGGGCAGCGCCGCTGCTCGGTGTCAAACCGCAGTTTCCGGATGATGGAACGGTTTGGGTCAAGAATTGATAGAGTGACCGGCGCCGAGCGCGGGTCTCGCACCGGGGAATATCGACTTATGGTCAGCATGGAAGCGCGGAGGGATGCATGAAACTCCGGGCATTGAGAGAAATGGGCCTTGCCCTTCCGGGTGAGGGGGATTGCGAGATCACAGGTGTCACTTCCGACTCCCGAAAGGTAGCCGAAGGAACGATCTTCGTTGCCATCAAGGGCGCTGCCGCAGATGGAGCCGACTTCATCGCGCAGGCAGTTGCTTCAGGTGCTTGCGCGATTGTCGCGCATGACGGGGCAGACCTGGCAGGAGTTGGTATTCCGGCGGTCAAGGTAGGCGACCCGCGCCCGTGGCTTTCAAGAATCGCTGCCGCGCTTCATCCCCGCCAGCCTGAAAGGATGGTTGCCGTTACCGGTACGGCCGGCAAGACATCGGTCGCTTCATTCATGCGCCAGATATGGGCAATGGAGGGCA
>ERZ795053.6235-NODE-6235-length-11965-cov-11.835097_pt1 | contig 11965 bp, 11 predicted proteins | sample MGYA00375137_ERZ795053 | MGnify/ENA primary metagenome ERZ795053 (study PRJEB30182, sample SAMN05720284) | activated sludge metagenome | isolation source: Anaerobic digester | place: Hong Kong | collected 2014-12-17 ... | reverse complement strand
CTGGCGGGCAGTGCGGGCCAGTTCCTCGGACTTGGCCTCAAGCTGGGCGGAGTACTCCATGATCTGCTGCGCCTCGGAGGCGACAGCCATCAGATCCTGCGCCGAAACCGCCGAGCCGACAGCAAATTGCGAGATCATGGCATGCGCGGTGGCCGAGCCGACCGAACCAGCCAACCGCCGTTCGAGCCGTTCGATGAAATCGGGCGTCGTATCGGGCAAGAAGCCCGCGCGGCCCTGTGACGCCGCCTCGGCGCGAAAGAACTCCTGCGCCTCCTCGGCGCCAAGGATGCCCTGCGACATCGCCAGCAGGTCCTCTGCCTCCGCCCCGCCGCGCGACCATCCGCCCTGCCCCGTCGCGTGGTCGAAGACATTGACGAAGGCAAGCCCCTGCAGCCGTTCCAGCGGTGTCGGGAAGGTCAGGAGTGAGCCTGCGAGAAACGCGAAGGTATTCAGCGACAGGGACCAGAACACCGCGTGAAGAAGCGGGTCAAGAGCCTCTGCCCCGAACAGGGCCTGCGGCCGCAGCCAGGACAGGCCCCAGGGGCCTTCGGTCAAGACGGCGTGCGACAGGAGCCCTTCTTCCCCGAACGATGGCAGATAGAGCGTGTAGAGCCAGACAAGAAACCCCGTGACCAGCCCCATCGCCGCACCGCGCCCGGTTGCCCCCCGCCAGAACAGCGCGCCAAGCATGGCCGGCAGGATCTGCGCGACGCCGACGAACGCGATCAGCCCGATCGCCGCCAGAGCCGCAGAGCCGCCCGACAGGCTGTAGTAAGTGTAGCCAAGCGCAAGAATGCCGGCGATGGAAACCCGGCGCGACATCAGGACCAGCCCCCGCACATCCCCCGGTGCGCGGGCGCCCCCTTCGCGCAGCGCAAGCCACAGCGGCACGATGATGTGGTTCGACACCATCGTCGCCAGCGCGATCGCCGCAACGATCACCATGGATGTGGCCGACGAAAACCCGCCGAGGAAGGCAAGCATGGCCAGCTTGCCCTGGTCGAAGGCCAGGGGCAGCGTCAAGACGAAAAGGTCAGGGTTCGCGCCTGCAGGCAGGACCGAAAGCCCGACGACCGCGATCGGCACGACGAAAAGGCTCATCAGCAGCAGATAAAGCGGGAAGGCCCATGATGCGGTGGCAAGGTGGCGTTCGTCGGAATTCTCGACGACCATCACCTGGAACATGCGGGGCAGCGTGACGACCGCCGCGGCCGAAACCATCGTCAGCCCGATCCAGCGCGCGGGCTTCAGCGGCCAGTCCGCGATGGGCGAGGCGTCAATGCGGGCAAAGACCTCGGACCAGCCGCCGGCCACGCCCCAGACGACAAAGATCCCGACCGCCAGCAGGGCGATCAGCTTCACCACCGCCTCAAGCGCGATCGCCATGACCACGCCGTGATGGCGTTCGTTCGCATCAAGGTTGCGCGTGCCGAAGAGGATGGTGAAGATCGCAAGCCCCCCCGCGACCCACAGGGCCGTCGCGCCCTGCCCCGGCAGCGCCCAGCCCTGCGGCGCGCCCGAGGCGAAGACGGCGAAGGACAGGGTCACCGACTGGAGCTGAAGCGCGATATAGGGCGTCGCCGCGACGACGGCGATCAGCGTCACGATCACCCCCAGGATGTTCGATTTCCCGTAGCGCGAGGATATCAGATCGGCGATCGAGGTGACGCGCTGCGCCCGACCGACCCGGACCAGTTTGCGCAACAGCCACCACCAGCCCACCATGACAAGCGAGGGGCCAAGATAGATCGTCGCGAATTCGAGCCCCGAGCGCGCGGCATAGCCGACTGCGCCGTAGAAGGTCCAGGCGGTGCAGTAGATCGACAGCGACAGCGTGTAGACCATGGGCGATCGCAACCAGCGCGCGCGCCCCCGCGCCGCACGGCGTTCCGCCGCCCAGGCAACGACGAACAGAAGCCCGACGTAGAACAGGCACACCCCGACGAGGATGTTGAACGGCACCATCAGCCCTCGTCCCCGGGCGGGCGGCGATCATCTTCATCCCCGAGCATCCGTGACAGAACAAATGCCGCCAGGATCAGGCCGAACCAGACCGTAAAAAGGTAGACGCCGCCACGGACCGTGTCGGGCGTGGGGCTTTCGGCCGGCAACCACAGGATCGGCACCAGCACGAGTACGAAGCCCAGCAATGGCAGCACCCGCGCGGCATCGGCCATGCGCCGCCGCCGGTAGCTGCGCCGCTCCAGAAACAGGGGCCGCGGCTTGCGGCTCATCGTCACCTCCCCCTTCGTTTCGCCGGATCATCGCGACTGCGGGCCCGGCCTGTCAAAGGAAACCGCTCAGACACCCTCTGCCAGGATCGACGGCTCGCGCCGCGCCGGGCATGCGGCGCGCGGGCAGATCCGGCAGGCGGCGCCGACGTACCGTTCCCCCTCGGCCCGTTGCGTCGCGGCGGGCATGACCAGCATCGATGCCATCGCGATCGTCGGACCGTCGAATCCCTGCGGATGGCTCAACTCGCCGATCGCGAAGACCTCGAACCGTTGCGGCACCCTTCCGGCCATCTCCATCACCGCCCGGATCGGCACGCCGGGGCGCGCCAGCGCCTCGTAAAGCGGCCAGAGCGGGCAGGCCGCCCCGTGGCGCGGCAGCGCAAAGCCCGGCGCCGGCTTTCGGAAGGTAAAGGCGCCCGCCGCGTCACAGACGACAAGCCCCACGGGCCGCGCGCCTTCTTCCGGCGGCAGGCTGGCCAGACGGCGAAAGACCGCGGCCAGCCCGGTCCCGAAGGCCGCCGCCAGCGGCCCCGGATCCTGGCCGAACCGGGCGACGGCGGCACGAAAGGCTCGCAGCGGCATCGCCGCTGCGTCGGCGCGGTAGCGTTCAAGCCGCTCGACCGCAAGCCGCCGCGCCGGCAGCGTCACCAGATCCGCCGCCCCCTGGATCAGACCTTCCGGCGCCGCGCTGGCGGCACGTTCCAGGGCCGCGATGTGGTAATCCTGGCCCGCAAACCACGCCTCCACCTCCTCCAGCGGCGAAAACGGGCCGGTCTCTGCCTCCTTCGCGACATCGAGATAGGCCACCAGCGCCGCCGCCGCCTGAGACAGACGCAGCGAATCCGACCCCAGGTTGCGGTGGAAAAGCGCGCGCCACTTCGGATCGATCTCCTCGGTCTCGGCAAGGATGGCGGCGGTGGAACGGACCGAGGTCACCGCCGAAAGAACCTCGTGCAATGATGCGGACAGATGCGGGTCATGGGCCATCCGTTCGGTCAGCGCCTCGACCGTGCGTTCCAGATGCCCCATGCGTCGCTGGCTGGCGGCCAGAAGCCCGGCCCATCCCGGAAACCGCCCTGCGAACTCCTCGATCCGGTCAAGCTCCGGCGGGTCCGCGACAGCGGGCGCCGCGGCCGCCGCCTCGCGCAGCGCCTCGAAAAGCGCGCTTTCCGTCCCTTCGGCCAGCGCGGCGGGTTCCACGCCCAAAGCCTCGGCGAGTCGCGCAAGAATCTCGGGACCGACTCTGCGGCGGTTGTGTTCGATCAGGTTGAGATAGGCCGAAGAAATCCCGGCGACCCGCGCCAGTTCGGCCTGCTTCATGCCAAGCAGAGTGCGCCGCTCGCGCACACGCGATCCGGTCAGCGCCCCCCTGGGCATGGCAATCCCTCCGCGACAAGCACGCACCTCGGGGTGCGCGCCTGCAGCTTAACAGGATTCCTCTGGAACGATAGCGGGTTGCCGGCGGCTTTACCGGTCAGCAGTTCGGCGGCGCGACATCGGCCGTGCGGGAAATCTCTGCCACGCCTTCCTCACACTGGGTCAATTCGACCTTGTCGCGATTGCACCCCGCAACGATCAGTACGGCAGCCATCGCGATCCAGGCCCCTCTGGCTTTACCGAGCACGCATTTCCGATTCATGACATCCCCCAAAAGCAAATCGGCCCCCTCCAGATAGACCGTGATCCGGCCTCAAGAGCAAGTTGAAACCAGCCCCGCACGATTGACCATGCGCCAGATCAAGCGGCGGCGAACAAAACGGGTGTATCCTTCCCCGGGACTGCAAGAGGAGGACAGGATGAAACGCCAGACCCTTATTCTGACGATTGCCGGGCTGATCTTGTTGACGGCCTGCGAAGACTGGAACCGGCGCGACCGGATGGTCGCCGGCGGCATCGCCGGGGCGGCCATCGGCGGCCTGACGGCGGATGCACTTAGCCATGACGATGAATGGATCATCGTCGGGGTCCTTGCCGGTGCGGCGATCGGCACGCTTGTCGCGAAGAACGCCTCCAGCGGGGACTGTGCCTATGCCCGTGGGGATGGCACATACTACGTCCGGCGCTGCCCCTGAACGGGCATGAAAAAGCGCGGGGCAGACCCTGCCCCGCGCCCAGGCTTCATCTCCGCTGACGCTTACTGAAGCGCCTTGTCGGTGATCTGGTGCGTCCAGGCGCCCTCCGGCTCCTTCGAGATGACCGGGTCCGAACCGCCGGCAAGAAGCGTCTTGACGGTGCGGTCGTAGTCGGCCGGATCAAGCGTGCCGTTCGACCCTGCGGTCAGCTTCGCGACCTCGCCCATCATCCGCTTCTGGTGGGTTTCGGTCTGTGCACCGGTCTCGTCGTTGTCGAGCACGATCATCGCCGCCTCGTCCGGGTTCTCCTCGGCGTATTTCCAGCCCTTCATCGACGCGCGCACAAAGCGGACCATCCGGTCCTCGAAGGCAGCGTCCTTGAGGTTGTCCTCAAGCACATAAAGCCCGTCCTCCATCGTGGCCACGCCCATGTCCTGATACTTGAAGGTCACCAGATCGTCGGGGCTGATCCCGGCATCGATCACCTGCCAGTATTCGTTGTAGGTCATGGTCGAGATGCAGGCCGCCTGCTTTTGCAGCAAGGGATCGACGTTGAAGCCCTGCTTCAGCACCTCGACACCATCCGCGCCACCCGTCGTCGGGATGCCAAGCGTCGCCATCCACGACAGGAACGGATATTCGTTGCCGAAGAACCAGACGCCCAGCGTCTTGCCCTTGAAGTCTTCCGGGCTGGTGATTCCGGTTTCCTTCAGACAGGTCAGCATCATGCCCGACGACTTGAAGGGCTGCGCTATGTTGACCAGCGGCAGACCCTTTTCGCGCGCCGCCAGTGCCGAGGGCATCCAGTCGATCATCACGTCCGCACCGCCGCCCGCGATCACCTGTGTCGGCGCAATGTCGGGACCGCCGGGAAGGATCGTGACGTTCAGCCCTTCCTCGTCGTAAAAGCCCTTGTCCTTGGCGACGAAGTATCCAGCGAACTGGGCCTGGGTCACCCATTTCAGCTGCAACGTCACGTCGTCGGCCGCCTGCGCCGCGGTGGCCAGAAGACCTGCCGCCAGCACCGAAACCGTCCATTTCATCATTGCCTTGCTCCCTGTTGTCAGCTCCGCGCGCGTTGCGACGGATGCCAGAACGTGACGCCCTTCTCGATCAGCGCCACAAGCCCGTAGAATGCCGAACCGGCAAGGGCCGCCACGGCAATCTCTGCCCAAACCATGTCCAGCGCAAGCTGTCCCACGGCGGTCGAGATCCGAAACCCCATCCCCTTGATGGGAGAGCCGAAAAATTCCGCAACGATCGCCCCGATCAGCGCCAGGGTCGTCGCGATTTTCAGCCCGTTGAAGATGAACGGCATGGCCGCAGGCAGCCGCAGCTTCATCAGCGTCTGCCAGTAGCTGGCCGAATAGGTCGCCATCAGGTCGCGTTGCATGCGGTCGGTCGCCGCCAGTCCGGCCACGGTGTTCACGAGGACCGGAAAGAAGACCATCACGACGACCACCGCCGCCTTCGACTGCCAGTCGAAACCGAACCACATCACCAGGATCGGCGCGATGCCCACGATCGGCAGCGCCGCGACGAAGTTCCCGACCGGCAAGAGGCCGCGCTGCAGGAAGGGCGACCGGTCAATCGCGATCGCTGTCAGCACCGCCGACCCGCAGCCGATGACATAGCCCGAAAGCCCGCCCTTGAGGATCGTCTGGACGAAATCGGTCCAGAGCGTGGGAACCGATGCGGCAATCGTATCCCAGATGACCGAGGGCGCGGGCAGGATCACGCCGGGCACCTGCAAGCCCCGCACGATGCCTTCCCAAAGCACAAGCAGCGTCACGCCGAACAACGCCGGGATCGCCAGGCGCCCGACGCGCGTCCGCGCGAAGGGCCGCGTCGCTGCCCAGGCATTGAACGCCCAGGCCGCAAGCCAGAAGAGGATCGCGCCCCAAAGCCAGATCATCGCCCCATCCCCATGCGCTTCAGCGTCGCCTTCTCGATCCCGCCGATCACCACGACAAGGCCTGCAGCCAGGATCGCAGCGGCGAAAAGCGCCGCCCAGATCTGGATCGTCTGGCCATAATAGCTCCCCGACAGGAGCCGCGCGCCCAGACCCGCCGTCGCCCCCGCCGGCAGTTCGCCGACGATCGCACCGACCAGCGAAGCCGCCATCGAGACCTTGAGAGATGCGAAGAGAAACGGCATCGAGGCCGGCAGCCGCAGCTTCCAGAGCGTGGCCATGGGGCTGGCGTTATAGGTCCTGAGCAGGTCGAGCTGCATGCCGTCGGGGCTTCTGAGGCCCTTGACCATGCCGACGACCACCGGGAAGAACGACAGATAGGCCGAAATCACCGCCTTCGGCAAAAGCCCCGTCACTCCGACCGAGGCAAGGACCACGATCACCATCGGCGCAATGGCCAGGATCGGGATCGTCTGGCTGGCGATGGCCCAGGGCATCACCGACATGTCCATCGCCCGGTTGTGAACGATCCCCACCGCCAGAAGAATGCCCAGGCCGGTGCCGATCGCGAAGCCGACGAGCGTTGCCGACAGCGTCACCCAACCATGGTAGACGAGGCTGCGCTTGGAGGTGATCTTTTGCCCGAAAAGCCCTTCCCAAAGCCCCGCCGCCACCTGGTGCGGGGCGGGCAGGACCGGGCGTTCCTGCACCATCGTGTCGGCAAGGACCTCGGCCAGGCTCACCTCGACTTCGGCGCGCGCCGCCTGGTCATAGGTCCACTGGCTGTTCAGCCAGACCGAACCCGCATACCAGAGCGCGACGATCGCGGCCAGAACCACCAGGACGGGCAGGATGGACCTCATCTCGCCAGCCTCTTCTTTTCACAAGCATCCTCGGGGGGGGATGCCGGCACCGCCGGCATCCGGGGGGCAGACAGCCCCCGGCGCCCGCTATCAGACATCATCGCCATGCCCCGCCCTCAGGCCCTCGCGCACGCGGTGAGCGATCTCGATGAATTCCTTCGAATCGCGGATATCCAGGGGCCTTTCCCGCGGCAGGGTGCTCTCGATCACATCGGTGATCCGCCCCGGCCGCGGCGACATCACCACGATGCGCGTCGAAAGGTACACCGCCTCGGGGATCGAATGGGTGACGAAACCGATCGTCTTCTCCGTCCGCGCCCAAAGCTTCAAGAGCTCCTCGTTCAGACGGTCGCGCACGATCTCGTCGAGCGCGCCGAAGGGTTCGTCCATCAGAAGGATATCGGCATCGAACGCCAGCGCCCGCGCGATGGAGGCGCGCTGCTGCATCCCCCCCGAAAGCTGCCAGGGGAACTTCTTGCCGAACCCGTCCAGATCGACCAGCGACAGGACTTTTCGAACACGTTCTTCCTGTTCCGCCCGCGAAAAGCCCATGATCTCCAGCGGGAGTTTCACATTCCCCGCAATCGTGCGCCAAGGATAAAGCCCTGCCGCCTGGAAGACATAGCCATAGGCCCGCGCCTGCCGCGCCGCGTCCGCCGACATGCCGTTGACACTCAGCCGGCCCTCCGTCGGATGCTCCAGCGCCGCGATACAGCGCAGGAACGTCGTCTTGCCGCAGCCCGAAGGCCCGATGAAGCTGACGAACTCGCCCTTGCCGATCGTCAGGTTCACATCCTTCAGCGCATGGACCGGGCCGTCGTTCGTGTGGAACGTCAGCGACAGTCCCTTTGCCTCGATCACCGGCGCGGTCGTGACGGCGGTATCCTTCACGCTCAGACCCCGCTCGCCGGAATGCCCGTGCGCTCCACCGGCCGGGGCGCCGTCAGCGCCTTCCAGGACGACAGCGCCCTGTTGACCGGGTTTCCGGCCTCCCGCCGCACAAACTCGCCGTGACCCTCGCGCGTCTCGACCTTGCCGTCGTTCACCGCAACGACCCCGCGCGTCAGCGTATAGCGTGGCAGTCCCTTGACCTCGTGCCCCTCAAAGACGTTGTAGTCGATGGCCGATTGCTGCGACGCGGCCGAAATCGTCTTGGTCCGCTCAGGATCCCAGACCACGAGGTCGGCATCCGCCCCCACCAGCACCGCGCCCTTCCTCGGGTAGCAGTTCAGGATCTTGGCGATATTGGTCGATGTGACGGCGACAAACTCGTTCGGGGTCAGCCGCCCGGTGTTGACGCCGTGGGTCCAAAGCATTGGCATCCGGTCCTCCAGCCCCCCGGTGCCGTTCGGGATCTTGGTGAAATCGCCGACGCCAAAGCGCTTCTGATCGGTGGTAAAGGCACAGTGGTCCGTCGCCACGACCGAGAGCGAGCCGGACTGCAAACCCGCCCACAGGCTGTCCTGGTGCCGCTTGTTGCGGAACGGCGGCGACATCACCCGGCGGGCGGCGTGATCCCAGTCCTTGTTGAAATACTCGCTCTCGTCCAGCGTCAGGTGCTGGATCAGCGGCTCCCCCCAGACGCGCTTGCCCTGCATCCGGGCGCGCCGGATCGCCTCGTGCGCCTCCTCGCAGCTCGTGTGCACGACATAAAGCGGCACGCCCGCCATGTCGGCGATCATGATCGCGCGGTTCGTGGCCTCGCCCTCGACCTGCGGCGGGCGCGAATAGGCATGCGCCTCGGGCCCCACATTCCCGTCGGCCAGAAGCTTTGCCGAAAGCTCCGCCACCACGTCGCCGTTCTCGGCATGGACAAGCGCGATCCCGCCCAGTTCCGCCAGCCGCTTGAAAGACGAATACATCTCATCGTCATTGACCATGAGCGCGCCCTTGTAGGCCATGAAATGCTTGAATGTGGTGATGCCTTCCTTCTCGATCACCGTCTTCATCTCGTCAAAGACCTGTTCACCCCACCAGGTCACCGCCATGTGGTAGGAATAGTCGCAATTCGCCCGGCCCGACTTGTTGTGCCACATCTGGAGCGCGTCATGCAGCCCCTGCCCAGGCGCCGGCAGCGCGAAGTCGACGACCATCGTCGTGCCGCCTGCCAGCGCCGCGCGGGTGCCACTTTCGAAGTCATCCGACGAATAGGTGCCCATGAAGGGCATCTCCAGGTGCGTATGCGGATCGATCCCCCCCGGCATCACATAGCAGCCGGTGGCGTCCAGCTCCCTGTCGCCCTTCAGCCCCGCGCCGATCTGGGCGATCTTGCCGTCCTCGATCAGCACATCCGCCTTGTAGGTCAGATCGGCGGTGACGATGGTGCCGTTCCTGATGACTGTGGTTGCCATGTCTCGCTCCATTTCCGAAAGGCGTCGCGCCGCTTCTTCTTTTTCCAAATATCCCGGGGGTCCGGGGGCAGCGCCCCCGGCCTTGCCTCACCCCACGACCTCCGCCGTCTCCAGCACGGCGTGCAACAGGACATCCGTCCCCGCCGCCGCCCATTCCGGGCTGATCTCCTCGGCCTCGTTGTGGCTCAACCCATCCACGCAGGGGCACATGATCATCACTGTCGGTGCCACCCGGTTGATCCAGCAGGCGTCGTGACCGGCGCCCGAGACGATGTCCATATGCGACAGGCCCAGCTTTTCCGCCGAGGCCCGGACCCGCGCGACCAGCGCGGGGTCGAAGGTCACGGGGTCGAAATGCCCGACCGCCTCGATCGAGCAGCCAAGGCCAAGTTCCCGCGCCACCGCATGGGCCGCGCGTTCGACCTCGGCGCGCATCGCGTCCAGCTTCGCCTGTTCGGGGCTGCGGATATCGACGGTGAAGATCACCTTGCCCGGTATGACGTTGCGCGAGTTCGGGAAGACCGTCACCTGCCCGACCGCGCCCACTGCATTCGGCTGGTGCGACATGGCGATCTGGTGGACGCGCTCGGTGATCCGCGCCATGCCAAGGCCGGCATTCACCCGCATCTTCATCGGCGTCGATCCGGTATGGGCGTCCTTGCCGGTCAGGGTGATTTCCAGCCACCACAGGCCCTGGCCATGGGTGACGACGCCGATTTCCTTCCCCTCGGCCTCAAGGATGGGGCCTTGTTCGATATGGTATTCGAACATCGCGTGCATCTTGCGGGCGCCGACCTTTTCGTCGCCGACCCAACCGATGCGCGCAAGCTCCTCTCCGAAGAGCTTGCCGTCAAGGTCGCGGCGGCCTTTCGCATAGTCCTCCGTATGGATGCCCGCGAAGACGCCGGAAGCCAGCATCGCGGGCGCGAACCGCGCGCCTTCCTCGTTCGTCCAGTTGGTGACGACGACCGGGTGCTTCGTCCTGATGCCGAGGTCGTTCATCGACCGCACGACCTCGAGCCCCGCCAGAACGCCAAGTACGCCGTCGTACTTGCCGCCCGTCGGCTGCGTATCAAGATGCGATCCGATGTAGACCGGAAGCGCGTCGGGGTCGGTACCCGCCCGTGTCGCGAACATGTTGCCCATGGTGTCGACGCCCATCGTCATCCCCGCCGCCTCGCACCAGCGCTGGAAGAGGTGCCGCCCTTCGCTGTCGGCGTCGGTCAGGGTCTGGCGATTGTTGCCGCCTGCCACGCCCGGGCCAATCTTCGCCATCTCCATCAGGCTGTCCCACAGCCGCGCGGAATCGATACGGAGGTTTTCCCCGGGTGCTGCCATGTCTTTCTCCCTTGGTCGGCCGGCCGGGGTCTTCATGCCCCTTGCGGCGACTCGCATCCTGACCATATGGTCAAGGTTAAGACGACCACAACCTGACCAACCGGTCAACGAAAATCTTGGGGACGATGGGCGAGATCCGGAAGATATCCAAGCGCAACGCGATCCGTCAGGAAAACGAGGCGCGCATCCTGTCGGCCGCGGAAAAGGTCTTTGCCGAAGCAGGCTACGGCGGCGCGACAATGCAGCTGATCGCCGACATGGCGGGGCTTCCGAAGGCCAACCTGCACTACTATTTCCCGACCAAGGAAGAGCTTTACCGCAAGGTCGTTCAGCAGATCTTCGAGATCTGGCTCCATGCCGCAGACAGCTTCGACGACGCCCCCGGCCCCGTCGAGGGGATCGGCGCCTATATCGATGCCAAGATGGAAATCTCCCGCCGCCACCCTTTCGGATCGAAGGTCTGGGCAAGCGAGGTCATGCACGGCGCCCCGGTCATCCAGGACTATCTGGAGACCACCTTGCGGGAATGGACGGCGGGCCGCGCCGGGCTGATCCAGAAGTGGGTCGACGAAGGCAAGATGTCGCCGATCGACCCGAGCCATCTTCTCTACATGCTTTGGGCGACGACCCAGCACTATGCCGACTTCGGCCATCAGATCGAAACGCTGAACGGCGGCAAGGCGCTTTCGGACCGGCAGTGGAAGGACGCGAAGGAAAGCGTCAAGACCATCATCCTGCGCGGCATCGGCGCGCTGTGAACCCGCGCAACCGAAAGCGACCGGCGCGCGTGTCGCTTTTCCTCCAACAAGCGTCGGGCTGACCTTTCAAGAAAATGGCGCCTCTGGCAGATAGGGTCCAATCACATGACCCTAGGAGTCGGCCCATGAAAACGCATGTCAAAGCCCTTGTCGTCGGCGGCGGTGCCGTCGGTTGCGGGATCGCCTACCATCTGGCGAAGGCCGGTTGGGACACGATGCTGCTGGAGCGGGACGAACTGACCTCGGGGTCGACATGGCACGCTGCGGGGCTGCTGCCCCTATTCAACATGTCCTTCGCGACCACGCATATCCACAAGTATTCGGTCGATTTCTACAAGTCGCTAGAGGCTGAAACCGGCCTCAACGCGGGCTTCGCGGTCGTCGGCAACCTGCGCATGGCGCAGACCGATGCGCGGATGGACGAATACATGCTTTAT
>ERZ795053.6234-NODE-6234-length-11965-cov-16.796641_pt1 | contig 11965 bp, 9 predicted proteins | sample MGYA00375137_ERZ795053 | MGnify/ENA primary metagenome ERZ795053 (study PRJEB30182, sample SAMN05720284) | activated sludge metagenome | isolation source: Anaerobic digester | place: Hong Kong | collected 2014-12-17 ... | reverse complement strand
TGGCTTGTTCGTAGGCATCCCATCCACCCGGATCAAGGGCTTCCACCGGAAGCGCCTTGCTACCGGCAGAACGCACGTCGCGTAACATGGCGCGGAGGTCGGCCTCGTACTCCTTCCGCTGGAATATCAGGCGCAGGAAGCCACTATGCCATGCCCAATAGTCTTCCAGAGTGGGGCCTAGCCCGTGTACATCAAGCTCCCAGATGATGGTGTCGGCATCGGGATGACTGACCAACACCATTTCTTCAATGCCGGCATCCGGCGGATATCCACAGGTGCAGTTGAGCAGAAAGTAGCCTCCCGGACGCTGTGCGGAATGGAACAGGTCGAGGAGATCGAAAACGATACCGGTCTCGTGGATGGCTGGATGGCATTCCGGGAACGATGGAACTAACCGGACGGTGAGCCACGGAGGGTCGGCATAGGTCGTTTCATCCGCCAATGTCCAGCCTAAACGGGCTGGACACTCAGCGAGCGGGACGGTATTGCCATTCATGGCTCACCTCAAGACCTTGCACCATCGGCTATCCGATGGCGACATCCAACGCCGCTCGGCCTATGCCGGTTTGACCATCGCTGATGAGTTTGTCGAACATCGAGATTGACCCGTGCTTTCTTCAAAGGCCATTACTTGCCTTTCTTGACCGTCTGTTGATAGGTCGTCTTGGGGTTTTTCTTCACCGCCTTGTCCGACACGAACCGGCCCGTTTCGGCACTTTTGTTGACAGTACGATGACCACTGGAACGCTGATCTTTTGCCATGGAGCACCTCGCAAGGTTATTGAAAATAGGACTTGGCATATCTTAAATTGCAGCGTACCATAGTTTACAAATTTTAATAAATTAAATTTTTGTAAACAGCAAGGTTGCTCTATCCATGTTCGGCGAACGCCTCAAACGGGCGCGCAAGCGGGCCGGGCTGTCCCTCCGCGATCTGGAGGAGCGCCTGAACCGCCAAGTCAGCGCCCAAGCCATCGGCAAGTACGAACGCGGCGAAATGATGCCGGGTTCTCCGGTGCTGATCGCTTTGGCGCGGGCGCTGCAGGTGTCCATCGGCTACTTGATGAGTCCGATGCAGGCCCGCTTGGATGGGGTGGAGTTCCGCAAGAAGGCGGGCACGACCGCCAAAGACCGTGCCCGTGTAGAAACCGAGGTGCTGGAACAGGTGGAGCGCTACCTGATGATCGAGGCGATTCTTGAACGGGATAGCGCCTGCTGGAATCATCCGCTGCCCGATCCGCAACGCCGGGTGATTAGCGATTTAACCGAGTGCGAGGCCCTGGCCGAACAAGTCCGGGCGCAATGGAATCTCGGTCTCGACCCGATTCCCAATCTGACCCAACTGCTGGAGCAGCACGGCATCAAGGTGTTGCTCCTCTCGCTGCCCACCGGGGTGTACGGACTCACCTGCTTGGTGCAGCGCCCGGAACAAGAGGCCGTCCCTTGCATCGTGGTCAATCAGGCCACGACCCTGGAGCGCCGTCGGTTGACGCTGGCCCATGAACTGGGCCACCGGCTGATTGACGATGCCTCGCCCGCAGGCGCGGAAGCCGCCGCCAAATACTTCGCCAGCGCGTTCCTGATGCCCGCCGTTTCCGTTCGGCAGGATTTTGGTTCTCTTCGCCACGCCATTAGTCCCCCGGAATTGATGCCGGTGAAACGCGGCTATCGGGTCAGCGCCGCCGCTCTTTTGGTGCGCTGCGAGCGGCTGGGTATCCTCTCGCATTCCGCCCTGGCCTATGCTTTCCAGACCTTCGCCAAAGGCTGGCGCACGGCGGAGCCGGAACCGCTGGAACTGCCCGGTCAGGCGGGAACGCTGGAAGCGCCAGAGCGATTTGAACAACTCTGCTACCGGGCGCTGGCCGAGGGGCTGATCGGCTTGCCCAAGGCAGCGGAACTGCTGCGCCAACCGGTGAGCGCAATTGAGGAGACGATGCAAGGGCCAGGGACGGCGGATGCAGATCATCATTAACGACTCTTCGGCGCTGATCGATCTGGCGAAAACCCGGCTGCTGGAAAACTTGCTGCAACTGCCCTACCGGTTTGTCATCCCGGATGTGCTGTATGCGGATGAACTCATCACCTTGCGCTACTACCACCGGGAACAGTTGGTTTCTCCTCACCATCTTTCTAAGGTCTTTTTTTCCGTCTGTGCTTACTTCGGTCAGGCCACGTCTACGCCATAGTGTGCGGCAAGCGCCGGTAACCCGCTTTCAAAGCCTTGCCCGACTGCCTTAAATTTCCATTCTTTGGCGCGACGGTACACTTCCGCTAGAATCAGCGCCTTTTCGCACCGTCCCGCCAAAGACAGGGTAAACTTCAATCGGGTGCTGCAATCCCCATCGACTGTGCAGCCAATCCATGTCTTCTCCAGTAAACCGAAACCGCCTGCTTGATCGTCTGTTTCCAAGGTCAAGGCGAATACGATTCGGCTGATGCTCGTCGATAATCGATTCAGTTTGATAACAAACGCCCAACGGTTTTGTTGGTCACTTGACCGGTGTAGCTGAACAGCTTCATCAGGCGTCTGGGGCTGGTTGTAGAACACGAAACCGCCATCGCCCATAACGCGGCCTTGCTCATCGAGCAGAAAGGCGCTGGCGTCCACTTCAAGGTCTGGCGAACACACAGGCTCACAACCCAATAGAACCATTAAGGGAGCCTCTAACCGGTCTACCCCGATGCCAAGCGCAGTATTCGCTCCAGCGACCAGTTCGATGAGCTGCGGGGCTGTCGGTAGTGGCGTTGGGAGTTCTGAGGTTGGCGGCTCGGTCGTAAAACCTGCTGGCAGTGGCGCAATCGGTGTAAAAATCCCGGTTTTGGTCATCTTGCGGGCCATGTCGACCGCCACGGTCGGCAGCGCTTCCACCGGGTCGATCTGCGCCAAATCGGAAAAGTTGAGTCGCTGCCAACCTTCTCGGGTGACCCGCACGCTTAAAAGATACTGATCCTCGATATGGCCAGTCGCTTTGCTGAGCCGTTGCGAATAACCTGATGCGGTAATTTGCGCTACCCGCTGCAACGCTGCGAATCCTTCGCCGATCAGGCGAAACAGGATTCCGTGAATGTGGGTGGCGTAGTGTTGTCGCTGGCGGGACTCCGACAGGGGCTGCATGATCAGTCCGTCCGTTCCGGGTTTGGCTTGGTTGACCGGTAAGTCTTCAATTTCCGGTAAGTCCACATCCAACGCGAGCGCCGTTCCATCCGGTGCAATGGCAAAGTCCACCAAGGTTTCGCGTGGCCACTCTAATGTGCTGACCCGATCTGCAAACCAAGCTTCCATATCGACGATGATCCCCTGGTCTGCACCGCAGCGCAGGGTGATCTGCTGTGGCGTTAATTCAATGGGAGACGGGTGATCGGGGTGAGGCGTCAACGCATGAATGTTGACCAATTCCCGCAGTGGCTGGTTGTAGCGTTCGGTGGCCTGTTCGAGTAACTGACGAATCGCGACGGCGTGCTGGCTCCTGGCTTTCGCGATGGAGGACAAGGGCAAGGGTTGGAATGAATCCCGGTCTTTGAAAACCAAGCGATTATCGCGGTCCAAGGAGACCGTCGCTTGAACTTCGCGAACAGGCGGAAGCGTATCGCGTGACCTAGATGTCGAAGTTGAATGGGTTGATGAGCGATTGGAATTGCCGGGTGATGGATGTCTTCCTGGACTTGCGCTAGACGATGTTGAGCGCACGGCTGAACGACTGGAATTGCTCAGATTCGTTTGATAGGACAGACCGGTCCCCGGAATGCCCAAGGTCAACCGCGTTCCACGTTTATTGAAATTGACCGTCGCGCCTGGTTTGCCTACGCTCAGGCTGGCCCCCCGCGTGCTGAGATTGATGCGCACTCCAGGGAAAAGACGGATGCTTTTACGGAAACGAAAACCCATGATGCCCTCGTCAGTTGTCTCACGCCACCCCAAACACCTTCAACACCTCATCCCCGTAGTGATTGATCACCTTCACCGCGATCTTGCCGGTGTCGGGCCGGTCAAAGGGGCGGCTTTTGGTTGAGTACAGTTCCGCCCAGGCCGCTTCATCCACCTCGGCTTTGAGCGCCCGTTGCAGCTTTTCATAGGGTTTATCGCCGCCGGTGAAATAGGCGTGGCGGACAAAGAAACTTTCGCCGTTGTAGTTCGTGTCGATGAACCAGCAGGCGATATCCGCCGTTGAGTTGCTGCGAATCTGCCCGGTGGTTGGGTCGTAGATGTCCAGGCCCATCAGTTCGATCTGAATCTTGCCATCCGCGCCCGGTTTGATCAGGCCGGTCTTGGGGTCCACTGGCTGAATGTCCGGCTCGCCGAAGATCATGAACAGGTTGCCGCTGCCGGTCTTCTTGAGCAGCTCCTCACCCATCGCCAGGTCGGGGTTCATCTTGGCGGGAAGCACGGTTAGCTTGCCGTAGCGTTTGGCTTCCTCGGACACATGCGGATCGAAGGCAAAGCCGCAGACGATGAGCAAGTCAAAGCCGATGCCTTGCACGGCTTCCTTGGCGGCTTCCTTGACCTGCACCGGGCCAACGGTGCCATGTTCCGGGCCAAGGGACACGGCTACACGTTTCACGGCTCCGTCCTTCTCGGTGTATTCGCCTGCCGCATGAATCCAGACCCCGGCGAACGGTTCCAGGGCATCAAACTTCAGCCGCTCGTTCTTGATAGTGTTCTGGACGCCCGCCTTGCGGAGATTGTCCAGAATCATCGTCTCGAACTGGCCGCTGGCCGATTCGGTCTTAGCGGTGGTTTCGGACGCTGGCCGTTCTTCATCCGTGGACAATACGCGATGCGGCGACAGGCTTTCCACGGTGAACGGGCCGGTCACTCGCACCCGCTTCTTGTCTTCGTAGGGCTGATCGTAGAGGGTTTCCGTGTCGGCATTGCGGGCGATGGAGTCGTCAATCTCCCGCTGGCGCTGGCGGCGATGCTCCCACCATTGCGCCAGCAACTCCCCGGCCTGGGCGGGCCACTCCTGGCCGGCCTCACGGGGAACCTCCCACTCTTGCCACGCTTGCTTGAGCAGGGCGTTCAACTCTATCCGCAGCGACTCCAGCTTCTCCTGCCAACGGGCGTGAATGTCATCAATTTCCGAGTTGTTGGCGATAGCCTTGAGGGTGACGTGCGGGACGGTCTTGTAGACGAAGCCCTTGCGAATATCACCTGTGGGCTTCACTTCGGCCAGCGGCAGCTTGCCGGTCATTTCCGCCTGCTTCTTGCTGCCATCCTCGGTATCCGCCAGGTAGTAGTAGGGATAGCGGGCGGCCATCAGGCGAGTGCGGGCCAGGGCGAGGGCCACGCGGGAGGTGTCACAGGTGATCCAGCGCCGGCCCCACTGTTCGGCGACGTAGGCGGTGGTACCGCTGCCGCAGGTGGGGTCGAGCACCAGATCGCCGGGGTCGGTAGTCATAAGGAGGCAGCGTTCAACGACTCCCGTATTTGTTTCAACAACATACCTTTTTTCTGAAGCGTCAAAACCCCATCTCAAATCTGTCCAATTATTTGTAATTGGAACAACAGGGAAGTCTTCTAAAAACCTTTTGTAGGAAATAGATTTATCACGACTTATCAAACGATTGGCTAATCCGAGTCGTAGCAATCCATCCATTGATGTTTTCCAATGCTGATCACCGGAAAGTCTAAAAATATAACCTTGAAATTCAAAATCAAAACTGCCAGACGATGTACGGCCCTGACTCGTTGTTGCACTTGGTCTGTATCTCTTCCATCCTTCTGGTAAATTATCTGAATCTTTTTCATCTTTTGACACTAGTCGTCTAGCTGCACCATCTTCACTTTCTATAAAACGGTATTCTTTTGCAAATTCAGAGTTATATGATTTTTGAAAATAGAGTTGGCGATATTTACAGGTTTCTTTAGATTTTGCATACCAGAGAATGAAATCACCAACGGAAGCAAGAGATACCGTATCGCCAAAGCCGCTTGTCTTCGATACGAATATAAGCGACATAAAATTCTCACACCCAAACACCTCATCCAATAAACACCGTACCAAATGCACATTCTCATCACCGATCTGCACAAAAATCGAACCGCTCTCCGTCAATAACTCCCTCGCCACTTGCAACCGATCCCGCAAATAAGCCAGATAGGAATGAATCCCCAGCTTCCAGGTATCCCGGAACGCCTTGATCTGCTCCGGCTGGCGGGTCGCGTCTTCGGCCTTGCCGTCTTTCACGTCCCGCTTGCGCGTTGACACCTGCCAGTTGGAGCCAAACTTAATGCCGTAGGGCGGATCGAGGTAGATCATCTGCACCTGGCCCTTGAGTCCTTCCTTCTCCGCCAGGCTGATCATCACCAGCAATGAATCGCCCAGAATCATGCGGTTCTGCCAGTGCTGGTTGTGCTGGTAGAACTCGATTAACTGGTCAAACTCGATGCCGTTGAAGTCCGCGAACAAGTCCAGCGTTCCGGCTTGTCCCTGCTTGGCGCTGGCCCGCACATCTTCAATGATCGCCTGCGGGTGAATCTTCTCCTGGATGTAGATCGGCACCATCGGCACCGCCAAGTCTTGACTGTCCTGCTCATCCTTGCCCTTCCACACCAATTGCGGATCGAGATCGGGGTTGCGCGGATAGCGCATGGTCTTGGGCGCGGCTTCGTCCTCGGCTACGAAGTCCCGTAACTCCTCGGTCGGGATATTAGCGCGAGTAGCAGTCATGTGCTTGTGGCTGTCTATCGCGATAGGTTGCCCAGCATTGGGATTTTTCTTTTTAGGAGGCATGGCTAAGATGACCTGATTACTTCGGCAATTTCATTAGCAATCTCTTCAACAGTGTGGGTAACGGTACTCCTGGCAACCTTGTCTGCTAGAGACGGGCTATATTCAACTACTTCACTCTTAGATATGTTATGCCAGATGGGAAGTAATACCTGCTCACCAGTAACCGATTTGGTAACAAGGCCATCGAGTTCATAATTTGTCCATCCCTTTTTTATAAATGATTGAGATAGAACAACAACACCAAATCGACTTGTAGCTAACCCTCTATCAATTTTTCGTCTTAGACTATCACCTATTTTTAATTCAAATTCGTCATACCATACTTTTAGGCCAATTGCCTTTAAAGAACTGGCAAGAGGTCTTACAACTTCGTCCTTATCTTCAGATGCATGAGATATGAATACATCGTATTCACGCACATGAACATCAAAACCATGTGCGCCTGATAGCTCAATATGATCATGTTGAACTAAACTGGGAACTGACCATAAAGGAACTTCAGTCATAGTTGGATGTGGTATAGATGGTAAGGGTTTCGGAAGTATACGCATTGAATGTTTAACAGAACCACGAAGGCCACGAAAATCAATAACAACATACCAATGACCATAGTTAGGAATTGTTAATCTAACTGGTGAGTGTTCAGCTAAACCACCATAGTATTTATGGTTTTTTCCATTTTTATAGTTTATAAAATTTGAACTATTCATCAAACATACATTAGCTGCATTTCCTTCTAAGGTTATTTCTACAATTCTTCCGCTTTCAATATTTCCAAGATCGTAATAAGAAAATTTTTCACCCATGTAATTTATCTCGAATTGTCTGCATCGCGCTTTCCGGGTCTTTCACTTCCACAAACGCCCAGCGTCCGAACTGGCCAGCGTTGTTCACTGCCGGAACCCACAGATTTTGAATCGTTGCGGTCTTCGCCGCCTTGGCGGGCAGCGCGGGGCCGGACACTTCAATAATCAGGTTCAACAGGTCTTCCTGGCCGTGGCCGTCATCCACGCGGGCGATGAAATCCGGGAGATAGTGGTGTTCCTGGCCTTCAAAGGTGTACGGAATCCGAAAGTCCAGGTTGTGGTTCTTGACGTAGGCATACACTTCATCCAGGTATTCCAGCGCCTGGGCCATCTTGCCTTCCCAACCGCTGTCCAGCACCACATGGGAGATGGGGCACTTGTGGTTGGTCTGCCAGGTAGCGCGGCTGGTGTTAAAGCTGACGCCGTCGGTATCCCCGACCGTGTTGTACGGTTGCAGGATCGGCTTGAGGGCGCTGGCCTCGCTGTCTGCCGCCACGATGGCCTGATAGATGCGGTCGGCGGCGTCATGCGCCAGTTCGATCAGCAACAGCAGTTGCGGGAAGGTTTCATCTTTCAGCTCCAGACACTCGGCCAGCCACTGCTTGGCGATGCTCAAGACCTGCGGTAACAGCCACGCCTTGACCTCGTTTTGCACGGTGCCGCCAATGACGTATTCAGCAGCGTCCTGCCGGAAATACTTCTCCAAGACTAACTTTGCCAGTAGAAACGCCACCTCGTTCAAGCGCCGCTGTTTGAGATCGTCCAGCCGGTGAATGCTGGATTCCCCCACGATGGGCGAGTTCTCAACCACGGTAGGCATTTGCTTTGTGGTCAGCGTTAACCGGCAGGCCGGTGTGAACTGGGCGTGCAGCGTCTCGCCCGCCAGTGCGTAGCGGTAGCCGCTCAAACGGGGGAAAGTGATTCGAGCATCAATCCGCGCCTCCACGGTGCAAACGTGCGTCGTGTTGCGTTGGGGGCCAGGTTTGGCAACGCCCGCCGTCGGGATGAACTCAAAGGGAACGCCATAGACTTCGGCGTATTCGACGGGAAAGGCTTCAAATTCCACCGGCTGACCGTTGACCAAGACGGTATGCCCTTCCACCTCGTGACTGACCCGGCGCAAGGCCCGACCGACGACTTGTTCACAGAGCAGTTGGGTCGTGAAGGCCCGCACCCCCAGGATATGGGTCACGGTGTTAGCGTCCCACCCCTCGGTAAGCATGGATACCGACACCACGCACTTGATGTTTTCCCCTAGCTTGCCGATCTTGCCGACCGTGTTCATCACCTCGCGCAACAGATCTTCCGGGGTGAGTTGATCCACATCCCGCCCCGGATAGCGTTGCCGCAACTCGGCCTTGAACTCCTCGATTTCCGGCGCAGCCGCCGCCTTGAACTCGTCACTGAGGGCTTCACCGGACTCCAGTTGTACACTGTCAATCAGCAGGGTGTTAGGCCGGGTCGTCCAGCGCCCGTCTTCGATATTGCTGAAAATCGGCAATGCGCCAGGTACGAGGACCGTATTCTGGCCGGTCGCCGGGTCAGGGGCCGATAGCGGTTTCTCCCAACCGGCCAGGTAATCGAATACCAGCTTTGAGGAGCGCGTGTTGTTGCAGACCACGATGAACACTGGCGGCATGAGCGCCGGGTACGCCTTCGCTTGTTCCTGCCACTGTTGGTAGGCTTTTTCGTAGTGGCTGTAGAGGCTGTGCAGCGCGCCTTGCAACTCCTTGGGCAAGGTCGGCTCCTGGGGTTTCTCGCTCTTGCTGGCCCGCCCCTTGGGCATGTCCTGCTTGATGTGCTCCCACAACTGGCGATAGGTGGGGTTCTCGTGTTGGTCGGTGTTATCCGCTACGGGGACGCGAGGCACTTTGACGATGCCGCTCTCGATGGCGTCGGTCAGGGAGAAATCGGAGGTGACCCAGGGGAAGAGCGTCCCTTCCGGGTAGCCGGACCCCCGCAGGAAAAAAGGGGTCGCGGACAGGTCATAGACGGCCCGAATGCCGAGTTTCTTCTGCACCGCGCCCAAGCCACCAATCCAGATTTTCGCTTCCTCTTCGCGCTGTTTCGCTTCCTGCAAGTCGTCGCCGGTGAGCTTCTCGTCTACGTCTAACGGCTTGCGGTGATAACAATGATGGGCTTCGTCGTTCAGCACGATGATATTTTTCTTGCCGCCCAGGTCGGCGCACACCCGCGCCACCATTTGCCCCTCGGTTTCCAGAAAGGGGCTGGCCTCGCCTTGGGCGGTGAGCAGTTTCTTGGTCAATGACGCCGCGCTGTTCCGTTCCCGGCGCATGAAAGCGTGATAGTTGATGATGGCGACTTTGGCCTTGCCCAACTCTTCCCGCAGGCTCGGCGGAAGCAAGTCCAGAAACTGGTAGTAGTTATTCGGATCGCTGGGCAGCAACACCCGCAAGCGGTCACGAATGGTGATCCCCGGCGACACGATCAGGAAGACATCGGAAAACCGCTGATCCTGGCGATTGGCCAGCTTGTTCAGTGCCTGCCAGGCCAGCAGCATCCCCATGACCACGGTCTTGCCGCTGCCGGTCGCCATCTTGGCGGCATAGCGCAGTAGCGCCGGTTGTCCGTCCGGGGTCGCCTGGGCGTTGGCCTGTTTCAGCCGTTCCAGGAGAAAGGTGCCATGATTGGCGTCATGGCGCGGGGCAATCTCGGTCAAGTAGATCAGCGTCTCAACCGCTTCGATCTGGCAGAAGAACAGCCGCCGTTCGCGGTCGGGTCGCGTCCAGTACTCCAGCAAGCGCCGGGTCAGGGCTGTAGTGTGGGGCCGTCCGGCTTGCCGCCAGTGCGCAACCCGCGCCCGGAGGTCATTGATCAGCTTGTTTTCTTCGGCCCGGTGTTGAACGCTCAAATCCAGCGCCGCCTGCTTTTGCGCGCCTTTGAGCTTGGGCTTGGCGATGGGAATGAAATAGGTGCTCAGCCGCCGTCCGGTCAGAATCTCATGGGTGATGCCGTTCTCGTCAAACCGGAAATGGCGCTGCGGCTCGCCGAACGGCGAGTTAATGACCGGGTTTTCGATCAGATCAGCCATGACCGGCGCGATCAGGCGGTCATCGCATCGTGAGGGTAAGGCTTGAGGTGGGGCGTCGCCTCCGGGATCGCCAGGCCCTGCTGCTGGCAATACGTGCAGATCATCACTTCCAGCATATTCGAGAGACTGCGGCGCTCCAGCGCGGCGGCGATGCGCACGACCTGCTTGAGGGCCGGGTCGATGCGAGCGGTGAGGGTGTCCGTTTTGGCGGTGGGCATGGCGTGTCCTAACCTGCGGTTGTTACTTTTTATGGCAAACGTATGAACACCCTACTACAAAGAAAGACTGGAATATAGATGGTTCATTACTGGGTTTTTGTGCAGCACCCGAATTCCCTTGATTTGCTGCTTTAGCGATACTTTCGCTAACATAAGGAGGCGATTTACCCACGCCAAGCGCCGACGCTTGCTACAAACCAAGGTCGTAAGCCGGAACCGCTAAAAATTCCGTCACACCCACTTCATCGACTGGCCAGTTGCTTGATGCGCTCAGCAATCTGGCCGAACGCTTCATTCACATACGCCAATGCTCTCGGCTCTGCGCTCTGGGCCTGTAAAGCGTGTTTGAAGCGTTCCAGGTCGGACAGCCATTGCTGATGAAGCTTCTCCATCTCCTGGACTTGAGGCTGAACGCCTTGCCGGTGGCCCCTGCCCAGCAGCGCCTGATAGCCACGTTCTAGAGTGGCCGCCGTGGTCAGTAAGTCCGCCCCCTGTTGTTTATACGGTTCGGACAGCGGGGCCAGGCCGTCATAGGGCCGTGCGGCCTTACGGCGTTCGGCTTCAAACGCTTCTTCCATGATGCGGGCGTAGCGGTAGAAACCGGGGAATTCGCGGGACAGCGCGAGGAGTTGATCGTCGGTAGTCCCGACCCAAATCCGGTGCAACTCGGGCGCGTAGCCCATCATGCGATGGAGGATGGCTGGCGCGTCGTTGACCCCTTGGGCCGCAAGTTGCTGCATGTGCTGATCCATCTTTGCCGCCAGTCGGCGAAATTCATTCATGCGCATGTCGATCCTTCCATCATCGTGTTTACCCGGTTACCCACTCGATCCTACTCCCCAATCACGGCCCAACCGTCGAACAGGGTCCGGCTGTGGCTGCCTTAAACGCCTCATCAGCATTGACCAAGGTAGGGCGGATCCAGTCAATCCGGCTCTGACGGTGACCTTCACCGTATCGGATGCGCCGGAAATGGCCGCGCCGCCAGTGCGGGCGCACAGTGCGCTCGGCGTTCTCACCCGCAGCAACCGGGGTGGCGTCCGGTATCGCCAAGAGGCCAATCAAGGTGCGGTCATACACCAGCGCCAAGCGTTCGCGGCGGCTGGCGATCACCACCTGTTGCAGACGATCGACAATGCGGGTCGCTTCCTGGACGTT
>ERZ795053.6230-NODE-6230-length-11969-cov-7.062951_pt1 | contig 11969 bp, 8 predicted proteins | sample MGYA00375137_ERZ795053 | MGnify/ENA primary metagenome ERZ795053 (study PRJEB30182, sample SAMN05720284) | activated sludge metagenome | isolation source: Anaerobic digester | place: Hong Kong | collected 2014-12-17 ... | reverse complement strand
ATCGCCTCGCCGGCATCTACTCGCAGTACTTCGTGTACCGCCCTGACTGGCTGCGCGCCTGGGAGAGCGGAAAGCATCACGCCGCCGCGGGACATCGAGGAGATCCCCGGCTGAGTCGGCTGGAATCGGAATTGCTGGCGCCGCTGTGGCAACACCTCGCGCGGCACCTCGGTCGCCATCGCGCTCAAGTCATGCGCGATGTGGTTGGTGCGCTGGAGCGCCACGCTGGCGCGCTCGAGCCGATCCACGTATTCGGACTCAGCCACATGCCGCCTGCGGATTGGCAGGTATTTCAGGCGTGGGCCCGACGCGCCCCGGTGTTCTTGTATGTCCCCGATCCCTGTCGAGAGTACTGGGGTGGCTTGAGCCGAGAAGATTCGCCAGCGACCTTGGCGCACTGGAGCGAGGCCGAGACCCGGCGCATCGAGGACTCAAATGGCGGCGAGTGGCTGGATGCCGAGCAGCACCATCCGCTGCTTGCCCGATGGGGCCGACTGGGGCAGCACTTCATCGCCGAGTTGGCGTCTTCCGGGGCGCTTCGCGACATCAGGCATGGACGCGACGATCAGCCCGAGGAACCCAGTGACCTACTGGGGCATCTTCAAGAGAGCATTCGCCAGCTCAACCGTCCCCTGCTGTCAGAGGCCAGGGCCACGACCACCGACCCCTCCCTGCGCGTCCATTCCTGCCACACGCCTCTCCGGGAGCTGGAAGTCTTGCGCGATGCCTTGCTGGACGCGGTTGAGTCCGGGATAGCGCCTGGCAACATGGTCGTGATGGCTCCCAATCTGTCGGTGTACGCCCCGATGTTGCCCTCGGTTTTTGGCACACCCGGGGACGCGAGGAATCGCCAGTTGCCGTGGCATCTGGCCGATGCGCCCTTGGTTGGCAGCCATCGCCTGTTCAGTGTGTTCGCCCGACTCCTCGGACTTGGGCACTCTCGCGTCACCACGCCCGAAATCGTGGATTTGCTGTCGGTACCGGAAATCGCAGCGGCCCTTGGCCTGGATGTTGGCGACATGGAGGCGGTGACGGCTTGGTTGCAGGCCAGCCACGTCGCGTGGGGGCTCGACGCACGACACAAGGAAGCATTCGCCGTGCCGCCGAGCGCGGAGCATACGATGGCCTGGGGCGCGGATCGCATGATCGCGAGCTACGTCATGTCCGAATCCTCGAGCACGACAGCGGAACGGGCATTCGACCTACCTGACGGTTCGAAACTCTTGCCCATTCCGGGCATTCACGGACCGTCGGCGGGTGCATTGGGGGCGCTGGATCGCCTGTTCTCCGAACTGGAGCAGTGGCGTGACCTTGCACGCTCCAGCTTCCCAGCCAGCCAGTGGTCAGAAAAATTGCAGCAACGATTGGAGGCTCTGTTGCGCGTCGATTCCAAGGACGCCGGCGCCACTGCGGCACGTTCAGCCATTGGACAGCTGGTTGCCCGGATTGCCCTGGAACCACAGGTGGCGGACAAGGATCCAACGCTCCACTTCGCCACCGTGCAGGAATTGCTACTGGAAGGCCTCGGGGGTATTCCGGAGAACCAGAAGTTCTTGATGGGGGGTGTCACGTTCTGCGGCATGGTGCCTCAGCGGGCAATCCCCTTCGAGGTCGTTTGTGTCATCGGACTCAACGATGGCGACTTTCCCCGTCAGAAGCCCGACGGTGGCCTGGACTTGATGAATGCCTTGCCACGCATGGGCGATCGCGGTGTGCGGGTCGATGACCGGTGGCTCTTCCTTGAGACCGTCATGTCGGCACGCCGACGATTGCACCTGAGCTATCTCGGACAGGGAGTCCGCGATGGCAAACCGCGCAACCCGGCATCACCGTTGGCGGAGTTGCTGGAAGAGCTGGATCAGACGGTCGCAGCCGGCAACGATGCGATGCCGGATCGGCCTTGGGTCGTCCGACATCCGCTGCAGCCATTCGATGCGCGGTATTTTGATGGCTCCGACCCCCGGTTGTTCTCCTACTCGGCGGCTTTTGGCAAGTTGCATGGCGAGAAGGCGGCAACAGTGCGCCCCTTCCTCGCGACAGTTGATTCTCCGCTGCCTGCCGACCCACTCCCGGACCCACTACCCTTGGCGTCTTTGCTCCGCTTCTATCGGAGGCCTGCGGAGGACCTCTTGGCGAACCGACTCAAGCTCGACTTGTCGGCGCTTGATGAAGGGGCCTTTCCGGACAGCGAGCCGTTGGACGAGACCTTGGGTCGAATCCATTCGGTGGCACAGGATGTGTTCTTCCGCGATGCCCTGCCAATGGGCTTCGATGACGATAGCCCACGCTGGTCAGAAACCGTCATCCCTGATCGCATCGCGTATTCCGGCTTGATGCCGCCGGGTGATCTGGGTGAGCGAGCCTGGAAGAAGGAAGCTGAAGCGGTGACGGAACTGCTCCACGCCGTGAGAGCGAACTTGTCCCCGGGCATGCAGGAGACCAGCGTTGCCATTGATGTGACCGTACCGTCACCGCATCCTGACTCAAATGGTGAAGGCCTGCGAATCAGGGGCACGATCCGGAACGTATTCCGCAATGAACATGCGCCCGACGAAGGCTATCGGTTAGTGCGTCCCTTCACGAGCCCTCCCGGACTCAAGAAGGCAGCAGAGCTGGACTTCGGCCAACGGATGACCTTGTTCATTGAGTGGGCGCTAATGCGCTTGCAAACGGTTGGGGCCGAACGCGCAGACTCGGTACCGCCAGCGGTCTGTCTCGTTGTGCTGGCCGACAAGCTTGAAAAGCTGGACTTGCTGCAACAACTGCACGCCTGGGAACTCGCCTACGTCAATCAGCCGGATCAGCGACAAGCCATGATCGATGACCTCCGCAGTCGGCTCGGCGAACTCGTCAGGTTGGCATGGCAGGCGAGCAGCCAGCCTCCCTTGTATTTCCCAAAGACGAGCCTCAAGGCCTACGAAGGCTCCACGAAGAGCATCGATGAGGCGAGCAAGAAGGCCATCGCAACGTTTGAAGACGGGTTCAACACCACTGGCGAGCGGAACTACGCCCCAGGCTGGACGCGCTTGTATGCCAATGGCGTTGGCTTTGATCCTCGCAATCGTCCCAGCGCCGATGACGATCTGTTCGCCCTGCTGGACTATGCGCGCCATTTGGCGCGACTGATCACGTTGAACATCCCGGAGGACCCCGCGCATGGATAACCTCACCGACTGGCGCGACCTCGACCTTGGACCGGGACGGCGGACGCTGGTGGAAGCCAGCGCGGGCACCGGCAAGACCTGGACCATCGGCACTCTCTATGTGCGCACCCTGTTCGAGCAGGGTTTGACACCACGGCAGATCGTCGTCGCTACCTATACGAACGCAGCAGCAGCTGAGCTCAAGGAACGGCTACGTGGCCGTATCGAGGATACGCTGAGAGTGGCGCATGCAGGCGGGCCTGAGGGACCTGCCGACGACGAAACGGACAAGTGTTGGCTCCGCGATCGATGGTTGGACCCGGATAGGCGTGCTCAAGACATCACACAGCTGTCGCTCGCGTTGTCTGAACTGGACCTGGCTCCAATCACGACTTTGCATGGATTGTGCATGCGTATCCTTGGAGAGCATCCGTTTGCCGCTGGATCTACCTTGCGCGCGCCTGCGCTGGCGGATTCGAGTGGCATGGTGCAGGAGCTCTCGGACGATTTTTGGCGGGGCATCCACGCCAGCGTCGATGTCTATCGCAAGGAAAAGGGCGCTGAACTCGTGGCCTGGCCTACCCGTCGTGAACTTCCGGCCGTCGTGAAATTTCTACTGCAGCCCAAAGTGCGCGTTACCGTCGTAGACACGACCATGCCCGAGAAATACCTGTCCTGGGCACCCAGGCTAGCTGGTTTGGTAGCGCGCAAGGAGGTGTTCGCCAAGGTCAACGATGCCCTGTTGGTGCGCTGGGTGAAAATCGCTGGAATCCTGGCCGATTGGGACGAACACGAGGGTCTCATCCAACTGTCAGGGTTGAAGGACGTAGCGAAGCCACTCACCGAATTCGTCGCCGAAGGTAAGCACATCAAGGAACCATTTCACGCCGACGATGCTGTGCAGGATGCCGTGGCGATGACACAGGCGCTTCTAGCGGATATTGAGACGATCGCTGCAGCACGCCAAGCGGAAGCGTTTTCCCGCATCCAATCCTGGAGTCGTTCCCAGCTTGATCATCGGCTTTCCAGTGCGGGCCAGTTGGGGTTCGATGACTTGCTGACGACAGTGGAGGCTGCACTTCAACCGAAGCGTGACGGGCAACGTGAGTTGGCTGATGCCCTGTTTGCCAGCTGGCCTGTTGCCATGATTGATGAGTTTCAGGACACCGACCCGGTTCAGTTTGGCATTCTCGATGCCATCTACCGGGAGGCCAACGGGCAGCTGCGTGGCCACCTGTTGTTGATTGGTGATCCCAAACAGGCCATCTACCGCTTTCGTGGTGGCGATATCCACACCTACGAACGTGCCAAGGGCGGCACTACCGAGGGCAACCGATTGACGCTCTCCGTGAATCGCCGCTCGTCCACCCGCTATGTTCAGGCCGTCAATGCCTTTTATGGAGCAGCGGGCACCAAACTTGGGCTACCCACATCAAGGACGGGCATCCAATACGTCGAGGCATTGCCCTCGCCTGGAGCGGATGACTCACGCTTGACCGATCGGGATGGTGAAGACATGTCGGGGCTCTTCCTTCACCACCCTGGTACGGTCGACGACGATCCGGCACCAAGTGCGGATCGCGGGTTTGATGAGTATGCGGCACTGGTGTCCTGCGCCGATCAAATCGTGACCATGCTCGGCAACAAGTCACCACTGCGCATTGGCGGAGAACCGCTGTCGGCGGGTGATATCTGCGTATTGGTTCCGAATCACGCCCAGTCCGCAGCGATGCTGGCGGCCCTGCGCCATCGAGGGGTGCCTTGCGTGAATCGCGGTCGAGCATCCGTCTTCGATAGCGACACCGCCAAGGATCTGCTGGTAGTTCTTGATGCGGTCGTCCGTTGCGATGACCCGCATCGTATTCGCGCTGCCTTGGCTACGAGCCTCTGGGGCATGGGCTATCACGACCTGCGCTCGCTTCGCGAAGACATGGCCCGCTCGCAGTCGGTGGCCCAAACCTTTCGTCAGTGGCATCAGCAATGGTTGGCTCACGGGGTCCTCGCCGTGGTCACCGATTTCATCCATCGAGTGGCCGGCGACAAGCTGGGGCTCGTCGGTGCTGATCGTATCCTCACGGACCTGCGCCACCTCGGTGAGTTGCTGCAGGCCTATGCCGCGGAGGCCGACGGACCAGAGTCTGTCCTGGTGTGGTTGAACAAGCAGATTGCTGGAAGCACTGGCGATGAGGATGAAGCAGATGCGCAGGCGCTACGCATGGAGTCCGATGCGCGCTGCGTGCAGGTAATGACGCTTCACTCCAGCAAAGGTTTGGAGTTTCCGGTCGTGATGCTGCCGCTGATGTGGAAACATCGTGGGCGGTCGACCGAGCGTCTACACCTTCTGGCTGCCGCCGACGGCGTACGAGACGTGGTATTCGACAAGGAACGAGTCGATGCGGTTGCCATGGAACAATTGGATGAGCGTTTTCGCGTTCTCTATGTGGCCCTCACCCGGGCGCGCTATGCCTGTCACGTCTGGCTGCCACCGGCTGAACCCATCAAGAATGAGCTCCTGGCGGCACCGCTTGCCCTTCAGATGACCTCGCTGGAACCCTGGCTGTCGGGCGCAGTTACCCCTCCCAACGGCGTCAACGTCTCTTCCCCGTGGCCGTTTGCAAGAGGGGCCGTCCTCAATGATCGTGAAGCTTCAGTAGTGGATCGACGGGTCCGCCCAGAGCCACCGCCGCGAAAGGGACCGCTTCCCTCGCGACATAGCTTCACCACGCTGACGAATGGCCCTCGCCAGTTCGAGGCAGATCCGTGGGCGCCGGCCAACGATGAAGGTGATGCTGAAGAGCTTGCTTTGGGATCCGAAGGCATACCGTCAATCACGACGCAGTCGACTCATCCGGCCCTGGAGGGGCTACAGCGGGTTGCTGGCGCCGACTTCGGCAACGCCGTCCATGCCATCTTTGAACACCATGCCAAGAGTGTGCCGATTCCTGAACAGATGACGCTCGTACAGCAGCAGCTCGCGCAGAACAATGTGCGTCACCCGGATCTGGACGAAGCGCGGTTTGCATCAATCCTGGCCGACAGGTTGCAGGGCGCGCTCAACGCGGATCTGGATGGGAACGGGCTTCGATTGGCGGAGGTCGCGCCGAACGACCAGCGTCATGAGATGGAATTCAACTTCGCCCTCGATGGGGTTTCGTTGCGCCGTCTTCGCGACGCTTGCGCGGCATCGGGGTATCCGGACTTGGCTCCGCATCGATACGGGGACCTGGCCGGTTTGATGAACGGAAAGATCGATTTGATCTTCCGCCATGAGGGCCGCTTCCACGTCCTCGATTGGAAGGGCAACCGCATCGGCAGCGCTGATGGCGACTACCTGGAGGACTACGCGCCAGCGTCGATCGCAGCCAAGATGGACGCCGCTCACTACCGATTCCAGGCCCTGCTCTACACCATTGCCCTTGAGCGCTATCTGCAGACGCGCTTGGGGGCAAGCTACGAGCGGTCGATGCAACTCGGAGACAGCTGGTACCTGTTTGTCCGTGGCGCCGGACTGTCTTTGCCGGATGGCAGCCCCTGTGGTGTCTGGCGACACCGCTTCAGCGATGCACTGCTAGACGCCGTCCAAGGCGTGTTCAGCAGCCGTCACGAGGAGGTTGCAGCATGAGTGCCGTGCTCAACGGCTTCGAATTTGGGAAGTTCCGGCCTGGTTTCGAGACGAACGACTGGCGTTCCATTGATCAGGCGGTTTCACGATGGGTTTCCCTCCACGGAGGGCCTGCTCTCCTCGCCCGGATCGCCGGATTGGCCAGCCTTGCCGAAGGTCGAGGCGATACCGCGCTGCTGCTGAATGACGAGCTTGCCGAGCAGCTGGGCATGGCAAGCGGCGGCGAGGTCTGCACTAAGTTGCAGGAGATCGCGTCAGGAAGCAGCGGCCAGTGGATTCACCTCGCGAACCAGGCCAATGGGAGTTGCGATGCTCCCTTCGTGCTGGATACGGAGGCGTTCTACCTGCGTCGAAACTTCCTACATGAGGTCGCCGTGGCCGCTCTGGTGAACCACCGGCTCGGTGACAACCCGACGGTGAAGTCGCCGGTAACGGACGATGACCTCCGAGGGCTTTTCAACGATTCCTGGACCGATGCCGAGGGCCCGCAGCGGGACGCCGTGCGGTACAGCGTCGGACGTCGCTTGTTTGTCCTGACCGGGGGACCGGGCACCGGGAAGACCACCACCGTTCTCCGGATATTGCTGGCGCTGGTGCGCGAACATCAGGCCAATTACGGGGGACGCAGCCCGACGATCCGCCTTGCCGCGCCCACGGGCAAGGCGGCGCAGCGCCTAACGGAATCCCTGTGCCACGGAGCCAAGCATGTCGCTCCCGCCTGGGAAGCTCAGCGGGATGTGGTCATGCGGTCAGGGGCGTCCACGCTGCATCGCCTGCTGGGATCGCGTGGATTGGGTGGGGGGTTCACGCATGATGCCGCCAGCCCGCTGGACGCCGACATTGTTGTCGTCGATGAAACGTCGATGATCGACTTGTCCCTGCTCCGCGCAACGCTCGAAGCGCTGCCGCAAAATGCCGCGCTGGTTCTCGTAGGCGATGCTGACCAGTTGGCCTCGGTAGGCACGGGCACGGTCATGGACGATCTGGTGCAGGCATTGGAGGGGACCGATTCGATGGTCAGGCTCGATCACAGCTTTCGAGCAGAAACCGAGCTGTCGGCAATCAACACCGCAGTTCGACTGGGTGACCTGGAAGCGTTCGAGACCTTGTGGGATGCCGCCGGGAATCATGCGCACAGGCATGACATCCCCACTCCGCGTTCACTATCTCCACGCTTGGCCGACTGGGCACGAAAAGTGTTCCGGGCGCTGGAAGCGGGTGGTGCGTTCAATGCGCATCAGATAACTGACACGGAAGGTCCCTTGGCCGCGTACGCGACGCTCAAGGAGCAGCAACTTCTCTGCGCCCTGCGGGAAGGCCCGTATGGATCGGAGCAGGTGAACGCGGTGATCGAACGGCTCGTACAGTCACGGGACTTGCTCGCCGATTGGGAGGGAGGCCGCTGGTTCCCCGGGCGTGCCCTGATCATTCGTCGAAACGACTACGCGAGCGGCTTGTTCAATGGTGACATTGGCCTCTGCCTTCGTGTGGTGGACGAGAACGACAAGGAACACCTGCAGGTCGCCTTTGAAGCACCTCGCGATGACAAGAGCGGCCGGCAGCAGAGTGGGCTTCGCTTCTTGGATCCAGATTCGTTGCCTGATCACGAAAGCGCCTTTGCGTTGACGGTCCACAAGAGCCAAGGCTCGGAATACCGGGAGGTTGGTGTCCTGCTGCCCCCTGATCCAGAACACCCCCTCTTGGTTCGCCAGATGCTCTACACCGCACTGTCACGCGCCCGGGAGCGTGTGGAGCTTTGGGCAGAACGAGCCTCGATTGGTGCTTGCCTTGAGAAGCGCTTGGCCCGGGCCGGACGGTTGATCGACCGAATCCACACCTCCACCAAGTGATGCCAGACGAGGATCGACCATGGATGCGCCCAAGAAAACCATGACTATCCGCCTGACAACGGATCAAACAGAGCAATTGCTGGCATGGTCCGGGGAAATCGTCCGCGACCATGTCGAGGGGGAGTGCGAGCCTCCCGGCTATCAGCTGGTGGTGGACGTCACGCCCTTTGGCCATGAGGCAGCGGCTCGGTGCGGAAGCCTCGAGTTGGAGCTTGGTGATGTCGTGGTCGAAATCCTGTCGAACTAGCTGCTCGGCCGGAAGCGGAGAATGACCCTGTGAGCGCGAAAGACGACATCATCGCCCTGGATGCAGACGGCGTCCTGCTGGACTACGGCACGGCATATGCCGGGGCGTGGGCCAAGGCATTCGGTGCAATGCCGGCATTACGCGATCCCAATGCCTACTGGCCGATTGATCGTTGGGCGGTGGAGCGACTGACGGGGCCCCGTCTGGATACACTCCGGGCCGCATTCGACCAAGAGTTCTGGTCGACGGTTCCTGCCATCGATGGCGCGGTGGAGGCCTGTCAGCGATTGGTTGATGCGGGCTACCGGTTGGTGTGCATCTCGGCACTGGAAGACACCTACGCCGAGGCGCGTCGCCACAATCTGGAGACGCTGGGGTTCCCGTTGGAAGGGTTCATCGCGACAGGTGGCCAAGATGGCGACGTGAGCCCCAAGGCAGCCGCGATTCGCGAGCTTCGGCCCGTGGCCTTTGTTGACGACTACCTGCCCTATCACCGCGGCATGCCCGAGTCGGTGCACAAGGCGCTCATTCTTCGGGATCCAGTGGGCTCACCCAACGTTGGATCAGAGATGAAGAACGTGGACTCCCAGCACGAAGACCTCAAGGCATTCACCGATTGGTGGATCCGACGGGGATGACTGCCTCTCAACATGGCGAGGGATGGGACGCTTTCAGCTCCAGCTGTCCCGCCATGCATTTCGGTCTGCCACGCTCGACGCCTATCTGACCTTTCTCAACCAGCTGCCATAGTCATTGGAAATAGCCGTGTAACAAATGATCGCTGCGGCTGAAGAAATCATGACTCCGACAGTACTAAGCGAAGCCGCGAAACAGCCAACGCCAAAAACCCCAAGGGCAACGATCTTTGCACTGCTTCTGGAGGATGCGGTCATCGCCAGTAGTTCGTCGTTCAGGCGCTGAGCCGCCGAATCCAGATCCGGCAAGGCGTTCTCGGAAAGCGTCCCGCTCGTGCTACGCCGGCCGAAGAGAACAGGTGTACCCTCCAACCGGTGAATAGTGAAGTAGTGGGTTCCGCGTCCAGTACCAGACTCTGCCCCTGTCTCCTTGCTGTAGGCTACGTTGATGACGCCGTTGTATCCGAGGCGTTCCGCACGTGACTTGATCAACGCCCAGGCATCGTTTGGATTGCCACGAACCCCGGCGCAAATTTTCCAGTTGGACTCGATAAAGACTTCCCAGCCTTGAATTGAGCTCAATTTGGTCGCCATCGTGGACTCTGGGAGCCGGATCTTGCATTCCGTCTGGGTGCTCAGCAGCACCACTTTGCGAGCGCGATACCCCTTAGGGCCAGCATGCTCACTAAAGGACACGCGCTGACCTTCATGCAGGGAATCAGCCTCCTTGAGCTCGGACCTGTGGACGAAATAACTCCGCCCATCATCTCCAGCGATGAATCCGTAGCCTTTGGATTCAAGAAACGTCGAGACCGATCCATCCACGCGAAGCATTCCTTCAACCTGACCAGCGGCGCCGCCTCCAAAGAGGCGTTGTTACGATCGCAGCAGCACATCGCCAAGCGATTCTACTACCCACACGAAGCGGCGATGATTCACGAGCTTCAACATGGGGCCACTCGCGTCGGTCATGCTTCAGCCCTCGTGAGTCATGCGTTTCCAAAGCTCACCATTGCGCCAGCGCCACCACCTAGGAGGGTCTTATGGTGAACGATGCTTTGGCGAGGTGGCCCTGGGTCACTGGCGATGATGGAAATGGACTCAGGGGCCCATTCAATACGAGGCAGCTCTATCCAGGAAGGCAGATCTATGCCTTGATGGTCGCGGGATCGGAGAAGCGTCACGTGAGGCACTACGTGTCGCCGACGGCAACTATATCCGGCCATCTTCAGCCTCTTGCGCAGCTCGACGATGAAATTGACCCACGCCCTCCCGAAAGTATGCCTTGCCACGAGCAAACGCGTGCTTCGGAGATCCCGCTTCACGCCCCAGCGCTCCAAACCGACCAAACGACATGTCGGCAGGGGCCACAGTTCTGCCAAATCGTCCAGTATCTTCGATACGACCGGCAGGTCACCGACATCTGGTAAGCGCATATGGTGCAAGTTCAAGTGATATTCCGACCTGTCCATCAGGACAAAACCCTTAGCATCGATGCGAGCTACGACGTCGGCGAATACAGCTCTCACGGGGCTGGGGACTTGGACGACGAAGGTGAGTGCCAAATTCGATTGCGATACGCTCATGTCAGCGCGCTGCAGGTGCGGGATAGGAATCATTAGTCGTCACGGGTGTAGTCTTGTCACCCTGTGTCTCAGCAATCGAGACGGTGGTGCCCAAGCATTCGGCCTGTACCTAGAATTTCCGTGGCAGGGAAACCCAAATCGTGTGGCAATACGTTGTGACATGGCTGCAACTGGGGCGGCTTGAGAAGTTGCTCAACCGCACGGCGGACGCCTTGGAAGCAGTGGCGCAACCCAAGAATCACGACGGCGTCAGCTTCGATTTCGACTTGGAAGTCATAGTGACGCCTGACGAGGACGACGATACCCCCAGTGTCTCGACAGACCACGAAGACCCATTGGATGTCGTGCCGCTGACGAACGAACTTCTTTGGCAGCTTGACCATGGGAAGCTGGATGCGGCCGACCGACGGCGTATCGAGCAGGAACTGGTTGAACTCAATCCAGTCGCGTGGCGGGACTACCTAGCGGCACGGTGGGACTAGGGACACCACATGGCCATCTGGAATAGCCACGAAATTTGGCTTGGAGGAGACTACGACGCGACCGCCCTGACGAGAGAGCCAGTTTCCGATCTTCTCCCAAGACCTTTAAAGCCCACCTGCCTGCGGAATGCATTGAACGCTCCGTCAACATTCGCACGGGTATTGGTGACCACGCGGCGATCGGAAAAGCAGAGCAACGCCCACTCAGAGTAGATTGCTTATCACCCCCTTCGTATTGCGGTGCCATCAACCCCTAGTTTGAGCAACGCGTCATGAGTTACCTTTTGCGGTGAATCTCCGCACCATCAAGACATGTCAAAGAGCGTCCGAATTCCAGATGACCTTCACGCGTTGGCAAAGTGGGTAGCCAAGGCAGAGGATCGCGGCGTCGCCGAGCAACTGTC
>ERZ795053.6229-NODE-6229-length-11970-cov-3.688376_pt1 | contig 11970 bp, 9 predicted proteins | sample MGYA00375137_ERZ795053 | MGnify/ENA primary metagenome ERZ795053 (study PRJEB30182, sample SAMN05720284) | activated sludge metagenome | isolation source: Anaerobic digester | place: Hong Kong | collected 2014-12-17 ... | reverse complement strand
CGGCGCAGTGCGTCGTGGTGGCTTTGCTGTTCAGCGTGCTGCTGCTCGCCGTCTGTGACATGGGCCTTTTCGGAAAGGTCCTGCATGTGTTCTACGATAAGCGCACAAAGCGCATGCAGTACTGGGAGGCGAGTCTGCCGAACGGAAAGGTGATGATCGCGCCCAATCTGATCGGGGGCAGCGTTACGCGGGCGCAGTCAAAGGACTGCGAGGTGCGGTATGAGAACCGTTTCGACGAAGGGATCTGCGAGATCGGCGGACGTCACATGTCCGGCGGCGAGCGGATCGAATACGGACTCAGGCTGACCAGGATCAGCAAGCCCTGCGTTGTGAGCATTCCGTTCGGGCCCAACCGCCCGCTCTACAGCCAGAAGGACTTCTTCCGCGCGGAGGGCAGCATCACGCTCAACGGAAAGGTGCTGAACAGCAACGAACGCTCCGTTGCGATTGTGGACGATCACCGCGGCTACTATCCGAGGCACGCGCATTACGACTGGGTGACGACGATGGGGATCAACGAAACGGACGGGGAAAAGCGGTTTTTTGCGTTCAATCTGACCAGAAATCAGAGTATCAATCAGCGCGATTACAACGAAAACCTCATCTGGCTGGAAAACGAAACCAGCCTTCTGCCGCCGGTTCTATTCACGCGGGACCGGCCGAGCAGGGCGTTCGACGGGCATGCCGTATGGACCGTGCGCGACGAGTACGACATGGTCAGCGTGCGCTTCCTCGTGGACGCGCAGTATGCCATGCTCCTGCACACGGGCGTGGTCAACATCGATTACTTCATCTCGTTCGGCAGTCTGGAGGGGTACGTCCGGGATGAGGACGGCAAAAAGTACGTGCTCGACGGCATGCTGGGAATGGGCGAGGATAAAACGCTGCTGCTCTGATTGGAACCGGACTGCCGGTAACCGGAGGCGGGCGGCAGGCTGCGCCCATTTCGGGATTGCCGTTTCCGAGCCAGAACGCGGCGGATTTTGCACGGCTTCGACGGCTGCGGGGCGCCGGATCCGGCAAAAATTACCGGTTTTTTTGAATGAAGAACCGCAGGCGGCTGCGGACCGCCGAGGGACCACAGCGGCCCGTCCGCGCGGGCCTCTCTTCTTTGCGCGGCAGATCGTGCGGAACCGAAGGAATGCCTGTATTCCGCATTGGGGTTCGAATTATGCAAAAGGGCCGGTATTTTTCGATAAAATGCGTAGGAAATTCAACATTGTGGACTAAATATGATTGACAGATCGGGTTCGGCATGCTAGCATAATAAACTAAATAAAAAGAATATATACTTGCCTGTTTTGTGGCTGCCCTGAATCGCCGCAGGGAAGCAAGTGTATACGGTAGAGAGGAGAAAAAAGGCAATGACATTGGTAAAACGGCTTGGCGCGATCCTTCTGGCTCTCGCCATGGTACTCAGCTTCGCGGCCTGCAGCGGCTCGTCCGACGAGACTGCAACGGAAACTGCCGAGAGCGGGGAAACACTCAACGTGATGATCGAGGTGGAGGTCGAGAGCCTGGATCCCCAGGTTGCGACCGACGGCACCAGCTTTGAGGTCATCGCGGACTTTACCGACGGACTCAAGCAAATGGACGCCAACGGCGGCGTAACCGACGCGCTCTGCGCGGAGGAAACCGTCAGCGAAGACGGTCTGACCTACACCTTCAAAATCCGTGACGATGCCAACTGGAGCAACGGCGAACCCGTGACCGCCGCGGACTTCGTGTTCGGCTGGCAGCGCGCGGCCGATCCGGCGCTCGCAAGCGAGTACTCCTACATGATGAGCGATATCGGCCAGATCAAGAACGCCGCCGCCATCATTGATGGGCAGCTCCCGGTTACGGACCTCGGCGTGACCGCGATCGACGAGAAGACCCTGCAGGTAGAACTGGAGGTCCCGGTTTCCTATTTCGATCAGCTGCTGTACTTCCCGACCTTCTATCCGGTCAATCAGGCGTTCTTTGAGAGCTGCGGGGACAGCTATGCCACGAGCCCCGAGACGCTGCTGAGCAACGGCGCGTTCATCGTAACGAGCTTTGAGCCGGCCGCCACGAACTTCACGCTGACCAAGAACCCGGATTACTACGATGCGGACCGCATTCAGCTCGCCGGCCTGAACTATCAGGTCATCAAGGAGAGCCAGCAGGCGCTGCTGAGCTATCAGAACGGTGATCTGGACACCATCCTCGTCTCCGGCGACCAGGTCGATCAGGTCAAGGACGATCCGGAGTTCCTCAGCGTCGGCGCCGGGTACCTCTGGTATATCAGCCCCAACATCTCGGGCTATCCGGAACTGGCGAACCTGAACATGCGCCTGGCCATGACCTTCGCGCTGGATCGTCAGACCATCGTGGACAGCGTTGTCAAGGACGGCTCCACGGCGACGTTCACGGCGGTGCCACCGCAGTTTGCAACCGGCCCTGAGGGCGACGATTTCTCTGCGGACCAGACCGAGTTTTCGGATGTGTGCGCATACGATCTGACCAAGGCGACGCAGTACTATGAGGCGGCCAAGGCGGAGCTCGGCACCGACACCTTCACCTTTGAGATGCTGGTGGACGACACCGAGATTCAGCAGAACGTCGCGGCCGTGATCAAGGAAATGCTCGAGAGCGCTCTGCCCGGCATGACCATCGACCTCAAGGTGGAGCCCAAGAAGCAGCGTGTCAACGACATGCAGGACGGCAATTTCTGCCTCGGCCTGACCCGTTGGGGACCGGACTACGCCGACCCGATGACCTACCTCGGCATGTGGTACACCGGCAACGACAACAACTACGGCTGCTGGTCGGATTCGGACTTCGACACGCTTCTTGACGAGTGCACGACGGGCGATCTGGCGCAGGATGCGACGGGACGCTGGGCGGCGCTGAAGAGCGCCGAGACGATCGTGATGGATCAGGTTATCATTATGCCGCTGTACACGCAGTGCAATGCGACCATGGTCAAATCGAACGTTACCGGCATCGAGTTCCACCCGGTCGCGCTGAACCGCGTTTTCAAGGATGTCGTCAAGAACTAAGTTCGGTTGTTGAGAAAAGCGACTTGTAAACGGTGAGATGCCGCGCAGTGGTTTTGACCGAATGTCAAGATTGCTGCGCGGCGCTCTTTTCGGGATGCAGGAAGGTATCGCACCAGGGAGGGAGAGAGGGACTCCGTGAGAAAATACGTCCTCAAGCGCGTGCTGATTTCCATCTTTACGCTGCTGGTCATTACGCTTGTTCTGTTTATTTTGCTGCAGCTGATGCCCGGCTCGCCGTTCAACGACGAAAAGCTCACGCCGGAGCAGCACGCAGCGCTGAATGCGAAATACGGGCTGGACAAGCCCATCGTCGTTCAGTTCGTCCGATATGTGTTCAACATACTGAAAGGCGATTTCGGCGTTAGTTATAAAATCAGCAAGAATACGCCCATCAGCCAGCTCATCGAAAACCGGCTGCCCATCAGCATCCGCATCGGCGGATTCGCCGTAACGCTGGGCGCGGTGATCGGGCTGATTCTGGGTATTGTGGCGGCGCTCAAGCACAACACCGGCTGGGATACGCTCTGCACGATCGTTTCGGTGCTGGGCGTGTCGATCCCAAGCTACGTGTTCGCGCTTGCGCTGAGCTATACGCTAGGGTTCAAGCTGAAATGGTTTCCCATGCTGTACAGCGCGCAGACGCCGCTTATGTCGAGCGTAATGCCGAGCATCGCGCTGAGCCTGTTTACGCTGGCGTCCATCGCACGGTTCACGAGAACCGAAATGCTCGAGGTGCTTGGCAGCGACTATATGCTTCTGGCCGAAAGCAAGGGCATCAACGGCGCGCCGCTGATTGTCCGGCACGCGCTCAGAAACGCGCTGATTCCGATCGTGACCGTGCTCGCTCCGCTGATCGTGGATCTGATGACGGGCAGCCTCGTTGTGGAGAAGATCTTCTCGATCCCCGGCGTTGGCAGCCTGCTGGTCACCGCAATTCAAAGCAACGATTATAACGTGGTCATCGCGCTGAGCTTCATCTACAGCGCCATGTATATCGGCATTATGCTCGTTGTGGACGTTCTCTACGGCGTGATCGACCCGAGGATCCGTCTGGCAAAGGAGGGAGACTGATATGGCAGCGAGGAAAAAGCCCGCGGCCAATGCCGCAGCGGCTGCGCCGTGTCAGCCGTATCAGTTCCAGCCGGACGATTTCGAACTGCGCGGAGACGCGGAGATCACGCGCATCGATACGAATTTTACAAGCGAGAGCTTCTGGAAGGAGGTCCGCGCGCGGTTCTTCAAGAACAAGGGCGCGGTGGTTTCGCTCGTCATCGTGGCGGTTATCTGCGTTCTGGCCTTGTTCGGGCCCATGATGAACGAGTACTCCTATTCCGACCAGACGCTCACGCAGAAGAACTTTGCGCCGCGTATTCCATTGCTTGAGAAGCTCGGCATCTTCGACGGCGACGAGACGATGAGCACCACCACAGGAAGCAAGACCGTAAACGGCTATGAGGAAGAGAACCTGACGGACGTTTACTACTGGTTCGGGTCGGACACGCTGGGCCGCGATATCTGGACGCGCGTGTGGGAAGGCACGCGTGTTTCGCTCGGCATCGCGCTCTGCGCCGCGCTGATCGATTTTTTGATCGGCATGAGCTACGGCCTGATCAGCGGCTACTACGGCGGTCATGTGGACAGCGTGATGCAGCGCATTGCGGAGATCATCAACGGCATACCGCGGCTTGTGATCGTAACGCTTCTGATGCTGATCCTGCCGCGCGGATTCCTGACGATCGTGTTCGCGCTCATGATCACGGAATGGATCGGCATGAGCCGCATCGCGCGTGCTGAGATGCTCAAGCTCAAGGAGAGCGAGTTCGTTCTGGCGAGCCGTACGCTCGGCGCGCGGGATTTCTTCATCATCTTCCGCGAGATCCTGCCGAACATCATCGGCCAGATCATCACGCAGATGATGTTCAGCATTCCGACGGCGATCTTTACGGAGGCGTTCCTGAGCTTCGTCGGTCTCGGCATCCCGGTGCCGATGTGCAGTCTGGGCAGCCTGATCTCCGACGCGTTCAACAGCTTCACCACGCATCCGTACCAGATCATTCCGCCGATTATTGTGCTCGCGCTGCTGATGCTGTGCTTCAACATGCTCGCCGACGGACTCCGGGAAGCGCTCGACCCGAAGTTCAAGGATATGTGAGGTGAAGCGGGATGAGTGAACAGACGCGCGAAAAAGTGCTCGAAATGCGGGATCTCTCCATCACGTTTTCCACCACGGCGGGCCCGGTCAACGCCATCCGCGGCGTGGACCTCGACCTTTATCATGGGGAAACGCTGGCCATCGTCGGCGAAAGCGGCAGCGGCAAGTCCGTGACCGCGAAGACGATCATGGGCATTCTGGATAAGAACAGCACGGTCAACAGCGGAACGATTCTGTTTTGGTATACGCGCAGCGACGGCACCAAAGTGGAGGTCGACCTTGCCAGGCTTGGCAAGAAGGAATTCCGGCAGCATATCAACGGCAAGCGCATCGCCATGGTGTTTCAGGACCCCATGACGAGCCTCGACCCGACCATGCCGATCGGCAAGCAGATCATGGAGGGCATGATCTGGCACTATAACACGCCGAAGGGCGAAGCCAGAAAGCGCGCGGTCGCGCTGCTTGACGAGGTCGGCATTCCCGAACCCGCCAAGCGCATGCGGCAGTATCCGCATCAGCTTTCCGGCGGTATGCGGCAGCGCGTGGTCATCGCCATCGCGCTGGCGTGCGATCCGGAACTGCTCATCTGCGACGAGCCGACCACCGCGCTGGACGTGACGATTCAGGCAAAGATCCTCGAACTGATTCAGCACATTCAGAAGGAGCGCGGCATCAGCATCATCTACATCACGCTCGATCTCGGCGTGGTCGCCAAGGTGGCGGATTATGTGGACGTGATGTATGCCGGCAAGATCGTCGAGAAGGGTACGATCGACGAGATCTTCTTCGATCCGCGGCATCCGTACACCTGGGGTCTGCTTTCCGCCATGCCGGATCTGGACACCAGCGACGACCGGCTCTATACGATTCCCGGTTCGCCGCCGAACCTGCTGCACCCCGTCCTGGGCGATGCGTTCGCGCCGCGCAACATCTACGCGCTCAGGATCGACGAGCGCGCCGAACCGCCGATGTTCCGGGTCAGCGATACGCATTATGCGGCGACATGGCTGCTGGATTCGCGCGCGCCCAAGGTGGAGATGCCTTCGGAACTAAAAGCGCGCATCGAGCGCATGAAGAAGGAGGGGCTGTAAGCGTGGCGGAAGCGATTCAAAAAACGCCCCTGCTGGAAGTGCGGGGACTGAAGCAGTATTTTTACGTGAACCGCAACTTTACCGTCCGCGCGGTGGACGGCGTGGATTTTGTGATCTACCCGGGCGAAACCTACGGGCTCGTGGGCGAAAGCGGCAGCGGGAAAAGCACCATCGGCCGTTCGTTGATCCGGCTGTACGAGCCGACGGCGGGTCGGATCCTCTTCGACGGCATGGATATCTCCGGCCGGATGAGCAAAGGCGTGCAGAAACGGCTGCGCACCGAAATGCAGATGATCTTTCAGGACCCGATGGCGTGCCTGAATCCCCGCAAGAAGGTGGAGGACATCATTGCGCTCGGGCTGGATATCCACCATATCGGCGGCAGCCGGCAGCAGCGGCGCGAAACCGTGAAGAGCATGCTCGACAAAGTGGGCCTCGCGCCGGAGCATGCGAACCGGTATCCGCATCAGTTCAGCGGGGGGCAGCGGCAGCGCGTGGGCATCGCGCGGGCGCTTGTCATGAACCCGAAACTCATCATTGCGGACGAGTGCATCAGCGCGCTGGACGTGTCGATACAGGCACAGGTAGTGAATCTGATGAAGGATCTGCAGCAGGAAACCGGCACGGCGTATCTCTTTATCGCGCATGATCTTTCGATGGTGAAATACCTCAGCGACCGCATCGGCGTTCTGCATCTGGGCCATATGGTGGAGACGGGCACGCGAAACGAGATCTTTGAAAATCCCGTGCATCCGTATACGAAAAGCCTGCTTTCGGCGATCCCGCACCCAAACCCGCGCACCGAGAAGAAGCGCGTGGCGCAGGGGTACGACTGCGTTGCCGAGGGGGTCGACTACAACGCCGGCGCGCAGCGCCACCTCGGCGGCACGCACTATGTGCTGGCTACGGAGGAGGAGCTTGCCAAGTGGACCGGCTGCTGACGGCGGCCGAACAAGCGAACGGGCCGCCCGGCCGGAGCGATATGCGTTCCGCCGGGCGGCTTTTTATTTTCCGCAGGGGAGTGTGAACGGAAAGGTCCGGTACGCGGAAAACGGATTTCCCGATGCGGGTTCCCCGCGCCGGCGAAGCGGACGCCTGGAGTACGAAATGCCCCGGCATGTTTCACTCCGAAACATCCGGCGTTACGTAACGGCGGAAGCGGAAGCCACGACGCTGTGTTTCAACAAAAAAAGAAAAAACAGGAAATTTGTTTCTTGGTTATCCGCTTGCGCTTACCATGGTGAAGCGGTATAATGAAACAAAATCATCCATATATTGCATAACTAGGCATTTCAGAATTGGTGTGGAAGGGGGGGAAAAGACGAGTGGACTCGTATTTCGGCACCGCGTCCGACTGGCAGGCGCTGATATCCAAACTGAACGGCGTATACGCGGCGCATGTGGTGTTTTCCGATGAACAGGAACCGCGGGAGATCCATGTGCTGGCCAGCAGCATGCGGAATTCGAAATCGATCGTCCGGGACGTGCAGTCCGCGATATCCGCGCGGTATGGGATCGACGTCGATTACCATATCATCAGCGTCGCGCAGGTTTCCGGGCGGATGATGACCGGCCTGAATTTTCGGCTGACCTACACGGGCGTCAGCGTGCTTTCGGCGTCCGGGAAGGTGGAATCGTCCGTTACGCTGACCAAGGACAACGAGCAGTTCGTCGGAAATGCGATCGGCAGCGTTCTGCCGTTTTCCAGAATGCGTTCCATCGCGCTCGCTACGCTCGATGCGGTGAAGGCCTGCACGGGCGGAACGTCGTTTTTCGAGCTGGCCGGCATCGAACTGGTCCGGTCCTGCGGACGGCCGATCATCATAACGCAGGTTTACTGCATTCCGGACTGTGCGCCGTTGATCGGCTGTGTATTCGGAGAACCGGATGCGGATGCCGCCGTGGCGCAGAGCGTTTTGGACGCGATCAACCGAAAACTCGAGTTTTACACGCAGGAATCCTAGGTTTGTGTATTTTGACAATTTAGCAGGTCCGGCAATAGCGTAGCGGATATAGCCTGCTCGGCTAGCGAAGAGCAGAGATCCATAAAAAGGAGGCTATATCCCATGAAGAAAATTCTTATGGCGCTTGTTTCCCTTGCTGCTCTGGTGCTGTCCAGCGGCGCGTTCTTTTTTGTCAGATAATCCCGAATGAACGACGGAGCACAACGTTAACACGGTTCTCTGCCGGACCTGCTATTGTTTCGTCCCGAACCGGCGGGAGGCGTTTATTGCCATATGGTTAGAGGTCATGCGGAATGAAGAAACAGCACATATACATGGCGTTGATCTGCGTTGGCGGAATTGCGGTGCTCATCTGGAGCGCCTATCGCGCGGCGCTGCTGTTTATGGATCCGCAGACGCGCCTGAGCATGATCGTCTACAGCCTTGCCATGCTGGCATTCCTTCTGATCTGCCACATGCTGCCCATCTATATCACGGCGGACAAGACCATGGAGATCAGCTTCGTGCCGGTGGTCGCATGCCTCGTGACGCAGGGGATGCAGCTTGCCATCGTGCTGTTCGCCATATCGTCGCTCCTCGGTATGCTGCAGGATCCGCGAACGCATAAATATTACTCGCCGTGGTCCCGTTCCCCGGACAAGGAACTGTTTAACGTTTGCAACGTACTCATTTCCATCTGGTTCGGCGGACTGATCTATGAAGCGATCATAGGCGGGCGCGTATTGGAGGTATTCTCCTGGCGCGTGATGTTCGCGGCAATCATATTTTCCTGTGTGGCGATACTCTCCAACCTCATTTTCTTTATTTTTTACTTTCGTCTAAGCGATCAGGGCCGGTTCTTCGCGCTGCTGCGTGAAAATATCGGCGGTATCATTCCGAACATCATCTGCACGATTCCGGTCGGCATGCTGATCGGCTACATGCTGACCCAGCAGAACGGCTATCTCTGGATCGTGCTGTTCATGGGCCCGCTGCTGCTTGCGCGGTACTCCTTCAAGATCTATCTGGACAGCCATACGATTTTGCTGCGCACGATCGCGTCTCTCGTGCAGGCGATTGAGGCGAAGGATCCTTATACGCACGGCCATTCGCAGCGCGTTGCGTATATCAGCACGGAACTGAGCAAGGCGCTCGGCTGCAGCCGGAAGTTTACGGACCAGGTGAAGATCGCCGCCCTGCTGCACGATACCGGCAAGATCGGCGTCGACGACGCGATCCTGCGAAAGCCGGGCCCGCTGACGCCGGAGGAATACGACGCAATCAAGCAGCATCCCGTCGTCGGCAAACGCATCATCGAGAGCATCCAGCTGCCGGACACGGTGACCGATGCTATTCTTTACCATCATCGCTGGTACAACGGCAAGGGATATCCGCCCCCGGAGCCGGGCAAGGCGGAACTTCCGCTTTCCGCGGCGATTCTGGCCGTGGCGGACTGCTACGATGCGATGATCTCCGACCGTCCGTACCGCAAGGGCATGACGAAGGAGAAGGCCCGCTCGATTCTGAAAGAGGTTTCCGGCACGCAGCTGAACCCGAAGGTCGTGGAGGCGTTCCTGTCGATCGAACCGAATCTTCAGCCCGAAAACGCCGAAGCGCTCCTGCTCTACACGATATGATCCTGCTGCTGTTCGCCGCGGTGGGACTGGCCGCCGGCCTTCTGGCTGGCGGGCGTATCCGCCATATCAAATCCTATCCGCTGCGGGGCCTGCTGCTGCCGGTCTGCGCGCTGCTGCTCAAGGCGGGCGCTTCGTATATCCTTCGGCCGCAGAACGGCGCGGTGCTCGTATGCATCGCGCAGTACGGGCTGCTGTTTGCATTTCTCCTGCTCAACAGAACGCTTCGCATCTGGCCCGCCGTGACGTTTGCCGGCGTTACGATGAACTTTCTTGTGATTCTGCTCAACGGCGGCTGCATGCCGGTGGCGGTGGGGCTGCTGAAGAGCGGCTCCGAACGGACCGCGCAGCTTGCGGCCGGGCAGATCTATGCCTATACGGCGGTGAGTGCGGACACCGTGCTGCCGTTTCTCGGCGACGTCCTTTCGATTGCGCCGCGCGGCATGACGATCGGTTTTGCGAGCCCGGGCGATCTGGTGCTCTGCGCGGGCGTGGGTCTGCTGTGCTTTCAGATGACGCGGGACACCGGCGGCGGGCGGGAGAACGGCGTGCCCGGCAAGGATTCGGAGGCGGAGGCGAAATCCTGAATCCCGTTCCGCGCTGGGGCCGCTCGGACGGCAGTTCGGAACGGCGCGGCGAAGCGTGCGGGCGGCGGAAAATTCAGGCTGGCAATTCTGCACACAGTTTCTGAAAGCAGCGGAGAATGTGGCGGAATTGTAAAATAATATATTATATATTTTTATCACGCTGTTGCGAACCACACACGCAGACGGTATGATAAAAGAAGATCAGTACCAGATGCTGATGCCCGACAATTCTAATTTTTTGGAGGAGAAATGATGAAAAAAGCAACACGTCTTCTTGCCCTGCTCATGGTTCTTGCCATAGCCTTTGCGTCGTTTGCCTGCGCCAAGACGGAAGAACCCGCCGCCACAACGGAAACTACAACGGAAACCACAACGGAAACCGCAACGGAGGCGACCGAGGCGGTCGCGGAAGCTACCGCCGAGCCGGTGGTGGAAAAAGCTGCGGAGGACTACACGGGGAACCTTGTCGTCTATTCCCCGCACGACGCCGATCCGCTCAACGCCGGCGTTGCGATGTTCCAGGAGAAATACCCGAACATCACCGTTGACGTCATCACCGGCGGCACCGGCGAACTGTGCCAGCGCGTGGTCGCCGAGTCCGCGAACCCGCAGGGCGACGTGCTCTGGGGCGGCGGCGCGGACACGCTGGCCGCTTACGCGGACTATTTCTCGCCCTATGTCTGCGCGAATGACGAGTATATCGACGAAGCCTTCAAGGATCCGAACGATCTGTGGATCGGCGAATCCCCGCTGCCCATGGTGTTCATGTACAACAAGACCCTGATCGACGAAGCCGATGTCCCGACCACCTGGGAAGGCCTGACCGATGAGTCTCTGAAGGGCCGGATCGCCTATGCTTCCCCGGCGAAGTCCGGATCGGCGTACACGCAGCTGTGCACCATGCTCTTCAGCCAGCCAACGATCGAGGAAGGCTGGGCGCTCGTTGAACAGTTCATCGCAAACCTCGACGGAAAGATCCAGGAATCCTCCGGCAACTGCCATAAGCTGGTTGCTTCCGGCGAGTATGCGCTCGGCGTGACGATCGAGAAATCGGCCGTCCTCTACAGCGACAACCCCGACATCGGCTACGTCTATCCGGCGTCCGACTCGGCCGTCCCGGACGGCGTGGCGCTCATCAAGGGCTGCCCGAACGAGGAGAACGCGAAGCTGTTCATCGACTTTGTGACCAGCTATGACTGCCAGGTTGCGCAGAACACCGACTGGGCGCGCCGCCCGGTCCGCAGCGACGTGACGCCGGAGGGCCTTCCCGCTCTGACGGATCTTGATCTTGGCGACTATGATTTCGATTATGCCGCCAACAACAAGGAATCCATTGTTGAGAAGTGGAACGACCTGACCGTCGGCTGAGCTTGAATTTGCACGGCGAGGGGGGACATTCCCTGCGAATGTCCCCTTGTTTGTAACTTTAGGTTCCGGATACCGCTGAAAACAGCGGCCGAACGGGCGGCCGTTGTTTTGAGTCGTATCCGGTATGCGGCATATTCGAGTTGGGAGGAATAACATGAGCAACGAGGTTATC
>ERZ795053.6228-NODE-6228-length-11970-cov-4.352749_pt1 | contig 11970 bp, 9 predicted proteins | sample MGYA00375137_ERZ795053 | MGnify/ENA primary metagenome ERZ795053 (study PRJEB30182, sample SAMN05720284) | activated sludge metagenome | isolation source: Anaerobic digester | place: Hong Kong | collected 2014-12-17 ... | reverse complement strand
CGTCGCCATGCTGAAATTGCTTTGACGCCGGACGGCTACTATGTTTTACGCGACCTGGGCAGCAAAAATGGCACATTTTTAAACGGCCAGCCGGTATCGCACGAGCCGAAATTGATTCGCAACGGCGACGAAATTGGGATTGCCTTGTGTGCTAAATCTACGTTTGTAGCCGAAGAGGCGACCGCCCCGGCCATCCTGGGGCAGTACAAACCGGGCATCCGGTTAGACATAGCAGCCAAGCGCGTATGGGTGATGGGCAAAGAGATCGATCCCCCCTTATCATTGGCTCAGCATAATCTGCTGGAACTTTTATACATTAACTCAGGGAAGGTTGTTTCGCGTGACCAAGTTGTGGCGGTGGTTTGGTCTGAAGAAGAAGCTGAAGGGGTTTCGGAGCAGGCCATCGATGCCTTGGCTCGACGGCTTAGGGAACGCATTGCGGAAATCGATCCGAATAATAAATACGTTGAAACAGTTCGAGGACACGGTTTTCGGTTGAATTTGACCGAAAGTTGAGGTCGGTGTGATTTGTTGAGGTTTACTTGGCTGATCCGCTAGGACCTATAAATTAGCCACGAATTTCACAAATTAGCACGATAATTACATACTACTCAGCCTGCCGGGTCTGATAAGGCCTGACAGGTTTTTAAACGCCATTTCTACTTTAATTATGGTTCCAACCGGGCAGATCCGATCTCATAACCATCATTCGGAAACCTGTCAGGTCTGGCCTGAACGGAGGATATACACTGTCTCGTCAACATCCCCTCATCGGTATTTCTTGTCGCCCTGATATTAGCGGGGTCTATCCTGGACGCATCATCAACGCGCAAAACAAATCGTACACGGACGCGGTTCTGCAAGTCGGTGGCATCCCGATTTTGATTCCGGTTGAAGTAAACGGCTACCAACTTACAGAAATTTTCAATCGAGTCGATGGTATCCTGTTCTCCGGCGGCGGCGACGTTGATCCGGCCTTATATAACGAAAAACCGGCTGTCGATAACCTATCGGACATTCAGAGAGTACGGGACATTCACGAACTTGAACTGATGCGACTGACGATGGAGCGCCAAAAACCATTTTTTGCCATTTGTCGGGGCATTCAAGTGATGAATGTGGCCGTCGGCGGAACATTGTGGCAAGATGTGGCCAAGCAATTTAAAAACCCCATCCGGCACGACTTCTACTACACCGACAACCGTTTCCCGCGCTATTTCATCGCTCATGAGGTGAATGTCGAAAAATCGTCAACATTGGGTAAAATCGTGGGCAGCGAGCGGATTCCGGTGAACAGTCTTCATCATCAGGGCATCAAGGATGTCCCCCCTGTGTTGCGTATTGCTGCCTGTGCCGACGACGGCCTGGTTGAAGCGCTTGAAGTGGCCGATCATCCCTTTGGTCTGGGTGTGCAGTGGCATCCTGAAGAGTTGGTTAACGAGCACACTTCGGCCCGTCAGCTTTTTGAAGCCTTTATTGAAGCCACCCGCAATCATTAGCTCAATTATAGCCCCCACATCCAGTAGATATAGATGGGAGTGGCAATCGCCAACAATAAAGTCAGCGGCGCGCCAACCCGGGTGAAGTCAAAAAATTTGTAACCGCCAGGGCCATAAACCATGACATTTGTTTGGTAACTGACCGGCGTGGAGAAACTCATGGCGGCGGCGAACATGCTGGCCAGGATAAACGCCCGCGCATTCAGACCTAACGCTTCAGCCGTGGCGATGCCAACCGGCACCATTATTACCACCGCCGCGCTATGAGAGATGAATTCGGCTAAAATAACTGTCATCAAATAAAAGATGCCTAAAACGATGATAGGCGGGGCATGGTCAGCGGACATGGTCGCCAGATCGGCCAAGAATTGAGCGCCGCCGGTACGCTGCAAAGCCAGCCCCAACGGAATGAGGCCGGCTAGCAAAAAGATAACATCCCAACGAATGGCTTCGTGTAGTTCGTTTACTTTCAAGCAGCCGGTCAACACCATCAATACGCTGCCGACAATGGCCATAATCAAAATAGGATACCCCAGCGCCGCTATGAGGGCAACGCCGCCAATAATCGCCAAGGCGACCGGAATCTTTTCTCGCCGAAATTCCTCTTGTTGCATTTCTTCGGTAACAATGAAGCCGGATTCCCGTTTGATCTGGTCTAAAGCCGCCGGTGTTCCACGTAGCAGCAGCGTATCGCCAAAATTGAGGACCACCTGACTAAGCCGATCTCGAATGACCTCTCCATGTTTTCGGATAGCGATAACTGTGCAATTGTAGTGATGTCGAAAGTTGGTGGTTTCTAGGGTGCCGCCAATTAAATCTGAATTAGGGCCAATCACGGCCTCCAAAATACCCCGCCGAGTGCGCTTAAGCGGGTCTCCCCAGCGCACTTCCGTTTCAATCATCAAGCCGCCGCTCTCCTGAAGCCTGAGAAGTTGTTTGGTGTTGGTTTTGATGAATAAGATATCGTTTGGGTGAATGTATTTGTCGGCCAAAGGATGGTTTAATTTATGTCCATTCCTGACAATTTCTAGCACATGAATATCAAACTGCTCTCTCAAGCGGCTGTCGACTATGGTTTTGCCGACAAATGGTGATTTTTCCAGAATAATGACTTCGGTCAGGTACTCCTTCATTTGGTAGGCCTCAGAAATTTCCTTTTCGTGTGATCGATAGGGCAGCATCCAGCGACCGATAAATAGAAGGTAAGCTGCCCCGGTGGCAAAGACCATCAACCCGATATGCGAGAACTCGAACATACGAAACCCGCCATAGCCGGCCCGTTCTGCTAGAGTGCTGGCTAAAATATTGGTGGCCGTTCCAATCAGGGTGACCGCCCCGGCCATTTGCGAAAAATAAGAGAGGGGGATCAACAGTTTTGAAGGGGGACGTTTGTGCTCACGAGCCAGAGTCAGCACGGAAGGGATTAATATAGCCACCGCCGCCGTATTGTTGATGAACGCGGAAATGGGAGCTACCACAACCATAACCATTAATAGCTGCCGTATTTCACTATTGCCGGCAATGCGCACCATGTGATGGGCCAGCAAATTAATCATCCCGGTTCGATATACCCCGGCGCTCAAGATGAACATGGCTAGAATGGTAATGGTGGCCGGATTACTAAAACCGGAGATGGCTTCTTCCGGTGTAACATTAAGAATAGGACCTAGTACCAAAATTAAAGCCATAATCCCAAACGCCACAAAATCGACGGGATAGATATCGAGTATAAAAACGACTAAGGCTCCAACTAAAATGGCAAAGGCCAACAGCATTTCGAAGGTCACGCTATATTCTCCTTAGGTAACCCGAAATTACAGAGCGCGGTGATCTTGGCTCTCCTCGTTGAGATCTAAGCGAGTGATTTTGGGAAACTTGCTAAAAAAATTGTTTTCAGGGAAGGTTGATTTGACCCGGGCACACATTCAGCCAAATCCGGTCTTTAAACTTCTTGTTTAACCCCAGTTGCTACCGTGTTCAGGAAATACCGAAAAACCAATGGTTCAGTACTGACGACATGGGAAGTAGGGAGCAAGGAGTAAGAAGTAATCGGTTTTCACGCCTATTCCTTGCTTCCTACTCCCCAATGTAGATACCTTTGGAACTTGCCTTTCAGTCAATGGGTTGGTTGCCGACAATATAAGCGACGGTGGATTGCCAGACCACCACGGTGTCGGCCAGTTGCTGCTGGAAAAGCGTTTTTAGCCTGCCCAGTTCGGAGAGAGATAAACCGGAACTGATTTTAGGTGTGCTGAGAAACTGCGCAAATGTTGGCCGTTTGCCTTGGGCATCGATGTTAAACCAGCGTTCAATTTGCCCCATGTCGATCCGCCACTCAGCCGTGGTCGTCTCTACGTACAGTTCTATCTGGCTAAAGCCAACTTGTTCAAAGATTGAACGCAGGGATTCTTCATCCCAATTTACCATAGCATCATCCGGATTGGTGTAGATCGCCTCCTCAGCGGCGCTAATTCGCTCGATCAGATCAAGCGGTAGGGTCGAAAGATCAACCAGTTTATGCAGTCGTTGAGTATACTTCGGTATGATTTCGGCCAGGACTACGCGCCCGCCGGGTTTGAGCATAGTTTGCATCGCATTGGCCGCGGCTGTTTTATCCTTTAACTGGGTCAAGACGTTTCGGCCAATGACGACATCAAAGCGCGGCCAAGCCTGTTGCTGAGGCGCTTCGAAGGCCGCAGTAATCAATTGGGGCAGATCGACTACTCGGCCGGTTAAGACAACCGGGCGTTCTAAAGATTGCAAATTATTAGCTTGTTGGTTGAGTACTTCGGTGGTTGACCGGTCAGCGGCCAGCGCGTACACACCGCCCGCTGCGGCGCGACGAACGGCTTCCCAGGTAAGTAGGCCCGTGCCGACATTAAGATCTAAAACCAGATTATGCCGTTCTATTTGGGCTAAGGCAAAAATCCTGTCTCGAATTTGCCCTAACTGCGCTCCGACTCCGCTCAAAGTTCGTTGTAGCCACGGATTTTGCGCCGCCGGCCCCTTGCCCATTCTTTCAACCTCCCAATCGAGCGACGCATGCGGCTCTACGAGAGCGGCCAACTGTTCCTCGCGGCGTCTGGCCACCAGGTCTCGAATAGTGCCTTCGTGACCCTGCGCCGAGGGTTGGTAGAAGAGCCGTCCCTGCAAACTGGGGGGTAAATATTGCTGCGCCACCCAATGATCTTGGTAAGCGTGCGGATACAAATAGCCCGCCCCATGGCCAAAATCGGCCCCATCACGATTAGCATCACGTAGATGAGAAGGCACATCCGCTTCCCGTTCCCGCTCAACCGCGGCCAGAGCATCGAAAAAGGCCATAACGGAGTTGCTTTTAGGGGCCGTAGCCAGGTAAAGGCAGGCCAGCCCCAAATGAAAGCGCCCTTCAGGCATACCGACATAATCAAAGGCTTGAGCGGCGGCCGCGACAACGGTCACGGCCTGCGGATCGGCCATACCGACATCCTCGCCGGCAAAAATCAGCATGCGCCGAAAGATAAAACGCGCATCTTCCCCGGCGTAAACCATTTTCGCCAACCAGTAAAGCGCTGCGTCAGGATCGGACCCTCGCAGCGATTTGATAAAAGCCGAGATAGTATCGAAATGGGCGTCGCCGTCTTTGTCGTACAGCACCGCTCGGCGCTGGATCGATTCTTCGGCCACATCGGTCGTTACGTTAATCAACCCATAATCATCGGGCGGTGTGGTTTCGACAGCCAACTCTAACGCATTCAACACTGCGCGGGCATCACCGTTGGCCACATTGACCAGGTGGTCGAGCGCTTGCTCGGTCAGGTTGACTTTGAGCCGGCCATAGCCCCGCTCCTGATCTTGCAGCGCCTGCCGCACGATACCGCGCAAATCATTCTCATTCAAGCTGCGTAGTTGAAACACCCGTGATCGCGAGACCAGCGCCTTGTTGACTTCAAAATACGGGTTTTCCGTCGTAGCGCCGATCAAAATGACGGTCCCATTTTCCACATGGGGTAGCAGTGCATCCTGTTGCGCTTTGTTGAAACGGTGAACTTCATCAATAAACAGGATCGTTTTCTTGCCGTAGAAACCACGCTGCTCCTTAGCGGCGGCAATGGCCTCTCGGATATCTTTAACGCCGCTGAGGACGGCGTTGAGCGCAATAAAATTGGCGTGGGTGGTGTTGGCAATAATCCGAGCCAGGGTAGTTTTACCCGTACCCGGTGGGCCGTAGAAAATCAGCGACGATAATTGGTCGGCTTGAATGGCTCGCCGCAGGAGACGGCCCGGTCCTACAATATGCTCCTGGCCGATAAATTCGTCTAATGTGCGGGGCCGCATACGCGCCGCCAGCGGAGCTTCCTGTTCAATTTGCTGCTCACGAGCATGATCGAATAAGTCCATAGCGGTATTGTAGCACAAATTTGCTAGAAGCGAGAAGAATTTGGGAGCCAAAGCTTCCGGCTGTTGTTGTGTAAACAATCGGGATATGTTATATTAAAAGTTGCTTTGAGATCACTCCCTTAAAAATCCTTACCAAATTCATATGTTTTTTAGATAAATCTCTAATTTGTTTGGGGTATCATTCTACAGCAGTCGTTGTGTTTATTCAGATAACTTACAGATGCTTAGAGTAAATATATCCCCCTTAACTACCGGCCTAAACTTCTTGATTGTTGGGAACATTAAAAGAAGGAGGCTTTTTGTCATTTTTTTGACAATTAACTGTCAATTTTTATCGAGGAATTTCATTTATAGTACTTTATATGCGGCTACTCAACCAGGCGGCTCACCATTCGCCATATAGCAGTACGTAGAGGATTATCATCATGTATGATGTTCATCCTGTTAGATTACAGGAAATGCGCTTACCCCGGAACAATAATAATAAAAGTAAAAACTACTCGCCGGGGTTTCCGGTAGAGGCTTTTAGTCGCCCACTTTTGAACGTTTTAGAAGAACCCCGTACGGTTGAAGCAACAGGCGTTCCGGAAGAATTTATAGCTAATCTGGCCTTGAAAATCATTTATTTCAACGGTACGATGAAAGGCTGGCAAGTAGCTCAGGCCATGCGTCTTAACTTTTCGGGCGTCATTGATCCCGTTCTGCAAGAACTAAAATTGCAGCATTTGGTTCAGGTGACCGGGAGTAAAGATTTAAGCCGGACTTCATTCCAATACGCTATTACGGAGAAGGGGAGCCAGCGGGCCAGAGAATTACTGGATCGCAGTCGCTATGTTGGCCCTTGCCCGGTGACGTTGAAGCAATACGTTCAGGTGGTCAAACTTCAGGCCCAGAATAGACCTAAGGTCAAACAAGAACAGGTCCGTATGGCGTTGGAGGGATTGGTCTTATCCAATGAAATTATCGATCGAATTGGCCCGGCTGTAAATTCTTTCAAATCGGTTTTTCTTTACGGGCCACCCGGTAACGGCAAAACCAGTATCGCTAAGGCGATTACTCGAAAGCTGCTCCCTGATAACATTATGGTACCGCACGCGATCTATGAAGACGGACACGTCATTAAAGTCCATGACGCCGAGGTTCATCCGCTGATGGAAGATGAAGCTTCGCAGTTGTTTGAGGCGAGCGGGTTGGACAAGCGCTGGGTTCGATGCGGATCGCCGGTGGTTATCTCCGGCGGTGAATTAACTTTGCAAGACCTTGATCTCTCCTGGAGCGAAACCAATCGCTTTTATGAAGCGCCATTGCAGTTAAAGGCGAATAACGGTCTGCTGCTCATTGATGACTTTGGCCGCCAGCAAATGGGGCCGCAAGAGTTGCTCAATCGTTGGATTGTGCCGTTAGAAGAGCGGATCGATTTTTTGACCTTCCAAACCGGCAAAAAATTTGCTATTCCCTTTGAAACGCTCATTGTCTTTTCTACCAACCTCAATCCGGAGTCGCTGGTTGATGAAGCTTTCTTGCGGCGCATTCGCCACAAGATGAACATCGATAACCCAAATGAGCAGCAATATTACCGTATCTTTGTCGGCGCCTGCCGCGAAAGAGGTATTAAGTTTGATAAAAAGGCCTTCATTTATCTCCTCCGCGAGTATTATTTTAGTGCCGGGCGTCCTTTAAAAGCATGCCATCCCCGAGATTTGCTCGATCAATTACTTGATTTTGCCTCCTACCGGGGTAAACAGCCTTTAATGAGCACCGAATTGCTGGACCTGGCGGCCCGTTCCTACTTCGCCGACTTAATGTGAGTCAGATGAGGTGGTGGTTCGCCGTTGGAACTGACCTACTATAATTTTGACACCCAAATTGTCGCTAACTGGTGGGATCGACAGCGATTTGTCGCCCACTGGTGGCGCTTTTATAAAAGCGATCCATTTTGGGTACCCCCGTATTATCCCTTACTTTCGCAAAGCCTAAACCCTAAACATAATCCTCATCTGGCTCGCTTAAACCTATTACTGGCTCGCCAGTTACGCCGGTCTAATGGCGGACGAAATACTTTTTGGCGATGGTGGCTCAAGTGGGCCGATCATCAACCGGCCCCGGCCGGTCGAATCTTATATCTGGCTGTACTGCCTGAGTGGCGTCGACGCGGAATCGGACGTCATCTGGTTTAACAGGCCTTGGTGTTGGCTCAAGAGCAAGCGTGGCGCAGTTTGAGTATGGGGCCGATACCGGTTACTCAGCCGGCCGGAGAGTTTTTAACAGCGTTGGACGCTGAAGCCAAGCAGAGTTATGTGCTTTATGAGTGGCACTTATAAAAAATCGGCCCCCTGCAGCGAATGTTGTCGGGGGCCGATGGTGGGGAAGAGGGATAATAAACAGTTACTTGTTGTTGGATCGGGTTTGGATAGCACGGCGCGACGGGCTTAAGCGTGGTCGCTGAATACGGATGTTGGATACAGGTCGCAGCCAGATATGGGGACCCGGTTTACCAGTCGATGATTGTTTTTTGGTAATTGTCGGACGGTTGCCGAAGATAACGACGGAACCGAGCAAGAACAACAGCCCCAAACCGATGATGATCAGGACAACAATGCCGGCCACAGCCATCCAGCGGGTAATATGGGTCTCCCCGACCGAAATTGGCTCGGTTTTAATAATTCCTGACGGTAGATTTGGGCTATCAGATGTAGAAGCGATGTCTATTAGGGTTTGGCTGCCGATTTCCAAAGAAGCCGTCTGATTGGGGATTGTCTGTAAGGTAGAAGCCACAAGTTTGGCTTTTTCAATCTCAACCGTCGTTGGGCTATCTTGCAGGCGCTCAAAGGTTATTGTTGCAATCGATCCGGTGCCATCCACTGGCGGAGCCGGGTTAAGCAAGGTTAGGGCGTAGGTAATTGTGCCTTCTAGATTATCCACTTGGTTGGCCACAACAAACCCGTTACTGGTCGATAAGAAATCGCCCTCTGTTATTTGTAGGCCATCCCGAGCAGGATCGGCATCTTGTACGGTCAATATGCCGGGATCGTATCTAAGCTTTACCTCTGCTCCATACAAATCAGCCACATTTTCGGCGACAATATCGACCTTAAGCAAGCCTTCCGGCGTTTCAACCGACTTAAGATAAACAGTTGTGCCTGCCTGAGCAAAGACAAGTGGGGTTGTTAACCATATAACCACAGTAGCTAGAAAGATAATCTTGTTTGAATGTTTGAAAATGAGCCTCACTTATTTTCTCCTGGTTGCTAGAATTGGTTATTTAACATTTAAGGTTAGTATAGACCTTAAGAAAAACCCTGTGAAGCGTAGAAAATTCGGGGATTTTGCCCGGATCTTTAACAAAATAAAAACGAGGCCAATCGGCCTCGTATAAACTACCTACGTACGATGTGATAAAGAGAGAAAAATTTATGGCGATGTGTTAACCTGGGAGGCTCGACCGGTATACAACGGCCTATTTCTGGGAGCGGCCAGTAATAAAAATTGGGTGATACCGACGAGGATTAACACATCGCCAATGCTCATGGCGCTGTTGCGGCCCAAAAAATCGACCGGAATAACATCGGACAAAAACCACAAGTTGGTTTCATGTTGAGCGAGCATAATGCCTTTGCTAGCCGGAGCGCGGGCTTGTAGTTCAACCGTGTACTCAGAGCCAAGAGCTTGATAAGTTTCCGGGGTGATGGGCATCCAGCCGCCATTGGCCATCATTACTGTTGTATTTAGAATAACGCCTAAGGCAAACAATTTTGCTCCCGGTAGGTGTCGATTGAGAAGAATCAGAAGTATTAAGAGGGTTTGTGAGCCAACCACCACTATCATTTGGAACATCGTTTGACCCGGCACATAGGTCACCAACATCGCTTGAAGCAAGAATAAGCTTAAAACAGCTAATCCTAGCTTCCAGCCCCCTTGAAATTTAATCTGACCAATTGAACTAAAATCTGGCCGGATGAGTAAAGCTAAACAACTTAGACAAATGATAATGTAGATCAAAATCACGATGGAGCCTCTCTTTACATTAGAAAATTGGGAACAATACGTTAGAACTAAGAGTCTGGGTCTGAAAAAGGGTTTCGTCAGGAGATTAGAGATTGGAGGTTAGAATATATTTTAAGGACCAATATTTAATCTCTACTCTCCAATCTCCTGAATTAAGGAAATTCAACTTGTAACGATCCTTTAGTGGTCAGGGTCTCCGCTGCTTTTGTCCAAATTTCTTCTAGTTTGAAAGCCGGTTCGTTCGATGCTGTGTCGAACTTGGTGAGCCAGCCGTTTCCAGTAGTTGTGCCAGGTTTCATCGGTTTCGTTGAGTTCGTTCTGAATTAAAATTAGCAGCAGTGTGGCATCATGTTCGCTTAATTCAAGAATGACCTTGCGCTCGTTCAGATTCATTTTGCCCAACTTATTGATAAAAACATAGTTACGATTCGTTGATTGCATGGTTTTGCGCTTTTAATTCGGTAGATGAAAGGGTCAATTTGTTACTAATTAACGCTTTTACCGTTGATAGTTAAGAAGTAATCTACTTTTAATTTGACGCGCATACTCTTTTAGAGAATGGGCGTTAACTGTCGTTAGTATCTCCGTATCTTCCGGTGATAGATTTAGCTCTATAAGAGCTTCAGTCGGGTTAGATAAAAGCTTGGTTCTAAAAGCAGTATTGGCGCTGGCTCTGATCAAGACATCAGAGATGGCAGGTCGATTTTGAATTGTACTCATGAACATAACTCCTATAACTTAATGTGAATGAATAATTATCCCGCATTGTCGTGAGGTGCGCCGCCAGCCAATGCGGCGATTATCATAAGCCCCAAAATAGCAATAGCTCGAGCTTTTTGATTGTTCATTAAGTCAGCAGCCATCAGTTTAATTCTTAAAGTCATTGAAAGTTCTCCTTTTGATTGACCAATTACTGTATGAATTTTTATCGTATCAGTAATTTATCAGAAAGGGTCTGACATCTCTCAGTAATACTATACGAAAAAAGCCCTTCAGAGGGAGTATACTACTCCCTCTGAAGGGCTTTTAAGCGCTTATAATTAATAGTTTAGATTAGTTTACAAGCTGGATCTGTTTATTGGCTATCACTTGTTCGTACAGTCTTACTGTCACCGGATCAGGTGGCGCATTGAATTCCTGTTGTAACATTGTACGTAGATTTGTATAGTGGGCGTGTAGTTGATCGTGTAGGCCGAGTTGAACATAAGCCTTAAAAGCTGCGCGGTGCAGATCCTCTCTAAAATAGTCGCACATCAAGCCCTGATTAATAATTCTTAGCGCTTCTTGCGACGAACTTTGTTCAAGTAATTTTTCACTGGTCAGTTTAACGACCCGTAGAAAATTGGCCTCAAACCAGGTCTGATATTGCAGGCCCCATTCACTTAATTCAAAACCGGCCAAAAATTCGCCACGATATAAGGAAATCAATTCCTTTTGAAGGGTTAATGCCTCATCAGGGGCCGCTTGTGGAATCCGCTCCAGCAGTTTTTCAAAGGCCGTAGCATCACACCATTCTAAATATTTGGGATTGATCTGATAGTAATCGTCTTTAACGATAATATAATCAGGAGCGCCAAAAATAGTCTCCCTAACCCTTCTAAGCGTTTGGTGGAAGGTTGAGGAGGCTTTGCTGGGTTCTAAATCCGGCCACAAAGCCGTGGTTATCTCACTCCAGCGGCACCCACCATCACGGCCTTCTAACATCAAGTATGCCAAAAACTCCGGCATTTTGCGGATTCGGCCCCGTTGACTAAATGATCGATGTTTATCTTCCACAATAATTGTTGGTGAGCCAAATAAAAAGGCCTGCATGCCGAGATTAGAAGAAGAATCAATCGCCTCCGTCTCACTCTGCCTAAGCAGTAATCGAACGTGGTCTTTAAATTCAACAGACTCATCTGGCTGGTAAAGGGCATATCGTAAGAGCGGCCGGACTTCAGATATAATTAAACCTAATCCGGGCGCCGAACCGCCTAACCTCATAGCCAATTTAAGGCTTTCCTGTAATTGTTTTTGGGCTGCCGAAACTCTAAGATCAAGCAGTAGACCATAGGCCCACAAAAGGCTTACTTTGGTTTGTTCAACT
>ERZ795053.6226-NODE-6226-length-11974-cov-4.632436_pt1 | contig 11974 bp, 10 predicted proteins | sample MGYA00375137_ERZ795053 | MGnify/ENA primary metagenome ERZ795053 (study PRJEB30182, sample SAMN05720284) | activated sludge metagenome | isolation source: Anaerobic digester | place: Hong Kong | collected 2014-12-17 ... | reverse complement strand
TTTTAAGCTAAACAGGATCAGCCGATAAATAGATTATTTTGCTGATCCTGAAAGGAAAAATTTTGAAAAAACTATTAAGCATCTTTATTTTTTTTTGTGTTACCGCAAACGCGGAAACCATGTTTTTAGCTGGCCCCTATGGCGGATTCAGCAGCAATACGCAAAATCTTGAAAACAACATAAAACTGGAAGAAACCGCATCTGTTTTCGGACTCTACACCCAGGTTATTAACCCTGAACTGTTTCAAATTAACAATTTTCTGTACCACTCCCCCGACATTAATGATACTAAAATAACGGGCAACCATTTTATCGCGGACTTTTATCCCTACTCCTTTACGATTGGTTCTTTGGCTGTTGGCGCCGGAATGAACTATCTTTCTACCGACACATCACGCGATGACTTTAAAATGGATCAAAGCGTTGTAACACCTTACGCCCGACTTGGCCAAAACGTAATCTTCGGTGAATCGACAAATCTTCGTATTTTTCCCTGGATAGGTTTTGGTAAAAAATACTCCGAAAGCGAGGGCTCTTTTACTTTCAGCCCCGCCGAGGGAGCTCCATCGACAACTGTTCCTCTTGAGAGCGATACCGACGAAAATGTTTTTCTTACCGGTATTAATTTACACTTTACCTTCGACCGTTATTTTTGTGTTCAATTTAAATACCTTATTGATAGAAATCTTAAGACCGAAACAAATAACTATTCACTATCGGCAATACTTAATGCTTATGTACATAAACACGCCGGTATCTCTTACCGCTTTATGTACAACGAATATACTACCGGAGAAGATATTATAAATATGGTTGGTATATTTTACAAGTACTGACAGCAGTCAGTACTGTATAGTTTCTTTCGGGTTAAAAATAAAAACCGGAGAAGGAGTATGGATCTTAAACAGTTTCAATTTACAGAACACCTTATTGAACGTTTTAAAAACGAGAACCATATTCCTGTTAACTTTTACAACCGGTTCGGTCAGATACTTATTCATAAAAAAGAGAACGCGTCAGTTCATGAGGTTAACCAGCTTTTAAAATTCCAGGGTACCGGAATCTATTATGATCAAAATGATTACGATACCCTGACTGGTAAAAACAGAATTTCCCCTTCGTCCGCCGGCTCAAAACAATGTATACCAAAGGGATTAACCGATACAAAACTTTTTTCGCAACAAACAGCAGACAGACTGGCAGGATTCACATCTGAACTTTTTGATCGATTAAAAAAAGAGAGCATCGATTCTGTAACCGCAAGAAATGCCGCCGCGTTGCTGTCGGATATTTTCACAGACTTTGCCAGACAGCCTGATGCCATGACAGGACTATTAAATATTCTTGAGCTTATGAACGCAAGTAATGATGAGTATGAGGTAATACTAGCAGTTAAGCGTACTGTAATCTCTATGGCGCTTAAAACACGGGGTATGCTTGCTGTCAGCAACGACGAGCGGAAAAGACTCAATGACGAGATCACAACAGTTATGATAGCTTCACTGCTGTCTGATATCGCTTTTCTTAAAATGGATCTTCCCCGAGACAGAAAGTTAACACCTCAGGAATATGTCAAAATGAAGCGCCATCCGCTTATTTCTTATCTTATGATAGCAAACGAACACGCCCTGAATCATAACGCTAAACATCTGGTACTTTTCCAGCACTACCGTCAGAAAGACAAGCCTAACAACTACCCCGACATGTTTTTAATACAGAGCGAGTTAAAAAAAAGACTTTCAAAAATCAGCGATACCGCCTTGCAGCTTCACGCGCTTAAAACGGGGGCTATCTATTCGCATAATGCCAATATTACCGGAATAGCATCAAAGTTTTCTTATCTGACCACTCCGACACCATACAAAAAAAGCTACTCGGCAATAGACGCAGTACGCGCTATTATTAACAACGCCACATTCACCTATTCAAATCAGGCAATACGCGAGTTTCTTGACTATTCGGCAATAAGTCTTTGTGATAATAATGAGATTATACAGTCAGGGGATATTATTATTACCGAAGCCTCTTCTTTTGACGGGGGCAAGAACTACGAAATCTGCATGGTGATGGAGAGTTCCCGATTTCAAAGTCGCCCCGTAATAAAGAGATTTGCCACACTCTCGCCGCACATAAAAACCAGACCCAAAACTGCTTTCGCTGATTTTAACCTGCTCTCAATAGAACCGGACAAACGTCATGCCGACATTGATCTTAACCGCGACAATTCCAGATTCATAGCTTATGTAATCGACCCTGAATACGATCCGGCGCTTTTTAAGGCCGCCACATCTTTAATTAGCCAAACCTGACCCGATACACTTTGAAGCCAAGCCCGGCAAGTTATCACCATATTCTAGCGCTGATATAGTATTGACAGTGCCGGATTGTACAAAATAATGGCGGCAGCATTTAACCAGTTAACTTAATAACATTATAGACGAGAGAATTTATGAGTAATCCCGAAATTACAAAAGAGATAAACCGCCGGCGAACCTTCGCAATAATTTCACACCCTGATGCGGGCAAAACAACACTGACAGAGAAACTTCTTCTTTACGGAGGAGCTCTTGAGCTTGCCGGATCCGTAAGCTCCAAAAAACAGAGCGCGACATCATCCGACTGGATGGAACTCGAACGTAAACGCGGCATTTCGATATCTTCGACTGTTCTGCAATTCGAGTATAACGGCTATAAACTTAATCTGCTGGATACTCCCGGCCACAGGGACTTCTCGGAAGACACGTACCGCGTGCTGATGGCCGTTGATTTTGTCATTATGGTTATTGATGCCGGAAAGGGTATCGAGAGTCAAACCCTTAAATTGTTTGAAATATGCCGCAAACGGGATGTTCCTATTTTTACTTTCATCAACAAACTGGACCGTCCCTCGCGACCGCCTCTTGATCTTATTGATGAACTTGAAAAAGTGCTTAATATTCATGCTTACCCGGCTAACTGGCCATTAGACAACGGCCCCGACTTTAAAGGTGTTTACGACCGTTTAAAAAAAGAGTTTAATCTTTTTGAACGTGTCCCCGGAGGTTCGTACCGGGTACCAGTTTCTCTTCACGATGCTTCTGACCCCTTTATTAAAGAGATGCTTCACGCGGAAACCTACAAAGAGATTAACGAAGAACTTGAAATGCTTGATATAGCGCAGGAAGGTTTCAATGAAGAAGCTGTTCTTGCAGGACACACTACTCCCGTTTTTTTTGGGAGCGCGGTTAACAACTTCGGTGTCGAACTGTTACTTAAAAATCTGATTGAATATTCATGCCCTCCAATGCCCCGCTATATAGACGGTGAAGCATTCCCTATGGAAAGTCCGGTCTTTTCCGGTTTTGTTTTTAAGATACAGACAAATATGAACCCGCAGCACCGGGACAGAATGGTTTTTGCACGGATATGCTCGGGTGTTTTTCACCGCGACATGTCAGTTTTCAATACTCGAAGCCGGAAAGAGGTACGGCTGGGAAGCTCACACAATATTTTCGGGAGAGACCGTGAGATTGTGGATACAGCCTATCCGGGTGATATTATTGGTTTTATAACAAATGCCGATTTTACAATTGGCGATACAATAAGTTCTGATGCCTCAATATCCTTTAACGAAATCCCAAGATTTGCTCCTGAGTGCTTTGCCTATCTTTTAAATACAACCATGTCGGCGGCTAAATCCTTTCGAAAAGGGCTCGATCACCTTCTTGCCGAGCACATCGTTCAATCTTTCTTTTTGAACAATAATTTCGGGCAGCCTCTGCTCGGGGCTGTTGGTCCTCTTCAGTTTGAAATAATGCAGTACCGGTTAAAAGATGAGTACGGAGTCGAAACCCGACTGGAAAACAAACCATGGCAGGTAATGCGCTGGCTTCCTTGCGGTATTACCGGAGCAGAGATTGAAAGCTCTTTACCATACAATTCGACATTCGGCTGTGACGATCAAAAACGGGAAGTTCTTTTTTTTCAAAACGAGTGGGGATTAAAATCATTTATAAAAGATAACCCTGAAATAGAACTTTTCGATACACCCCCGGTAAAAGAAGATTAAAGAGGATAATCATAAAATGTCAGACCCGGCAAAATATTCACCATGCGCAATATGCGGAAGCATATCGGACTATTACCAAAGCAACAGAAAGATTGACTATTTTTTATGCCCGGACTGCCGGAGTCTCTTTATGAATCCGTCCTCAAGACTGACAAAAGAGCAGGAAAAAGAGCGGTATCTTCAGCACAACAACGATGTAAATGACCCAAGATATCAAAAATTTGTTAAACCGGTGGTCGACCATATACTTGAATTTTTCACAAAAGAGAAAAAAGGTCTGGATTTCGGCTGCGGAACCGGGCCTGTTATATCCAAAATGCTGTCTGATTCCGGCTACACGACATCACTTTACGATCCTTTTTTTTACCCCGGAAACAGTGCGTTAAAAGATACATACGATTACATAATCTGCTGTGAAGTCGCGGAACACTTCACAAACCCGTCAGCCGAATTTGCACTTCTGCACTCTCTTTTAAATACTGATGGCCAGCTTATTTGCATGACCGAGCTTTTTACAGACACAGTGGACTTTGAGAAATGGCACTACAACAACGACCCTACTCACTATATCTTCTATCAAAAAGAGACACTCGCATACATTCAGAAAGCCGTCGGATTTAAATCTTTCAAAACCGACGGGCGGCTTATTGTTTTTTATAAGTAGCCGGCAAAAACGGTTGCTAAGAACCAGCCTGTGCTTTATAATAATACTGCATTACCACTTGTTTTCCCAGTCAACAGCAGCAGTCAGCTTCATTAAAATAAAAAGTGCAGCAACTGAGGCTAGTGTAATCATAAGTACTGCCTCGTTGTTATACGATTACGTTATCTCTTCCAATCAAGTGCAAGATTACAAAGAATTTAAAAAACAATTGCATTATTTTTTTTATCTTTTATAATCTGTTTTAAACAGTTTTCAGGATAATTTGTGAAAAAATCAATATTGATACTTTTATTCATCTTTTTTTCTTGCGGCAGCTACGATTCAGCTATTTTTGATATCGCAAGCGGCAGCATTAATCTCTCCGAATCTAATCTTGAATCAGGAAATATAATATCGCATATTACGTACGTAAAAGACCGTTACATTAGAGAATTACCCAAAGAAAGTTCCATAAAAACGATATCATTTACTCCTAAAGAACTAAAAAGCAGCACAATTGAACAACTTGAACCCGGAACGTATATATTCACACTCTCAATTCCCGAATCCGCTGGAATCACTGTTTTTCGATCACCATTTTTTAACACAAGCTGTAATGTTTTTGTAGACAGAAGGCTGCTCGGTTCTTTTACAGAACGCAATATTCACCATCCGCAAAAAAGAGCGGTAACAATCCCTTCTGCCGGAACAGTTACAGTCGCAATACACCTGTACGGAAAACTTGGTGAAAATGATTTCGAATCTTTTTCCCTGGAATCACTAACTCTAACACAGCAAAAATCAATCCGTTATATACTATTGTCCGTAATGATAATTCTGCTGTTACTTGCAAATTCATTTTCACATATAAAAAATCTGAAAATTCAAAAACGCGAGATTCAACTTCTGTTTTCCGCAATAGCGCCAATTCTTGCATCTTTACAGATAGCCCTGGTAACCGGTTTTTTTATGGAAATCTCCATTCCGAACACCATATTTCTCCGGCTCTATTATCCGCTTGGGGCTCTTTCAATTATCTGTCTTATAATTTCACTGTACCATATTCATTTGTCTGCAATAGACAAGAAGCTTGTTATTATCTCTTCAGTCACCTTTTTCTTTATAACTCTTCTTCTTATTATACCGCCGATTGTGTCTCTGGCATACATTATCCCGGCAATTTACACGATTCTACTTGTTCTGTTTATCATTATGGCAGTTACTGTGGTTAAAACTGATGTCTTTGAAAACAGATTTCAAACACTGCTTTTCATTATATCAGTTATTCTACTGACTTTAGGAGTAATTACGGACGCATTTTCTCCACTTTATCTGTACCATTCCCGTTATGTTTATCAGGCAACACTTCTTCTGTTTATGATAATACTAATCAGCCCCGCTCATAAGAAACTTACTGGCTGTTTCGCGTCTGAACAAAAACTTACCCAGGAACTGGCAATAAAATCGGCCAAGCTTGTAAAAGCAAACTTTGAACTTAAAGTATTAAACCAGAACCTTGAAGAGACCGTAAACATCCGTACTAACGAGTATAAAAACGCCTTAAGCAGTGTAGAAGCAACACTGCGGGAACTTGAAAAAGCTCACGCGTCTATCGAGCACGATCTGGTTATGGCATCCAATGTACAAAGACTCTATTTCAGCGAAAAAATACCCCGTGTAAAAGGATGGGAAATCGCTTTTATATATAACCCGATGCATCAGGTTTCAGGAGACATGTACGATTTTTATGTCAGCAATAATACCTTATTAGGTGCCACTCTTTTTGATGTTTCGGGGCACGGTGTGCAGTCAGCCCTGATAACAATGCTTGCCAAGAATCTTATCTCTGAGCTTTACTACAAACTGTATGAAAAGCCTGCAGGAACAATACTGGAAATTATAAACAAACGGCTTATAGAAGAAATAGGGAGCATCGAAAACTATATGACCGGCGTACTTATGAAAATAAAAGAGAACTCCATAGAAGTGGCAAACGCGTCGCATGCAAATATTCTGCACAGATCGCACTCCAGCAACACTGTCAGGGAACTTGCACCAAAAATGAGCAAAGGAAACTTTTTAGGTATCGGCATAATGGATGAACCATACGGAACAGACACTTATCTGATTGAAGAAGATGATTCTCTGTTGCTTTACAGCGACGGGCTTTACGAATACCGTCATGACGGAGTATTATTGACAAGAGAATTTGATTTAATTAAAGAGAATCTTATGAAATGTAAAAAATATCAGTCGGCACAGTCTCAGCTTGATCAAATATTAAAGTCGCTCTCAATAAGCGAAAAAAAGACACTCGGGGATGACCTGACAGTAATATTACTGAAAAAAGTACAGGACTAAGAGCGTTGAATCTCATCAAACGAGTTGTAAATGGAGAAGTACTTATCTGCTGATGTAATCTTCATGATTTGAAAAATATTGTTCGGAATATTAAAAAGAGCGAAAGATTTACTTTCAAGAGCCATCTGTTTGCTTAAAACTGCCAGCACACCAAGACCGGAAGAATCTATCACCTTTACCTTTTCAAAGTCAATGGCAATAAAATCGTTCTCTTCCGATAAGGGGAAAAGCGTTTTTTTGATTTCCGCTGCATTGTAAAGATCAATATTTTCAGGCATCTCTACAATTACATATGAATTTTCTACTCTTGTGTTTAACATAAATCTTATATATAAAATTATATTGCCAATGTAAAGCAAAAAACGGTTTTGCAGCAAAATTGCTTAATGAAATTTTCCACAGGTGCTCCGGAGCATACAAAAACCGGGAATTGCACCTGTTTTTTGACATAAAGCAGCCCGCTGAAGAAACAATATATTCAAAACGGCAAAAAAAACTGCCCCGGGGGAGGGGCAGTAACAAGGTGGTCACTTCTAAATTAAGGAGGAAGTTTCTATAAAAAGCCGTGTTCTGTTTTGATAACTGTAATTATGATCGGTGTTACAGCTTCACAGCCTTTTATAGCAATGATCGGAATAGTTAGTTAAGCATACTATTTAATAGCTCATTACACCCTATACAACAAAATAAAAGCAAAATTAATGCCAAAAAAAGTATGAAAAATAGATTTTTTTAATAAAAATTGAAAATAATATTATTCTAAATTCTCCGGGCATAGCGTATTGCAAAATAAATTGACAAAACGGCCTTCTAAACAGTCGAATGGTATTATCATTTTGGGAGGTACGTTCATGACACTTCATGAAACGGCACAGCATTCAAAAAAAGCATCTATATATCTTGCTTCGAAAGATGAAAATTCGAAAAACAGCGCCCTTGAGACAATCGCTCAGCAGCTTGATTCCCGCCGGGAAGAGATCAAGGCGGCTAACAGTACAGATATCCAGCGAAGCAAATCAGAAAACCTGGCGCAACCACTGTTAAAACGGCTGCTCTTTGATGATAATAAAATTGACCAGACAATTGCCGGTATAAAAGACCTTGTTACCCTTAAAGATCCGGTTGGCAAAACCCTTCTCTCAACCGAACTTGACACAGGGCTTGAACTTTACAAGATCAGCTGCCCAATAGGCGTAATAGGTGTAATTTTTGAATCCCGTCCCGATGCTCTGGTACAGATCGCCACACTTTGCCTTAAAAGCGGCAACGCTCTTCTTCTTAAAGGCGGAAGCGAGGCCATGGAGACAAACCGTATTTTGGCAGATATCATCTATAATGCTTCACTTGAGGCCTCTATGCCCGAAGGCTGGCTGTATCTTCTTGAAACCCGATCCGAAGTTAAAGAGATGCTCTCTTTAGACGACAGCATTGACCTGATAATTCCCCGTGGTTCTAACGAGTTTGTAAAATATATAATGGATAACTCTAATATTCCTGTTCTGGGTCATGCTGATGGAATCTGTCATCTTTATATTGACAAGGATGCTGACCCCGAAATGGCGGTAAATCTTACGATTGACTCAAAAGTTCAGTCGGTAGCTGTATGTAACGCGTTAGAGACCCTTCTTGTACATGAGGATATTGCCGAAATCTTCCTGCCCGCAGTCAGGAAACGCTTGGACGAATCTGGTGTTGAGATTACAGGATGTGATAAAACCGCACGCATAATCGAGTGCGAAGCTGCTGATGACGACACCTGGAAAAACGAATATCTGGACTATAAACTCTCAATAAAAGTTGTGTCTTCTCTGGAAGAAGCTGTTGACCATATTAACTGCTATGGATCAGGACACACAGATTCTATTGTTACAAATAACGGGCATGCAGCCGGCATTTTCATGGATCTTGTCGACTCAGGTAATGTCTTCTGGAACGCCTCGACCCGGTTTTCGGACGGATTTGTGTACGGCTTTGGCGCGGAAGTCGGAATAAGCACAAACAAGATTCACGCACGCGGCCCGGTAGGTCTCGAAGGTCTTCTGATATACAAATATAAACTGATAGGCCGGGGTCACGTACGTGCCGATTACACTGGCGGATCAAAGAGATATACTCACAATCCAATAAACAAACCGTACCCCCATAATGACTAAACAAATACTTCGCTGCCGGTTAAAACGTAACCGGCAGCGGATTGAATTTGTTTACAGGTGAACCAACAAACCGGACAAGCCATTTTCACTTATCAACATAATAATTTAAATGAATTATATTATAACCAGCATCCAGGCGAACTGCTCAAATCCTGACAAATTTGTTCTTTCTTGATTATATCTTAAATCCGACTCCAGCAATAATCATTAAGCTCTTATAGCTGTTACCAACAACATCTTTTTCTTTATATGATTTGTCTCCGCTTTCGGTATCGATAAAATACGATGAGCCCCTCTTTTTTGGGACATATTCCGAATGGCAGCTTATAAAAAAGGAAAGCTTTTTTGTTGCGAAATATGATATTTTCGGTTCGACGAGGTAGTATTTCAAGCTTTTAAAACTGTCATAAAAATCGATAGACCGCATTACATGTGAATCTTTAGCATCAAGAGTTCCGACACAACTGTACCGTAAATTCAGATCCAGCCTTAGCTTATTATAAACAAAAGCAAGCCCCAAACTTGCAAACGGAAAATGATATTTTAATGTATAAATAATTGCCGTTCCATAAACTTCCTCCTTTGGTGCTATTGGAGGATACTTGTAATAACCGTCATTTGCGTGCAAACTGACACCCGTATATCCATAGCCAATACCGGGTGTCAGAATAAAGCTACCAAATAAAAGGTTGTAACCCGCAATGAACCCGTAATTGGCATACCTATTGACAATAGAATCATGTCTGGAATAGTGTGTTTTATCCGAAGTTGTACCAACCCAATCCGAGTTTTCGACATTGCCGTCGAGCGATTTAAATGAATTCTTAGCATATCCGGTTATAACCATGTTTTTCCAGCTTGCATTAATGCAAAAACAATGCACTAAAAAAGTATTGTTTTCCCAGTCAAGCTGACTAACCGTTCGGGATTTGTCATATACATACTCGTTAACATTCGTTTGAGCAAAACCGGTACCAGTTGTTATCAAAAAAGACAAATTTCCTTTTTTTACCGTCGCACCATCTTCCTCTGCCAAAAGATTATTATCAATCAGAGCAAGCAATAAAATCAATATCAGGACTTTTCTCATTTGCTTTCATCTATTTTGAATTTTACTACGCTCATGTCATCAGGGTTGACACGATAATAGTTATCACCCTCATCACCTGAGATATCAAATTCCGAACACCAATAAAAACCGTTTTTATAAATTAAGGTACTATTATGCGGCAAAATAGCTTCGGCGACAATCTCTTTAGTTGCCATATCTACTTTAAAAAGCACAGTTTTTGAAAATCCAAAATCATTTGCAAGATAGGCGTAGTCATCGACAATTACACCTAACGCGACTACTGAACCCTGATTTATAAAATCATAAATAAGCTCAAGCTCTCTGTTTTCAAAATTGATAATTTTGTAATACTTTATTCTTTTATTCCCGGTACTCATATCGTTACCTACGATTGCTATTGTATTATCTTCAAGCTCCTGGTTCCGTTTATTAGACTGTATCATCATTATATAATTTTCAGATCCAACTCTTTTGAAACCTCCAATATACTCTGTATCATCATATGTAAACCTGGTTCCGTTTGTATAACTAACCCAACTCAACTCATCGTCTCCAGGCTGTGTATTATCAATTACATACAGATTATTCCTGAAGAATATCGGAGTTTTACCAAAAGAGGCATATGTCTTCTTTTTTTCGGATTTTCCGGTCTCCATATCATAGAGCATCGTATCGTGACCACCACAAGGACTGCCAACCAATAAAAGATTCCTTGCGTGTGAATCAAGCTCAGGAAAATCATTATAATACTTAATTTCGTCAACCTTTCCAGTCTCTATATTTAGCCTTAACAGTAACGCGTATTGAGAATCCTCAATATTTTCCATTGTTACGTAATAGTGTTTTTTATAATGTACACCCTTGCCAAGCTCATGATCTTTTGTCGTAAAGTCGTATACAGCAAGCTGCTTCGCGGTTAATGTATCAATAGCAACCAACTTGTTAAAGGTAGTCTGTAAAACAAGAACATCATCACTATATTCTATAGAGTCAAACTGTTTGGGATAATCCCTTTTTATATCTATATCATTTAATAGACCACAGCTGTTTATCACGACCCATGTAAGCAAAACAGATAATATCAAAATTAGTTTTTTGATTCTGGTTATCATTATTATCACCCGGTTATTATTTTAAGTAAAGCGGCCTTACGGCCGCGTTTATTAATATTCATAATCCGTTAATCGTAACTCTTGTGCAACAGCCCTGTACGTATATACTTTCTTCCACTTCGTTTTTACTCGTATTTTCAAACCCTTTAGTTTTACCGAAAGATACGGTAATTTAAAAAATCGATCCCTTATCGCGCGTTTTACATTATGTGGGGTTACAAGATAATGCAATTCATTTGCCCTCGTCTATCTTGTATTTATCCACACTAAGATCATCAGGGTTTATCCGGTAATAATAGATGTTACCATCATCAGGATAGCTCCAGTCATCAGACAACCAGAAATAACCGTTTTTATGTATCAAGGAAGACGAACTAACCATTGATATTTGTGACACTATATTCTTGGTAGTCATATCGACTTTATAGAATCTTTGGTAAGAAAAATCATAATCATTAGCTAAATAGGCGTAATCACCCAAAACAACACCATAAGACACATAATCTCCTTGTCCAACAAATTCATATATTAGCTCAAGCTCTTTGTTTTCAAAATCAATTATTTTATAATACTTTATTCTTTCAC
>ERZ795053.6224-NODE-6224-length-11978-cov-4.402415_pt1 | contig 11978 bp, 12 predicted proteins | sample MGYA00375137_ERZ795053 | MGnify/ENA primary metagenome ERZ795053 (study PRJEB30182, sample SAMN05720284) | activated sludge metagenome | isolation source: Anaerobic digester | place: Hong Kong | collected 2014-12-17 ... | reverse complement strand
AAAAAAGTATCTAAATGATGGAAAGATAGTAGATTTTTACGGAGGCACAGGAAGTATTGGTATATCACTGATTAATAATAAGAACGAGCTAAAAATAGTTGAGTTAGACGAACACAGTGCTCAAATGGCAAAAGTAAATATTAAAGATTTAGATAATGCTAAGGTTTTCAGTTTATCGGCGGAGGAGTCATTAGAAAAGATTGTTTCAGACAGTGTACTTGTGGTGGATCCGCCGAGGGCGGGTTTGCATAAAAAAGTTGTTCAATCTATCTGTGAAGTTAAGCCTAAACAGCTAATCTACCTTAGTTGCAGCCCTGTTACGCAAGCTAGAGATCTCAAAGAAATTATTGAGGCTGGTTACAAAATAAAGTTTGCCCGTGGCTATAATTTCTTCCCAAAAACACCGCATATTGAAAGTCTGATAATCTTAGAGAAGTAGTATGAGTGAAGTAAAAAAAAATGGTTATAGGGGGATTTTTGATCCGGATAGATCGGATCCATTTAGGATCTCGCGCTCGAAGATTGATCTTTTTTTAAATTGTGAGAGATGTTTTTGGCTAGAGGTTAGAAAGGGCATAAAAAGACCGCCTGGTTTTCCGTTTAATATTAACTCGGCAATTGATGAGCTCTTGAAGCGAGAGTTTGATGCTTATAGAAAAGAGGCTAAAGCTCACCCTATAATGATCGAAAATGAACTTGTGGGAGTGATTCCTTTTGAGCACGAAGAGATTGAAGTTTGGCGTGAAAACTTTACTGGAATTCAGTACTTTGATGAAAAGCTAAACTTAATAATTTTTGGAGCAGTTGACGATGTTTGGGTAAACGAAGCAGGGGAGTTAATAGTGGTAGATTATAAATCTACTTCAAAAAAGAGTGAAATTACATTAGATGCACCCTGGCAAATTGGTTACAAACGTCAGATGGAAACTTACCAGTGGCTTCTTAGAAAAATTGGTTTTAAAGTTAGTGACACAGGATATTTTGTCTATGCAAATGGTGATAGTGATGCGGAAGGATTCTTTAATGTCGTAAATTTTGATACTAAACTGATTAGCTATAAAGGGGATGATTCTTGGGTAGATGAAACTTTAGCTAAGCTTAAGAAGTGTATGGAGAGTGATGAGATGCCAAAGTTTGGAAGGTCTTGTGAATATTGTCAGTATGTGGGGGAGAGATTAAAATTAACGTGGGGCAAGTAGCCTATTAGCAAAAAATAACTTAGCTATATCTGCAATATCACCTTAGAAATACGTATACCTTTGACGCGGTTGCTCATCTCTACTACCTCCGGGTCCGTAAACAGGGTCTTCGTAACCAAAATAAAAAGGAGTGGGTATTTTTCTGATTCTTGCTCCTGAGTGTCTGAGTACCGACTCATCAACTATTTTGTCTAGTCTAGCCAACTCATCTGCAAAATCATCAACTCTGGCACCAGTTATTACAGGAGTTGCTTTGACATCCTTAGATCGTTCATGATCATTGTGTTGAATGTAATTAAATGATTTTTCTTCTATTGCCATAAATATCTGATTATTACTTTCTTTGTAGATAATTATATTACATAGCTTACTGAAGTGTCAATCTTTTGAGGATGGCTTTAAGCGGTGGTATAATACTGATTTATATGTTGGATATTAAATTTATTCGAGAAAATTCGGAAGTTGTTAAAGAAGCGGCTAAGAATAAAAATGTAAATGTTGATATCGATCGACTTTTAAATCTAGATAATGAGGTAGTTTCTTTAAGACAGGCTCTTGATGAGCTACGTCAGAAGCGTAATGAGAATGCCGAGCAGATGAAGGGCGGCAAACCTTCCGATGAAGCGATAGCAGAGGGAAAGAGAATAAAAGAGGACATTGCTGAGTTCGAGGGGCGGCTAAATCCGTTAGAAGATGAGCTTTTTGAGCTGATGTATAAAGTCCCGAATATTCCGGAACCGGAAGTTCCGATTGGAGCTAGCGAAGAAGAGAATGTGGTGGTTGCTGAATTTGGCGAGAAACCAGAGTTTGATTTTGAGCCTAAAAATCACTGGGAGATTGCGCAGGCAAAAGATTGGATTGATAAAGAACGAGCTGCAAAAGTGGCCGGAGCTCGGTTTGCTTACGTAAAAGGGGAGATGTTTAAACTCCAATTTGCGCTAGTAAACTTTGTATCAGATAGATTAACAGATGAAGGATGGTTAAAGGATGTAGCTGGTAGTGCTAAACTTAATGTTTCTACAAAACCATTTGTGCCAGTTATCCCTCCTATGATGGTTAAGACTAAGCCATTTAAAGGTACGGGAAGATTAAGTAAAGAAGAGCAGACTTATCAGGTTGATGATGATGAACTTTGGTTAAATGCTAGTGCTGAACATAGTATTTGCCCGATGTATATGGACGAAATTCTTCCAGAGAATGATTTACCTGTAAGATATCTTGGTTATGCAACATCTTTTAGAAAAGAGGCTGGAACTTACGGTAAAGACATGGAAGGCATTTTGCGAATGCACCAATTCGATAAGCTCGAAATGGAGACTTTTACGACCAAAGAAAAAAGTAAGAGCGAGCATCTATTTTTAATTGCAATTCAGCAACGCTTATTAGAAGAGCTCGGGTTACATTATCAATTCTTAGAGAAATGTACTGCTGATATTGGGACTCCAAATGCTAAGGGCGTTGACCTAGAGACTTGGTTCCCTGGCCAAGATAAGTTTAGAGAAACTTCAAGTGCCGATTTAATGAATGACTTCCAGGCAAGAAGATTAAATATGAGAGTAAGACGAAATTCAGGAGAACTTGAGTTCATACACACAAATGATGCGACAGGAATTGTAATGAGCCGTATTCCACCTGCGATTATTGAGAATTATCAGACAGAGGATGGTGATGTGGTTATTCCAGAAGTTTTGAGAAAATATATGGGTGATAAAGAGAGAATCTAAGTGTATGCCACCACGTCAAGATGGATTTAAGGGAGGGGCTGGACGTAAAGGTGAGGATGGGAAAGATTTCTTATTTGTTATTGGTGCTACAATATGCGCTGTAGCAACATTTGCATACTCTGTATATCCAGACTTAAGTGATTTATTAATGGGAGGTCTTAGATATCCATAGGGTGTATAATCTGGTTTAGGAAACCTTAAGATTTAAAGGGGAGGCCAGATGGATTTAAACTTAACATTTAAGCACCTAAAAAAAGAAGAAGAGAAACTAGCTAAAGATCTAAAAAAGTATGCTGAAAATAAGTTAAGAAAAATCGAAGAATATCTGCCATCTCATGCCAAAAAGAGTGCTCGTCTAGATGCCGTGCTAGATGAAAGCGGTAAAAAGGCTATTGGTTATAAGTTTAAGTTTGAAGCTAAGCTTAAAATGCCAGAAAAAAGCTTAGTGGCTAGTTTTAATGCAAAAACAGCTGAAGAGGCTATTAATAAAGCAGAACGTAAGCTCTATGCTCAACTTAAAAAGTATAAAACTCAACACCACACTTTAAAAAAGATGGATAAAAAGACTTTGGCTAAACTTAGGAGAGTTTTGAAAAGAGGCTAACCTAGTTACTTTCTTTTCTGCAAGATCAGAAAAGAAGCAAAAGAATCTAGCCTGCAGAATCGAGAGTTCACCTTTACTTCCTAGAAGTCTATACTTGCTCGACTTAAAGTCCTCGGGCTTTGGTGCAGTGGTGAAATCTTGATTTAAGATTTTTGTATTAAGGCGAGGGATTTGGTTATTTTGAGGAGTCTGAAGTTTTTATTTTGTTTTAAGAATTCATCTGTGGCGAGTTTTGCCCCTGGTAGAGCAGGGCTGTCATAGTCATCAACTATAATTATTCCACCTTTCTGTATTCTATTCTGTATTAAGTTTAGGGAATCTTTGATTGAGGTATAAAAATCTCCGTCTAAAAAAGCAAAACTGATTTTTTTAGGGATATCTGTTTGCTTTAAGTCTTTAAACCAGGCTTTTTTAATTTTTGGCAGTGGCAGATTGGCTTTCTTAAAGTTAAGTTTTAACTGAGATTTAGTGGCGAGCAACTCTCCGCTTACAAATTCTTTACCACTGGTAGATTGGTCTACTTGTGATTTTTCTGGAAGTCCATTGAAGGAGTCGTATAGATATAATTTTTTGTTTGATTTATTTTTAATTAGTAGTCTTTGAAGAAATAAGCTGGTGGTACCAGCGAAGCAACCAAACTCACAGACGTCTCCTTCAGTATCGATATCCAGTATTTTTTGAAGTTCTTCTAAAATTACTAAGAGCTCGTCTTGTTCGATCTGCTCAGATATGATTGGATGATTTAACATAAGTTCTTTAGGGGTCATGCTATTTATTATACCTGTAGAATAAGTTATAATAACAGCTTAATATGCCAATTAGATATAGTGATAGTTTCTTTAGTCACTTTGATGATGAATCAAGGACTCTAAATGATGACAGTATAAATAGAATAATCGACGGGGATGAGAAGACTCCAGTTAATGCTGTTGGCACAAAACTTCAAGGATATGAGGCTTTAGCGAATTTGATTATTGAAAGAGATGACCACGGTGTTATAACTCTAGCAGGGTTTTATGGAATAGATTTAACGGATGCCAACCAAAGAAGAATTGCAGTAAGATTTGCTCAAAGAGAAAGAACATCTCGGCAAATATATCGGACTCGGAGAAGCTAGGTTTTATTGATTAGAAATTGTTTTTAATCTTTTGGGCTTCTTTTTCTCGATCTTCAATAGATGCTGAATTTGTTTGGTTATTGATGTCATTTGGGGAGTATAGGGGGATAAGTTTTATATGAGCATGATCCATGTCGAAACCCTCTATAAATAATCCCATACGTGCAGGGCTGTAGGTCTTTTGAAGAGCATCTGCAATGACTTTTGAGACTGGTAGAGCAAGCTGTAATTCATTTTCTGGCATGTCCCAAATAAATTGAGAATGATTTTTTGGAATTAGTACAGTGTGGCCGGGGTTGATTGGTTCTTGATCTAAAAAAGCTATGAATTTATCATCTTCGTAGATAATAACAGCAGGGATTTCTTTGTTGATTATTTTGCAGAAGATGCAGTTTGGATCTTGGTTCATGTTGTTTATTTTAAGGTCTATTATACGTTAATGTTTGCTTTTTATAAAACTTAAATGTAGACTTCTAAATTAGAAATACCTTGATATTCTGTAAATTCCATAAGATTACTATATGTCAAAAATCATCAAGGTAAAACTCATTCTCATTCTTTTTATATTCGGTTGTGTAGTGCTATCTAAGAGCACGTTTGGACTACAGACTAATATTATTCAAATAGACCTCACACCTCAGTTGACTGAAAGGACTGTCCAATATTTAGGAATAAATAGCGGAGAAAAGTATGGTTTTAACCAGCCTCCAACTGGAGATTGGACTACGACAGGAAAGACGAATGAGTATGTTGCTTATGATGTTCTTCCTGATGCAGGCCTAAGATGCTCAAACGGGTCGGAGCCCAATGTGTTATCTGTCAAAGTTAATTTTACAGTTAAAACAGTTAACCCGTTAAACTCTCTTGATGATCTATATGCTGATATGAAAATGCTAGGGAATGAAGTTCACGGAGGTGGAGGAAGTTCTTTTGAGTTTATATCTCAACCTACACAAGATCAAGGAATCTTTGAGGGTAAAACTACTTGGCCCGATGGATATATGACGTTGAGCAAGTTTCTAACTGGTCAAGATGGTTTTAGTAACAATGCTAAACCGTTTAGTCTTTATATTTATCATCACGTTTTTAGTCCCGAGGGTAGCCCACCTTCGCAAGACGAGACAATTACTACTTCTGCGCCATCTAAGGCAGAAGTAGTATTAAGCTGCTCAGTAGAAGTTGCTGATGATCTAAATCCGGAAACACCCGAATCTACAACTACTTCTCCTCAGACGCCTAATGGTGACCCTACTGGAGATGATAGTCCTGACAAAAGCAATAGTGCAAAAGCCCCTCTTACCGGTGTTGGTGAGAGTGTAGCAGTTATTATGATAGTAGTACTGGCGGCTATTGGATATATGAGCTATAAAACTTATAGAAAAAGAAAGGATAACACTATAGAAATTGTAAGATAACTTATAACTTAACGCCTGTTCCTTTTAAGTGTTGTAAGTTCCCTCGTTTTACTGGAATAGCTAGGGGCTAATACTGTAGAATAAGATTAATATTTATGAGTTATAAAAGTAAAAAGGCTGATAAAAGTCCAGTAAAAAAAACTGTTAAGTCTGTAAAAACTTCTAAAAAGAGTAAAACTGATTTAGAAATGAGAAAGGGGAGTAAAATAAATGCTCCTGTTAAGAATACAGTTAGAAAAGCTTTGGGAGATCCTCAGGAACAAGCTCTACGAAGGATGCGAAAAGTTGTCTCTAAGATTAATAAATTAGAGGAAAACTATATAAAACTAACAGATAAAAAGTTAAAAGAAGAATCTCTAAAATTAAAAGAGCGGGCTAAGAAGGAAAATCTTGATGAACTACTGCCAGAGGCTTTCGCTATTGCTAGAGAAGCTGCCAAAAGAGCCTTAGGTCAAAGACACTTTGACGTCCAGCTAATTGGGGCGATGGTACTGCATGAGGGTGGAGTGGCTGAGATGAAAACTGGGGAAGGAAAGACTTTGATGTCTGTACTGGCAGTATACCTTAACGCTTTAAGTGGTAAGGGAGTTCATGTTGTTACTGTAAATGACTATTTAGCACAGCGTGACGCCGGATGGAATGCAAAGATCTACGACATATTAGGAATGAGCGTCGGAGTAATTATTCCAGATGAATCATTTGTCTATGATGCTAAGTTTGAGAATAAAGAACATATTGATGAGCGTTTTTGGAATTTAAAACCAGCTACTCGCAAAGAAGCTTATAATGCTGATATTACATACGGAACAAATAACGAGTTCGGTTTTGACTATTTAAGAGATAATATGGTTGATGATATAAACAATCTTCGACAGAGAGATCTTAATTTTGCCATTGTTGATGAAGTCGACTCAATTTTAATTGATGAAGCAAGAACTCCTCTTATTATCTCTGCCTCTGCTGCAGAAAGTAGTGCTGGATATAGAACTTTTGCCGAAATTGCTACCCATTTTGAGTCAGAAGATTATGTCTTAGAAGAAAAGCGTCACGCTGTTAATCTAACTGATTCTGGAATAGATAAAGTAGAGAAGCTACTTGGGATTGAGAATCTTTATGATCCAAAGAACATTCAGCATATTTACCACTTAGAACAGGCTCTCAAAGCCCAAACTTTATTTAAAAGAGATAAAGACTATGTTGTATCAAAAGATGGCGAAGTAATAATTGTTGATAGCTTTACGGGTAGACTGTTGCCGGGTAGACGTTATAACGAAGGTTTGCATCAGGCAATTGAGGCAAAAGAAGGCGTAAGAGTTCAAGAAGAGAGCGTCACTCTTGCAACTATTTCTTTCCAAAACTATTTTAGACTCTATGAGAAACTTGGAGGAATGACTGGTACTGCTAAAACCGAGGAAGAAGAGTTTAACCAAGTTTATGATATGTCAGTGATTGAAGTTCCACCAAACAGAACTTTGATTAGAAAAGATCTTAATGACAGGATCTATGCGACAGAAAGAGCCAAGCTTAAGGCTATTGCTCAAAAGGTTAAAGAGTTAAACAAGAAGGGCCAACCCGTACTAATTGGTAGTGTTTCTATTGAAAAGAACGAGATGATCAGCCAAATGCTCTCGAGCGAAGGTGTTAAACATAATGTTTTAAATGCTAAGAATAATGAGAGTGAGGCATTGATTATTGCAAAAGCTGGTCAAAAGGGAGCCGTGACCCTTGCAACTAATATTGCTGGTCGTGGTACAGATATTTTACTGAGTGACGAAGTAAAGGAGTTAGGTGGGCTATTTGTATTAGGTTCTGAGCGACATGAGAGCAGAAGAATTGATAACCAGCTTCGTGGTCGTGCTGGACGTCAGGGAGATCCTGGTACGACTCAGTTCTATATCTCTGCTGAGGATGAGCTAATGCGGGTTTTTGGTGGTGAAACTCTTGCAGGGTTAATGGTTAGGCTTGGTGGTGATACCGAAGATCCTATCGAAAGAAAGTCCATCTCCAAAGCTATTGAGCGATCTCAAAAATTAGTTGAAGGCATGAGTTACGACTCTCGTAAAAGTGTTGTTCAGTATGATGATGTAATGAACAGGCATAGAAGAGCTGTTTATAGTAACCGTAAAGCTATGCTAAAAGCTGAAGATCATCCAAGGATTAAAGCTCTTATTAATGAGGCTGCGGAAGGTGGCGCAAGAGATGCCTCTAATCAGCTTGTTAACCTAGTTATATCTAAAGATAAAAGGAGTTCATTTGAGTATCTAGAAGTAGTTGATGAGCAATTTAAGCTTAGGCCTAAATCGTTACAAAAAATAAAAGAACTGTTAAGTTTAGAAGAGGCTAATCTTAATGTTGATGAGCATGATGATAATGATTATAAAAAGGGCTTAAAAAATCGAGCGAAAGCTTTAAATCCTGTTAGAATACCAAATAAAGTTTTCAATAAACTAAAGAGTAAACGTCAAAATACGGCTCTTTCTAAAAAGCGTAAGAGTGTTTCGAAAGAAATCAGGAAGATTTTATTAGAATCGTTTAATGAGGCAGTGGATAAATTTGCCAAAGATTTAGATGACGAGATTGTTTTTGGTTATCAGAGGCTGGTTTATCTACAAATTTTAGATGAGCTTTGGATGCAACACTTAGAGAATATGGGGCATTTAAGAGAGGGGATTGGTTGGAGAAGTGTTGGTCAGAAGGATCCTCTTGTAGAGTACCGTTTTGAAGGACAGAGAATCTTCGAAGAAATGATGAGAAACTTAAGAATGGAGTTGAGTCATGCTCTTGTATCTGTTAATCCTAAGATGGCGGCTAACCAGAAGCTTGAGACTGAGCTTACAAAGGCTGCTGGACACGCTATTGATAACGCTGATGAAATTAGTAGCTCTCAAAAGGAGTTTGAGGCAGATGATTTTAAGGGCACAGTAAAGGTTATTGAAATGGCTGGTTCACCATCCGCTGAAGATAAAGATAGTATATCTATTAATAGGCCTAAAGCATCTCAGCAACAGAAAAAGAGTAAAACAAAAAGTTCTCAGCAAAAAGCTAGAAAAAAGCAAAGACAGAACAAGAAGAAAGCTAGAAGGTAGAAACTTAAAGAAGGGGTTAGGATATGGAACACCACGTTGAAGAAGTAAAACTAAAATGCGGTGCCAAAGGACTTTTAATAGATGTCCCCGGTGCTCCAGTATATTGTATGGAGATTTGGTTTAGAGGTGGGGATGCATATACAGAATCAAAGGAGAAACAAGAAACTGCTCACATCTTAGAACATCTTGCATTTGGAGCAAACTCTCAGCAAAATAGCTCTGCCGAAGTTTATAGATTCATATCAAAAAATGGAGCTGATCTCAATGCAACAACCTCTAATAACTTTTTGTCTTATAGAATATATTCTCCAGATTTTGACTGGGAAAGGCTTTTAAAGCAGTTAGTGGTACAGGTTACTACTCCAAAGTTTTTAGAAAAAGAATTTAAAGCTGAGTTTGGAAATGTAAGAGAAGAGATGCAGCTGAGATCTAATAATAAATGGAATGAGTTGGGATGTTTAATGAATCAAAGATTTGGATGGGAGCTGAGTGATACTTATATGCAAAAACTTAGCCTCATGGATAATGTAGGACTAGAAGATATAAAGAAACACTATACAAAAGTACATAAATCTAAGAATGCAGTATTCTTCGTAGCTGGTGACTTAGGAAAAGAACGATCAAAAATACTAACCATACTTAATGGTCTAGATGTATTGAATAAGGGCACTAAACTTAAGTTACCAAAGGAACCAAAAATAGTATCATATCCGACAAATCCTGTAGTAGTAAAGAAAAGTGATGTTCCGAATATATATTTTAGTATTGAAATGTATGCTGAATATAAAAAAAGAAACAGAGAGTTAGTCGAAACTGAACTATCAATATTGAGCAAAGTTTTAAATGGTGGATTCCACTCAAGGATATTTGGTAAAGCGAGAGAAATGGGAATAATTTATAGTATGGGTAGTACCGAGGATACATATAGGTCACAAATGTATTCTTTTGATATATATGCTCAGGTAAGTGTAGAGAACATGGATAAGCTTTTAAAATTAATAGTTAGTGAGTTGAAAGATGTAAGTCTTAATGGCTTAAGTAAGGAGGAGGTAGAAGAGGCGGTACTCTCCTGTAGAGGTTCTCTTAGAATGAGTAACCAGACAGCAGGAAGCATCCTTGCTTGGTATCGTAATACTTATATACAAGGTGAAGACGAAAGAGTATATAACTTTGAAGATATTGATAAGTGGTATGATGAGGTTACTCCAGAATCTATTCAAGAATTGTTTGTTAATTTGATTAAAACTAAGAAGTGGGGGGCTGGTTTCTTGGGCAATGTTACTGAGGCTCAAACTAAAAAATGGAACAAAAAGTTGGCTGAAATCTTTGAGAATTAGAGATACTTGGTCTGTCGCTGGGGCTCAGGATGACATAGGTGTGGTAAACCATGTCATTCGACATGGTAAACTTAAGGTTAATGGAGACTGTAGAAATTGTTAAGGAACTTTGGTCTAGGCTTAACAAGTTAGAAGTAGAGCTTGAACTAGAGGATAGGCAAAAACGTTTAAAAGATGTTAGATCAAAACTAGCTGATCCGAATATTTGGGATAAGCCTAATGAAGCAACAGAGCTAACAAAAGAAGAAACTTCTTTAAATAAGGTTATCGAGCCTCTCTTAAAACTAGAAGCTGATCTCAAAGCTATTGAAGATTTTGTTGGGATTGGTGAGGATGAGATTTTATTAAACGAAATCGAGCATATGCAAAAAGATTTAGGTGATCTTGAGGTTTTTGCTAAGTTTAGCGGCCCTTATGATGGTCATAATGTAATTTTGAGTATTAGATCTGGTGCAGGTGGTGTAGATGCCGAAGACTGGGCCTCAATGTTACTCAGAATGTATTTAAAATGGGCGGATAAAAACTCTAGTAAATTTAAAGCAAAGGTAATTGAAGAGAGCAGGGGAGAGGATGGTGGTCTCAAGTCGGCTTCTATAATAATTACTGGTGAAAATTCTTTTGGAGTATTAAAGAACGAAGATGGAGTACACAGGTTAGTAAGACTGTCTCCATTTAATAGTGGTGGAACACGTGAGACTAGTTTTGCAATGGTCGAAGTCTTGCCAGAGATTGAAAGACCGGATGAAGTGGAGATTAATGAATCTGATTTAAGAATCGATGTATTTAGATCGGGAGGCAATGGTGGTCAAAGTGTTAACACTACTGATTCTGCAGTTAGGATTACACATCTTCCGACTGGGATTGTAGTTAGTAACCAGAATGAACGATCTCAGCTACAAAATAGAGAAGTCGCTATGAAGGTCTTAAGGTCACGACTGGCCTCCCTAATGCTAGAGCAACATAAAGAAAAAATTGATGAGTTAAAAGGACCAAACGAGCAGGCAGCTTGGGGAAATCAGATTAGAAATTATGTATTGCATCCTTATAAATTAGTAAAAGACCTAAGAAGTAATAAAGAGACATCAAAAATTGATTCAGTTTTAAATGGAGATTTAGAGGAGATCTGGTAGAATATATGATTATGGTTAAGTTCAAAAAGTTAGATAATAAAGGTTCTGCAAATCCACTTTTGTTAGGCTTAATTGCTTGTGGTATTTTGCTTGTGGTAAGTTTGATTTTTGGTCTGAGCCAAATGTCAAAAGTGAGCGATTATAAAAAAAATTTTGACAGTAAGGTTAGCGAAGAAGTAGCTAAGCAATCTCAGGTAATATCAGAGCAAAAGCAAGCTGAGTTTGACGAGAAAGAAAAAGCTCCTTACAAGTTTTGGACTAGCCCTACTCAATATGGATCAATAAAAGTGGGATTCCCAAAAACTTGGAGCTATTATTTAGCTTTAAATGAAGCAAGTAGTTCTGGAGAGCAGATAAATCTATATG
>ERZ795053.6223-NODE-6223-length-11978-cov-4.410551_pt1 | contig 11978 bp, 7 predicted proteins | sample MGYA00375137_ERZ795053 | MGnify/ENA primary metagenome ERZ795053 (study PRJEB30182, sample SAMN05720284) | activated sludge metagenome | isolation source: Anaerobic digester | place: Hong Kong | collected 2014-12-17 ... | reverse complement strand
ATAGTACCGGTATTAATTCATATGTTTTTAGTAACTTACCACATTTCTCACAGTGAGATCCTTTAATAAAGATATCTGGATATTTATATCCGTTATCTATTCTATACAGTAGTGCATTTAAAAAACTTGCTATTACTAATCCAAAGAGAAATATTATGAATGTAAAATATATATGCATATACCCATTATATATATTTTTATGAAATTGAAAAGGAAAACCCCCTCGAAATGAGGGGGCTAAAATCAAAAATATTATCAATATTACTCGTTATCTTGTGCTTAACCAAGCACCATCCCAATCAGAACCACTTGCTGTTGTAGTACTAAAAACAGTCTGAATAGCAGGATCTAAATCAGCATAACGATTATTCTTCCCGGTAATAGCTGGTGTAAAACCGTCGGCACCAAAACCGTTTCCATTACAGTATATTTCACCATCCTCTTTCCCAGCGTTTTCTGTCGAAATTCCTCGAAGAGAAACACAAACTAGAACTGCCTGGTCTCCACCATCACCTCCAACAAAATACCAGTATGTAGCTTCAGAACCACCATCAAAAGCATCTTTATCTATATATGGGACTAGAAATCCATCAGCTTCTCCTACTGGACCAACTAATAACTCAGGAGTACAAGTAGTTCCAGCTCCACAATCTCCATCATTAGAAGGATACTCTCTTTCATCGGTATAATATGCCTGAAGTGAGGTAAATAATTGGTCTGCAGCATTTTGATGTGCTACATCATTTGCCCTATTGATAGCAAATCTACCAGCAGTGATACCTACTACCATAAGGATAATGATAATACCCATTACGATAAGCATCTCTACTAGTGTAAAACCTGAATATTTTCTATTCATTAGTTTAGATAAAATAAAAAATTATTTAATTAATATATATATAACTTATACGATTAAATTCTTAATGTCAACTACCATACCCATAACCTCTGAAAGTTGGAACATAGGAGTATATACACCCAAAGCTATAAAAGCTACAGCAACACCCATAATTACAAGGAAAATAGGCTCTAGTAAAGAAGACATATTCTCAGTAGCTTGATCAACCTCCTCTTTGTAATATTGAGAAACTTTTGCTAATACTGTATCTAACTCACCCGTTTCCTCTCCAACTGCAATCATACTACTAACAATTAGAGGATAGTAATCACTTCTAGCTATTGGTAGGGCAAGTGAACCGCCTCTTTCAACCTCTTCCTTTGCTTGAAAGATTACCTCTTTAAACATATCGTTACTAAGGGACATTGCAGTTAGCTCTAGTGCTCTGATAATTGATAAACCACTACCAAGTAACAAACCAAGTAATCTTGTAAATTGAGCAAGTTGCATCTTAGAAACAATAGTTCCCATAATTGGAATTTTTACAATAATCTTATCCTTTGTTCTCTTTCCTTTAGGAGTATCAACCCATACCTTATACCCAATTAACAAACCAAGTAATACAATTACTATTGCCCACCAGTAGTTAATAAAGAAATCACTCATAGCCACCATTACTCTTGTAATAGTAGGTAATTCACCACCAAACTCGCCATATATATCACTCATTGCAGGAACCAATACAAGCATCATTAGTACCATAACACCAACAATAATGACTAAAAGAATAAGAGGGTAGGTGAGCGCACCTTTTAATTTACCTTGTAACTTTTTACTCTCCTCTAACTCAATAGCCAATTTATTCAAAATATCATCTAAATTACCACTAGACTCTCCAGCTTCAATTAAGTTAATTGTAACATCGTCAAACACCTCATCTGAATTTCTAAAAGACTCCGCAAGACTCTTACCTGCCTCAACAGAACTTTTTACTTGAGTAATAACTCTCTTAAACATTGGGTTGGAAATCTGTTGCTCCATTACCTGAAGCCCCCTTGTAAGGGGAAGACCCGCACCAACCATAGTTGCAAGCTGTCTCATAAAGACAACCTTGTCCTTCATTGGTACCCCACCAATATTAATCTGTCCTAATGACTCTATATCAAAAGTTGCTTGCTCTTTTACATTAACAACAACCAGTCCCTTATCTTGTAGTATCTCAACTACTGCTTGTCCATCTCTAGCTTCAATCTTTCCTTTTACCTCTTTTCCCTGATTATTTCTTGCTGAATATGTAAAGTTTGGCATATTTATTAACTCTTAAGTAATCTTAATACTTCCTCAGGAAATACTGCATACTCCTGAGCTTTTTGAACAGAAATAACACCCTCTCTAACAAGTCCAACTAAAGATCTTTCTAATGAAACCATCCCAATATCTGAACTTGTTCTAATTACATTATCAATCTGATGAGATTTACCCTCTCTAATCATATTTCTAACTGCAGGATTTGCAATCATTATTTCACATACTGCTCTTCTACCTCCCTTATCCATTGGTATTAATCTTTGAGCAACAATTGCCTCTAATATATTAGAAAGTTGTAATCTAATTTGTGCTTGCTGATTATGAGGGAAAACATCTATCATTCTATCTACTGTTTGAGCTGCACTGTTTGTATGTAAAGTAGCAAAAACTAAGTGACCCGTCTCTGCAAGTGTAATAGCTGAAGCAATAGTTTCATAGTCTCTCATCTCTCCAACAAGTATTACATCTGGATCTTGTCTTAGTGCACTTCTAAGTGCTATTGGCCAAGAGTGTGTATCATCATTCATCTCTCTTTGATCTATTAAAGATTTCTTTCCTTCAAATACATATTCAATAGGGTCTTCAATAGTTACAATATGTGCAAATCTAGTAGTATTTATCTCTTCCAAAATTGCAGCTAATGTAGTACTTTTACCATGACCCGTTGGACCTGTTACTAATATGAAACCCTGTTTTAATTTCGCTAATTCATGATAAATATTTGGTAAAAAGAGTTCATCTAAGGTTCTTACACGAGAAGGAATTAATCTAAATGCCGCAGCCATATTCTTCATTGTGTAGTATGCATTGATTCTAAATCTAGAAGGTAAATCTCCTTCGTGATAATATGCTAAATCTACCTCTCTGTTTACCTCTAAAAGCTCTCTTTTTTCTTCGCTTAAAACTGGTAATATTATCTCCTCTGCTTCCTCTGGAGTAATAATACTTTCACTTATTTCCATTAACTCTCCATCTATTCTAACGATAGGAGGATATCCAGCAGTAATGTGTAAGTCAGATGCATTATGCTCAATAGCATATCTAAGCATTTCATCTATCTTTGTTGTGTTAGACAGTTTTGTAATTGCAGGAGTTGTTTGACCATCTCCATCTACATCTATAGGTTGAGACAGATTCCTTGCCTTTGGATTTCTAATCATTGCCTTTGGGATCTTCTCTCCAGGGATAATGTCTTGTAAACTGTTATCTACAATACCTTTCAAAGGGGTCTCACTATTAGGGTTGTTTATTGGAAGCGCTTCTTGAATATTAATTAATTCATCTAGATTCGGTTCAATAACAGGAGTAGGTTGTACCGTAGCAACAGGTTGAGAAACATTCGCTAATGGTTCTGTTGGGGGTGGGGTTGTTTGAACAACAGGTGGTATAACTCCTTGCTGCGAAGTATCAATTACTGGTGTAACTGCGGGTGCACTCTGAGCAAAGTCAGGGTAGGCGACAGTAGTATTTTGGGCAGTACTATTTTCCATTCTTTTTTATTATAACCTAAAATTATTCTTTTGACACTCTCAAAACCTCCTCTATGGTTGTAATACCTTCGAGTAGTTTCAAAAAACCATCTTGAGTCATTGTAATCATACCATTTTCTTTAGCCTCAGTTTCGATATCTTGAGCTGTAACATTACCCATTATCATTCTACTAATTTTGTCAGTAACATCCAATACTTCAAAAATACCAACACGACCAGAGTAACCAGAACCACCACATCTATCACAGCCTGTACCTTTATAAAGATATATTATTGGTTTTCCATCAGGCCCAATTTCTGGAACTTTCAAAGCCGCAGAACCTTCCTCTCCTTTCGCTTTTTTTGAATTAATAACTTGAGTTAAATACTTTATTAAATCAAAATTCTTTATCCCTGACAAAGCCTCTTGAATCTCTTTTACCTCTGCAGGAGTAGCTGGTATTGGCTTCATACATCTTGAACATATTTTTCTTGGCAAACGCTGAGCAACCAAAACCCTAATAGTAGACGCAAGTAAGAAAGGCTCCATACCCATATCCAAAAGTCTTGGTATTGCTGCTGCTGCACTGTTCGTGTGAAGTGTTGAGAGTACTAAGTGACCTGTTAAAGAGGCTTGGATAGCTAACTCTGCCGTTTCTTGGTCTCTAATCTCTCCAACCATTACGATATCAGGGTCCTGCCTAAGTACAGATCTTAAACCGTTTGCAAATGTTAAACCTACATCAGGATTAATCTGAACTTGAGTTACTCCAGGGACTCGGATTTCTACTGGATTTTCTAAAGAGATTATATTTACACCTGGATCATTTACCTTAATTAGCGAGCAGGCTAAAGTTCTAGTTTTACCACTACCTGTTGGTCCAGTAACAAGTACAATACCGTTAGTAACGGTAAGTGCATCTAAAAATACCTTGTAAGCATTACCTCTCATACCGGTTGACTCGAGCGTAATACCCGATGTATCAGATTCTAAAAGACGCATAACAACCTTTTCACCATGAATCATTGGCATAACAGAAACACGGATATCAACCTTTGCATTTTTTACTTTGATTTGGAATCTTCCATCCTGAGGAACTCTTTTTTCATCAATTTTTAAGTTAGACATAATCTTAATACGAGAAACAACAGCAGGTGCTAGTACTTTAGGAAGGGATAATCTTTCGGTCATTACACCGTGTATTCTAAATCTAATTCTCAATCTAGTCTCCATTGGTTCAACATGGATATCTGAAGTTTTAGAGATAACGGCATACTGCATTATTGAGTTTACGATTCTTGCAACAGGGGCATTTTTTAAATCAACGCTATCTATTAAACTTGGGTCTTCATTAATCTCTTGGACAGGTACTTCAGCATCTTCTAAGGCCTCAGTTACCTCTGAACTCATTACATCTCCCATCCTTCTATCTAGAACAAAATTGAGCCCATCTTCTGTAGTAATATATACAATCTGTTTTGTATTAGGTGGATATTTACCCTGAAGAGCCTGGGTAGCTTGAACATCGAAAGGATCATACATAGCCAATTTGACATAGTTATCACCTCTTTCAAAAGGTACAACCTTGTATTTTTTTAGGTTATCAATAGGGACTTCCGCAATTACACTTTCTGGGACATCATTTTCAATTAAATCTACAAATGGGATATTAAAAAGTGCTGATTTTGCCTTCACAATGGAAAGGTCATCTGCAAGATCCATCTCTCTGATAATGGTTTCCTCATTCTTAGGGGAACGACTTCTTTCAAGCTGGACTTTGACAGCATCAGCCTGACTAATTACACCCTGTTTTTGTAAATATGTAAGTAGAGTTTCTTGGACCACAAAATAGGCAGTTTAAATTACTCTTAGGAATATAATAGCAGTATACAAAATTCCTTGCACGACCTATAACTAAAATCTCATCTATCTCTGTAATATCTAATCCTCCTATAAATATCTAATACTCTAACTAACAAATACTTACTTTTGGAATAGGGGTAATCCATACATCTCTGATACCTAACCAAGTAACCACCAAAACCTCTTTTAAAATTTGAATACCCATATCTTGGGGCACTCGGTTTGTATTTTTCATCAGGTAATACATCCCAAGAGTTAAAATATTTAAAACCCTCTTTCTGTGCTTGAAGCATACACTCCCATCTTAGCAACATAGCTCCTCTTAGTTTACTTTGTATTCCAGTTTGGCAACTATACAAACAAGAGACTTCTTTACCAAAAAATGAGAGCACTAGCATGGCAATAGGCTCTCCTTCAAACTCTGCAATTGCCAAACGAATTTCATTACTATCTCCTAGATACTTGTTTTGGTTAATGTAATAATTAGTGTCATTAATAACAAAATCCTTACGCTCAGAACTCTTTGCAAGATACTTAGTAAACATTTCCCAATCGATAATATCTTTTGAAAATCGGACAGTTACACCAGCCCTTCTTGCCTTTCTAATATATGTAGGATAATTTTTACCCATTCCATTTTCATTACACCAATTAAACAGTTCTTGCTCAGAATTTCCAACTAACTCTGTAAACCAAGGGGTTTCAGGTTGTACATAGTTAATACATTTTCTGAAACCAAGTGATAATGGAACATTGGATATGCTTTCTTTTGCATTAAGACTCGGGTCTATTTTTAAAAATAGATATCCCTTCTCTTGAAAATACGATATTAAAAGTTTTAAAACCTCTGAATACAATTCTGAATTTAACTCTTTCAGAATTGGACCTCTTGAGCAGTATATATATTTTCCAAATGTCTGAGAGATTTCATAACAGTAGGAAACTCCAACTAAAGCTTCCTCTTGGAAAAAACCTAATCTAAAAGTTTTTCTCTTTAATCCCTCCTGTTGATATCTACTCCAATTGCATGATTGCATAAAATTTGAGTTCGGACTTTTCTTAATAAAATCGTCTATATTAATACACTCTTGCAACTCTTTAACCTGTAAATTCATTAATATTTTCAATTAATTTATCCCTATTTATGATAAAATCTATCATAATGGCATATTTAATTCTAGGTAATAACCAAGAGAAAATAAAGGAGGTTGTTAAAAAGCTCATCGAAAGACTTTGGGAAAGAAACATTTCTGAGAACCCCTTTGAAATAGAGAATCCTGATCTACATATATTAACTTCCAAAAACATTAAAAGTATTGGAATACAAGATGTAAAAGATTTACAGAAAGAAATGATTTTTACTCCATATATTGAAAAGATTCAAATAGCGTTAATTCCTTTTTCAGAGAAATTAACACATGAAGCACAAAATTCTTTCTTAAAAGTACTAGAGGAGAGTAGTAAAACATCTGAATATATCCTTTGTACAAACAATGAAAACAATCTTTTACCCACTGTAATTTCTAGATGTCAAAAAATATATTCCCAACAAGAAAAAGAAAAAACAGTTAAAAGTAACCAACCAGATTTGTTCTCAAAGGATCTAATAACTGCTTTTAATGAGATTGAGAGTATATCTAAAGATAATAAAAAGATTGACCAACTATTAACCGAATTAGAACAAAAATATCAAAATCTTTTGAAGGAAAAAATTGACAAAGGAGAAAAAATTGATAGAGTATCTAGGGATATAAAAGAGGTAATAAAAACAAGAGAAAGAATCCAAGCAAATGGGAATAAGAGATTACAGCTTGAGAGACTTTATATTGTATTAACAACATAATTAGACGTTGGCATTTAATCCCATAATATATTAAAATATAACTTGGCTTTCAAAGAATAATAATTTTATACAGATAGATAATGGCTTCTAAAAGTGATTACAAAGCATCTAGTATTCAAGTCTTACAAGGGCTTGAAGCTGTAAGAAAGAGACCTGCTATGTATATTGGTTCTACTGATAGAAATGGTTTACACCATATATTCACTGAAATATTAGATAACTCTGTTGATGAAGCAATAGGAGGATATTGTACAAGAATATGGGTAACACTTCACAAAGATGGCTCTCTTTCTGTTAAGGATAACGGGAGAGGTATTCCAATTGAGATTCATTCGCAAACTAAAGTATCTACTTTAGAGACTGTAATGACTAATCTGCACGCTGGAGGGAAATTTGAAGAGGGTGCTTACAAAGTATCTGGTGGTTTACATGGAGTAGGTATGAAGTGTACTAATGCACTTTCAGAATGGATGATTACTACTGTAAGAAGAGATGGTGGTGTGTACCAGCAGGAGTATAAAAGGGGTGTTCCTCAAGCTCCTGTAAAAAAGGTCGGCTCTGTTGAAAATGAGACAGGAACCGAACATAGGTTTATGCCTGATAGTGATATTTTTACTGAAACAGATTTTGATTTTAAAGAGATTGTTAGAAAATGTAGACAACACGCATATTTAACGGCTGGTTTAAGAATCTCCATACTTGATGAGAGAGTAGATGAAGGAAAAGAGAAACCAATCTTTGATCTCTACTTTGAAGATGGTATTAAATCATATGTTCTCTTTATGAATATTGATGAGAAAATGGTCAATGAGATACCTTTCTATGTAAATAAAGAGTATGAGGGAGTAGTTGTTGAAGCAGCTATTCAATATACAAACGGAATGGATGAAAATGTTAAATGCTATACAAACAATATCATTAATCCAGAGGGTGGAACTCATTTGGCAGGTTTTAGAACCGCTCTAACAAGTGCAATTAATACATATGCCCAAAAATCAGACCTCTTAAAAGGCTTAACTACATCTTTAAACGGAGATGATGTAAGAGAGGGTCTTACTGCTGTAGTTTCTGTAAAGGTTACAGACCCTCAATTTGAGGGTCAAACAAAAATAAAATTAAATAATCCAGAGGTTAAAAACGCTGTTACAAAGGTCTTAAGAGATGAATTACTAACATATTTTGACGAACATCCTAAAGAGGCTAAATCTATTGTTGATAAAGCTATTCTTTCATATAAAGCAAAAGCTGCTGCTAAAGCTGCTAGAGATGCTGTAATCAGAAAGAGTGCATTAGAAAGTACAACATTACCTGGTAAATTAGCAGACTGTATTAGTAATGATCCAAAAGATTGTGAACTGTATATTGTAGAAGGCGATTCTGCAGGTGGATGTTTTTCAGGAGACACAGAAATTGCTCTAACAGATGGTAGATCATTGAGCTTTTTAGAACTAATTCAAGAACAAGAGAATGGGAAAACCAACTACTGTTACACTATTTCTAAAAACAACCAGATTAATATTTCCCCAATTAAGAATGTACGAAGAACAAAAAGGAACGCTTCTGTAATCAAAGTGACACTAGACAACAAAGAGGAGATAGTATGTACTCCAAACCATAAATTCATGTTGCGAGATGGTTCATATGTAAAAGCAAAGAATTTAAACAAAAAAGATTCTCTAATGCCTCTTTACAGAAAACTTTCCCAGAGAAAGGGAAGAATAACAATTGAAGGTTATGAAATGGTATTAAATCCATCTAATTCTAGATGGACTTTTACTCATTTACTTTCTGATAGATACAACTTAAACAACAAAGTATACAAAATAACTGATGGTATATATAAACATCATATAGATTTTAACAAACTTAATAATAACCCAGAAAATATTACAAGAGTAAGTAAAGAAAAACATCTCAAAATCCATCAAGATAATATTTCAAAGACACTACATAAGGAAGAGGTATATGAAAAACTAAGAGCATTGAGAAAAACTCCTGAGTTTAGAGAGAAAATAAGAACCTCAATGTTAAAACCCTCAACAAGAGCTCTTTTAAAAAAGAATTCTCAAAAACAGTGGGAAAATGAAGAATATAAGGAATATATGAGAAATAAATTCCTTGCATTTTACTTTACGAACGAGGTGTATCAGAAAGAAAATAACCAAAGATTAGATAAAATTCAAAAGGAGTATTGGGGTAAAGATGAAAATCGTAAGAAACAATCAAAGAGGATGTCTCAATATATTAACAACAATCCAAAGGTATTAACTAACCTTTCTCTATCTGCAAAAAAGCAGTGGGCTGACCCTGTGTTATTACAGTGGAGGGCCGAAAAAACCAAAGAACAATGGACGGAGCAATTTAGAGTTAAAAGAAAAAAGGCTTACAACCGAACATATCTCGACAGAAGCTTGAAGGTACTACGCTCTGTATATGAGTACTTTGGAGAAGTTTCTATAGAAATTTACGACAAGGTTAGAAAAGAACTTAATAATAAAACTTTGTTAAAAGTTTCTACGCTTTGTAACAGATTCTTTGATGATGATTTTGCTAGATTGGAAGATGCAGTTAAAAACTATAATCATAAAATCACATCAATAGAATATTTGAATGATAAAATTGATGTTTACGATTTAGAGGTAGAAAAAACTCATAACTTCGCACTTGCTAGTGGTATATTTGTTCATAACAGTGCCAAACAGGGTAGGGATAGACATACACAAGCTGTATTACCGCTTAGAGGTAAAATAATTAATACAAATAAGTATAGGGTAGATAGAGTACTTGGAAATAATGAGTTTAAAGATATTACCACTGCATTGGGAGTAGGGATAGGAACGTCTTTAGATGTAAGTAAACTTAGATATCATAAGATTGTAATAATGAGTGACGCTGATGTAGATGGTTTACACATCACTACCTTAGTCTTGACTCTTCTTTTTAGATTCTTTAGACCACTAGTAGAGCAAGGGTATGTATATGTTGCCCAACCTCCTTTACATAAAGTAGAAATTGGAAAGAAAAAATATTACTTCTTAAATGATTCCGAAAAGGATGCCTTTGTTAAAAAGGCTAAGAGTGCTGGTAAAACTCCTGTAGCTAATAGGTTTAAAGGGTTAGGAGAAATGAATCCTGATCAATTATGGGAAACCACTATGAATCCAGAGAATAGAGCATTAAAACAGGTACATATTGAAGATGGTGAAGAAGCAGAGAAAACATTTGAGATGTTAATGGGAAGTGAAGTACCTCCTAGAAGGAGATTTATTCAAAGATATGCTAAAAAAGCTAATTTAGATGTATAAAGTTATGGCAGATAAAGAAGAAATAATAAAAGCAGAAGAAACAATTGAAATAGAAAATGCACAGCCATCAGAGAATGTAATACAAGAAGATGCTGATTTAGATTTCGATCTCACATTTAAACCAGGAGAGGTAGCCATAAGGTCTATCGTTGATGAAATGAAATCTAACTACATAGATTACTCTATGTCTGTAATTGTTGCTCGTGCACTTCCAGAGGTAAAAGATGGTCTTAAACCATCTCAAAGAAGAGTACTAGTTGCAATGAATGACTTAGCACTAAGTCCTACATCTCATTTTAGAAAATGTGCAAAGATTTGTGGTGATACATCTGGTAACTATCATCCTCATGGTGAAAGTATTGTATATCCTACATTGGTAAAATTAGCTCAAGAGTTTTCTACTAGATATATATTAGTACAAGGACAAGGAAACTTCGGTTCTATTGATGGAGACCCTGCTGCAGCAATGAGATACACAGAGGCAAGGCTAGGGAAAATCTCTCCAGAACTACTTAAAGATTTAAACAAGGGAACAGTTACCTTTATTCCTAACTATGATGGTACTAGATTAGAACCAACAGTATTACCAGCCCTTTTCCCAAATCTTTTATCTAACGGTAGTCAAGGTATTGCAGTAGGTATGGCAACACAGATACCTCCTCACAATCTCGGAGAGTTAATAGATGCTCTATGCGAGATGATTAAAAGAAAAAACAAATGGGAAGGAGTAGCTATTTACAATGAATTAAGAAAAGCAAAAGAAGCTAAAGAGGTAATTCCTCAAACTTTAAGTTCAAAGCCTGAAGATTATCTAGAAAGCTATATAGATACAAAATCTCCAGAGAGTACAAAACTGCTCAAGGAGATATCTGACAGATTAGAAAAAAATGGGGAGGTAATATATCCTGATTTTAAATCAGATATTACACCTGAAGAGTTAATAGAAATTGTACCTGGACCAGATTTCCCAACAGGTAGCACAATATATGACAGAGACGAGATATTAAATGCATATGCAACAGGAAGAGGAAGAATCTTACAAAGAGCTCAAGCTTCAATTGTTGAAGGTAAAAATGGTAGATATCAAATTGTAGTAACGGAGGTCCCATACCAAGTAAACAAAGCCTTTATGATAGAAAAAATGGCTGATTTGGTAAGAGATAAAAAGATTACAGGTATAGCAGATATTAGAGATGAATCTAACAAAGATGGGATTAGAGTAGTAATAGTACTTAAAAAAGATGCACAACCAAAGGCTGTATTAAACAAACTGTATAAATATACAGAAATGCAAAAAACCTTTAATGCAAATATGATTGCATTAGTAGACCAAGAACCAATTACTCTTTCA